>Ga0315900_10013154_pt1 | contig 10091 bp, 6 predicted proteins | sample LakEriMetagenome_FD_203521 | JGI IMG/M metagenome (GOLD analysis project Ga0315900, IMG submission 203521) | Freshwater fungal communities from buoy surface, Lake Erie, Ohio, United States - Buoy 12 MA114 | ecosystem: Environmental > Aquatic > Freshwater > Lake > Lake biofilm | place: USA: Lake...
TCGCCATCAACTGGGATTGGCTGGGCGGCCTCAACGGCCTCATGGGTGTGCCCTCGCTGCGCCCGGGGGTGCCCGGCAACGAGGAACTCACGGACGAGCGGGCGGTGTACTGCCTGCTGCTGGCGGTGCTGGCGCTGACCGTGACCCTGCTGATGCGTGCGGTGCGTTCCCGACGCGGTCGCGCGCTGCTGGCCATCCGCAACCACGAGGTGCGCGCGCAGGCCCTGGGCATCGACGTGGCCCGGGAAAAGACGCGCGCTTTTGCGCTGGGCGGCGCGGTGGCGGGCCTGGCCGGGGCGCTGTTCGTCACGCAGTTCAACTTCGCCTCGCCGCCGCTCATCGGCTTTGCCGTGTCGGCCGAAGTCCTGATCTGGGTGGCCGTGGGAGGACGGTCTTCACTCGTGGCGGCCTGCATGGGCGCGTTGCTGGTGCGCCTGGCCGAATCCTGGCTCTCCGAGGCCCTGGGCCCCTACTGGCTGCTGGCCTTGGGGGCTCTGTTCGTCTTCACCGTCGTGGCCATGCCGCGCGGCGTGGTGGGCGAGTTGCTGGCGTGGATGGACAGGAAGCGGTCGAAGTGACCACCGCGTACGGCAGGGGCGTCGCCCGGCCTTACCGCCGCGTCCCCACCACCACCAGTGCCACCACGGCGGCGGCAAAAGCGAGGGTGTAGCCGTCAGGCGCTTCACCCAGCAGCGGCCAGGCCAGGGCGATGGAGAAGAAGGGCTGGAAGGCCTGGGTCTGGCTGACGCGCAGTGGGCCGCCCCAGTCCAGCGCGCGGTACCAGGCGAAGAACGAGGCCCACATCGACACCAGGCCCAAGTAGGCCAGGCCGCCCCAGGCAGGGGCGGGCACGGGGCCGGTGGGCCAGGTGGCCAGGGTGATGGGCAGGCTCACGGGCAGGGTCAGCAGTGTGACCCAGCAGATGGCCCGCTCGGCCCCCATGGCGCGGGTGACCTTGGCGCCCTGCACGTAGCCCACCGCAGCCGCCAGCACACCGCCAGCGACGATGAGGTCGTCGGCCGCCAAGGTGAAGCCCTGCCCGCTGCGCTGCAGCGAGAACAGCACGACCACGATGGCGCTCGCGACCGCGCAAAGCCAGAAACGCCATCGGCCCGCCGCTGTGCTGGGGGCAGCGCCGCCGGCCAGCGCGGCGGCAGCGGCCGTGGCCAGGGGCAGCATGGCAGTGATCACGGCCACATGCGCAGCGGTCTGCTCGCGCAGCGCCAGCGCGAGTGACAGCGGGTACAGCACCGCATTGCCCGCTGCCGCCACGGCCAGCGGGCCCCACTCCTGGCGCGTGGGCCAGCGGGCGCGCAGGGCCAGCAGGCACAGCACCGAGACGGCGGCGGCCAGCACCACACGGCTGAAGGTGATGAACAGCGCCGACATGGCCGGCGCGTCCGCGCCGCCGCTGCCGGTACCCATGGTCCAGCGGGTGATGGGCAGTGTGGCGCCGAACAGGGCCACGGCCAGCACCCCCAGCGCCATGCCAGCGGCCGGGTGGCGCGCTGACGGGTTCATCGGTCGCTGCGTGGGGCGCCGCGCACCTGCGCCACGCGCTCACGCATGGCCTGTGGCCCGGGCCAGGCGGGATGGTCCGGGGCGTAGCGGCGCCGCAGCCACAGCGCCAGATCGGCCAACTGGGCATCGTCCAGCGCGTGGCGGAAGCCGGGCATGAAGGCGATGTCGCGCGTGGCCGGTCGCTGGATGCCGTCCAGCAGCACACGCAGCAGGTTGTCGGGCTGGTCGGCCTGCAGCTTGCTGTTCAGCGCCAAGGGCAGGTTCAGGCCCAGGCCCACGGGTGCCGTGCCGTCGCTGTGGCAGGCGCCGCAGGCGCTTTCGAACATGCGCTGGGTAGCGTCCGGCAGCGGGGCCAGCGCGCGGGCCCGTGCCACCGCGTTGGTGGCCAGGCGGGTGACGAGGGTGGCGTCCGGGCCAGCCGTGGGCGACTCGGACAGGGTTTGACTCGCTGCTTCCTGTTGGGCCGCACCGCCCTGCAGTGTGGCCAGGTAGTGCGCCATGGCGCGCAGGTCCTGCTCCGGCGCACCTTGGAGTGAACCTACCACTTGCGCCATGGGCCCCACGGCCACGCCGTGGGCGGGGCTGTGGCCGTGCTTCAGGTAGCTGAGCAAGGCGTCCTCGCTCCAGGGCAGTGTGCGACGGTTCAGCGCGGTGAGCGACGGCGCATGCCAGCCGTCCACCCAGGCGCCCGAGAGATAGGCGCTGCCGGTCTTCTCGGCACCCAGGGCGTCGCGCGGCGTGTGGCAGGCGCCGCAGTGGCCGGGGCCGTTCACCAGCGCTTCGCCGCGTTGCCACAGCGCCGCGTCCACGCCCGCGGGCAGGGCAGCAAGCGTGGCTGCGGGCACGGTGCGCGGGCCGGGCTGCAGGTACAGCGCGTTCCACAGGTGCATCAGCGGGCGAAGGTTGAAGGGGGCGCGCAGGTCGGCGGCCGGGGTGGCCTGCGCCACCGCGGGCTGGGTCATCAGGTGGGCGTACAGCGCGGTCAGATCGTCATCTGTCATGCGCGTGAAGGCGGTGTACGGGAAGGCGGGGTAGAGCATGCGCCCGTCGTGCGATACCCCCTCGCGCATGGCGCGCTGGAAGGCGCTGAAGGACCAGCGGCCGATGCCGGTGGCGGGGTCGGGCGTGAGGTTGGTGGCGTAGACGGTGCCAAACGGCGTTTCCAGCGGCCGGCCGCCGGCGTAGGCCGCACCGCCCTCGGCCGTGTGGCAGCCGGCGCAGTTGCCCAGGGCCGCGAGCTCGCGGCCGCGCTCGAGGGTCTCGGCGCTGTAGACGGCCGCGGCGTTCACGCCCGTGAGGGGCGCCAGGGCCGGGCGCGAGACGAGCATTCCGGCCAGACCCGCCAGCGCCGCGGAGGCCCCGGTGACCAGGGCCAGTGCCCGAGCCCACGCAGGCTTGGCGCGCGGTGCGCCGAGGGGTGCTGGCGCAGTGTTGCTCGGCACCACTTCCTCGACCCAGGCGGGCGGTGGGCCGGTGCGCGATGGGCTGGTCTCGGCCCCTGGGTTGGCGCTGTGCGCGCCTTCGTCGGCCGCTGCACCCGGCGTACCAGTGCCACGACCGTCCGACCCAGCGGCTACCAACCCATCGGCGCCAGACGGGTGGGCGTGGCTGGGCACCTGCGCCCCTGACCCATCCGCCAACGGGTTCAGCGCCGCGCGCACCACCTCGGGGGTGAAGGGCGGCTGCCGAAAGCGCACCCCCGTGGCGTCGAAGATCGCGTTGGCGATCGCGGCCGTGCCCGGCACCGACGACGACTCGCCTGCGCCGAGAACGGGCTCGCCCGGGCGCGGAGGCACCACCACCTCGATCACCGGCACTTGCCGGAAGCTCAGGATGGGGTAACTGCCCCATTCCCGGCTGGTCACGGTGCCGGTCTCGGGTTCGACTGATACCCGCTCCTGCAGCGCGCGGCTGGTGGTCTGCACCACGTTGCCATGCACCTGGTGCGTGACCCCGGCCGGGTTGACCATGGCGCCGGCGTCGTGCCCCACCACCACGCGGCTGACGTGCACCTCGCCCGTGAGCTTGTTCACCTCCACATCAGCCACCCAGGCTGACCAGGCCGCACCGAAGCCGGGGAACTTGCTGTGGATGTAGCGGGCATAGGCCAGGCCCTGGCCCTTGAGGGTGACGCCGTCGTCGCTGTGCTGCCGTGGGCCCACGTGGGGTTGCCAGCCGGCGCGCTCGGCGGTCTCGCGCAGCAGCTCGGCCGCGCGTGGGTCGTCCAGATGCTTCAGGCGGAAGGCCAGTGGGTCTTCGCCCTGGGCGTGGGCCAGCTCGTCGACAAAGCTCTCGTGGGCGAAGGAATTCGGCAGGGCCGACACCCCGCGCAGCCAGGAGGCGCGCAGGAGGGGCGGCATGTCGTTCACCGTCACCTTCAGGTTCGGCACCTGGTAGGGCGGCACGGAGGTGCGGTCGCCCATGGCGTAGGCCTGCGGCGTTGCGGCCACGCGGCCGGTGAGCAGCAGCGCCAGCGTGGGCGCGGCGTTGCTGGGGTAGCAGGTCTCGAAGTCCCAGCCTTGCAGCCGTCCGTCGGTGCCCACCGAGCCGTCCACGTCCATTAGCTGCGCGGCGCCCTTGGGCTCCCACTGGTGCTCCTGCTCGCGCGTGAGCTGCACGCGCACGGGCCGGCCCACGGCGCGCGACAGCAGCGCCGCGTCGGCCGTCACGTCGTCGGCGCCGTTGCGGCCATAGCAGCCCGCCGCCTCCAGGCGCACCACGTCCACGGCGGTGTCGGGCAGGCCGGTCAGCAGGGCGAGATCGGCGCGCAGCACGTGGGGGTTCTGCGTGCCGCTCCAGACCCGCAGCTTGATGCCGGCCGCTGTGGCGCCCGATGAGGCGCTGCGCGCCTCAGGGTGCGGCGTCCCGTCCTCAGACACCCAGTGCGCCACAGCGCACGACGGGCCGATCGAGGCGTGCATCTGGTAGGGCCAGACGTACCTGCTTTGCAGGCGCAGCGGTGCCTGCGCGTTGGCCGACGCCACGTCGCCGCGTTCGGCCACCACGCGCGGCGTGGCGGGGTTGGTGCTTAAGGCGCTGGCCAGGTCGGTCAGGGGCGGCTGGGCCGGCCAGTCGCCCCAGTCCAGCCGCAGGGCGCGCATCGCGGCCTCGGCTTGTTCTTCCCGCTCGGCCACGAGGCCGACGAAGTCGCCCTCCCGCACGATGGCCACGATGCCCGGTAGGTGTGCGATGGAGGCCTCGTCTACCGCGCGCAGCGTGCGGCCGATGAACTCGCCATGGTCGGCGCCCGCATAAGGCGGGCGCACCACGCGGCCGTGCAGCATGCCGGGCACGCGCACGTCGTGCACGAAAGCGGCCTCTCCCAGCACCTTGGCGGGGATGTCCACGCGCGGCAGGCTCTGGCCCGCCACCCTCCACTCGGCGCTGGGCTTCAGTGGCGTGGTGGGGTCCAGCACCAGGCGGATGTGCTGGTCGCGCAGCAGGGTGGGGATGTCGGCGACGCTGTCTTCGGCTGCCTGCGCCCGCAGCCAGGCGCGGGCCTGCGCGGCGGCGCGCTTGAGCGGGTCCGAGGCGATCTGCAGCGTGGCGCTGGCGATCGTGGGGCCCTGGTTCGGCGCGCGGCCGGTGTCGCCCAGCAGCATGACCACGCGCTCAAAAGGCAGCTCCAGTTCCTCAGCCACCAACTGGCCCAGCGCGGTGGCGATGCCGGTGCCCAGGTCCACCTTGCCGCCCAGGCCGTTGGCGCTGCCGTCGTCCCACAGCGCCAGCAGGATCTCCACGCCCTCGGCCGGGTTGCCCGGCACCATGGGCGGCTGGCCGGGGGCGGGCGGCGCCGGCAGCGGCGGGTCGCGCACCACCAGCAGCACGCCCTGGGCTTCGAGGAAGCCGGCGCGGGTGCGGGGGGCGTGGGCGGCGCGCATGGCGGGGGTAATCAGGCGCCTTCTGACGCCAATTTGTCGGCCAGGCGTTGGGCTGCCAGGTGCACCGCCTGCAGGATCTCCACATGCGCCCCGCAGCGGCACAGGTTGTGCGACAAGGCCTCGCGGACCTGCATGTCAGTAGGCTGCGGGCAGCGGCGCAGCAGGGCCACGGTGGCCATCACCATGCCGTTGGTGCAATAGCCGCACTGGGCGGCCTGGGCGTCGATGAAGGCCTGTTGCACCGGGTGCGGCGCTTCACGGCCTCCCAGTCCTTCCAGCGTGGTGATCTCCCGCCCAGCCACCCCTTCGGCCGGAATCACGCAGGCCCGGGCCACGCGGCCGTCCACCAGCACCGTGCAGGCCCCGCATTGCCCGAGGCCGCAGCCGAACTTCGGGCCGTTGCACAGCGCGTCGTTGCGCAGCACCTGCAGCAGGGTGGCGCCTGGCGACGCGTCCTGGGTCTCGAACCATTGCCCGTTGAGCTGGAAGCTCAGTGCGCGTAGGTGCTGAGGGGGGCGCTCGGGCGGCGAGGCAGGTGACACAGGCGCGGCCATGGCGGGCAGGTCTGGCCCCTCACATCGAGAGGTAGGCGCGCCGCACTTCGTCGTCGGCAGCCAACTCCCGCATGGTGCCCTGGTAGCGGATCTGGCCCTTCTCCAGCACGTAGGCGCGGTCCGAGACCAGCGTGGCGAAGTGCAGGTTCTGCTCGGACAGCAGGATGCTCACGCCCGCCGCCTTGAGCTCCAGGATCATCTGCACCATGCCTTCGACGATGACCGGGGCCACGCCTTCGCTGGGCTCGTCCAGCAGCACCAGATAGGGGTTGCCCATCAGGGTACGCGCCACGGTGAGCATCTGCTGCTCACCACCGCTCATACGGCCACCGGGTCGGTCAGGCATCTCGCCCAGATTCGGGAAGAGCTTGAACAGCCGCTGCGGGGTCCAGGGCTCCAGCATCTGCCCTTGCGGCCCCATGCGCGGCGGCTGGCGGCCCACCTCCAGGTTCTCCAGCACGGTGAGGTCGGTGAAGATGCGGCGGTCTTCTGGCACATAGCCCAGGCCGGCCGAAGCGATGGTGTGCGACTCCAGCCGCGAGATGTCTCGGCCCATGAAGTGCACTTGGCCTCTGCGCCGCTCCACCATGCCCATCACGGTCTTGAGCGTGGTGGACTTGCCTGCGCCGTTGCGGCCCATCAGGGCCACCACCTCGCCCGGGCGCACCTGCAGCGAAATGTCAAAAAGGATGTGTGCGCCGCCGTACCAGGCCGACAGCGACTTCACGTCCAGCAGGGGGGTGGGTTCGGTCATGTGTCCTGGCGCTCGAAGGTCTTGCCGGTGCCGAGGTAGACCTCCTGCACCTTGGGGTGGTCTCGGATCTCGCTGGGCTTGCCGCCGGCGATCAGCCGACCGCGGGCCAGGACGATGACGCGGTCGGCATGGGCGAACACCACGTCCATGCTGTGCTCTGTGAAGAGCACCGCCATGCGCCGCTCCACCACCAGGCGTTTGGTCAGCTCCATCAGCTCGTTGCGCTCCTTGGGCGCCATGCCTGCCGTGGGCTCGTCCATCAGCAGCAGCTTGGGCGCATGCGCCATGGCCACGGCCAGTTCCACGCGCTTGACGTCGCCGTAGGCCAGCTCGCTGCAGGGGCGCTGGGCCTGCTCGGCCATGCCCACCTGCGCCAGCAGGGCCAGGGCGTCTTCGCGGCGGTGTTCGCCCGCCCGCGCGAAGAACGAGAACACGCGACGATCGGCCGACAGCAGGGCCATCTGCACGTTCTCCAGCACGGTGAGTGAGGAGAAGGTCTCGGCGATCTGGAAGGTGCGGCCCACGCCCAGATTCCAGATCTGGCGGGGCTGCAGGCCGATGAGTTCGGTGCCTTCCAGCAGGATGCTGCCGCGGTCGGCCCGCAACTGCCCGTTGACCATGTTGAAAGTGGTGGACTTACCCGCCCCGTTGGGCCCGATCAGGGCCAGTAACTCGCCCGGGGCGATGTCGAAGTCGATGCCGTCGACGGCGCGCACGCCGCCGAAGGACTTGCCCAGCCCTTTGACGCTCAGCAAGCTCATCCCTGGGCCCTCCCGTCGGCCAGTTTGCCGCGCTGGAACCAGCGTTGCGCATAGCCGGCAATGCCCTGCGGGAACAGCAGCACCAGCACCAGGATGATGCCGCCCAGCATGGCACGCCAGTACTCGGTGTTGCGCGCCACGGTGTCGTGCAGCCAGGTGAAGCTGACCGCGCCCACCACCGGGCCGGCCAGCGTCTGCACGCCGCCCAGCAGCACCATCACCAGCGCGTCGATGCTCTTGCCCACGTGCAGGCCCTCGGGCGAGATGCTACCCTTGGAGAAGGCGAACAGCGCCCCGGCCACGCCGGCCACGGTGCCCGCCAGGATGAAGGCCACCCACTGCACGCGCTTGACATCGATGCCGATGGCGTCGGCACGCAGCGGCGAGTCACGACCGGCGCGCATGGCATAACCGAAGGGCGAGAACAGGATGCGCCGCAGCAGCCAGGTGCCCGCCACGGTCAAGACCAGCGCCAGCCCGTAGTAGGCCCGCTTGTCCGACAGCCAGGCCGCCGGCCACACGCCCGTGACGCCATTACTGCCGCCGGTGACGCTGTCCCACTGGTAGACGATGGCCCAGGCGATCTGCGCAAACGCCAGCGTCAGCATGGCCAGGTACACGCCCGACAGCCGAACCGCGAACCAGCCGAAGACCAAGGCGAAGGCGGCAGCCACCACCGGGCCGAGGGCCAGGGCCAGCTCCATCGGCAGCCCGGCCTTGCGCACCAGCAGCGCCGCGCCGTAGGCCGCCAGGCCGAAGTAGGCGGCGTGGCCGAAGGAATGCATGCCGCCCGGGCCCATGATGAAGTGCAGGCTGACGGCAAACAGCGCGGCCACCAGCAGGTCAATGGCCAGCACGGTCATGTAGGACGAGGCGCCGCTGACCAAGGGCAGGGCCACGAGCAACAGCAGGACGGCGGCCGTGGCGACCTGACCCGCCTTGCTCGGCAGGCGCAGTGGCGACTCCGCCGCCGAGGCGTGACGGCTGGGCGCCGGCGCTCGCCCCATCAGCCCCCACGGCCGCAGGATCAGCACGGCGGCCATCACCAGGAACTCCACCACCAGCGTGAGCTTGGAAAACGAGATCTCGACCCCGCCAATGTTGACGAGGCCGATCCAGATGCAGATGGCCTTGATCTCGGCGATCAGCAATGCAGCCACGAAGGCCCCGGGAATGGAGCCCATGCCGCCCACCACCACCACCACGAAGGCGGCGCCAATGGTGTGCAAGTCCATCTCCAGGTTGGCAGGCTCGCGTGGCAGTTGCAGCGCGCCGCCCAGGCCGGCCAGCAAGGCGCCGAGTGCGAACACCGAGGTGAACAGCCAGGCCTGGTTGACGCCGAGTGCGGCCACCATGTCGCGGTCCTGGGTGGCCGCGCGCACCAGAGTGCCCCAGCGTGTGCGGGTGAGTAGCAGCCAGAGCAGGCCCAGCACGGCCGGGCCCACGACGATCAGAAACAGGTCGTACATGGGGAAGCGCCGACCCAGGATCTGCACCGAACCCTCCAGACCCGCCGCGCGCGGGCCCAGCAGTTCCTCCGGCCCCCAAAGGCGCAGCACCAGGTCCTTGAAGACCAGCGCCAGCGCGAAGGTGGCCAGCAGCTGGAAGAGTTCAGGCGCGTGGTAGATGCGCCGTAGCAGCAGCACCTCCACCACGGCACCGATGAGGCCCACCGCCACGGCGGCAAGCAGCAGGGCCGGCCAGAACCCGATCACCCCGCCCAGCCGCTCCACCAGGGTGTAGGCGATGTAGATGCCCACCATGTAGAAGGAACCGTGGGCGAAGTTGACGATGCGCGTGACGCCGAAGATCAGCGACAACCCCGCCGCCACCAGGAACAGCGACGACGCCCCGGCCAGGCCGTTGAGCAGTTGGACAAGCAGGCTGGACAGGGTCATGGGTGGCGCGGAGGCTGGGGCAGGCGGGCGGGGTGGCTCGGGTACGGCTCAGGGTCGGGTCAGTTGGCCGGACGCAGCTTGCGCACCTCGGCGGCGTTGGGCAGGTAGTTGGCGCCGTCCAGGTAGCGGTAGTCCACCATCACGCCCTTGCCCCCTTCGTTCTTGGTGCGGCCGACGAAGGCGCCCAGCGTGGACTGGTTGTCTTCGGGGCGGTAGGTGATGCGCCCGAAGGGCGTGTTCACCTGCAGGCCGCGGAAGGCGGCCACCAGCTTGTCGGTCTCGGTGCCCCCGGCCTTGGCCACGCCCGCGGCCACCGAGTGGATCAGCGCGTAGCCCACCACGGAGCCCAGGCGCGGGTAGTCGTTGAACCGCTTCTGGTAGGCCGCCAGGAAGGTGCGGTGCTCGGGGGTGTTGATGCCGTTCCAGGGGTAGCCGGTGACGATCCAGCCGTTGGGCGTCTCGTCTTTCAGCGGGTCCAGGTACTCCGGCTCACCCGTCAACAGGCTCACCACTTCACGGCCCTTGAAGAGCTCACGCGTGTTGCCCTCGCGCACGAAGCGCGACAGGTCGGCGCCGAACAGCACGTTGAAGATGGCGTCGGGCTTGGAGTCCAGCAGGGCCTGCACCACCGGGCCGGCTTCCACGCGTCCCAGCGGCGGTGCCTGCTCGGCGACGAATTCCACGTCCGGCTGCGCCGCCTTGAGCAGCTGCTTGAAGCTGGC
>Ga0315900_10013156_pt1 | contig 10090 bp, 4 predicted proteins | sample LakEriMetagenome_FD_203521 | JGI IMG/M metagenome (GOLD analysis project Ga0315900, IMG submission 203521) | Freshwater fungal communities from buoy surface, Lake Erie, Ohio, United States - Buoy 12 MA114 | ecosystem: Environmental > Aquatic > Freshwater > Lake > Lake biofilm | place: USA: Lake...
TCAGGTGCCGACGGCCCGCGGCGCGATGTCGTCGTGATCAATGCCGCCGCGGTGCTCTGGGCGGCAGGCCGGGCCGCCGACCTGTCCGGGGCCCGCGTGCTCGCCGAACACGCCATCGACTCGGGCACTGCTGCGCGACTGCTCGACGACTTCGCCCGCCTCTCCCACGAGCCGGCGGACTAGGCTCGGCCGCAGAAAACTCGCTGCGGCCTCAAGCACCAGTTCACGCGAGCGGAATTTCCAGGCCGTCGTAGGCCAGTTCCACCCCCGGGGGCAGCCCCGCCGACGTCGCGGCATGGGCCAGTTCATGTCCCATGTGCACCAGCAGCGTCCGCCTGGCAGCGACGCGCGCCGCCACGTCGAGGGCTTCGCTCAAGGCAAAATGCGTCGGGTGCGGAGTGGGACGCAGGCAGTCGATGACCAGCGTGTCGATCCCCGCCAGCAGGGGCCAGGTCTCGTCGGGAATGGCGTTGGTGTCGGTGCAGTAGGCGATGCGCCCGAACCGGAAGCCGAGCACGTCGAAGGCCCCGTGCCGCAGCCGGAGGGGCATGACCCGGGCCCCGAGAAGATCGAAGGGCTTGGTGCCGATCCGCTGGAACTCGACCTTCGGCAGTCCGCCCCCGGGCACGGGCGAGGTCTCGAACGCGTAGTCGAACGCCTTGCGGATCCGCCGTTCGACCCGCTCCTCGCAATACAGGGGCAGCGGTTTGCCGGACGAGTAGCACAGTGGCCGCACGTCGTCGAGGCCGTAGACGTGATCGACGTGGTCGTGCGTGTAGAGCACCGCATCGACGCGGCCCACGCGTTCGCGGAGGAGTTGCGTGCGCAGGTCGGGCGTGGTGTCGATGAGCAGGTGCCCCCCCGGAAGGCCGAGCAGGACGCTGGTGCGGGTGCGCGAGTCGTGAGAATCGCCGCCGCTGCAGGTGCCGCAGCCGCAGCCCACGACCGGCACGCCGACACTGGTGCCGGTGCCCAGAAATAGAAGGCGGCCGCCCAGATCGCGGCCCACGCCGCGCGGCGCGGCGGCCCGATCGACGGCGGCGGGATGGCAGGGCGTGTCGCTCGATGGCATGTCGCGGATTATCGGCTGGCGCGGCCGGAGAAACCATCTCGCAGCGAGAAAACCGCCGGCCGGCGTTTGCCAATCCGATTGCGGCCGCTCGATACTGGGTCCCGTTAGGCGGCAGCGATCGGGCTTTCCCCCACGCCCGTCCGTTCCGCTCAGCCTTGGCGGCGAGCCCCGCCCGATCAATCATCGCAAGCGCCCGGTGCCATGGCAGTGGAACTGTCGTTCACGGACATGGGAGCGGGCAAACCGCTCGTCATCCTCCACGGGCTGTTCGGATCGAAGCGGAACTGGACGAACATCGCCCACAGGTTCGCCGCCGGCCGGCGCGTGCTCACGGCCGACCTGCGGAACCATGGCGAGAGCCCCTGGGACGCGAGACACGACTACCCGGCCATGGCCGAAGACGTCGCCGAACTGATCCGCGCGCAGGTCGGCGGCCCGGCCGACGTCGTCGGCCACAGCATGGGTGGCAAGGTCGCGATGATGCTGGCACTCGACCTCCCGGAACTCGTCGAACGACTCGTCGTCGTCGACATCGCACCGGCGGTCTCCACCGGCACGCCGGTCGAGTACGTGCGGGCGCTGAGGTCACTGCCGCTGGACCGCTTCAGTAACCGTGCCGACGTCAAGGATGCGCTCGCCGGGGCGATTCCCGATCCGGCGATGCGGGCCTTCCTGATGCTCAACCTCGCCACTGGCCCAACGGGGCTGTCGTGGACGGTCAACCTCGATGCCATCGACACGAACTTCCCGACGATCCTGGGATTCCCCGCCGTGCCACCCGGGAGGCGATTCAAGAAGCCCGCGCTGTTCCTCGTCGGGGGCCGGTCCGACTATGTCCGACCCCATCACCGGCCGGAGATCGAACGGCTGTTTCCGGCCGCCACGATCGAGGTGATCGACGGTGCCGGCCACTGGGTGCACGCCGACGCGGCCGACGCCTTCGTCACGACCGTGACGCGGTTTCTCCAGGCATGAGGGACACGCCCCGCCCGCCCGGAGACACGCCGCCGGTCATGGCTCGCGGCGCCGCGGCCGTCACCGGACCGCTTCGGTCGCATAGCGACGGCAATGCTCGAGGTAGGCCTTCTCGTGGGTCGCGAGCAGATCGACCACGCTCGCCCAGAGCCACGACGGCGCGTCGAGCGTCTTCGACCTATGGCCGCTGAGTTCGTCCTGCCAGGCCTTCCTCGTCGCCTCGTCCATCTGCCTCGCGTGGGCTTTGCCCACGACCATCGCCAGATACCGCGAGAGCCGCATCGCCTCGTCGCAGGTCAGATCGGCCACGTCGAACTTCAGGTCCTGCGGCAGTAATTCCCGCACGAAGACCGGACGGTCGAGCACCTTCGCCGCCAGCATCCGGTCGCCGAGCGCCGGAGACAGGTGCCATGCCCCGGCGACGACCCGCTCCCCATCGTCGGCGGGCATCTCGGCCTCGGGATTGTGCGGCGCCAGTGCCGGCACGGCCTCCTTGACGTCGACGAGGCAGAGTTCGCCCTTCTTGCCGCCCACCGATACGAGTACTGCACAGCGAAGCAGGCCGAGGGAGCTGCAGCCCTTGACCCAGTATGCGGCATCGACCACCTCGATCTCGGCATCGTCGACCCGTGACTTCAGAGCCGTGACGAGCCGGCGGCCCGCGTCGGTGGCGAACAGATCCACAACCGCCTCGCGCTCCTCGGCGGACAGTGGCCAGAAATTGCGGCCCAACGGAATCGTCGGCGTCGTATCCTCGATCCGCTCCCGGGCCAGATCCTTCCACTTTCTCTTGAACGCCGCCTTCATCGCCGCCTGGACCACCTCGGGCCACTCCTCGTCCGCCGCGGCGGCGGGCTCAAAACTGTGCTCGTAGCCTTCGACCAGTTGCTCCATGATGCGGGCCGTCGTCACGCCCGGCAGGTCGGACCCTCTGGCGGCACTGGCCATCGACAGCCCCAGACGGATCAGGTCATGCGCCGGGTTCCCGATCACCGTCTGATCAAGGTCGCGGATCTGGATGGCGATCGTTCCCTTGGCGCTCGCGATCGGACCGATGTTTCCGGCGTGGCAGTCACCGCAGATCCAGACTGCCGGTCCGGCCGGCACTCCCTGCCCCGTGCTGCCCTCGAGCCAATCGTAGAAGTTCCTCGTGTTGCCTCGCACGTAGGCATGGGCGGAGCGGGCCATTTTCAACTGCCGCCGCTCCTTGAGGGCAGCGGTTCGCTCTGCCGGCGTGGGAAGCGTTGCGTTCTTGGTCGCCATAGCATCGTGCTCAGGGGCTGGAGTCGCGGGATCCTGACGGACTCCGCACGTCATGCGTGAAGAAATTCATCTTGGCCGCGGAATACCCGCGCCGCAAGCCGTGACCTGCCTGCCTGAAACGACTCCACTTCGGCGGGGTGTCCGCAACCCCAGGAGGGCGATCGCTGCCACGAAGGAAGAAGGCCCAGGCGGAGGCGATCACCCCAAAAGTCCGCGGGGTCGACGTCGAGCGTGGCAGGGGCGGAAGACGCTCGTGCTGACGAAACCGCGTTGGCAGAAACCGGGAAGAACACGAAAACGGAATTGCATCGCCCGCAAAACAAATTACAAGACGACGTCCGGCTTGCTCGCTCGCATGCGATGCCTGGACACCACGCTGCCCGGACCCCAACCCCCGATCGTCATCCCACGCGGAACTGGCTCATGTCGAGATTCATCTCCTGCATCATCGCCGCCCTCGTTCTGCCGTCCATCGCAGGCGGACAGACCGCAGTCGACCCCGATCCCAACGGGGTTCTGCTCACGCCCATCCCCGACAAGCTGATCGTGCTTACCTTCGATGACTCGACGGCGAGCCACGCCACGGTGGTTGCCCCGATTCTCAAGCAACTGGGCTTTGGTGGCACCTTCTACGTCTGCGACTTCGATTCTTTCAGAACTCGTAAGGACTGGTATCTGACCTATCGCCAGATGATCGCCATGGATGCCGCTGGGTTCGAGATCGGGAATCACACCCTGGGGCATGCCTCGGGCTACGGCCCCGTCATCGCCATGGAGGATCAGGTGCTGGCTCATGGCGGGCCGCTGATGACGACGCTGTGCTGGCCCATCTATGCGGTGAACTGGGCCGACTGCCCGAAGCTGGCCGACCATGGATACACCTTCGGACGCGGCGGGCACGGGCGTCCGTACCGACCCACGGTGGACAATCCGTTCGATGTCCCCTCGTTCTCGATTCACGACGGCGTGCCGATCGAGACATTCACCACACAGGCCCGGCAGGCCTGCAACGGGCGGATTGTCTGCTTCTGCTTTCATGGTGTGCCCGACATGGAGCATCCGCCGGTGAGCCTCGAGCCCGCGACCTTCAAGGCGATGATGCAGTATCTCAAGGACAACGACTACCGCTGCATCGCCATGCGCGATGTGGCCAAGTACATCGATCCGGTCAAGGCCGCCACGCTGCCGCGAACGACCGACGACATCAAAGGCGCGCCCCCTTTTCTCACGCTGCAGGACGACAAGCCGTTTGTCGCCGCCCCGGAAAACGTCATCAAGGAATTCGTCGTCCCCGGCCTGCGCCCGGCAACCATTTCACGCACCAACGTCACTCTCGCGGTTGACCACGGCACGGACGTGACGGCACTCGCGCCGACTATCAAGGTCTCGGACGGCGCCTCCATCACGCCAGCCTCGGGCGTCAGCCGCGATTTTTCCAAAGCGCAGGAATACGTCGTCACCGCGCGGGACGGCAACCCGAGAAGGTATCTGGTGGCCGTGAAAGCAGCCCCCGTCAGCAAGGCCGCGGCGATCGTGGAATTCACGGTGCCGGGCGCCATCGCCACCGCCGTGTCGGGGAGTTGCATCGTCGTCACTGTGCCAAAAGCCATGAATGTGACCAGCCTGGCCCCCACGTTCGCACTGTCGCCGTTCGCCACCGCGCTGCCCGCCTCCGGCACGACTCGGGACTTCAGCACGCCGCAGCGCTACACCGTGACCGCCCAGGACAAATCCACCCGGACGGTGATGGTAGCGGTGGCCGGGAGCGACAACCCGACCGCGTTTACCTGGAACAAGGCCGGCGACGGCACCTGGAGCGATGCGGCACGGTGGTCGGGCGGCGCTGCGCCGGAATTGAGCGGTCAGTCCGACTACGTGCTGCACTTCGATCAAGGCGGACCCGGCAAGGTGCAGAACGACTTGCACGAAAAATTTCTGCTCAACCAGTTGGTCCTCGACGATCGCAGCGGCGGTTTGACGCTCGGTGGCAACAGCATGACCTTTGTCAGGGGTTTTGGCAGCAGCATCGCGCCGGCGATTCGGATGGGAAGGTGCGGGCGGGTGGACATCGACGTGGCCGTGAGCCTTCAGGACGACCTTGCGGTGATGACCGCCAGGGGCCGCGATCCCAACGGCTTTGTGAGCTTCAATGGCGTCATCTCAGGGCCCCATTCGCTGATCCTCGACAGCACGGGTGACCCGGATGTTGCCGGCATCAATTTCCACGACGTGCATTACGGGATCCTGCAGCTCAACAACAGCAACACCTACAGCGGCGGAACTCGCATCAGCGGCGGCAAGATCAACGTCAGGAAAGCGGACGGCCTGGGCACCGGCGTTGTCACCTTGGACAATTTCGGCTCCTTGTCGGCGGAGAAGGCCCTGGCCAATGCCTTGGTCGTGAACGACGGCATTCTTTTCAATTGCAGCACGAGTGGCCCGATCACACTGAACGGCACCGCGCATTGCATTTCCAGATGCACGCTTTCCGGAGCGATCGCCGGGCCAGGCGGCCTGATCATGCACGGCACCAACGGGACGTATCTCAACATGGTCCCCGGTGGCATCCTGGCCCTGGATGGCACGAATTCCTACCGCGGTCCGACCATCGTGTTCCCGGGAACGCTGAAGGTCTCAAAAGCCGCGGGGCTCTACGGCGGCGTTCCCGCACAATGGACTGCCAAAAACATCACCATTCACAGAGCGGCGACGCTGCGACTCAACGTCGGCGGTCCGGGAGAACTCAGCGGAGAGCAGCTTGGCTCACTGCTCACAGGACTCACGGCGTCGGTCGATGAGAATGGCCTGATGGGGGGCTCGTGCCTGGCAGTCGACACCGCAAACGCCACCGCCCCGGTGGTCGTTTCCGCCACCATCGCGGACTCCAATGGCCCGGGCGGCGGCTCGTTTCTCGTGAAGAAATGCGGTGCTGGCGTGATGAAACTGGCGGGCGACAACACCTACACCGGACGGACGGTTCTCGAGGGCGGAGCACTGAGCGTTTCGTCGTTCAACAATTGCTCCCCCGGCAAGACCAGAGCCGCCAGCAGCCTCGGCGTACCCGGGGACATCGAAGCCGGCGAGATCGTCATCGGCGAGGAAGGCAAGGATGGCGAGTGTGCGGTGATCTATACCGGTCAGGGCGAGATCACCGACCGGGTGATGAATGTTGCGGGTAAGAATGCCACCGTGACCTTCGAGCACGCGGGCGCCGGGGTGCTGAAATTCACGAGCGACATCCTGATTTCCGGCTACGGTGCCGGCAAAACCATCACGCTCGCGGGCGACACCGCGGGCACGGGCGAAATTGCCGGAGCGATCCGCGATCCCCATGACCGCGAAGGCAAGGCACGAACGTCGGTTCGCAAAACCGGCCGGGGCACGTGGACGCTTTCCGGAATCAACACGTTCCGCGGCCCGACCAGAATCACCCAGGGGGTCCTTTCGCTCGCGCATGCCGAATGCCTGAGCGCAACGGCCGAAATCGAAATCTCGGATGGCGCGAAGCTCGATTTGAATTTCCGGGGAGAAATGCGTGTCGGCAAACTGATCCACGACGGCAAGGAACTGGAGCCCGGCAGGTACGATGCGGAAAATTCCCCGCGTTTCATCACGGGCACCGGGGTGCTGAAACTCTGACGACCACCCGGCCGACGGGAGTGGCGTAACGGCGGAGCGGACGATGAGCGGTCGCCGGGTCTGTCCTACGGCTCAAGGACGAACTTCATGCCTGAACCAAACCGGTTTGCAGGCTGAGGCTCGGCAGCGCTTCCGGGCGCGGAATCCGTGAGGGGCTGCCTGAGCCCCGGGAGACGGCGTTGCTGACCAGCGCAGCCATGGAAGGCGGAGCGCCGACAGCATCCAGAGAGCGGGGCCCAGGATGGGCGCGCGATCGTCCGGCGACGGGGCACGGGCAGCCCCGAACCCGCATCGCCGGGCGTTCCCCGCCGCAAACCGCAATGGATGGGAGCCCGACCTGACACGCGAGGCTCATGCGGGAGGCGTATCAGACAATCCGCTGTCGGACCGCGACCGACGCGACGGCTCCTCGACGGCGACCGTTCGCCTTGACCCACGCACCGATTCCCCGCGAGAATCGTGGGTTGAGCCGGGGTTTTGCGGGAGGGTTGCCTCACCGCCGCCCCCCTGCCCCGATTCGCCGGCCGTTTTCGGCCCGGACCACGCCCCAAACGCGGCCGACCCCGTCGCCGCCCACAGCCGCCAGCCATACCCACATGGAAATCCTCGAACGCCTCTGGGACGCCATCTCCAACGGCGCCGCCGCGTTGGGCAGCCGCTTGGAACGGCTGTTGACCGGCCTGTTCGGCTCGTCGAACGCCCGCTACCTGCGTCGGCTGGAGCCGAAGATCGAGGCCATCAACACGCTCGAGACCCGTTACCAGGCGATGAGCGACGCCGAACTCCGCGGCCAGACCGACGAGTTCCGTCGCCGCCTGGCCGCCGGCGAGACGCTCGACGATCTGCTCGTGGAGGCATTCGCGGTGTGCCGCGAGGGCGGCCGGCGATTTCTCGGCATGCGCCACTACGACGTTCAGTTGATCGGCGGCATGGTGCTGCACTCGGGAGCGATCGCCGAGATGATCACGGGCGAGGGCAAGACGCTGGTGGCCACGCTCCCCGCCTACCTCAACGCCCTCGAAGGCAGGGGCGTGCACGTTGTCACGGTCAACGACTACCTGGCCCGCCGCGACATGGAGTGGATGGGACCGCTGTACCTGGGCCTGGGCCTGACCGTGGGCGCCATCCAGTCCGGCATGGAGTCGGGCGAGCGGCAGAAGGCCTATGCCTGCGACATCACCTACGGCACCAACAACGAGTTCGGCTTCGACTACCTGCGCGACAACATGCGCATGGCGGCCCGGGGCGACGACCGCTTCTCCAAGCACATGCAGCAGAGCCAGGGGCCGCTCAACTACGCGGTCGTCGACGAGGTCGACAACATCCTCATCGACGAGGCCCGCACCCCGCTCATCATCTCCGGCCCCGCCCACGACGACGTGGCCAAGTACTCCCGCGCCGACCAGGTGGCGCGGCAACTGAAGCCGGAGCAGCACTTCGAGGTCAAGGAAAAGGAGCACACGGTGGCCCTCACCGAGGAGGGCGTGCGCACGGCAGAGCGGCTGGCGGGCGTGGAAAGCTTCTACACGGCCGGCAACATGGAATGGCCGCACCTCATCGACAACTCGCTGAAGGCCCATCACCTCTACAAGCGCGACGTGAATTACGTGGTTCAGGACGGCGAGGTGGTGATCGTCGACGAGTTCACCGGCCGGCTGATGCCCGGCCGACAGTGGTCGGACGGGCTGCACCAGGCGGTGGAGGCCAAGGAAGGGGTGAGGGTCAAGGAGGAGTCGCAGACGCTGGCCACGGTCACGCTGCAGAACTTCTTCAAGCTCTACCGGAAACTGGGCGGCATGACCGGCACCGCCATGACCGAGGCCAACGAGTTCTGGAAGATCTACAAACTCGACGTGATCGCCATCCCGCCCAACCGCGGCATGAAGCGAATCAATCACCCCGACGTGATCTACCGCACCGAACGCGAGAAGTGGATCGCGGTGGCCGACGAGGTGGAGCGGGTCAACCGCTGGGACACGCTGGCCCTGGCAGACGGATCGTGGCGGCTGGGTCGCATCGTCCGCGAGGCAGACGGTGAGATCGAATTCGAGCCCAAGGGAAGCCGCGACAGCGAGCGAATCCCGCGGGCCAAGGTCAAGGAGATCCAGCGCCGGGGCTGCCCGGTGCTCGTGGGCACCGTGTCGATCGAGAAGAGCGAGCGGCTTTCCGCCCTGCTCGAGAAGCGCGGCGTCGACCACCAGGTGCTCAACGCCAAGCACCACAAGCGCGAGGCCGAGATCATCGCCCAGGCCGGCCGTCTGAACGCCGTCACGATCGCCACCAACATGGCGGGCCGCGGCACCGACATCATCCTCGGAGGCAACCCGGACACGCTCGCCTGGGCGAAGCTGCAGGACACCTATCCCACGCGACTGGACGTGCCCCGGCAGGAGTGGGAGGCGCTCGTCGGCGAGATCTCCGCCCGGGAGAACATGAAGGCCGAGGGGGAGACGGTGCGGTCGATGGGTGGCCTGCAGATCATCGGTACGGAGCGGCACGAGGCCCGCCGCATCGATCTGCAGCTGCGCGGCCGCTGCGGCCGGCAGGGGGATCCCGGCTCCAGCCGGTTCTTCCTCTCGCTGGAAGACGACCTGATGCGGATCTTCGCCGGCGAGTGGGTGAAGAACGTGCTCACCCGGCTGGGCATGCAGGACGGCGAGGCGATCGAGAGCCGGATGGTCACCCGCCGCGTCGAGGCGGCCCAGAAGAAGGTCGAGGAGCGGAACTTCGAGGTCCGCAAGAACCTGCTCGAGTACGACGAGGTGATGGACGAGCAGCGGAAGCGGGTGTACGGCTTCCGCCAGAAGATTCTCGATCACACCGACGGCGACGCCGACTGCCGGGAGATGATCCTGGAGATGGTCGATCGCCAGATCGACCAGCACATCGGCACGTTCCTCGACAAGGACTACGGTTCGCAGTCCTACGCCACCTGGGCGGCGGCGCAACTGTCCTGCGAACTTGACGGCGCGGACTTCCGCGGCCTGACCCCCGAGGAAGCGGAGCGGCTGGCCGTCGACGAGGCGGTCCGCCAGTCGGAGTCGCAGATTTACGAGGCCGTGGACGAGAATCTGCCCTCCGGAGAGGACGAGGAAGAGTGGAACTGGTCGGCCCTGGCCTCGTTCGCCAACGCCCGCTGGA
>Ga0315900_10013158_pt1 | contig 10089 bp, 6 predicted proteins | sample LakEriMetagenome_FD_203521 | JGI IMG/M metagenome (GOLD analysis project Ga0315900, IMG submission 203521) | Freshwater fungal communities from buoy surface, Lake Erie, Ohio, United States - Buoy 12 MA114 | ecosystem: Environmental > Aquatic > Freshwater > Lake > Lake biofilm | place: USA: Lake...
TCTGCGACGTCGCTAACGCATTAAGCGCCCCGCCTGGGGAGTACGGCCGCAAGGCTAAAACTCAAAGGAATTGACGGGGCCCCGCACAAGCGGCGGAGCATGCGGCTTAATTCGATGCAACGCGAAGAACCTTACCTAGGCTTGACATGCAGGGAAATCTCATAGAGATATGAGGTCCGCAAGGGCCCTGCACAGGTGGTGCATGGCTGTCGTCAGCTCGTGTCGTGAGATGTTGGGTTAAGTCCCGCAACGAGCGCAACCCCTGTTCTATGTTGCCAGCACGTAATGGTGGGGACTCATAGGAGACCGCCGGGGTCAACTCGGAGGAAGGTAGGGATGACGTCAAGTCATCATGCCCCTTATGCCTAGGGCTGCACGCATGCTACAATGGTCGGTACAAAGGGCTGCAAAACCGCAAGGTGGAGCGAATCCCAAAAAGCCGGCCTCAGTTCGGATTGAGGTCTGCAACTCGACCTCATGAAGTCGGAGTCGCTAGTAATCGCAAATCAGCAACGTTGCGGTGAATACGTTCCCGGGGCTTGTACACACCGCCCGTCACGTCACGAAAGTCGGCAACACCCGAAGCCGGTGGCCTAACCGAAAGGAAGGAGCCGTCGAAGGTGGGGCTGGTGATTGGGACGAAGTCGTAACAAGGTAGGCGTACCGGAAGGTGCGGCTGGATCACCTCCTTTCTAAGGAGCACTAAACATCAAAAGATGTTCAGAAAAGTTAGGCAACTAACTGCTCAATTAGTGGAGCATTGACGTAACGAAGTTTTGTATTTAATTTTCAGTACTGCTTAGGCGTGGAACCTAAATTAAATGTCAGAGTTTTTAATCACGCTGTTGGGTCCTGAGGGTACGAAAGTACTTTCAGAGACCGAAGTGCTACGAACTGTTATTGGTTTAATAAGCGTAGATAAGCTTCGAATCTCGACCGTAATTTGAGAACTGCATAGTGGACGCGAGCATCTAGTAATTATTTTTTGATCAATTTGGTATCAAGTTATTAAGTGCATACGGTGAATGCCTTGGCATTAGAAGCCGAAGAAGGACGTAGAAGCCTGCGATAAGCCTCGGGGAGTCGGCAATCAGACTTTGATCCGGGGATTTCCGAATGAGGAAACTCAGCTGGGGGAAAGCCCAGTTATCCACGCATGAACACATAGTGCGTTGGAAGGGAACGTGGGGAAGTGAAACATCTCAGTACCCATAGGAAGAGAAAACAATAGTGATTCCGTTAGTAGTGGCGAGCGAAAGCGGATCAGGCTAAACCACATCAATGTGATAGTCGGCGGACGTTGTTGATGTGGGGTCGTGGGAAGTTCAGTGATTACTGCCGTAATCACAATGAGTCAAAAATGTTTTTTGTAGTCGAAGACCATGCGAAAGGGTCAGCGAAGAAGGTAAAACTCCTGTAGACGAAACAACTAACACTCATGAGCACCATCCCAAGTAGTACGGGACTCGTGTAATCCTGTGCGAATCTGTCGAGACCACTCGATAAGCCTAAATACTCTCTAATGACCGATAGTGAACAAGTACCGTGAGGGAAAGGTGAAAAGAACCCCGGGAGGGGAGTGAAATAGAACCTGAAACCGTGTGCATACAAGCCGTGGGAGCGTCTTTAGTCTTCGGACTATCCGTGACCGCGTGCCTTTTGAAGAATGAGTCTACGAGTTAGTAGCACGTGGCGAGGTTAACCAGTGATGGGAAACCGTAGCGAAAGCGAGTCCTAATAGGGCGAATTAGTCGCGTGCTCTAGACCCGAAGCGGGATGATCTAGCCATGAGCAGGTTGAAGCGCGGGTAAGACCGCGTGGAGGACCGAACCCACTGCCGTTGAAAAGGTAGGGGATGACTTGTGGTTAGGGGTGAAAGGCCAATCAAATTCCGTTATAGCTGGTTCTCTCCGAAATGCATTTAGGTGCAGCGTCACGTGTTTCTTCTCGGAGGTAAAGCACTGGATGGGCTAGGGGCCTAACAAGGTTACTGAACTCAACCAAACTCTGAATGCCGAGAAGTTAGAACGTGGCAGTGAGACTGTGGGGGATAAGCTTCATAGTCGAAAGGGAAACAGCCCAGATCATCAGCTAAGGCCCCAAAGCGTGTACTAAGTGGGAAAGGATGTGGAGTTGCATAGACAACCAGGATGTTGGCTTAGAAGCAGCCACCATTAAAAGAGTGCGTAATAGCTCACTGGTCAAGTGATTCCGCGCCGACAATGTAGCGGGGCTCAAGTACACCGCCGAAGCTGTGACATTAACGCAATATCCCGGCCGCAAGGTCCAGGAGCGTTGATGGGTAGGAGAGCGTCGTGTGGCGAGTGAAGCGGCGGAGTAATCCAGCCGTGGATGCCACACGAGTGAGAATGTAGACATGAGTAGCGAAAGACGGGCGAGAAACCCGTCCACCGGATGACCAAGGGTTCCAGGGTCAAGCTAATCTTCCCTGGGTAAGTCGGGACCTAAGGCGAGGCCGACAGGCGTAGTCGATGGACAACGGATTGATATTTCCGTACCGGCGTTATCGCGACAATGATGAATATAGAAATGCTAAGAGGTTGAAGCTGCTGCTTTCGGGTAGTGGTGGAAAGTTCGAACCTAACTATTAGTAGTCCAGCAAAGGTGTGACGCAGGAAGGTAGTTCATCCCAGGCGATGGTTGTCCTGGGGTAAGGCCGTAGGAAGAAATGTAGGCAAATCCGCATTTCATATTTCTGAGAGCTGATGCCGAGCCATTATGGCGAAGTGAATGATCCTATGCTGCCAAGAAAAACATCTAGCGAGTGATAAAGCCGCCCGTACCCCAAACCGACGCAGGTGGTCAGGTAGAGAATACCAAGGTGATCGAGAGAACTGAGGTTAAGGAACTCGGCAAATTACCCCCGTAACTTCGGGATAAGGGGGACCATTTTGCGTGTAGAGATTAACTTTTGAAGCGTAGAGTGGTGGCACAAACCAGGCCCTAGCGACTGTTTACCAAAAACACAGGTCCGTGCTAAGTCGTAAGACGATGTATACGGACTGACGCCTGCCCGGTGCTGGAACGTTAAGGGGATCGGTTAGCGAGTAATCGCGAAGCTGAGAACTTAAGCGCCAGTAAACGGCGGTGGTAACTATAACCATCCTAAGGTAGCGAAATTCCTTGTCGGGTAAGTTCCGACCTGCACGAATGGCGTAACGACTTGGGCACTGTCTCAACCTCAGACTCGGCGAAATTGCATTACGAGTAAAGATGCTCGTTACGCGCGGCAGGACGGAAAGACCCCGGGACCTTTACTACAACTTGGTATTGGTGGTCGAATTGATTTGTGTAGGATAGGTGGGAGACTGTGAAGCTGAAACGCCAGTTTTGGTGGAGTCGTTGTTGAAATACCACTCTTATTAGTTTGGCTGTCTAACTTTGAACCGTAATCCGGTTTAAGGACAGTGCCTGGTGGGTAGTTTAACTGGGGCGGTTGCCTCCTAAAGAGTAACGGAGGCGCCCAAAGGTTCCCTCAGCCTGGTTGGCAATCAGGTGTTGAGTGTAATTGCACAAGGGAGCTTGACTGCGAGACCGACGGGTCGAGCAGGGACGAAAGTCGGGAATAGTGATCCGGCGTCGGATTGTGGAATCGGCGTCGCTCAACGGATAAAAGGTACCCCGGGGATAACAGGCTGATCTTCCCCAAGAGTCCATATCGACGGGAAGGTTTGGCACCTCGATGTCGGCTCGTCGCATCCTGGGGCTGGAGCTGGTCCCAAGGGTTGGGCTGTTCGCCCATTAAAGCGGCACGCGAGCTGGGTTCAGAACGTCGTGAGACAGTTCGGTCCCTATCCGCCGTGCGCGTAAGAGTCTTGAGAAGGGCTGTCCCTAGTACGAGAGGACCGGGACGGACGAACCTCTGGTGTGCCAGTTGTTCCGCCAGGAGCATGGCTGGTTGGCTACGTTCGGAAGTGATAACCGCTGAAAGCATCTAAGCGGGAAGCATGCTTCAAGATGAGGACTCTCACTGATTTTCAGGTAAGACCCCTAGCTAGACGACTAGGTTGATAGGCTGGATGTGGAAGTGCGGTAACGCATGGAGCTGACCAGTACTAATAGGTCGAGGACTTGATTCTTATTATCAAAAAATAGTTTTGCACGCGTCCACTATGCGGTTCCCGAGTTATGGTCGAACATAACTCCATAGAGTTTCGGCGGCCTTAGCGAAGGTGAAACGCCCGGTCCCATTCCGAACCCGGAAGCTAAGCCCTTCAGCGTCGATGGTACTGCTCTGGTGACGGAGCGGGAGAGTAGATCGCCGCCGGACATTCTTTAGTAGCGCTGACGGATTTAAGATTCGTCAGCGCTACTTATTTCTATCAACGAGGTGTCCAACGTGGTAAATCAAGCTGGTAACAGCAAGCGCAATCAACCGCGTCCCTCAACTCGCAAGTCATATTCAGTGCGAGGTGATTCCAGTTCGGCTAATCGCAATGCGAAGTTAAGTGACAAACCTAAATTCAATTCGAACAATTCCAAATCGTCCACTAGCAGTAATTCAGCAACACCGTCGCGTTACAAAAAAAAACCCAGTGACGCTGACGGTAGAGCTTCATTCCGAAAACCTTCGGCTGCAAGAACTGACCGGAAACGCACAGTAGATGCAAAGGGTTCGAATGCTGGAACTCGATCAGATCGAAATAATCGTGATAGACAAGATGCTGGCGGCCGAACTTCGGCTCGGAAAACATTTGAGCGAACACAAACCTCAGCGAGAAGAACTGGTGCCACTAGTCGAACTGAGCGCAGCAATAGTGAACGCAATTACCAAGATCGAACCAAGCCGCGTACTTCTGGTACATCAGTAGATAGCACTAGGTCAGTTGATTCCAAACCAAATAAGGGACGATTTGGTGAGCGACGCGGTAGATCAGAATTTAAACGTGATGCCAAACCCGGTGATCGCACGAGTACTAAATCTAGCGGTGGCCGCACAAAACGTGACGGAATTGAAAAATCAAGAAGTACTTCAGATCGAGATCGCGGCGGTAGAGGCAGAGATCAAGATCGACCACAAAAATTTGATATACCCAGACGATTCCGCGGTGACCTTCCTAGAAGAGAACGCGATCAACGCGCACGCGGTAACGCACCAGTTATTGATGACGACATCACCGGGGATGAACTAGGTGATCAACTAAATGCTGAACTGAGGAGTTTGCCTACCGGTTTAACTATCACTGTTGCACAACACTTAGTTATGACGCAGCGTTACCTCGAAATCAATCCCGAATTGGCGCTACTGCATGCAACGCACGCTAAGGAATTGGCTGGTCGATTTCCGCTGGTTCGGGAGATTGTTGGTGTGGCGCAATACGTAAATGGGAATTGGCAAGAAGCTCTTAATGATTTTAGAGCAGTTAAACGAATGGCAATTGCTGATCACTTGGTACCTTTAATGGCTGATTGCGAGCGGGGATTAGGTCGGCCCGCGAAAGCTATTGCATTTCTGGCCGAGAACCGTCATCTAACTGGCGTGGATCGAATTGAAGCTGCCATCGTTGAAGCTGGCGCACGTAGCGATCTTGAACAAAATGACGCGGCATTGGTGGCATTAAAGATTCCGGCACTAACCGGCTTTCCGGCTGATCAAACCGCATATGCGAGATTGTGCTTTGCCTACGCAGGCACATTAGCGAAATTGAATCAGGTATCTGAAGCGCTAAATTGGTATCGCAAGGCTGACTCAGCCGATCCAGGGGCTACCGATGCGGCACAATTCTTAACAGATGCGCAGGATGCAATTTATCTAGATGATCTAGATGCTGAAGCTGACAATTAGCGATATTCTCACCGAGAGGAGTTCAATATGACATCAAATGACGATACCGTGCGAAGTTTCCTAAGCATGGGTGCCCAGATTGCTGAAGAATTGCGACGTCGCCTGGATGAAGCTGCGGCAAAAGTTGGCCAACCCCATTCAGATGTTGATGTAGATCAAATCGTGGAAGCTGTTTTAGCTCAAGTTAAGGATCAAATAGCAACCGAAGTAGAACGGGTTATCACTATGCTTGGCGTTGCTCGTGAAGATGAACTTGCCTCGCTTCGGAGCCGAATTGAGAATTTGGAGCGTAAATGAGCGATCAATTACCACTACCTAACTCACCATCGTTGCCGTTGTCAGCAACTGGTATCGCGGAGATTGATAGTGCATTAACTGTGCTTAATGCGTTAGATTCATTAGAGATTAATGAGCATGCTGAAGTCTTTACTCAGATTCACGCCAAGTTAAGTAGTGCGTTAACTGATATCGATAACTAAATTGCGCCGGTTAGATTTGGAATTAACCAAGCGGGGATTAGCTCGATCGCGCTCGGATGCTAGAGAAATGATTGAAGCTGGCCATGTCCTGGTAAATGGATTCGTTAATGTTAAAGCAACATCTCAAGTTGACGATAACACCTCAATAGTCGTAGATGAACCTAAAATTAAATATGTATCTCGTGGCGCAGCAAAACTCTTAAGTGCCTTAAGTGAGTTAGATATTGCGATATCCGAGAAAATTTGTCTTGATGCTGGAGCCAGCACTGGCGGATTTGTTCAAGTTTTATTAGAGCACGGTGCAGATAAAGTTTATGCCATAGATGTTGGTTACGGCCAACTCGCTTGGCAACTGCAACAAGATGACCGAGTGGTTGTGATGGATCGAACAAATGTTAAGAATTTAACCGCAGCAGATTTACCCGAGTTAGTAGATCTCATTACTGCCGATTTATCTTTTATCTCACTTAAAGCAGTGCTACCAGCATTGACCGCAATTGCTAAACCAGAGTCAGAAATGCTCCTAATGGTGAAACCCCAATTTGAAGTGGGTAAATCAGATGTTGGTCGGGGCATAGTGCGTAGTTTCGCGCTACGGCAGCAGGCAGTGCTGTCAGTTGTTGCAGCAGCTCAGGAACTAGGCTGGGTGGTAATTGGGGCTGTGGAGAGTAAAGTGCACGGACCTAGTGGAAATCGAGAGTTCTTTCTGCATCTGGCTCGAAATGGGGCAGAATTGACTCCGAATCAGATTTCGCAACGACTATCCGAGGAGTTTTGATGCGAAGCATTGCTCTTTCGGTTAATTGGACAAAACCTGCTGCGGTTGCAGCCGCAACGCAACTTTGCGAGTTGCTGGCAAAACAGCAGGTGGCTGTATATGCCATAGCAGAATTGAATGTTCCGCCCATTTCTAACTGCAATTTCGTTGCCGAAACTGAGTTACCTGAGTTAGAGGCTGTGATTGTGATTGGGGGTGACGGCACAATTTTGCGTTCTGCGGAGCTTGCCCGTCAGCATGATCTACCGTTACTTGGTATTAATCATGGCCATGTTGGTTTTCTGGCTGAAGCCGAAGCAACCGAACTAGTCAGTATCACCAAAGCGATTGCTGATCGGAGCTGGTGGATTGAAGAACGGTTGACGTTGGAAGTTTGCGTAATTCAAGACGGGAGCGAAATTTGGCGCTCATGGGGATTAAATGAAATCTCTATTGAGAAAGCCACCAACGCTCGAATAGCAGAATTGATCACTGCTGTTGATGATCACCCATTGTCTCGATATGCGGGTGATGGCGTTATTGTGGCAACGCCGACCGGGTCTACTGCATATGCGTTCAGTGCTGGCGGTCCGGTCGTCTGGCCCAGTGTCAACGCAGTTGTTCTAGTTCCACTTTCAGCACATTCGCTTTTTGCCAGGCCCTTAGTGATTTCCCCGGAAAGCAGCGTAGTTATTGAATTGATATCACCAGCATCAGTTTGGGCAGATTCACGTCGTGGCGGTGACATTCCAGCGGGAGCTCGGATTTTAATTAAGCGTTCCCAACAGCCAATTAAGTTTCTTAAGTTGAATAACGCTCCTTTTACTGACCGATTAGTGAAGAAATTTGAATTACCCACTTCTGGCTGGCGTGGCGTATTAGGTGAAAAGTAGCGAGGTAGTAATTGCTAACTGAATTGCGCATTTCAAATTTAGGCGTGGTGGCTAGTGCGGAATTGAAGTTCGGTCATGGTTTGAATGTCTTAACCGGAGAAACTGGTGCTGGTAAAACCATGATTTTAAATGCCCTAACTCAAACTTTAGGTGCAAAATCTGATCAGAAAATGATCCGAGATGGCGCCATGAAATGTATCATTGAATCAGATTGGCAACTCACAGCAAATCAGTTAGACATTGTTAATAGCAACGAGATGATTACTGAGCAGAATTTGACTTTAGGAAAAATAGTTGAAGCGACTGGAAAATCTCGAGTAATTGTTAATGGATTAACGGCAAACCAGACCACTGTGACTGAAATCAGCGAGAGTCTGATTCAAATTTTCGGTCAATCCGATCAGCACTATTTAGCTAAATCAAGTTGGCAGTTATCGGCCTTGGACGCGATAGGAGGTTCTAATCACCAAAAATTGCTAGAGGAGTATCAAGAGAATTTCAACGCCTTTCAACAGCTGCAATCAGAAATCAACAATTTAATCGATTTAGCAAAACGTTGGGATACTGAAAAACAACGCATAGAAATGGACCTGCTTCAATTTGATGAGATATCACCAAAACCTAATGAAGATGACGAGATTTTAGATTTGATAAAAAGCCGCGAAGCGATGGCAGCAGCACGAGCGGATTTGAATGAATTGCAATTATTTTTTGACGACGAGAATTCGGGATCAATATCTATTCAATTTCGAAATCTGCTTAAAGTTATTAATAAGATGAAAGATTTTGATGATCTGGCGCACGACTTGGTTGATGTTCCAATGCAATTGAATGAAATTGAGAATAAATTGGTTCAATTGTTAGGGCAAGATGATTCGGGAACATCATTAGAGGATCTATATTCAAGAAAAGCAGAGTTACAAGGATTAATTAGAAAACACGGAATTCCGTTAAATGAAGTTATCGTTAAATTGGAATCGGAACGAAATTTAGTGCAACAGGGCGATAGTCCTTCCGACGAGATTATTCGGCTGACAAAAAAACTCGATGCACTAGGAAAGGAAATCACTAAATTTGCTAACGAACTTAGTCAAGTTAGAGCGAAGCTGGCAACAATATTGGATGGAATGGTCACTGCGGAATTAGCAGGATTAAAGATGAGTGGTTCAAGTTTCAAAACTGAGATAACCGCAGTCAAGCATGCCACCATTGAAATTTCGGGATTAAAAATTGATAGATTTGGGGCAGATTCAGTTTCATTTGGGCTAGCGCATGGTGCATCGGGAAGTGTGCGCCCGATCGCAAAGGCAGCTTCTGGTGGCGAGTTATCAAGAATTATGTTGGCGCTACAAGTAGTACTCCCACCCCAAAATGCAGATCTGACCTACGTCTTTGATGAAGTGGATGCCGGCATTGGTGGTGAAACGGCCATCGAAGTGGGTCGGCGACTGGCCCAACTTGCCAAATCAAATCAGGTAATTGTGGTCACGCACTTGCCGCAAGTTGCCGCGTTTGCTGATGTTCATTTCAGTGTTACCGGAGATGTTGCCGCAGGGATTAAGACTTCTGATGTGTCAACACTGAATCCTAGCGAGCGCGAGATAGAAATTGCGCGGATGTTAGGCGGCATGCGTGATTCCCAGGCCGCGATAACTCACGCCAAAGAGTTGCTGGAGCTAAAGGGGTAGCGGCGCGCCGCTTTAGCAATTGGTGTTTAGTTCAGAACTTGGATAGAGTTGAATCCCGTGAAACCATCAGATTCCGGGCGTACTGTTTTCCTGTTTGTTACTGGCGGCGTTGCCTCCGCCTTAGGTAAGGGTTTAACCGCAGCAAGTTTAGGTGCGCTATTGCGTGCTCGGGGCTTAACCGTCGTAATGCAAAAACTAGATCCTTATATCAATGTTGATCCAGGGACGATGAATCCATTCCAACATGGTGAAGTTTTTGTTACTGAAGATGGTGCTGAAACAGATCTTGATATTGGTCACTACGAGAGATTTCTAGATGTTAACTTGTCCAATCAAGCCAGCGTGACAACTGGAAAGGTGTATTCAAGCGTAATTGCGCGAGAGCGACGAGGCGAGTATTTGGGGGATACCGTCCAGGTGATTCCTCATATCACCAATGAAATTAAATCCCGCATCCGTGCAATGG
>Ga0315900_10013160_pt1 | contig 10089 bp, 9 predicted proteins | sample LakEriMetagenome_FD_203521 | JGI IMG/M metagenome (GOLD analysis project Ga0315900, IMG submission 203521) | Freshwater fungal communities from buoy surface, Lake Erie, Ohio, United States - Buoy 12 MA114 | ecosystem: Environmental > Aquatic > Freshwater > Lake > Lake biofilm | place: USA: Lake...
TCTGCTCATGGCTTCTTATGATGTGCAGGGATCAATAGCCCATGTCACCATGCTGGGTGAACAGGGACTGATGTCAACAGAGGACGCCCATGCAGCAGTAAAAGAATTGAGAAGGATCAAAGATGAAATCCATGCCGGTAATTTCAAGATTGATAGCAGTGCAGAAGATATTCATTCACAGATCGAGTTCATGCTCACTGAACGAATAGGCCACATCGGAAAAATGATCCATACCGGCAGAAGCCGGAACGATCAGGTGGCACTCGATATCAAACTCTATCTGCGAGCTGCGATTCAGTACATAAAAGTTGAGATAATCGATCTTTTTGATCTGCTGATCCAAAAAAGCAATGAGCACAAAGAAATTTTACTTCCTGGGTATACACACCTGCAAATTGCAATGCCTTCATCAGTCGGACTCTGGTTGGGAGCCTATGCAGAAAGCCTTGTAGACGACATGGAATTTCTCGCTGCAGCTTATCGCGTAACGAACAAGAATCCTTTGGGTAGTGGGGCCGGCTATGGATCATCATTTCCTTTGAATAGAAAAAGAACTACCGAACTCTTGGGATTTGAGACGCTTAATTTTAATTCAGTATATGCTCAAATGAGTCGGGGCAAGACCGAAAAGCTCGTTTCGATGGCGTTGGCTTCCTTCGCTGCAACTCTGTCCAGATTGTCGATGGATTGCTGTCTATACATGAATCAGAATTTCGGATTCATTCATTTTCCGGATGAGCTCACAACAGGCAGCAGCATCATGCCACACAAGAAAAATCCGGATGTTTTTGAATTGATCAGAGGCAAATGCAACAGGATACAAGCTGCTCCAAATGAACTCACCTTGCTGATCAACAACTTGCCTTCCGGATATCATCGCGAGATGCAATTGACTAAGGAGATATTGTTCCCCGCCATTCAGGGTCTGAGATCCTGTATCGCCATGATGAAGCTGATGATTTCCAATATGGGCTTTAACAGCAATATTTTGGAGGATCCTAAATACCAGTATCTGTTCAGTGTAGAAAAAGTAAATGAACTGGTGAACCAGGGTATTCCATTCCGTGATGCCTATAAACAAGTGGGTGAATCAATTGAATCCGGAAATTTTCAATTTGATGCATCAAAAGGACTAACACATACACACGAAGGGAGCATTGGAAATCTCTGCCACGAAGAGATCAGAGCAGAGATGCAAAAGATATCTTCAGCAATTGCTTGAAGAATTATTTCCATTTCAAAGTCTTGAGCATATGCCTTATATCTGATTCAAGAAAATTACTTACCGCAGATAGTGAGTCTTCATTTGGCGAGGCATCAAAATACAATGCACCACGCAAAAAGTGCTTGCTGCTGTCGCTTACATAAAATTGTTTGGAGGTGGCTGCCTCACCTGCAACATAGAAATACACTCCCGATCCAGCCTCACTCGTAAAAAAGGAATCGACTATGCCACTCGCCTTGATCGTATGCTTGTAGGTCATTTTATAGGATTCTTCTCTGAGATTTTCAAAATTGTTCACTACCATTGAATCGCGGTATCCCTTATCGGTTTTTACTTTATATACCGATCTTCCATTGATGGATTTATAGCTGAGATAGATCCTGCCATTGAAATCCTTAAAATTGATATTGATCCAATACGGATTATTGCCGGTAGTATCTGCTTCCTTTGAAACTTCTGCGTAAACAGGATACTCAAAACTATAGGGGAAGCTAGGTTCATCAAAACGCTGATAAGCATGCTGGGGAAGATCAATTTTGAAATACCCCTTAGGCTTGGGTGTGAAATGACTGTTGCAGGATATGAACAGCAAACAAAGAATACTGAATGAAACCAATAATTTGTAATATGTATTTTTTCTGAGCATCATGATTGTGGTGGCGTAATGGTGATTCTGATTTTCTGAATTCGATTTTGTGTTACCTCCAATACAGTGAAACTGAAATCCTGAGCCACCAGTACCTGCTGTGGCTTGGGGATCTCCCCGGCCAATTCGAGCACCAATCCTGCCACGGTTTCACTTTCGCCACGGATGGGATCAAAGACCCGAACAGGTAAATTCATGATCTTGCAGGCCTCATTGATCATCAGTCTGCCTTCGAAAATATAATTGTTCTCATCGATGCGTATGTTGACCTGTTCTTCATCATCGTATTCATCTCTGATCTCTCCCACAATCTCTTCCAGTATATCTTCCATGGTAATGATGCCATCTGTGCCACCAAACTCATCCACTACAATGGCAATATGGGTTCTTCTGCTTTGAAAGGCTTTCAACAGATCTTCCAGCAACATTTGCTCATGAATGAAAAATGCCTGCCGAACCAATACACTCCAATCAAAATCATCTCCTCTATCCAAGTGTGGTAAAAGGTCTTTTGTGTGCAGGATTCCGACAATAGAGTCAAGGTTCTCTTTGTAAACAGGAAACCTGGAGTATTCCTGATCAGCAACCTGTCGCTTGAGCGATTCAAAGCTGATACCTGCTTCTATGCCCTGAACATCAAGCCGGCTGCGCATAGCTCTTCGTACAGTTATATTTCCGAATTGGGCAATACCCTTCAGAATGTTCTTTTCTTCCTCTGTTGTACCCTGGTCACCATTCAGGGAGATGGCTTGATCGATCTGATCCAGGCGGTTATCCATATCATCTTTTCGCCCGAGTGCTTTTTCCATTTTATCAGCTATGGAAGCAAACCATTCACCCATCTTCCCAAACAACAAATGGTTTGTCTGCACAAAGAAAGATGAGTAAAATGCAAAGCGGATCGGATTATTTGATGCCCAGGCTTTGGGTAGAAATTCTCCGAAAACAATGAGAATGATGATGGCAATGCACAACCTCAACAAAAACATCAGAACGCCGGAAAGAGCCGGGAACATATCGTCTCCTATCAGATAGTTGCAAAGCAAGATGATGAGCAAGCGGTAGATCATATTGCCGGTAATCATTGACGACAACAAGGATTTCGGTTCCTGCAGAAGACTGAGAATCTTGTGAGATGAAGGATATTCTTTCATCTTTAGATTTTTCAGTTCTTTGAAATCAAGAGAGAAAAACGCGATCTCTGCTCCGGAATTCATGAAAAGCATCAAAATGGAAATCAGCAGCAGAATGCCCAATACAACCATACCCCGAAATTACAGAAAATGACTGTCAAGATACCTTGATATCATCCTGGGAAAAGCCAGCGTCTTCATTTTGTTCTTACTTACCCAATGGTATCCTTCGATTGGAATTTTATTTTCTACTCGTATATGTACGAACTGGCTTGTAATCTTTTGATGGGTAAGTTGATGGGTGTATATTTCAGAAATTGCAACCAGCTTTTCTCCTTTCACCTGTATACCCCAATTTGAGAGTTTGTTGAAATCACTTTGATCCATGGATTCATCTTTTTCCATGAGAATAAATTCATGCAGATGCTGCCATATATCCCTGCCCGTTCTTTGTCTGATCGCAACAAATGCACCTGCAGAAAGAACTAGGTAGTATAGAAAGCGATTGCGGATGCGGATCTTTTTTTGTTTGACTGGCAGCCGATCTTGCTCCGCGTGTAAAAAAGCATGGCATTTGTTTGAAAGCGGACATGCGTCGCAATTGGGTCTGCCGGGTTTACAAACTGTTGCCCCCAGATCCATAATGGCTTGGTTATACAAGGCAGGATCTGCCTTACCCAACATTTCAGCCGCATGTAACTCAAACTTTTTTTTCACTGCAGGTTGGTCTACCGGATCATGAATTCCTAAAAATCTGGCGAGTACCCTCACAACATTTCCATCGACAACGGCAAGCGGCAAGCCAAAGGCAAATGACCCTATGGCAGCAGCGGTATATTTTCCGATTCCCTTGAGAGTCAATAATCCTTCTTCTGACCTCGGAAATTGTCCATTCAAAGTAGTGGAAACAGTCTTTGCAGTAATGATCAGGTTCCGGCAGCGGGAATAATAACCCAATCCTTCCCAGAGTTTGAAAACATCGGTCTCATTGGCAGCAGCCAGGGAGTGAACATCTGGATATTTCTCTGTAAATCGTTGATAATAAGCCATCCCCTGCTGAACCCGGGTCTGCTGTAAAATGATCTCACTCAGCCAGATTCTATAAGGATCTTTTATCCCTTTCCAGGGCATGGACCGGTTGTTAACAGACTCATGCCAGTCCAATAAATGCTTTGAAAACCACTTTTTGAGTTGTTTTTCAATCACTTATGCAGATTTTTTTTGGAAAATAGTAAAATAATACGCAATTTTATACAGTATGACGCGTTATAATGCCTATTCCGCTGATTACGAATGAGTTTTGAGGTGTCGACCGGTTAGGATCCGGATAAAGATCGATAACTTTTTAAAACCAACAAAATGAGAAAGGCTGACTTGATCAACAAAATTGCTGAAAAAACCAATATACCAAAGGTAGATGTATTGGTTACCCTTGAAACCATGTTCAAGGAGATCAAATCAACCCTTGCAAAGGGTGAAAACATCTATGTAAGAGGATTTGGTTCTTTCATTACAAAGAAGAGAGCAGCCAAGATTGGAAGAAATATCAAACGCAATACCGCAGTTCATATCCCCGAGCATTTCATACCGGCCTTCAAACCTGCCAAAGAATTCATGCAGGAAGTGAAAAAACTGGAGATCGGAACCGTCATCAAGGACGAAGGTGCTGATGAAATGGCGTAAGCCACCTACCTTTGCGTCCTAAAATCGTTTACATGTTGAAAAAACAGCAATGGATCGTTGTGATCGCAGCTGCAGTTATGCTGTTGGTTATTTTCTCAATGGGCCAATTCACCCCTCCTCACGAAGATCATGCTGATCACGGGAAAGCTGCTCCACCATCTAACAGCTTCGAAATCAATAGCTTTCTAAATGAGCAAAAGAAAGCCCTTAGCCCTGAACAGTCTGCTTACCTTACATCCCTTGAAGATGCCATTTCCAGGGGAGACCTGGTTACACAGAGAAAAAGGAATTTTGAGCTTCTTTCCGATTTCTGGCGCGACAGTGCCAGGAGTTTCATCCCCTATATCTATTACTATGCAGAGAAGGCTAAGTTGGAAAATTCTGAAAAAAACCTCAACTTTGCCGCCCACTCCATGCTGGAAGAACTGAGGGGAACCAGTGATGTTGGTTTGAAAACATGGATGGCAAATCAGGCAAATGATTTGTTCGCTCGTTCCTTAAAGATCGATCCGAATAATGATTCTACCCTGATAGGCTGGGGAAGTACCTATTTCTTTGGTGCATCTGGTGCTCCTATGGAAGGTATCCTCAAGATCAGAGAGGTAGCCCAACGGAATCCTAAAAATGTCTTTGCTCAGTTCATGCTGGGTTATGGCGGGATGGTATCAGGTCAAACAGATAAAGCCATCGAAAGATTCCTGAAGGTGCTGGAGTTGGACCCAACCAATACCGAAGCAGTTTTTCTACTGGCTGAGTTGTATGAAAAAGATGGAAAAAAGAAAGAAGCTGCTGAATGGTATCAAAAGGGACTAAAAGAAGTAAAAAATCCTGAGCTCATCAAGGCTCTGGAAGAAAAGATAAACTCGTTAAAATAATTTTTAAACAATTAAACTGACTGGCTATGCCTTGTGGTAAAAAAAGAAAACGTCATAAAATCGCTACGCACAAACGCAAGAAAAGGTTGAGAAAGAACCGTCACAAGAAAGGCAAGAAGTAACACTTCCTCTATTTTCTTAATGTATTTGCAGCTTGCACACTGAACCACGGTTCTGATGTGCATTCATGCATATTTGCACATTCTACTGCGTAGGTTTGAATAAAGAACTTGTTATAAATGCCAATGCCCAGGGCGTTCAGATTGCCCTGTTGGAAGACAAGAAACTGGTAGAGCTTCACAATGAAAAAGCAGATGCCAGTTTTGCTGTAGGTGATCTCTATTTGGGTAAGGTAAAGAAACTCATTCCTGGGCTCAACGCGGCATTTGTGGATGTGGGTTTTGAAAAGGACGCCTTCCTCCATTATACGGATTTGAGCCCCTATGCAAAGTCATTGCTCAAGTTTACCAACATTTCCATCAACACTCCCTTACAAAGCCAGCAGGATTTTGCCAACTTCACTGTGGAGCCTGAGATTGTAAAGACCGGGAAGATCAATGAGGTATTGGGACAAAAACCGAACGTGCTGGTTCAAATTTTAAAAGAACCCATTGCAGCCAAGGGACCCCGTCTCAGCTGTGAAATCTCCCTTCCGGGAAGGTATGTGGTGATAACCCCCTTCAATGATATCATTGCCGTTTCCAGAAAGATCCATTCTGCTGAAGAAAGAAAAAGGCTTCAAAAGATAACTGAGGCCATCAAGCCAAAGAATTTTGGGGTTATTGTCAGAACCGCGGCTGAAGGAAAGAATACAGCAGAACTGCACGAAGACCTGAACATGCTGTTCAATAAATGGAAATTGATCCAACAGAACCTCAGCGGTGCAGTGGCTCCTGCAAAGATTCTCAGTGAGCAGACCAAAGCGAACAGTATATTAAGAGATCTGCTCAATGCTGATTTCAATAAGATCATTGTCAATGACAAACAAGTCTTTGCAGATACAAAGGCTTATATACAGAAGATAGCGCCCGATAAAGCTGACATTGTAAGCCTTTATACTGGCAGTGCCTCCATCTTCGATCATACCGGTATCACCAAACAGGTGAAATCCGGATTTGGAAGAACCGTAAACCTTCCCAGTGGTGCCTATCTGATTATCGAGCATACAGAAGCATTGCATGTGATCGATGTGAACAGTGGATATAAAAGTGTAGGAAGCAATCAGGAAGACAATGCGCTACAAACGAATTTAGAGGCTGCGGAAGAGATAGCAAGACAATTGAGACTGCGGGATATTGGCGGAATCATTGTGGTCGATTTTATCGACATGAAGCTGCCAGAGAACAAAAAGAAGTTACATGAGTCCATGGAAGGATTCATGAAGATCGACAGGGCTAAACATTCTGTGCTTCCGATTTCAAAGTTCGGTCTCATGCAATTGACCCGTCAGCGCATGAAACCCGAAATGAACATCAATACCCAGGAACAATGTCCTTCCTGCCAGGGTACCGGAAAGATTTCTTCAACCCTGGTTTTGGAAGATGAAATCGAAAAAAACCTGAGCTATCTGAGTGAACAGCGACACAAGATACTAAGCATAGCAGTGCATCCGATTTTATACGCTTACCTTACCAAAGGTTTTATTACCAAGCGACGCAAATGGGCATGGAAATACAAGCTCAATCTCACCATTCGTGAGAACAATACCTATCACCTCACAGAGTTCCATTTCTTTGAAGGAAATCAAGATCTGAATTTAGGAGTTAGGAATTAGGAGTTAGGAGATGGGAATCGAGAAATAATGTCCAAAAAGTCCCATCTCCCATTTCCTATTTCCTATTTCCCAATTCCTAACTCCTTATTCCTAAATAAAAAAACCGCCCATTGCTGAGCGGCTTTTTATTTAATACAAGAGAACAATTAGTTCTTCTTGATAGCATAAGGATAAGTACCGTAGTTGGCACCGTTGGGCAATGTATGAGTCAGATTGATGCTGAAATCACCTTTACAGGAGAAAAAGAAACCACCTGTACCTTCAGCTCGGAAGTTCTCGAAACCTGCACCATAACTACCATAAGTCTGTCTTGCTACAGAAGCTGCACCAGTAGTTGGGTTAACGGTAACCACAACCGGATTTACCCCTGGTGGTTCAGCATAAACAAACATGTAAGTAAGGGTTGCTTTGCCAGCTTCACCCAGTACATTTACTTGTTCACCAACAGAACCATCCCAGGAATCCCTGGTAACAGTATAGGTTCCTGTTGCCTGAGAAGGCACAAACGGACATACCACAACTGCATTCCATGTCAGTCTGAGGTTATAGGTACCTACGGTGGCAAGATCTGGAAGTGTATTGGATACGTCAAATACCCTTCCGTCTTTGGTAACTACCTGGTTATAGAGGATGTAGGTTTCACCAGGTCCAGGGGTAACACCCAATGCAGTGGCAATTTCCTGCCCTGAAACTTCCAGGTTATAGGTACCTCCATTATTGGTGTACTCCTTTACTTTTTTCCAAAGCGTTCTGTTGTTCGTTTGGGGAGCTTTGGTAACATAAACTATCAGCTTTTCCTGGGCAGAACCGTACTCTTTTACGGAAGCGGAAACTTTGCTACCGGCGAGATTGGTCGCATCAATGATGTTGTTTCCTGCACTCACAAGGGTCACATAAGATCCTATGCTGAGGGAATTCACATCCTGAGGGATTTCATTTTTTTGGCACGAGCTCATGGCTATAGCAACCAAGGCTGTGTAAAAAACGGATGATATAATTTTTTTCATGTGTCTTGTTTATTTAAGGATTGCAGGATTGGTATCCCAGAACACCTTCTTGTCGATGGTCTTCTGAGTGATATTCTTATTGAGGTTTACCAACACTGAAGGATAATAATGAGAACGGATCATGTCACCACCCGCCTGAGCAATGGTATATGACATTCTTCCCGGTCTTCCAGTCCTGCGGTAGTTGTTGTAAGCATCTACACCATTTCCCCAAAGGGCAATGTAATATTCCTGCTGAACAACTTCCATTCTGTCAGCCGCCGTTGCAGCAGCATCGTAGCGGGCCAGAACCTTGTCAACATATGCATTCACTCTTGAAGGATCAGGTACAAGTGTTGATGGAACTGCAACATTTACTGAAGCAGGGTAATTCAGAACTTTGGAGATAGAGGCTCTCACACCTGCTTCCAGAAGTGATCTTGGATTTCCGCTGCCGCCCATCAATGCAACTTCAGCCGCCACGAAATTGGTGAACGATGCTTGCCAAATAGGCTGGATACCGGCACCTTGTGCTCCGCGGTTCAAACCAACGTTGAGACCTTGGTTGGCATCAAAGTCACCGCCAAATGGATAGATACCTACAGTTGTTCTGAATGGTCCATCTGGTGGAATACCGGAGTTGTCACCATGGTTACGTCCCCAGAAACCAAATGAGTTCTCAAACTGGCAGAAAGGCATTCCTGGCAGGTAGTGAGAAGGTACAGGGAAAGTAGAGCAAGACAATGTGTTAGAGGAAACATTATTGTTATTGATCTGCTGGCGATAGAAGTAATACCTGGTCCTGGGATCAGATGTATTCCTCGATTCCGTGTTATTGAATCCGCCTTTATCAGCAGCCAAAGACCACATAAAGTAAACGCCCATGTAATCACCAGCTGAACCCGCAGCAGAGTAGTTACCATTGTAACGTGGATGACGGCTATTGGGTGCTGCCTGCTTGGTTGAATATTTGAATTCAAAATCATTGGCAGTTCCGCTCATCGCAGCAATTACGTCTGCATCAGCAAGAAGCGTGTTGATTTTTCCAATGGCGCCAGCGTCAACCAACCTCGTGTTGTTGATTGCCCTGAGCTTCATCAACTTGGCAGTTGTTCTCCACCTGGCCGCACCGGTAGCATTGGAAGCCTGGAAGAACAAGTCTTGATTGCCAGGGAAGGCAGTAGACTTCTGGAAGTCCGCAATCGCTTGGTCCAAAAGACCAATCGCAGCTGCGTAGACATCAGAACCTTTGTCAATGGTTGGGTTGGTATTCTCAGAACCCAGATTGGCTGTAGTGTAAGGAACATCACCAAACATGTCCACCAGGGTCATCATGGTATAAGCCTTCATGGTCTTTGCCATACCGGCTGCTATCCATTTTCTCTCTTTTTCTGCTACGGGGATCAAGGCATTGGCATGCTTGAATACACCTGTGTAGGCAGTAGACCATAGGCCATCAAAAGAGTTAGGAGTGTAGGCAGCCTGGTAAGTTGGTCCGTACATTACGATCATACGGGTCAATTCCATGCCATAGCTGGAGGCTCCATTGAAGAAGCCCGCAAAGTTCAGCTGCAGCTGAGTCAAATAAAGATCAGCGTTGGCTGACTCCGGTGTAGGTCCGTTCGGGTTCACCAAAAGCTCATCAAGCGTTTTGGTACAGGAACCCAGGAGGCTCACCGAAAGTACAAGGATGAATATTTTTTTCATTTTCATGTCGATCAATTTAATTGATTAGAAGGTTACCCTTACGCTGACACCATAACGTCT
>Ga0315900_10013161_pt1 | contig 10089 bp, 10 predicted proteins | sample LakEriMetagenome_FD_203521 | JGI IMG/M metagenome (GOLD analysis project Ga0315900, IMG submission 203521) | Freshwater fungal communities from buoy surface, Lake Erie, Ohio, United States - Buoy 12 MA114 | ecosystem: Environmental > Aquatic > Freshwater > Lake > Lake biofilm | place: USA: Lake...
ATCTAAATTTTCACCAAAAATTTTACAAACCACATCTTGTTTAGCACCTGTCATTAATTCATTAAAACGCATCTGAACTGGGAATTGAAAACTAGTTGTTACCCCTGGAACTTCCGCCACAGCCTTACCCATTTTTTCAGCTAATTCAGAAAATGATTCGGCTGATGTCCATTCTTTTTTATCTTTTAAAATCACCATCATATCAGCTGCTTCCATAGGCATTGGATCTGTAGGAACTTCGCCACTTCCAATTTTAGTTACCACTTTTATGACTTCAGGAAACTGAGTTTTTAATATATGTGCTGTTTTTTGTGTGTTTTCAATGGTTGTATTGATACTGCTTCCTGTTAATACTCTTGTTTCTACTGCAAAATCACCTTCTTCTAAAGCAGGAATAAATTCCCCCCCTAAAAAAGTCAATGTAACAATGGCTGAAATAAATAAAACAATAACAGTAGAGATAACCATTTTTGGATAACGTAATACTTTAGCTAAAGTGCGTTGATAGCCCTTTTCAACCCAAATCATTAATTTATCGGAGATGTTAGGAGTGTGTTTTGTTTTTTTACTTAAAAATAAAGCGCTCATCATTGGGATGTAAGTTAATGACAATACAAACGCACCTAATAAAGCAAAAGCAACAGTTTGTGCCATTGGTTTAAACATTTTTCCTTCAATACCCTGTAACGTAAAAATCGGTAAGTAAACTACTAGTATGATGATTTGTCCGAAAACAGCACTGTTCATCATTTTACTAGCCGATAGATTTACTTCATTATCCATTTGCTCTTGGTTTAATTGAGCAATGTGTTTGAATTTTTTTCCATGTGATAGTTGATGCATGACGGCTTCAACAATAATGACGGCGCCATCTACAATTAATCCAAAATCTAATGCACCTAAACTCATTAAATTGCCGCTCACTCCAAACGTATTCATTAAGATAATAGCAAATAGCATCGCTAAAGGAATGACAGAAGCCACTAATAAACCAGCTCTGAAATTTCCTAAGAATAATACTAACACAAAAATCACAATTAAAGCACCTTCTAATAAATTTTGTTCTACTGTACCTATGGCATTATTTACCATTTTAGTTCTATCTAAAAATGGTTCAATAACAACACCTTCGGGTAATGTTTTTTGAATTTGAACCACTCTTTCTTTTACGCTTTTGATAACGTCGCTACTATTAGCTCCCTTCAACATCATCACTACGGCTCCTGAAACTTCTCCTTTATCATTATAGCACATCGCACCATAACGAGTTGCATGACCGATTTTTACTTCGGCAACATCTCTAATAAATAAAGGTCTTCCGTTTTCAATGGTCTTAATCGATATATTTTCTATATCACTAATAGTCCCAATTAATCCTTCGCTTCTAATAAATAAAACGGTAGGTCCTTTTTCGATGTAGGCACCACCAGTATTTTGATTGTTTTTTTCAAGAGCTGTAAAAACATCATTAATCGTAATGTTATAGGATTGAAGTTTATTTGGATTAATTGCTATTTCAAATTGTTTTAGCTTTCCTCCAAAACTGCTGACTTCAGCTACACCTTTTACACCTAATAATTGGCGACGAACTAGCCAATCTTGAATAGTTCTTAAATCTGTTTCATTGTACTTTTTTTCATATCCTTCTTTAGGTCTTACAACATATTGATATATTTCTCCTAATCCTGTTGATACTGGTCCTAGTTCTGGATTACCAATGCCTTGAGGTATTTGTGATTTTACATTTTGTAAACGTTCAGCAACTTGTTGCCTTGCCCAATATATATCGGTTTCATCATCAAATACAATGGTTACTAATGATAATCCGAAGCGAGAGAAACTTCGAATTTCTTTTAATCCTGATATGTTATTGTTAGCTTGCTCAATTGGGAAAGTAACCAAGCGTTCAATATCTGTAGCTCCAAAAGATGGTGCTACCGTAATGACTTGCACTTGATTGTTTGTGATATCAGGCACTGCATCTATGGGTAACTTAGTTGCTTCATAGGAGCCATAACCAATAAGAGCAATCACAAAAAGCCCTATAATGAGTTTGTTCTTGATTGAAAAATCAATAATTTTATTTAGCATAATTTTTTTGTTAATTTTTTATTTGATAGGAATTGTATCAAAAAGCATATATACTGATAGCATATATGAATTTCGAATGATCAAAAAAGTAATTAGCAAGATTTTGGCGGTTGCCAAATAGAAGATAAATAAGCAGAGCTTATAAATTCAGAAGAATAGGTATTATAATTTTTTGATTCAATAGGTGTAGTTTTTATGTCTAATTGAAAAGTATTAAAAGATATAAATGCGATATTATTTATATTTCCAAAATCATGATGAGACTTAAATGGTAATTCTGTATCATCTGTATTATGAGAATTGCCGTCTTCAGAAGAAGTATAGTGCATGGTTAAAAAATCAATCAAAGTAGTTTTATTGTTCTCTGATTTATGTTCCATAAAATGCTCTACCAGTTGCGGAAGTTTAAAAAACTCATGCAATTCAGTAGCGGATACTACATATATGGTTAGAAACAATATGGCAACAAGTTTTTTCAATAAATCGAAGGTATGTAAAAAAATGTAAAATTCAATAAATGTTCATCTTTTAGGATTAATAGATTTTTTTACTTCAAGAAACGTATTGTAACAAATGTAACCGTTTTATGACTTTTATCATACGACCTTTGTCCCATAATAATTTAAAAATATACACATGGAAATTATAGGTTACATCGCATCCATTTTAATTGGAATCTCTTTAGGGTTAATTGGTAGCGGAGGCAGTATTTTAACAGTACCAGTATTAGTATATCTTTTTGCAGTAGATGCTGTAGCAGCAACCGCTTATTCTTTATTTATTGTTGGTTTTACATCGGCTGTTGGTTCGGTAGGTTATTTCAAAAAAGGATTAGTTAATATCAAAACTGCTTTGGTTTTTGGAGCACCATCAATTGTGGCTGTTTTTTTAACGAGAGCTTATATCGTACCAGCAATACCAAAAGAAGTTTTTTCAGTAGATGATTTTATGGTGACTAAAAGCATTTTAATGATGTTACTATTTGCTGTTTTAATGGTAGTGGCTTCGTTTAGTATGATTAAAAAAGATAAAAAGAAACCAGAAGAAGATTTAGGCCCACAAAAATTTAACTATCCTGTTATTTTACTAGAAGGTGCAGTAGTTGGTGTTGTAACTGGTTTAGTTGGGGCAGGCGGAGGTTTTTTAATTATACCTGCTTTAGTTCTTTTATCTAAACTACCTATGAAAGAAGCCGTAGGAACATCGTTAGTAATTATTGCTGCTAAATCATTAATAGGATTTTTTGGAGAAGGTGGAGAAACTGTCATTGATTGGGTACTTTTAACTTCTGTTGCAGCTTTTGCTACAGTAGGAATTTTTATAGGAATTTATTTATCTAAAAAAATTAATGGCGCAAAATTAAAACCAATATTTGGTTGGTTCGTTTTAATCATGGGTGTTTATATTATCATTAAAGAAACACTCTTAAAATAATAGGTAACCATTGTTACATTCAATAAAATCAGGTGTTTGAGTGTGATAAATGTTACCATTAAAAAAATAAAACCACAGTACCTTTGACTCATAAAAATAAACAAATCATAAATTAACCATAAAAAATAAATCAAATGAAAATAGAACAAATTTATACAGGATGTTTAGCTCAAGGAGCTTATTACATTACTTCTAACGGAGAAGCAGCAATTATTGATCCGCTTCGTGAAACACAACCTTATATGGAGAGACTTCAAAAAGATGGTGTGAAATTAAAATACATTTTTGAAACCCATTTCCATGCTGATTTCGTTTCGGGACATTTAGATTTATGTAAAAAAACTGGAGCGCCAATTGTTTACGGTCCAAACGCTAAGCCAGAGTTTGAATTTATCTCTGCTAAAGATGGGGAAGTGTTTACGGTTGGAAAGGTTAAAATTAAAGTATTACATACACCTGGTCATACCATGGAAAGTACTTGCTTTTTATTAATTGATGAAAACGGCAAAGATCACGCTTTATTTAGTGGGGATACGTTATTCTTAGGAGATGTTGGTCGTCCAGATTTAGCGCAAAAAGCAGCATCAATGACACAAGATGAATTAGCGGGTTTATTGTATGATTCTTTAAATAATAAAATCATGCCTTTAGCGGATGATGTAACAGTTTATCCTGCTCACGGAGCTGGTTCAGCATGCGGTAAAAACATGATGAAAGAAACGGTTGATACTTTAGGTAATCAAAAGAAAATGAATTACGCTTTAAATCAACCAAATAAAGAAGAGTTTGTAAAAGCGGTGACTGATGGATTATTACCTCCTCCAGGTTATTTTGGAAGTAATGTTGCCATGAATAAAAAAGGAATAGAGAGTTTTGAAACTGTGTTAAATAACGGAATGAGAGCTCTATCTCCAGTAGCTTTTGAAGCTGCAGCTGAAACAACGGATGCCATTGTACTTGACACAAGAGATGCGGCTGAATTTGCAAAAGGATTTATACCTCGTTCAATTAATATTGGTATCAATGGAGATTTTGCTCCTTGGGTTGGTGCTTTGATTAGAGATGTTAAACAATCAATTTTGTTAGTAACTGAACTTGGAATGGAAGAAGAAACAGTGACTCGTTTAAGTCGTGTTGGTTTTGATAATGTGATTGGACACTTAAAAGGAGGCTTTGCAAGTTGGAAAGAAGCTGGAAAAGAAATAGATACAGTGAATAGAATTACAGCGGCTCAATTTGCAAAAGAAGTAGATGTAAAAGCAGATACGGTGATTGATGCAAGAAGAGAAAGCGAATACAGAGCAGAGCACGTTGAAGAGTCTTATAACAAACCTTTAGATCAAATTAATGGTTGGTTTGCAGAGATGGATAACGAAAAACCATTTTATATTCACTGTGCAGGTGGTTATAGAAGTATGATTGCAGCTAGTATTTTAAAATCTCGTGGAGTGCATAACTTTAAAGAAATTGAAGGTGGTTTTAAAGCAATTGCAGAAGCAGGTGTAGCAAAAACAGATTTTGTTTGCCAAAGTAAATTACAAAAATCATAAATAAATTACTGCCATAGATAGATTTACTATCTATGGCAGTTTATTAAAAATAAAAACATGATAAAAATAAAATCAATTATTGCAGCAATTATGTTAGTGTTCACGTTAACACAATGTAATTCTCAAACTAAAAAAACAACAACCATGGAAACAACAAATGCAACACAAACAGCTACTAAAGAAATTATTGTAGATGTAAGATCAGTAGAAGAATGGAATGAAGATGGTCATGCTGACTGTTCAGTAAATTACCCATTAGATCAATTTGCTAGTAAAATCGAAGAATTAAAAAAATACGATAAAGTAATATTAGTTTGCCGCAGTGGAAATAGAGCTGGTATAGCTAAAGGACAATTACAAGCAGCTGGTTATACTAAGGAAATCGAAAACTTAGGACCTTGGCAAAATGTAACTTGTAAAACTAAGTAGGATGAATACTTTTAAATCATGGGGTTTTATGCGAGTGCTTCGATTTGTTTTCGGAGCATTCGCTATAGTTCAAGCAATTATAACCTTAGATATTGTTTTGGGAATATTAGGACTAGTAGTAGGTGGTATGGCATTTTTTAATGTTGGCTGCTGTGGTGCTAATGGCTGTGAAACAAATTACAAGAAGGATAACACAACCAAACAAATAACAGATGTTGAATATGAAGAAGTGGTTGCTAAATAATAAATTAACAGTCATAGGTGCAATTTTAGGTGCCATAGGCGGATTTTTGTATTACTATTTTGTAGGATGCGCTAGTGGAACTTGTGGCATTACTTCTAGCCCTATTAATAGTACTTTGTATTTTGCTGTTTTGGGAGGATTAATTATGAATATGATTAAACCAGAGACTAAAAAGAGTACTGAAAAGTAATGAATTCTCCTTTTATATTATTTTATTATGAATATAAAATTATTGTAATTTTATATTCATGATAAGTGATGAAATTGTAAAAAAGCAACTCTCTTTTTTAGGTCAAGAACTGTTTACTAAAATATTAGAAGTTTCTAATATAGTTGAAGTAGAAAAGAATATTGAAGTTTTAAAAGAAGGGCAGTACGTAAAAGTAATACCTATTGTTATTAAAGGCCTTTTAAAGGTGTTTACACGACAAGAAGAAAAAGAATTATTACTGTATTACATTCAACCTTCCGAGAGTTGTATTATGTCCTTTTCGGCAAGTATGTCGAATGATAAAAGTAATGTGTATGCCAAAACAGCTGAAGATTCAGTTTTATTGCTTATTCCATCTGATAAAATAAATGAACTCACTCACCAGTACCCAGAGTTCAATGATTTATTTCACCAACAGTTTAAAGTACGGTATAATGATTTGTTAGATACGATTAATCAATTGGTATTTACAAATTTAGATCAACGCTTATATCATTTTCTTAAAGAAAGTTCTAGGGTTAGAAAAGAGAACCCTTTATTTATTTCTCATCGTGAAATAGCCAATGAATTAGGCACTGCCAGAGAAGTTGTATCACGTGTGATGAAAAAACTAGAGAAAGAACAAAAAGTGATTCAAAACCAAGATTCCATAAAAATTTTATAGGCTGTGACATTAGTCACCGTTTAGCTATTTATACTTGTTGTACATTTGTTTCAGAAACAAGAAATGAAAAAGATTTTTAAATTGGTAATTGTATGTTTACTTTGTTTAGGATTAATTTCATTAATTGTTTTTACAATAAAATCATTTAATCACTAATATAAAAACAAAAATCATGAAAAAAAACATGGGTTCAGCCGACAGAATTATCAGATTAATTATTGCGGCAGTTATTGCAGTCTTATTTTTTACTAACGTAGTTTCTGGTACATTAGGTATTATTCTTTTAGTAGCAGCAGGCGTATTTGCTTTAACGAGTTTAATTAGTTTCTGCCCACTTTATCCATTAGTTGGCATTAATACTTGCCCTAAAGACAAGTAATAGTATCAAATCACTAAGCAACACAAAAGCCTCTATTTAGAGGCTTTTGTGTTTTATGTAACTTATGTAACATAATTTAAAATTCATGCTGGTTAACTTTGACATAAACTAATTAGTAATATTATGAAGACTAAAATTTTAATGATTGCTTTTATAGCATCAATGTTATGTGGCTATGCTCAAACTATTCCATTTGATTATTCAGTGAAATTAAAATCATTGACTATTTCAAATCTTTCTGGATTACATTCTTATGTGGTAGCTCAATCGGGCGGAAAATGGTTAATAATAGGAGGAAGAAAAGATGGATTGCACGCCCGTCAACCATTTAACGCTTTTCCTGCTGCTAGTAATAATACAGATATTTATGTAGTTGATGTTAATACTCAACAGTTTTGGACATCTCCAGTGACTGTTTTAGCAACCAGTTTAGCAGAGCAAATGCAATCTACGAATATGAATTTTTATCAAGATGAAGATTCATTGTACATCATTGGCGGTTATGGTTATAGTGCTACTGCGGCTGATCATATTACGTATCCTAATCTAACATCCGTTTCTGTAAGTGGCTTAATCAATGCTGTTGTTAATGGAACTTCCATAATCCCATACTTCAAACAACTGACTAATCAAAATTTTGCAGTTAATGGTGGGCAATTGGGTAAAATTGACTCTACTTTTTATTTAGTGGGTGGTCATAGATTTGACGGAAGGTATAACCCAATGGGAAATCCAACTTATACTCAAACCTATGTGGATGGCTTAAAAAAATTCAGGATTAATAATTCAGGAACTCAATTAAGTTATACTAATTATACTTTGATTACAGATCAGGCCCATCTTCATAGAAGAGATTATAATTTGACACCTCAAATATTTCCAAACGGAGAAGAAGGTTATACCATTTCTTCAGGCGTATTTCAAATAGGAGTTGATTTGCCATTTTTATATCCGGTTGATATTAAAAAAAGTGGACATACACCAGTGACTTCATTTAATCAATATTTAAGTAACTATCATTCTGCTAAAGCATCTTTGTATGATAGCATTAATAATGTCATGCATTCCATTTTTTTTGGAGGGATGAGCCAATATTCTTATGTTAATAATGTTTTAACTCAAGATAATAATGTGCCTTTTGTAAAAACAATCAGCAGAGTATCAAGAGATGCTAGTGGTAATTTACAAGAGAATGTATTTTTAACTCAAATGCCAGCTTTATTAGGTGCTAGTGCTGAGTTTATTCCTAATCATTCCATAGCACATTATAAATCTGAAATAGTCAAACTATCTAAAATCGCAGCTGATTCCGTTTTAATTGGACATATTTATGGTGGCATTTATAGCCCTCAAATAGACGCGTTTACGGCTAATAATACAGGTGTGACGAATGCTCATAATGTGATTTATGAAGTTTGGTTAGTAAAGGATCAAGTAGCTGGTTTATTGCCTTTAGATGGCAAGAATCCGTTAAAGTTAAATGTGTATCCTAATCCAAGTAAATCACAAATTAATTTAAACATGGATTTACCTTATAAAAGCAATTTAGAATTGTATGTCACGGATGTAACAGGTAAAATTGTTGCCGATAAATATTTTACGGATTTGCAAAAAGGAAAGCAATCATTAAATATCTCAAATATTATAAAATTGACAAAAGGTGTTTATTTTTTCAATTTCACTTTTGATGGTAAGTATAGTGCCGTTGAAAAAGTAGTAATAGTGGATTAGAATTTGCTGACTTTAATTGAAAAATATAATTGACTATTTAAACTTTAACATATACTGATACTTAAGTGTCGTTGTATCTTGAGCTACTAAATTAAATCCAGCTAATTTCATTTCATTAATAACGATTTGTGGTTCAATTTTCATGTCGTTTGGCGGACCTTGTTCAAAATCTCCTTTCTTAAAATCAACAATCACCATTTCTCCATTTGTCTTTAAACCTTTTTTTACCATTGAAAAATAATCTTTTCTATTTTCAATGTGATGATACACGTCAACCATAAACACAATATCAGCTTCTTGGTCTGTTACAGGAGGTTTTTCATACTCTGCTTTTCTTGCTGAGATATTAGTTGATTGTTCTTTTGTAATTCTATCATTTAGGTATTTAATAAATCTATCGTCCACATCAGCTGCAATGATTTTAGCACTTGGTTCATTCATTTTAAATTCAAAATAGCCAGTGCCAGCGCCAATATCAATAATGGTTTTATTTTTTAAATCGCCTAAAAAACGAATGACTTCCTCAGGTTTTTGCCATTCATTTCTGTCTGCAGATTCAAAGTTATTTACTAAATCTTCAAACGACGATTTGTTCATGTGATGATTGGCATGCCCGTGTTGGTGTTCGTGACCTTCTTTTGATTCATGATGGCTATGTTCGCTATTTGATTGACAACCTAGTAAGATAAATATGGAACCCGTAATAGTTATTGTTTTAAGCATGATAATTAGTTTTGAGATTGTAAAGTTAATCATATAAATTATATCAATATTATTTTTAACTTGCTGCTTAATAACATGCAAACTCTTTTAAAACATATTCAATTGATTCATCCTATTTCAAAAGAAGCAGAGAAGGCTTTATTGGAGATTAGTAAAGAAGTTCATTTTCAAAAAGGAATGGATGTGCAATTGATTGGTCATACGTGTAAAACTATTTATTTTGTAAAAGAAGGCTGTGTTCGTATTTATTATTTTAAAGAGGATATAGATATTACCGAAAGTTTTGAATTTGAAAATGCCTTTGTTGCTAGAGCTGAAAGTTTATTTACAGGAAAGCCTTCTTTGAAAGCGATACAAGCAATTGAGGATTCTGTTTTAATTGCGATTGATTCCACGATATTATTTCAATTATTTGATACCTATCATGATTTAGAACGAATGTTTCGAAAAATTATAGAATCGTCTTATGTTAATACCGTTAATCGAATTGAAAGTCTTCAGTTTCATACTGCAGACGAACGTTATTTACATTTATTAAAAGAACATAAAGATGTTTTAAAGAGAGTGCCATTAAAATACATCGCCTCTTATTTAGGAATTACTCCTGTTAGCTTGAGTAGAATTCGCGCTCAA
>Ga0315900_10013163_pt1 | contig 10088 bp, 8 predicted proteins | sample LakEriMetagenome_FD_203521 | JGI IMG/M metagenome (GOLD analysis project Ga0315900, IMG submission 203521) | Freshwater fungal communities from buoy surface, Lake Erie, Ohio, United States - Buoy 12 MA114 | ecosystem: Environmental > Aquatic > Freshwater > Lake > Lake biofilm | place: USA: Lake...
TACTGCTGAGATTACCGTAGATACAGATAAAGAAACAATAGTTGTCCATGATGGATTAACTGCTGGTGGTTTTCCTTTAGCTAGAGAAAGTTCAAGTAATACTGCTGGTTCATATGCCAATTCTGCCTATGCAACCGCTAACTCAGCACAGTCATACGCTAACTCAGCGTTTTTAACAGCAAACAATTCTGCTGGTGTAAACTTAACTCAAAACACCAATATTACAAACGCTGGTACATATGCTAATGCGGCTTTCTTAGTTGCTAATACTCCAACTCATGTAGCTAATTCAGCTGCTTCATATGCCAATTCAGCATTTATTGTTGCCAATAATAGCCTTGGCATCGACACTACACAGAATACCAACATTACAAATGCTGGTACATACGCTAACTCTGCTTTTGCAGCAGCTAATGCGGCTACAGCTACCGATGCAACACAAAATACCAATATTACTAATGTTGGAACATATGCTAATTCAGCATTTAGTACCGCCAATTCAGCTTTTGCTGAAGCAGATTCTGCCGCTAGTTACGCCAATTCTGCTTTTATTGTTGCTAATAATAGCCTTGGTATTGATACTACTCAGAATACTAACATAACAAACGCTGGTACATATGCTAACTCCGCTTTCTTGGCAGCCAATACACCAAGTAATGTGGCTAACTCAGCTGCTAGTTATGCTAACTCTGCGTTTTTAAGAGCAAATACTCCAACTCATGTAGCCAATTCAGCTGCTAGTTACGCAAACTCTGCTTACACAAGAGCAAACAATTCTGTTAATGCCAACACGGGTGGTATAATCACTGGTGATATTACAATCACTGGTAATTTAGTTATTCAAGGAAATACATTTACTGCTAATGCAGGTGTGCTTACATCAAACGATACTTTATTCCTTCTTGGTACAGGAAATTATACAGCTGATGCTTTAGATGTTGGTTTTGCGGCACACTATAATGCAGGCACAAATGCTCACACAGGTTTTATTCGTGATGTAGGAACTAAAGAGTGGTATCTATTTAAGAACTATACACCTGAAGTTGGTGCAAACAATAACATTAATATCAATGATGCTTCATTTACAATTGATACATTAAATGCTAATCTTAAATCAACTGTTATTACACTTAAAGGTATTGATTTATTACCATATGTAAACAATGCTTATACTGCTGCCAATACAGCAGACACTAAAGCTGTAAATTCTGGAACATATGCTAATGCAGCTTTCTTAGTTGCAAATACTCCAACTCATGTAGCCAATAGTGCTGCTAGTTACGCCAATTCAGCCTTTGCTTCAGCTAATTTAATTTCTGGTGTCAATACAACACAAAATACCAATATCACAAACGCTGGCACATATGCTAACTCTGCGTTTTTAAGAGCAAATACTCCAACTCATGTAGCAAACTCAGCTGCATTATATGCTAATGGTTCTTTCACTAGAGCCAATAATAGTATTAATGCAAATACTGGCGGAACAATATCTGCCAATCTTGTAATTGCTGGTGCAAACCTTGTTGTTGCCAATGGTGCAACTGAAGTATTTAATGTCAGAAGTTGGAGTACCTCTGGTTTAGCTGCCACATCTAATTCAACTGGTACTGTAACAATTACTGGTGGTGTTGGTGTAAAAGGTAGTATTTACGCTGATGCTGTTTATGATGGTGGTATTGAAATTATAGCTTATGCTAATTCTGTTTTTATAGCTGCCAATACTCCAAGTCATGTAGCAAATAGTGCTGCTAGTTATGCTAACTCTGCTTTTGCTTCAGCTAATTTAATTTCTGGTGTTAATACAACACAGAATACTAATATAACAAACGCTGGCACTTATGCTAACTCCGCTTTCTTGGCAGCCAATACACCAAGTCATGTTGCTAATAGTGCAGCTTCATATGCAAATAGTGGATTTGCGGTAGCCAACTCTGCAGCCAGTTATGCCAATTCATCATTTGCTTCAGCAAACAATTCTGCTGGTGTTAATCTAACTCAAAACACCAATATCACATCAGCCAGTTCATATGCTAATTCGGCATTTATACACGCCAATGCAGCTTTCAATACAGCTAATACAGCTGGTGGTGCATCAATTGGTGATGTGTTGGCACTCTCAATCGCATTAGGATAAAAAAAATGGCAAAACCAACATCTCGTGCTGAACTAAAAGAATACTGCTTAAGAAAACTTGGTAAACCCGTTATTGAAATTAATGTGGATGACGACCAAGTAGATGACCGTATTGATGAAGCCTTGTCTTTCTTTGAAGATTACCATTTTGATGGTACTGAAAAAATTTACATGAAACATCAACTTACGGTTGAAGATATTAATCGCCGTTGGATTTATGCACCTGATGCCGTTACATTTGTAACTGGTGTATTTCCATTTGATAACTCCAATGCATCTGTTAATATGTTTGACTTGCGTTATCAATTACGCTTGCATGACCTTTATGACTTTACATCGGTAAGTTATGTGTCATATGAGATTACCATGCAACATCTAAGAACACTTCAACTATTATTTTCTGGTACACCACAGTTCAGATTTAATCGTAAACAAAATAAAGTATTTTTAGATATAGATTGGACAAGAGATATTCAACCTGGTCAGTATGTAATTGTTGAATGTTATAGAACATTAAACCCACAAACAATTACTTTAACAGGTACTTGTGCAACAACAGCTGCTTCTAATACAGTAGTTGGAACAGGCACAATATTTGACCAACAACTATTAGAGAATGATTTTGTTACCTTTGGTACAGAAACATTACAGATTGATAAAATTAATTCACCAACATCTATCACAGTTCGTGGCCCATTTGCAACAACACAAACTGGCGCAACAATGACAGCTGCTGGTTACTCAGATGTTTGGAACGATAGATTCTTAAAAAAATATGCTACTGCATTGATTAAACTTCAATGGGGTAACAACCTTAGTAAATTTGCTGGCATACAAATGCCTGGTGGCGTAACACTTGATGGTGTTCGCATTATGACCGAAGCTCGTGAAGAACTTGAAAAACTTGAAGAAGAAATGCAAATTATCAATGTGTTACCTTCAGAAATTATGATGGGTTGATAATGAATGTCTACCAACTTTTACTTTAATCCATTTCCAATAAATCAAATCACCAGCGAACAATTGCTGGTGGAAGACCTTGTCATTGAGGCCATGCAAATCTATGGCATGGATATTTTTTATATGCCAAGAAGTTCTCGTGATTCAGTAGATTTATTGTATGGTGAAGATACATTAAAAACTTATACATCAGCATACCCACTTGAAATGTACCTTGAAGATGTTACAGGTATGGAAGGTGAAGGTGATTTTATGTCCAAATTTGGGCTTGAAATCCGAGATGAGTTAACTTTTTTAGTTTCTCGCCGTAGATTTGCATTTACTGTAAATCAAACTAGACCAAATGAAGGCGATTTAATTTATGTTCCTATGCTACAAAATTTCTTTGAAATTACTTTCGTAGAACACGAAAATGGTCAAGCCATGTTTTACACATTGGGCCGTGGTCGTGGTGGTAATGTTTATGTGTATGCATTGAAATTGAAACAATTCGTATTCTCTAATGAAGTTGTTGAAACAGGCAACGCTGAAATTGATGGTCAAATTAGAGATGCATACCCACGCACTCGCCTTACACTAAACGCTGGTGGTTCAGGTGCATTTGTTAATGATGAAATTGTGTTTGTAAGTCCTGATGCTACATATGCTAATGCTACGGTACAAGCAATTGTCCATGATTATGTAGCTGGTTCCTCTGTTGATGTTTACAGAGTTAGAGGAACATTTACTACAGGCACATTAAGAGGCAAAACTAGTGGTGCAACATGGACATTGAATACTGTTTCTGATACTTCAACAATGGATAATGCCTTTGAAGATATTATTGATAACAATCGTATTGAAAACGAATCAGATGCTATTATTGATTTTACAGAACATAACCCATTTGGTGAAGCTTAATGTTAGGTAATGCACACTTTTATAACCGAACCATTCGCAAAATTGTTGTTGCGTTTGGTTCTATGTTCAATGACATTCTTTTGACTCGTTATTCAAAAGATGGGTCAACAGCATACGAAATTACCAAAGTACCATTGTCTTATGGTGCCAAAGAAAAATACCTAGTTCGTTTACAATCTGACCCAAATCTCACAAAATCTATTGCGACAACTGTACCTCGTATGAGTTTTGATTTGGTTGGAATGTCATACGATACCACAAGAAAACAACAAACAACATTACAGAATTTTGGAATGAGTTCTGGTTCTTTTAGAAGCCAGTATGTACCTGTTCCATATAATTTTGATTTTAACCTATCAATCTATGTTCGTAACACGGAAGATGGCACACAAATATTAGAACAAATATTGCCATTTTTTACACCAGATTTTACAGTAACAATTGATTTCATTAATCAAATGGATCAAAAGTATGATATGCCTGTTATTCTCAATTCAGTAAGTCCTGAAGTTGATTATGAAGGCGACTTTATGAATACTCGTTTAATTATTTGGAATCTTACCTTTACTGCAAAAGCATATATTTGGCCTCCTGTATCTGCCAATAATTCAAGTAAGTATATTACTCAAGCCAATGCAAACATATATACTGATTCTACTAATCTGGATGCACAAAAAGTATTTGTTAATATGGCAACCGGTTTTGGAGTATATACAACTGGTGAAGATATTAAAGTTGAGAAACGAGGTGTAACGGGCAAAGTATTATACTTTAGTAACACCGCAGACGGCACATTAGTATTGACGAACTTAAATAAAAAAGTTCAAGCAAATGATAAAGTAACTGGAGTTTATTCTAATTCAACTTTCACCATTTCAACCGTATCTCAATCAGAAACAAAAGCGGTAGCAATTGTAATTACTCCTAATCCAGCAAATGCAAATGGAAATGGTGTATATGGATTTGAAGAAACATTTACTGAATGGCCTGATACTTTGATATGAAAAAATTAAACGATAACCTATCTGAAATCTTTGACATTGAACCAATGGAACAACCAGAGGTTTTGCCTGCGGTCAAACCAACCACAGAAGTTGTTGCCTCTGATGAAGTAGAAACTGACGCAGCTTTAGCAAGAAAAAACATCAAAGGGTTGCTAGATAAAGGTGGTGCAGCCATAGATAATCTATTGCTAGTTGCACAAGAATCTGAACACCCACGAGCATATGAAGTTGCCGCTAATTTTATTAAAACATTAGGTGACTTGAATAAAGACTTGTTAGAGATTCAAAAACAAAAACAAAATTTACGGCCAGTTGAAGTAAACAACCAGTCTATTAATGTAGAGAAAGCAGTATTTGTTGGCTCTACCGCAGAATTATTGAAACAAATTAGAGAGAATAAATAAGCCATGGAACAATTAATTGAACAAATGAAAACGATTTTAGGTACAACCTTTGGGTTGTATTTTAAGGCACACTCATACCATTGGAATGTTGAGGGTCCAAATTTCACACAATACCACGATTTTCTAGGTGTTTTCTATACTGGCATTTTTGCCAATATTGACCCAATCGCAGAACATATTCGTGCCTTAAATTCATATGCACCAGTATCTCTAAGTAGAATGTTAGAACTATCTGACATTGAAGAAACAGATACCATTCCAACAGCATTAACAATGTTATCTAATCTAAAAAATGATAACGAAAGATACATGATGCACTTGCGTGCCGGTATTGCTGCAGCTGAATCTGCAAATGAACCAGCAGTTGGTAATTTTCTACAAGACATTTTAGACCAACATCAAAAACATGGTTGGATGTTAAAAAGTTTTACAAAATAATTGAATGAATAATAATGGTTATAATGGTAATGCAAGTCTAAAGCGTGCAGGTATAGAATTACCCTATACCGAGAAAGAAGTTTTAGAGTTAGCAAAGTGCGTTGAAGATCCAATTTATTTTATTGATAACTATTGTTACATAGTTACACTAGACCATGGTATTCAACCATTCAAACTTTACGATTGCCAAAAAGAAAAAGTAGAAACCATTCATAATAACCGCAAAGTTATTATTATGGAAGGTCGTCAGCAAGGTAAAACTACTGTTGCAGCTGCATATATTTTATGGTACACATTATTCCAAGAATCTAAAACTGTTGCTATTCTTGCAAACAAAGCTTCAACGGCTCGTGAAATTATGTCCCGTTATCAGTTGATGTTTGAACATCTTCCATCATGGATGCAACAAGGTGTAAAAACATGGAATAAAGGTGACATAGAATTAGAAAATGGTTCAGTTGTCTTTACAGCGGCAACAACTGCAGCCGGTATTCGTGGTAAATCTGTTAACTTATTGTATATTGACGAAGCTGCAATTATTCCAAATACGATTGCAGACCAATTCTTTACTGCGGTATATCCGGTTATCTCTGCTGGTCAAACAACAAAGATTTTAATTACTTCCACACCACTTGGTTATAACCACTTTTGGAAGTTTTGGAATGATGCTGTGAATAAAGTTAATGACTTTGTTCCAATGTTTATTCCCTATAATCGTATTCCAGGCAGAGATGAGGCTTGGGCATTAGAACAAAGACGGCAACTTGGCGAACTCAAATATAACCAAGAGGTTCTCTGTAAGTTCCTTGGGTCAAGTTTAACTTTAATTGATTCATCCACGATTGAATATATGTCGACCTGTCCTACGGTCTATTCAAAAGACGGACTCGACCTATACGAATATCCAATCAAGGCGGAAAGGGACGATGAAGAAAAGCTTGTTAGAAAACCACACAGCTATGTCATTGTAGCTGACACGGCAAAGGGAGTGGGTGGAGATTACTCGGCATTTGTTGTCATTGATATCACCGAAGTTCCCTATAAGTTAGTAGGCAAATACCGAGATAACAAAATTGCCCCTATGTTATACCCAACAGTCATACATAAAGTAGCAAGAGATTTTAATGATGCTTATGTGTTGATTGAAACAAACAGTAGTGAACAAGTGGCTCACATTCTTCATAATGAATTGGAGTATGGTAATTTAGTGTTCGTCAACCGAAGCACCAAGACAGGCCAAGTGGTTTCTGGTGGTTTTGGAGGTGGCAAGACTCAGTTGGGTGTAAATACCGACAAGAGAGTTAAACGAATTGGATGTTTCACATTTAAGTCTTTGTTAGAAGAAAAGAAACTTCTAGTATTTGACGCTGATGTTATATCTGAAATCTCTACCTTTATTCAAGTGAGAGATAGTTATCAGGCAGACGAAGGTTACCATGACGATTTGGTCATGCCGTTAGTTTTGTTTAGTTGGCTAACGACTAACCCTTACTTTAGAGAAATGAGTGATGTTAATATTCGTGAAGCAATGTACCAAGAAAGAATAAAACAGATTGAGGAAGAAGTGGTTCCGTTTGGATTCATAATGAGTGGAAACGAAGAAGAACTTATTGTGGAAGATGGAGATGTTTGGAAAGAAGAAAAAGAAAAACCACACTTGCCTCCAGGCTATTCCGTATCAACTTTCTAAAAAACTAAATAGAACATAAAGAAAAATTGACCCGTAAACTAAGGAGAAATCCATGGCATTTCAGCTATCACCAGGGGTAAATGTATCAGAAATCGACCTGACTACAATTGTCCCTTCCGTTGCCACCTCAATTGGTGGTATTGCTGGAAATTTCAATTGGGGTCCAGTAAGTGAAGTGGTTACCGTGTCTGACGAGGTTCAACTCGTTAGCCGCTTTGGTAAACCAGACACCACAAATTATGAATACTGGTTCTCAGCTGCAAACTTTCTTGCATATTCAAATAATCTAAAAATTGTTCGTGCTGCTAACACAACTTCTACTCTTAATGCTACTGCTAACGCATCTGGTATTTTGATTAAAAATGAAAGCGATTATGTAAATAACCGTGAATCAGCAGTTAATACAACTTATGGTCCTTTTGCTGCTCGTTGGGCTGGTGCATTGGGTAACTCTTTGCGAGTTTCTATTTGCCCATCTTCACAAGCATATTCTGCTAACTTAACTTCTACTGATAGTTTACGAGCCAATGCTCTTAACTACTTGGCAGATTCTACAACAGTTATTAATGTTAATGGTAATGCAAACGCTGCCGCTAATCTTGCTGCTGGTGATTTAATTTCTATTGATGGCGGAACATCATATAATCGTGTTGCCTCTGTTAATGCAACTGCAATCATTGTTTCAACCGCACTTACATCTAACGTAGCAACTGGTACAGCAATTCTGAAGAAATGGCAATATGCTGATAACTTTGGTGTTGCTCCAGGCACATCATCTTATGTATCTGATAAAGCTGGTTCTGGTGACGAAATGCACATCATTGTTATTGACGAAGATGGCAAATTTAGTGGTGTTGCAAACACAGTATTAGAAAAATATTCATTTGTTTCTAAGGCATCTGATGCAATCAACAATGATGGTTCTTCAAACTACTATAAGACAGTATTGAACAACCAATCTCAATATGTTTGGTGGTTAGCTCATCAACCAGGTTCATCCAATTGGGGCAATACAGCTTCAGGAACAACATTTACAAATCTAAACAACCCATGGTATTCATCGTTAAGTGCTGGTACAGATGGTACAATTGGTAACTCTGAAATTATTACTGCATACGGATTCTTTGCTAATCCTGATGTTGTTGATGTTTCATTAGTTATTTCTGGTCCAGGAAATGCAACAGTAGCAGCAAGTTTAATTTCTACTGTTGAGTCCCGTAAAGATGCATTAGTATTCTTGTCACCAACCAAAGCAGGTGTTGTCAACAATGCTGGCAATGAATCGACAAGTATTCTTTCTTTCCGTGCAGGATTGACAAGTTCATCTTACGCTGTATTAGATTCTGGTTACAAATATCAATACGACAAGTATAACGATGTGTATCGCTGGGTACCATTAAATGGTGATATCGCTGGTGTTTGTGCTCGCACAGACCTTGAGCGTGATCCATGGTTCTCACCTGGTGGTCTAAATCGTGGTATCATTAAGAATGTTATTAAGTTGGCATACAACCCAACCAAAGCTGAGCGTGATAACTTGTATGTTCAAGGTATCAATCCAGTTGTAACATTCCAAGGTGAAGGCACAATCCTGTTTGGCGATAAGACAATGTTAAATCGTCCTTCAGTATTTGACCGCATCAATGTTCGCCGTTTATTCATTGTGCTTGAGAAGTCAATTGCTCGTGCAGCTCGTTCAACCTTGTTTGAATTCAACGACCAATTTACTCGTGCTCAGTTTGTAAACTTAGTAGAACCATACCTGCGTGATGTTCAAGGTCGCCGTGGTATTACTGACTTCCGTGTTGTTTGCGATACTACAAACAATACACCAGAAGTTATTGACAGTAATCGTTTTGTAGGCGATATCTACATCAAACCAGCTCGTTCAGTCAACTTCATTCAACTTAACTTTGTGGCAGTTCGCACAGGTGTTTCGTTTGAAGAAATCGTTGGCCGGTTCTAATAAATAGAGAGATAGGAGAAAACAATGGCATTTAATGTAAATCAATTCCGCTCTCAGATGGTAGGAGACGGTGCTCGCCCAAATCTATTTGAGGTGAGTATGCCGTTTCCTGGTTTCTCAGCACCGGGAGATGCACAACAGAAATTAACTTTCATGTGCAAAACAGCTCAGTTACCTGGCACAACAGTTGGTGTAGTTCCTGTTCAATACTTTGGTCGTGAACTAAAGTTTGCAGGCAATCGCACATTCCAAGATTGGACAATTACGATTATTAACGATGAAGATTTTGTTGTTCGCAATGCTTTCGAGCGTTGGTTGAATGGCATCAATAGTCATAGTTTGAATGTTCGTAATCCATTAGCTCAGACACCTGGTAGTTACACAGTTGATTCTGATGTTACACAATTTGGTAAAGCAGGACAATCGCTTAAGAAGTATAAATTCTTAGGTGTGTTCCCAACTGATGTTTCACCAATTGATGTTGATTGGGGTTCAAACGATACTATTGAAGAATTTACCGTAACTCTGTCCTACCAGTGGTGGGAATCAGTAGAAACCGGTGTTGTGTAAGAAGAAGGACTTCGGTCCTTCTT
>Ga0315900_10013164_pt1 | contig 10088 bp, 9 predicted proteins | sample LakEriMetagenome_FD_203521 | JGI IMG/M metagenome (GOLD analysis project Ga0315900, IMG submission 203521) | Freshwater fungal communities from buoy surface, Lake Erie, Ohio, United States - Buoy 12 MA114 | ecosystem: Environmental > Aquatic > Freshwater > Lake > Lake biofilm | place: USA: Lake...
CGAGATGCGTTCCCATCGGCAGGATGCTGGCGTCGGGCACGGCGTAGGAGGCGGAGAGCTCGAAGCCGCTGCCCCAGATCGCATCGAAGCCGGCCTCCGCGGCGAGCTTCGCGGCCAGCGGGTTGTGCGCAGCCATCGCCAGGGCAGGGCGCGCGACGTCGAGCCGCGCCAGCAGCGCGGCCGCCGCGGGAGAAAGCGGGATCATGGCGTCATCCTCTTCCGTGCCGGCCGCCGCCCGTGCAGCCGTGCCGGGCCGGCATCGCAGAGTGGCCGGCGCGCGGGCCGCGATGCAATCCGCCCCGGCATGCCGCGCCCGCGGGCCGGCCCCTGTCGCACCCTCCCGCGCGATCCACTACCTTCGCGGTCCGCGCCGTGGGGCCTCCGCCCCGCGGCCGACCCTTCCGCGCCCATCTCGAGGAGCCGGCCCGATGAGCACCCCCCCCGACTACGCCCCGCCCAGCGTCTGGACCTGGAACAAGGCCAATGGCGGCCGCTTCGCCAACATCAACCGCCCCATCGCCGGGCCGACGCATGAGAAGGACCTGCCCGTCGGCCGCCATCCGCTCCAGCTCTATTCGCAGGGCACGCCGAACGGGGTGAAGGTGACGGTGATGCTCGAGGAGTTGCTCGCCCTCGGCCATGCGGGCGCGGAGTACGACGCCTGGCTGATCCGCATCGGAGAGGGTGCGCAGTTCAGCACCGGCTTCGTCGCGGTGAACCCCAACTCCAAGATCCCGGCGCTGGTGGACCGCAGCGGCGCGGCCCCGGTGCGGGTCTTCGAATCGGGCGCGATCCTGCTCTACCTCGCCGAGAAGTTCGGCGCCTTCCTTCCGGCAACGGGTGCGGCGCGGGCCGAATGCCTCTCCTGGCTGTTCTGGCAGATGGGCAGCGCGCCCTATCTCGGCGGCGGCTTCGGGCATTTCTACGCCTATGCGCCCACGAAGATGGAATACCCGATCGATCGCTTCACGATGGAGGTCAAGCGCCAGCTCGACGTGCTCGACCGGCGCCTGGCCGAGACGCCCTATGTGGCCGGCGCCGACTACACCATCGCCGACATGGCGATCTGGCCCTGGTATGGCGGGTTGGTGAAGGGCTGGCTCTACGGCGCGGCGGAGTTCCTCGACGTCGGGTCCTACGCGCATGTGCAGCGCTGGGCCGACAGGATCGGGGACCGCCCGGCCGTGCAGCGCGGCCGCATGGTCAACCGCACCCAGGGCGATCCCGCGAGCCAGCTCTGGGAGCGGCACGAGGCGAGCGACTTCGACACGAAGACGCAGGACAAGCTGCAGCCTGGCGGATAGGCAGGGCGGCCGCCACCGCTGCAACCGTCCTCGTCGGGCAGGGCCTCAGCCGCAGCCCGTCGGCAGGCCGGCCGCGCGGCACCATGCCAGCGCATCGCGCCCGGCCCCGGCGTCCGCATCAAGACGGAGATCGCGCACCTCAAGCATATGCGTCCCGGGGCACTCATTGATTTCAGAATAGACATTGGCCGGCACTCGCCGGCGCATGGCAAGCTTCGGCCACCACATGAGGCCGGGAGGCGGCATGCAGGCAGGGATGGGCTGCGCCGCTGACGGCGTGCCCGGACAGGGCGCACCGGACATGCTTCGGATCCCGGGCGGCACGTTCCTCATGGGGTCCGACCGCCACTATGCCGAGGAACGGCCGGCGCATCGCGTCCAGGTCGGCGCCTTCTGGATGGACGCGACGACCGTCACCAACGCGCAGTTCGCGCGCTTCGTGGCCGCGACCGGCTACGTCACCGTGGCCGAGCGGCCGCTCGATCCGGCGATGTATCCGGGCGCGAAGCCCGGGATGCTGGTGCCCGGCGCGCTGGTCTTCCGCATGACCGAAGGGCCGGTGGACACCTCCGTCATCGCCAACTGGTGGCACTGGACGCCCGGGGCGCAGTGGCGCCATCCCGAAGGCCCCGGCAGCGACCTCGCCGGCCGCGCGCAGCACCCGGTCGTGCACGTCGCCTACGAGGATGCGGAAGCCTATGCGCGCTGGGCCGGCAAGGACCTGCCGACCGAGGCGGAATGGGAATTCGCCGCGCGTGGCGGGCTCGACGGCGCCGAGTTCGTCTGGGGCGACGAGCTGACGCCCGGCGGGCTGCACATGGCCAACACCTGGCAGGGCCCGTTCCCCTGGCGCAACTTCGCCGCTGACGGCTTCGAGCGCACCGCCCCGGTCGCGAGCTACCCGCCCAACGGCTACGGCCTCTACGACATGGCCGGCAATGTCTGGCAGTGGACCGCCGACTGGTTCGCGCCGCGCCATGCCGCCGATCCGAACAAGCCGTGCTGCGCACCGTCCAATCCGCGCGGCCCTGCCGTGGATGCCTCCTTCGACCCCGCCCAGCCGCGCATCCGCATCCCTCGCAAGGTGGTCAAGGGCGGCAGCTTCCTCTGCGCGCCATCCTATTGCCGGCGCTACCGCCCCGCGGCGCGCCACGCGCAGATGGTCGACACCGGCATGAGCCATATCGGCTTCCGCTGCATCCGCCGCGACGACGGCAACGACAAGAGAGGGAGCGACATCGCATGAGCAACGACGCACAAGGGCGCTCGCGCCGCGGGATGCTGCTGGGCGGCGCGGCGGGCCTGGCCGCCGGCGCGCTGCCGGGGGGCGTAACCCTCGCCCAGGCGCCGCCGCGCCCGGCGCAGGCGCCCGCCGCCCCCACCGGGCCGCAGGGACGGCCGAACATCCTGGTGATCTTCGGCGACGATGTCGGCTGGTCCAACATCTCCGCCTACAACATGGGGATGATGGGCTATCGCACGCCCAACATCGACCGCATCGCGCGCGAGGGCGCGATGTTCACCGACGCCTATGCAGAGAATTCCTGCACCGCCGGCCGCTCCGCCTTCATCACTGGCCAGAGCCCGATCCGCACCGGCCTCTCCAAGGTCGGCCTGCCCGGCGCCGCGGAAGGGATGCGCGCCGAGGACCCGACCATCGCCGTGCTGCTCAAGGCGATGGGCTACGCGACCGGACAGTTCGGCAAGAACCACCTCGGCGACCGCGACGAGCACCTGCCGACGATGCACGGCTTCGACGAGTTCTTCGGCAGCCTCTACCACCTGAACGCCGAGGACGAGCCGGAGAACGCCGACTATCCGCGCAGCCCGGAATTCCGCCGCCAGTACGCCCCGCGCGGCGTGCTGAAGTCCTGGGCCAACCCGGACGGCACCCAGCGTATCGAGAACACCGGCCCGCTGACCATGAAGCGGATGGAGACGGTGGACGAGGAGTTCCTCGCCTCGGCGCTCGACTTCATGGAGCGCTCGCACCGCGCGAACCGCCCCTTCTTCACCTGGTTCAACTCGACGCGCATGCACATCTGGACGCGGCTGAAGGAAGCCTCGCGCGGCGTCACCGGCCTCGGCATCTATGCCGACGGCATGGTCGAGCATGACGGGCATGTCGGGCAGCTTCTCGCGAAGCTCGACCAGCTCGGCATCACGCAGAACACCATCGTGCTGTACAGCACCGACAACGGCGCCGAGATCATGTCCTGGCCCGACGGCGGCAACACGCCCTTCCGCGGCGAGAAGGCAACTGCGTGGGAAGGCGGCTTCCGCGTGCCGATGGCGATCCGCTGGCCCGGCCGCATCCAGCCGGGACAGGTGATCAACGACATCTTCTCCCACCAGGACTGGCTGCCGACGCTGCTCGCCGCGGCGGGCGAGCCCGAGATCAAGCAGAAGCTGCTGGACGGCCACCGCGCGGGCAGCCGCACCTACAAGGTGCATCTCGACGGCTACAACCAGCTGCCCCTGCTGACCGGCGCGGGACCGGGCGCTCGGCAGGAGATGTTCTACTTCACCGACGACGGCGACCTCGCCGCGCTGCGCTACGGCAACTGGAAGATCCACTTCCTGATCCAGGAGAACATGGGCCTGCGCGTCTGGGAGCGCGGCTTCACGCCGCTGCGCCTGCCGATGCTGTTCAACCTGCGCTCCGATCCCTTCGAGCGTGCCGACGAGAGCTTCGACTACGGCCGCTGGCGCGTGGAGCGGGCCTTCGCCTTCGTCCCGGCGCAGCAATTCGTCGGCCGCTTCCTCGCGACCTTCCGCGACTTCCCGCCGCGCCAGGCGCCAGGAAGCTTCAGCCTGGGCGACGCGATGGCCCGGCTGCGGCAGGCCAGCGCCAGCCGCTGACACCACCCCGCCCGCCGCCGGCACGATCCTCCGCCCGGCGGCGGGATCGGGCGGCGGGCGATCGCAGCCGACACGGGTGCCCCTGCCGTACCGCCAACCGGTGCACCGGTATTGCAGATCATCCGGGCGTCGCGCACGATCCAAGCCATGCCGCGTCCCCGCCTGGCTGCCGCGCCGACACCGGATCTCGGCCTGCCGCCGCCTGACCGCAGCCGGCCCGCGCCGGAGCAGCTCTATGCCGCGCTGCGCCGCGCCATCCTGCACCTCGACCTGCCGCCCGGCGCCCCGGTGCCGGAGCCCGCGGTCGCGGCCCAGGCAGGCGTGAGCCGCACGCCCGTGCGCGAGGCGCTTCGTCGCCTGCGCGACGACGGGCTGGTCGAGGTGCTGCCCAATCTCGGCACCTTCGTCACCCGCATCTCGCGCGGCCGGCAGGAGGAAGCCGTCGCGCTGCGTCAGCTGCTGGAAGCCGAGGCCGCCGCGCGCCTCGCCGCCGCGGGCGCGCGGCGCCAGCCGGAACTGCGCCGCCTGGTCGCCGGGCAGCGCGCCGCGCTCGCCGAGGAGGGGCGCGATGCCGTCTACGCGCTGGACGAGGCCTTCCACGCCGCGCTGTTCGAGGCGGCGGGCCTGCCGCTGATGTGGTCCGCCTGCCGCACCGCGCGCGCGCATATGGAACGCGTGCACCACGCCGCCGTGGCGCAGCCGGACCGCGTGGCCGCGGCCGTCGAGGCCCACGCGGCCATCCTCGCGCGGATCGAGGCCGGGGATCCGGCCGGCGCCCGCGCCGCGATGACCGACCATGTCGCGGCGAACGCAACCGACCTCGCCGGGCTCGCCCGGCGCCATCCGGACTGGCTGACCGCATGACCATCGCGCGCGGCTTCCTCGGCATCACCGTGATGCCGGAGTTCCTGCAGACCGAGGGCGCGGGCGCCGTGCTCGACAACCTGCAGCATCGGGCGGGCGCGACGGCCATCGCCACCTCGCCCTATGTGCTGGCGCCGGCGCCGGACGGTGAGGGCGGGCGGGAGCCGCCGATCGATGCGGGGGCGGGCGGCGTGCGCCTGCTCGACCGGCCGCTCTGGGGGCGGCGGGAGCTCTGGGTGCGCACGGCGCCGGCCTTCGTGCCCGACGCCGCGCTCTATGCCGGGCTGCGCTATCGCCCGGCGGCGCCGGATGCGCTGACGGCCGAGCAGGGCCCGCGCATCGCGGCGGCTATCGCGGAGGCGAAGCGGCGCGGGCTTCAGGTGCACCTGCAGGTGCAGGCGGCGATCCCGCCCGGCTACCGCGTGCAGTTCGGCGGCGCCGCGCCGGAGGACCGGCCGCTGCTGCCCGACGGATCGGAACTGCCGGGGCGCGTGGACGCCAATGCCTCGCTCGCCGCGCCTGCGGTGCTCGACTACCTCTGCGCGCTGCTGCGCGACCTGGTTCGCGCCTATCCGCAGGTGGATGCCATCCGTCTCGACTGGCCGGAATACCCGCCCTATTCGCTCGGTGCCGCGCTGTTCGACTTCTCCGGTCAGGCGCAGACACTCGCGCGGCAACTCGGCTTCGACGTCGAGGCGATGCGGAGCGATGCGCTGGCCGTGCTCGGCGCGATGCGCGACGGCAGCGCGGCGCGGGCGGTGCTCGCGGTGCAGGCGGGCGGCGCGGCCGATGCGGCGTTGCGGCTGCTGCGCGCCCGTCCTGGCCTGCTGGAGCTGGCGCGCTTCAAGGCTGCGCTCGTCACGCGCTTCGTCGGTGCGGCCGCCGCCGCGCTGCGCGAGGCGAGCGGCGGGCGCGTGGCGCTGATCCCGCAGGGCTTCCCCGCCCCCTTCGCATTCCTGAGCGGCTTCGATCCCGCGGCGTTGGCACCGCTGGTGCCGGCGATGGGCGTGAAGCTCTACACCATGCATTGGCCGATGATCCTGCGCTTCTGGGCCGAGGCGCTGGGACGCCCGGACGATCCCGCGCTGCTCTCGGCGCTCGCCGCGTTGCTCGATCTCGTGGACGGGCCCACCGATCCCGCGCTGCTGCGCTACCCGGAGCCGGACCAGCCGCATCCGGTCGGCGCCGGCGCGCAGGCGCGCAAGATCGCCGCCGCGCGCGCCGCCGCGGGCGCGACGCCGGTCTTCGCCTTCGCGCACAGCTACGGCCCGCTGGACGATGTCGCCGCACGCTTCCGGCTTGCCTGGCGGGCCTCCGGCGGGCGCGTCTTCGTCAACCGCTACGGCTACATGTCCGACGCCAAGCTCGACGCCATCGGCAGCATCATCCGCGCCATGCCACTGGGAGAAGACGCATGACCAGCACCCCGCGTCACGCACGTCGTGCCGTGCTCGGCCTTTGCGGCGCCGCGCTGCTGCCGTTGTCCACCCCGGGGGCCGCTCTCGCGCAGGGTGCCTGGCCGGAGCGCAACATCACGCTGATCGTGCCCTTCGCCCCCGGCGGCGCGAGCGACATGATCGCGCGCCTGGTCGCGGAGGCGCTGACGCCGCGCCTCGGCCGCGCGGTTGTGGTGGAGAACCGGCCCGGAGGCGCGGCCAATATCGGCGTCGGCGTGCTCGCGCGCGCGGCGCCCGACGGCTACACCATCGGCATCGTCAGCCTGACGACGCTCGGGATGAACCCCTGGTTCTACCGCGACCGGCTGCCCTTCGATCCCGCGCGCGACTTCGCCTTCATCAGCAACGGCGCGGTCACGCCGAACGTGCTGGTGGTGAACCCGCGCAAGATCCCGGCGAACAACCTGGCGGAGCTCGTCGCCTGGCTCCGCGCCAATCCGGGCCGCGCCAATTTCGGCTCCTCGGGTGCGGGCACGGCGATCCATGTGGCGATGGAGGTGTTCCTCGCCGCCGCCGGGCTGAGCGCGACGCATGTGCCCTATCGCGGCTCCGGCCCGATGATGACGGATTTGATCGGCGGGCAGATCGACATGGCGATCGACGGCGCCGCCGTCGCCTGGCCGCATGTGCAGGCAGGATCGGTCCGCGCGCTGGCGACGACCGGCGCGCGCCGCGCCTTCTTCGCGCCCGACCTGCCGACGCTGGCCGAGACCTGGCCCGATGCGATCGTCGATCCCTGGCACGGCTTCGCCGCGCCGGCCGGCACGCCGCGCCCGGTCGTGGAGCGGCTGTCGCGCGAGATCCAGGCCGTGCTGCGCGATCCGGCGACCGAGGCGCGGATGCGCGCGCAGGTCATGGTGCCGATGCCGCTGGACCCCGACGCCTTCGCCGCCTTCGTGGAGACGGAGCGGCGCCGCTATGGCCCGGTGATCGAGCGTGCGAACATCCGGCCGGACTGATCCTCGGCCCCCAGGGAAAGGCCAAGCCATGAAGGCCGTCGGCTACCGGCAGCACGGGCTGCCCATCACGGACCCCCGCGCGCTCGAGGATCTCGAGCTGCCCGAACCCGGCCCGCCCGCGGGGCGCGACCTGCTGGTCCGCATCCACGCGGTCTCGGTCAACCCGCGCGACGTGAAGAGCCGCATGGCCATCGCGGCTGCCGCGGGGCAACCCGTCGTGCTCGGCTACGACGCCGCCGGCATCGTGGAGGCGGTCGGCCCCGAGGCGCGGCTGTTCCGCCCGGGCGATGCGGTGTTCCACGCTGGCGTGTTGAACCGCCAGGGCTCGAATGCGGAGCTGCAGCTGGTGGATGAACGCATCGTCGGGCGTAAGCCGGCGGCGATCGACCACGCCGCCGCGGCGTCCCTGCCGCTCACCGCGCTGACGGCGTGGGAGATGCTGTTCGACCGGCTGGAAATTCCGCGTGGTGGCGGTGCGGGCGGGGCGCTGCTGATCGTCGGCGGCGCGGGTGGCGTGCCCTCCGTCGCGATCCAGCTCGCGCGGCGGCTGACGGATGCGGTGGTGGTGGCGACGGCGTCGCGGCCCGAGAGTGCGGCCTGGGTGCGCGAGCTCGGTGCGCAGCATGTCGTGGACCATGCGCGTCCGCTCGCGGCGCAGGTCGCGGCGATCGACGGCCTGCCGCCGGTGCGCTGGATCTTCTCCACCCACACCGACACGGCGAGCTGGGCGGAGATGGCAAGGATCGTCGCGCCGCAGGGCCGCATCGGGCTGATCGACGACCCGGAGCCGCTCGACCTCAGGCTGGTGAAGTTCAAGAGCGTCTCGATCCACTGGGAGGCGATGTTCACCCGCCCGATGTTCGCCACCCCCGACATGATCCGCCAGCACGAGATCCTCGACGAGGTCGCCGCGCTGGTCGAAGCCGGCGCCCTTCGCGCGACGGCCGCGCAGAGCTATGGCGCGATCAACGCGGCGAATCTGCGCCGCGCCCATGCCGCGCTCGAGGCAGGGCGCGTCGTCGGCAAGATCGTGCTGCAGGGCTTCTGAGGAAGGAGGCGGATCATGGATGCCACGAAGGCGCTGGCCGCGTCCGACCTGCTGGTCCGGCATTGGCGGGACGGCACGGTGCTGGACGCGCTGCCCTCGCCGCTGCGCCCGGCGACGCGCGCGGAGGGCTACGCGATCCAGGCCGGGCTCGAGCGCCTGAGCGCGCAGCCGCTCCGGGGCTGGAAGATCGCCGCGACGAGTGCGGCCGGCCAGGCGCATATCGGCGTGGACGGCCCGCTCGCGGGGCGGCTGCTGGCGGAGATGGTGCATCAGGACGGCGCGACGCTGCCCTTCGGCGCGAACCGCATGCGCGTGGCGGAGGCCGAGTTCGCCTTCCGAATGGGCCGCGACCTGCCGCCGCGCCCCGAAGCCTATGCCATCGAGGAGGTGATGGACGCCGTCGCCGGGCTGCACCCGGCGATCGAGGTGCCGGATTCGCGCTTCGCGGATTTCGCGACGGCGGGCGGGCCGCAGCTCATCGCCGACAATGCCTGCGCGCACCAGTTCGTGCTGGGGCCGGAGGCGCCGCCGGAATGGCGCGGGATGGACCTCGCGGCGCACCGCGTGACCGGGCGCGTCGCCGGCCGGCTCGAACGCGAGGGGCGCGGGTCGAACGTGCTCGGCGATCCGCGCATCGCGCTCACCTGGCTCGCGAACGAGTTGTCGCGGCACGGCGTGGTCCTCGGCGCCGGCCGGGTGGTGACCACCGGGACCTGCCTCGTGCCGCTGGAGGTCGCCCCGGGCGACGAGGTCTCGGCGGAGTATGGCGTGCTCGGGCGCGTCGGGCTGCGCTTCGCCCCAAGCTGACGCCCCAGCCTGACGCCCCGGCCTGACGCCCCGGCCCGAGGCCCCGGCATGGGTGCTGCGCGCGGGGTGGTTGGCGTCGCGCTGTCCCTGTGCTGCGCGCTTCGGTAGAAGCCGGCGATGGACAACAGCACGGCGACCAAGCCCTACAGCAAGCTGAAGGGCGACCCCTACCGGGCCTATGAGGAACTGCCCGTCGAGGTGCGCCGGGCGCTGCAGGAAGCCCTGGTGGATTGGTGCCCGCTCCGTGCGCGCGAATGGCACCTCGACCTGCTGCGCCGGCAGCGGTTGCGGCCGGCCCAGGCGACATCCGTCCTCGTCCAGACCATCCGCCGGCACGATCACGCCGAGGTCGCCGCCTTCGCGCGGACATGGCCGAAGGGCCCGACCGGCTATCCGCACCTCGCCGCTGGCGCGACGCTCCAGCGTTACGTCGGGACGGACGGCATCCCCGCCGCCGAGCCGATCCTCCTCCCCGCGCCGGCGAAGCGGGCGAAGAAGCCGGTCAAGCGCAAGCCGGGCCGCCGCGGCCGGCGCTGAGCGGCAGCGACCCGCTCCGCGCTGCCGCATCCGGGTGGGCTGCGGTCATCCGCAGGCAGCGCATGTCGTCAGCCCGCGTCGCTCACGCGCCGGCTCGACCAGGTAGCCGCAGCGGAAGCAGTTCGCGCCGTCGTCGCTCGCGTCGAACGGATCCGCGCTGCGCCGGCCGGTGGGGCGCGCGGTCCTGGCCGGCCGTGGCGTCGCCGCCTGCGCGGCGCGGGAGGACGTCGCCGCCTGCGCGGCGATGGGC
>Ga0315900_10013165_pt1 | contig 10086 bp, 6 predicted proteins | sample LakEriMetagenome_FD_203521 | JGI IMG/M metagenome (GOLD analysis project Ga0315900, IMG submission 203521) | Freshwater fungal communities from buoy surface, Lake Erie, Ohio, United States - Buoy 12 MA114 | ecosystem: Environmental > Aquatic > Freshwater > Lake > Lake biofilm | place: USA: Lake...
ATGTATGGCAATGATGGCAGAAGGTCCAATTTGGGCGATTGCCATGTCAACGAGCCTGAAGCAGCGTTCAATCTGCTGGTGATGATATCGTTGAAGGTGCCGCTCGTCTGCCGCACCTGCGAAAGTCCCATGTATTCCGTGGCCTGCGCCGCCAGAATGCGGGATGTCCAGAGTTGTGAGCCGATGGATGATCGGGATGTCCACAGCAGGTTGCCGGCCAGGTCGAACTTGAAGAAGAAGGAGGCGATAGGGCCCAGTGGGCTGCCACCAAGCGCGTTGCCGCATCCGATCAGATAGCCATCCGGGGTCAGGTCCAAATGGTAGACACAGTTCGCATAGCTGGCGACGGGTTGGAAGGTCTTCGACCAGATGGGACCTCCGAACGGATCCATCATCATGACAAAGGCGCTGTCCCTTCGATATCCTCCGACCAGGAAATTGCCGTCCGGGGAATTGATGAGCACTTGGGCGCCGTCATCCACGTTCGGAGTAGCATAGGTCCGGTCGAATCCCTGGCCTGACGAACTTCCCCACAGCAGGGACATCAACACCAATGGGATGCACTTTTTACTCTGGGACAGAGGCATGCGCGGGGGATTTAGATGGCAGGCCACAAGTTAGTGGTCAGGTCCATACGGTCGTCATTTCATGGGGGCGGTCAATAGCGGATCAGCGCCCACCGAAAGTGCCTCCTCATGTCCAAGAACTGCCTTGGTCAGGAGCTGCTGGATCACCGAGCGGAACTTGGAACATCCAGGTCCTCCTGTTTCGCACATTGAATGGTCGAGCGCTGGCAACGGCGAACCGGTCCGTGCCAGGTCTGCCGCCTTCATGAACGGCTGGTCGCAGTAGGCATGCGGGCCTATCTTTGGCGGCATGGCGGAACGTGCATTGGTGACGGGTGCCGGCGGGTTCATCGGCAGCCACGTGGTGGAAGTGCTGGCGCGCAGCGGGCGGCAGGTGCGGGCGGTGGTGCGCTACAATTCGCGCAACAGCTGGGGCTGGCTGGATCAGTTGCCCCCCGACCTGCGCGGCAACGTGGAGGTGATGGCCTCGGACGTGCGCGACCCCAACGGCATGCGCCAGGCCATGAAGGGCATGGGGGAGGTGTACCACCTGGCCGCGCTCATCGGCATCCCCTACAGCTACCACGCGCCCGACAGCTACGTGGACACGAACATCACGGGCACCCTCAACGTGCTGCAGGCCGCCCGTGACGAGGGCGTGAAGCGCGTGCTCGTCACCAGCACCAGCGAGGTGTACGGCACCGCGTTGCAGGTGCCCATCACCGAGGAGCATCCGCTCCAGGGGCAGTCGCCCTATTCGGCGAGCAAGATCGGCGCGGACCACATGGCGCTGTCCTTCCACCTGAGCTTCGGCACCCCCGTCACCCTGGTGCGCCCCTTCAACACCTACGGCCCCCGCCAGTCGGCGCGGGCGGTGATCCCCACCATCATCACGCAGTTGCTGGCCGGGGCGCCGGAGATCCAGCTGGGCTCCCTCCACCCCACGCGCGACCTGGTGTTCGTGGAGGACACGGCGCGCGCCTTCGTGGCCATCGGGGAACAGCCTTCGCTGGTGGGCCAGGTGGTGAACATCGCCACCGAGCAGGAGATCGCGGTGGGCGACCTGGCACGCCTGATCATGGAGGTGGCCGGACGCGAGGCGGCCATCCGCTCGACCGATGAACGCCTTCGCCCCCAGGGCAGCGAGGTGGAACGGCTGCTGGGCAGTGCCGCTCGCCTTCGCGGTGCCACCGCCTGGACCCCGCAGGTCGACCTGCGGGAGGGCCTGCGCCGCACCATCGGCTGGTTCAGCGATGCGTCCAACCGCGCCGGTTACAAGTGGGACCGCTACAACGTGTGAACGTCGCCGCCACGGTCAACGCGCCCTTTCCATGGCCCCGCATCCGGTGAACCCCGAGACGACGACCGCCTTCATCCGCGGCCTCTACGGCACCGAGGGCACCATCCCGCTGCACGCGCCGGTGTTCACGGGGAACGAGAAGGCCTACCTGGCCGAGTGCATCGACACCACCTTCGTGTCGTACGTAGGGCGTTTCGTCGAACGCTTCGAGGAGGCGGTGAAGGCCTTCACCGGTGCCGGGCATGCGGTGGCCTGTTCGAGCGGCACGGCCGCGCTGCACATGGCGCTGCTGGGCGTCGGCGTGCGGCCCGGCGACCTCGTGCTGATGCCCGCGCTCACCTTCGTGGCCACGGCCAACGCCGTGCGGTATTGCCAGGCCGACCCCTTCTTCATCGACATCGACCGCCGCGACCTGGGGCTCGACCTCGACCAGCTGGCCGCCTACCTCGCGACCGGCACCGAGCGCCGCGCCGATGGCGTGTATGACAAGGGGACAGGGCGCCGCATCGGGGCGTGCCTGCCCGTGCACCTCTTCGGCCATGTGGCCCGCATCGATGAGCTGGTCGACCTGTGCACGCGGCACGGCCTCGCCGTGGTCGAGGATTCGGCCGAGGCCATGGGCTCCTGGTTCAAGGGCCGCCATGCGGGCACCTTCGGTCGCGTGGGCGTGCTCAGCTTCAACGGGAACAAGACCATCACCACGGGCGGCGGCGGCATGGTGATCACCGATGACGAGGCCATCGCCAAGCGCATCCGGCACGTGACCACCACCGCGAAGGTGCCGCACCGCTGGGCCTTCTTCCATGACGAGCTCGGCTACAACCACCGCCTCACCAACGTGAACGCGGCCATCGGTGTGGCCCAGATGGAGCAGCTGGACCGCCTGCTGGCGAGCAAGCGCGCCATCGCCGCGAAGTACGCGGGCTTCTTCGCGGACGGGCCGTACCGCCATGTCGGCGAGCCCCTTCACTGCCGCAGCAACTACTGGCTGAACGTGGTGCTCACGCCCGACCTGGAGGCGCGCGACGAGCTGCTCGCCCACACCAACGATCGCGGGGTGATGACGCGGCCCGCCTGGACGCTCATGAACAAGCTGCCGATGTACAGCGGCTGCCCGTCGTTGCCGCTGGAGGGCGCCCAATGGCTGGAGGACCGCATCGTGAACATCCCGAGCTCACCCATCATCCGATGATCCGTCCGCTGTACATTTTCGGGACAGGTGGTTTCGCGAGGGAGACCTATTGGCTGGTCAGCGATATCAATCGAAAGGAGCCGACCTTCGAGGTCATGGGCTTCATCGATAGGAGCCGTGATCGTGAGGCCATCATGGTGGATGGTCGGGCGGTTCCGGTGTTGGTGGAGGCCGAAGTGATGAACGGACTTCCGGTCGCCAGCGAGTTGGTGATCGGGATCGGTGATCCACGGGTGATCGCGAGGCTGCACGGAGCATACCGTGGAATATTCAAGTTCGCCAATCTGGTCCATCCAACGGTCGCGGGGTACTTCGCTACGATCCGCTTGGGAGAGGGGAACATCGTAACGGCGGGCTGCGTCTTCACGCTCGATATCGTGGTCGGTGATTGCAATATCTTCAACCTGCATACGACGGTCGGACATGACGCGGTCATCGGTTCATACAATGTCATGAACCCCGGCGTGAACATCTCGGGTGGCGTCAAGCTCGGTGACCGCAATCTGCTCGGTACCAATGCCGCGGTCCTCCAGGATATCACCATCGGCGATGACAATGTGGTAGGCGCATCGGCGATGGTCAACAGGCATGTCGAGAGTTCGGTGGTGACGGTCGGCGTTCCCGCAAGGGTCATCAAACAGCGCACGTGATGGCCCTGAACGAGAAGGCCCAACGGATCAGTGTCCAAGGAGACATGACGCTCGTGCAGGCCATGCGGCGCATGGACGAGCTGGACCGGAAGCTGCTGCTCGTCTTCAAGGGCGGGCACTTCCTGGGGGTGTTGAGCGTGGGCGACATCCAGCGTGCGATCATCCGCAACCACCCGCTGGAGACCCCGGTGGCCGATGTGATGCGGGCCAGCATGCGCATGGCGCGGGATACGGACGATCGCGAGCGGGTGCGGCAGCTGATGCTGGACTTCCGCACGGAGTGCATGCCCATGGTCGATGCATCCGGGGCGCTGGTCGATGTGCTGTTCTGGGAGGATGAGTTCCCGGTGACCATGCACCGCGACGAACGGAAGCTGGAGGTGCCCGTGGTGATCATGGCGGGCGGGCTCGGCAGCCGCCTGAAGCCGCTCACCAACATCATCCCCAAGCCGCTCGTGCCCATCGGCGAGAAGCCGATCATCCAGCTCATCATCGAAGGCTTCCGCCGGCTCGGTGTGAAGGAGTTCCACCTCACGGTGAACTACAAGCACGAGATGATCCGCTACTTCTTCGACCACCTTGAGGGGCGCGACTACAGCGTGGACTATGTGCTCGAGGACAGGCCGCTGGGCACCGCGGGAAGCCTCCAGTTGCTCAAGGACCGCCTGAAGGGGCGCTTCTTCGTCTCGAACTGCGACATCCTTGTGGACCAGGACCACCGGGCCATCCATGACTACCATGTGGAGAACCGGAACGACATCACGCTGGTGGGCGTGCTGAAGCACTACCACATCCCCTACGGCACGCTCGAGACGGGTGCCGGCGGCGAGCTGCTGGGCATGCGCGAGAAACCCGACCTCACCTTCATGGTGAACTCGGGCCTGTACATCCTGGAGCGGCATGTGATCGACCTGATCCCCGAGGGCGGCCACATGGACATCACCACCTTGATCGAGCAGGTGCGTGCCGGCGGCGGGCGCGTGGGCGTGTTCCCCGTGAGCGAACGCTCGTGGTTCGACATCGGTGAGTGGAACGAGTACCAGACGACCCTGAAGGAGGCGGGCCGGCGGTTCGACCTTGGCTGAACCATGCGGGTGCTTCTCCTAGCCAATGCGGCCAGTCCACTGGTCTTGAATCTGGCAAGGGAGCTCCGTCGATGCAGGCCTGGCATTGTGATCGACATCCTTTCGGATTCACCACCCCCGTGTGATCATGGGCACGGTGCATACGACTCGGTGTTCGTGCCGGAAGGCGGTGGGCTGTTCCGCCGTCTACGAGGGTTTAAGTTCGTTTGGTACGTGCTGCGATACAGGTCCTTGCTTAAGCGGATGGGACCTGGTTATGACGTGGTCCATATCCTCTATTTATCGGCGGTCTGGGGCTGTATGGCGAAGCCGTTGAGATCGCTCGGGAGGCGTATGGTCTTGACGCTATTTGGTAGCGATGTGTATCGCACCCATTGGCCGTTGAGCATTTTTCAGCGGAGGCTTCTATTGAGCGGCGATCTGTTCACAGCATCCAATCCACATACGCTCGCATCGGCCAGGGCCAGGTTCCGCCTTCGTCTTGAGCCCTGTGTGGATGATCTGCTGTTCGGACTACGATCGCTCGATCACCTTGCTGTCCTGGACCACGGTGATCGAACAGGTCAGCTGGAGGGATTGGGCATCCCCCCCGGGCGGACTATCGTCACATGTGGCTACAACGGATCCGTGAACCAAGATCATCTGGCCGTGCTGGATGCCCTGGGGCGTTGTCCGGCCGAGGTCCGGGCCCAATTCCATGTCGTGTTGCCGATGATGATCGGCGGTGCCGACGCATATCGGCGTGGTGTCAAGGAAAGGGCCATCTCCCTTGGGCTTGATCACACCGTCCTGGAACATCGACTGACCGATGAGCAGGTCGCCATGTTGAGGTCGGTGACCGATGTGTTCATACAGGTCCAACGGACCGACCAGCTCTCAGCATCCATGTTGGAGCACCTATATGCTGGCTCGGTCGTGATCACGGGAGGTTGGCTTCCCTATGGTCAGTTGACGCAGCGCGGCATCAGATTCTGGACCACGCCATCGATCGAGCAGCTCACATCGGAGTTGATCGCATGCTTGGACCAGCTGCCCGAAAGACGTGCTGCGGTGGAGGCGAACCGCGATCTGGTCCGGCGCCTTGCAAGCTGGTCCGTCACCGCGCCCCGCTGGTCGGCCCTGTACGATGGGCCTGTGGGGCGGTGATGGGATCCGGCACCGCGTGCCTGCTCCGGAACCTCAGAAGCTGCGGCCGATGCCCACCACGTAGCGGAAGGCGAAGTGCTCGTCCTCGCCTGCCGGCAGCGCGCTCAGGAACAGGGGCATGTCGAAGCGGATGGTGAAGGGCTTGATGTCCACCAGCGGCCCCCAGCGTTTGATGGTGAGCGCGATCCCCGCGCCGGCGTCGGCACGCGGGCGTGCAAGCTCGAGGCGCTGGCCATCGGCGGTGGTGGTGCGGTAGCCCATGGCGCCCACATCGCCGAACAGGTACGCGTCCAGGTGGAGGGTGCGCGCGATGGGGCGCGGGCGCCAGCGCACCAGGCCGTCCAGGTCGAGCTCGGCGCTGGCCGAAATACCGGTGTTGCCCGAGTAGGTGAGGACCTGGTCCGCGCCGGACCCTTCGGGTGCGAGGTAGCCCGCATAGCCGCGCAGGTTCAGCCCGCCGCCCTGCTGGAAGTGGTTCACGCCGGCCCCGTGCCCCAGCCAGTCGTACGGCACGAAACCGATGCTGCGCACGAACTTGTCGTCCATGTAGGCCTCGGGGTTGGCGCCGGCCAGGAAGAGCCGGCTCTCGCGCGGGGTGTTGCCGGTGCCGTACTGGCCCAGGAAGCGCGTGCGCAGCAGCCAGTCGCCCAGGCGGTTCTCGTTCACCGCGGTGAGCGTGGCCTGCGCGTAGCCCATGGCGGACCCGATGGTGCTGCTGCGCACGTTGAAGGTGATGCGCCCTTCGCTGCGGCCGTAGGTGTAGCGATGCCGCACGCCGTTGTCCCACGCGCTGTTCAACGCGTCCAGCTCCCACTCGTCGGGGTAGTTCAGGTAGGTGAGGTCGCTGGAGTCGCGGCGCAGGAGGAACTTGACGTCGCTGTAAAGTTCGGTACGCTCATCGGTGGTGCGCCACTTGAACCCGGCGCCGTATTGCTCAAGACCGTCGAGCAGCCTGGCATGCACGTTCACGCTGGAGCCCTTCAGGATACGCTCGGTGCCGTTCTCGTAGCGGAAGTTGAAGCTGAAGGGGTCGTAGCGGGTGTCGCGGTTGTCCGGCACGGGGTCGAAACTCGCGGCGCTGTTGCTGGAGGGCAGGTGCTGCAGGAAGCCGGTGTTCACCCAGGCCGAGAACCACAGCTTGTGCTTGTAGCGCAGGTGGTCGCCGTGGAAATGGACGCCGAGCTTCAGCCCGTCGTAGCCGTTCCACCAGAGGTCGGGCCGGCCGAACGCTTCGTACATGCGGCGGTCGGGCGGGTTGGCCACGTGGTGGTCGAAGGTGAGGTCCACCGGCGGTTGCAGGCTGTTGTCCAGCTGGTAGGCGTCGGCCAGGCGGTAGCTGGTGTCGATGCGCACATCGGCGATGCCCGAGGGGATGTCGACCTGCACGGCGTGGTCGCGCTGCAGGTCGTCCCAGCCGATCCAGCGCGGCAGCACGGTGGCGGTGGTGGGCTTGGTGTACCAGGTGTTGGGGATGTGCAGGTCGTAATGGCGGCCGTCCCTGGCGGTGACGCGCAGGTCCAGGGGCATCTCCATGGAGCCCTTGCGCCGCAGCTTGATCACCTGGCCGCTGTCGCGGTTGCGGTGCTTCACGCCCACCACGGCGTAGTCGATGCGCTTGTCGGTCCCGATCCACTGGTCGAAGAACCAGTTGAGGTCGGCCCCGGTGCTCTGCAGCACGCTGGTGCGGAAGTCCTCCTCGTAGGGGTGGCAGAGCTTCCAGCGGTCGAAGTAGGCGCGCATCGCCGCAAGGAACACGCTGTCGCCCAGCACGTACTGGAGGTTGTACAGCATGGTGGCGGTCTTGTAGTACACGTGGCCGTAGCCGCCGCCGCGGCCCTCCACATGCGCGAACGCATCGCTGTGGGTGTTGATGGGCGGCAGCTCGTCGCGCACGGCGTCGCGCATGTAGCCCTGGTACACCTCGCTCTCGCGCACGAGCGTGGGCTTCGTGTAGCGGCGCACGTAGGCGCCCTTGGGCGGGTCCTCCACCAGCGTGTCGCCGTCCACATGCTCCAGGCCCCAGCTGGTGAGGAACTGGGTGAAGCCCTCGTCGAGCATGGCGCGGTAGGTCTCGTTGTTGCCCACCATGCCGTAGAACCAGTTGTGCCCGATCTCGTGCATGAAGAGGCCGCGGTAGTCGGGGTCGCGCCCGCCGTCGAGGGTGAGCATGGGGTATTCCATGCCGTCGCGTGCGTCGGCCACCACCATCTTCGGGTACAGGTACATGCCGATCTGCTCGCTGTGCACCCGCACGGCCTTGGCGCAGTAGTCGGCGGCGTTCTGCCAGCCGCTGGCGTGGGGTTCCTGCACCAGGGCCACGCATTTCACGCCGTTCCACAGGGTCTCGCCGATGCGGTAGGTGGGGTCGGCGGTGAAGGCGAAGTCGTGCACGTTCTCGGCGTGGTAGCGCCACACCTTGCGCACGGTGCTGTCGTAGGGGGTGATCACGCCGGGGCGCTCGTTCCACGGCTTGTCCTTGAAGTTGGCCAGGTCGAGGCGTCGGCGCAGGTCGGGCGGCATCACCTCGGTGGGGTTCTGGAGCCAGCCGGTGGCCTCCACCACCATGTCGTTGGGCATGTCGAGGGCCACGTCGTAGGTGCCGAAGTCGCCGTACAGCTCGTTGCCCAGGTGCTGCTGCGTGTCCCACCCGAAGCGGCGGTCGTACACGGCGATGCGCGGGTACCAGTGCACGCCGTCGTAGTGCTTGAAGCCCCAGGCGTTGAAGAGCTTCATGCGGCGGTACATGCCGGCGTCCCAGTGCGTGCGGAAGGTGCAGGTGAAGCGCATGCGCCCGCCCGGCGGAAGGGGCTCCTCGAGCCATGCCTTCAGCACGGTGTTGTCCAGCTCGGTGCGCAGGGGGCGTCCCTCCGCGCGCAGGTCGGTGATGGTGGTGCCGCGCTGCACGGTATCGCCCGGCGTGGGCCGGCCGTTCTGCATGAGGTCGGCGTAGGAGCCGGCGTTGTAGGCGTTCTGGTACAGGTGGAGGAAGATGTGCCTCAGCGTGTCGGGGCTGTTGTTCCAGTAGACCAGCTCCAGGGAACCGTCGATGGCGTCGTCGCGCTCATCGAGCCGCGCGTTGATGCGGTAGTGCACGTCCTGCTGCCAGTACCCCTCGAAGGGCGGCCGGTTCTTCCAGTAGTGGGGGTTGTCGGCGTTGCGGTAGGTGTTGGGCGGGTGAAGCGGGTCGTACCGTTGTGCGGGCAGCAGGGCGGGAAGCGCCAGCAGGGTGGCGAGCAGGGTGCACGGAAGGAGGGCTGGGATGCGCATGGCCGGCGTGAAATTACCGGATCGCCCCCGCCGCGCTCAGAGCGCCTGGCCGGGTTTCGGGCGCAGGGTGTCGCGGCTGTCGAGGCGTGCGCGGGTGATGCTGGCGTTGAGCTCGAAGCCGATGAGCAGCACGATCATGTTGAAGTAGATCCACAGCTGCACGGCGAGGATGGCGCCGATGGAGCCGTAGAGCGCGTTGTAGTCGGTGATGCGCTCGAAGAAGAAGACGAGGGCCTGGCTCACGAGCAGGGTGAGGGCCACGGCCAGGATGGCGCCGGGGGTGATGAAGCGGAAGCGGCGCGCGGTGGGGTCGCCCGCGTTGTAGAGCAGGGAGATGCTCCCGAGCAGCATCAGCACGGTGATGCCCCACTTGGCCGCCAGCAGACCGTAATGTTCAAGCTGGGTGAGCACGTAGCCGCTGTCGTTGATCAGCGAGATGACCCAGTTGCTGAGGCTGAGCAGGGCCATGGCCACCACCATCATCACGGTGAGGGCCACCAGCAGCACGAGGCTGAGCAGGCGCTGCTTGAGGGCGGTATGCCAGCGGGTCACGTGGTAGCTGGCGCTGAAGCCGTCGAGGATGGCGTCCATGCTGTTGCTTGCGAAGTACAGTCCGGTGATGAAGCTCACGGAGAGCAGGGTGCTGTGCTTCTTCACCACCAGGTCGTGCAGCATGCCCTCGATGAAGGCGTACACCTCGTGGGGCATCATGGCCCTGAAGTTGTCGAGCAGCCGGGCCTGGAAGTCGGGGATGGGGATGTAGGGGATGAGGGTGAGCAGCATGATGAGCGCCGGGAAGAAGGCCAGGAAGAGCTTGAAGGCGATGGCCGAGGCGCGGTTGATGATCTGGCCCTGCTGGATGGCCAGGAAGAAGAAGCGG
>Ga0315900_10013166_pt1 | contig 10086 bp, 10 predicted proteins | sample LakEriMetagenome_FD_203521 | JGI IMG/M metagenome (GOLD analysis project Ga0315900, IMG submission 203521) | Freshwater fungal communities from buoy surface, Lake Erie, Ohio, United States - Buoy 12 MA114 | ecosystem: Environmental > Aquatic > Freshwater > Lake > Lake biofilm | place: USA: Lake...
GCTCCTTGATGATCCGGTCACGTTCCAACAGGAAATCCACCATGACGACCGCCGGGGTCGCGACCGTGGCCGTGAACAGGAACAGCAGGAGCCTCCCCAGGATCATTGCCCACAAAAGTAGTTCCCGCCGATCATCGGAGTCTGGCGGACGTCACAGATAGGGACGAACAGGTCCATTCTTCGCTTCACTCCACCACCACCCGCACCACCTCACCGTCCGCCACGCGCAGCAGGTACAGCCCAGTGGGCAGGGATGACACATCCACCTGGACACGGCCGGGTGCCAGGGTGATGGCCTGCACGCGCTGCCCGGTGCTGTTCAGCAGTTCAGCGATACGGACCGTCTCGCCGCTGTGATCGATGAAGAGCACATCCCGCGCGGGATTCGGGGCCACCTGCAATCCGCTGCCGGACAACGCAGCGCTCAGGTGCGTGGTGAGGAAGGTGAGCGTATCGGTGCTCCAGGTGCAGCCGAGCGCATCGGTGACCAGCGCGTGGTAGTCGCCATTGACCAAGGCGCTGGTGGAGGCGCTATCGCCGAGCATGGTGGTGCTGTTCAGGTACCACTGCCAGGCGGTGCCACCCTCCACCCACAGCGAATCGCCGAGCTCTTGCACGGTGTAGCCGGGGTCGGGGTGTTCCACCACCTGCACGGTATCGATGCGCACGATGCCCTCCGCATCGATCACCTCCACCACATACTCCCCTGCGCACAGCCCGGTGATGATCGGCGTGGTGGCACCGATGCTCCAGAGGTAGCTGAACGGTGCCGTGCCGTTCACAAAGGCCTGGGCGGTGCCGTCGCATGCATTGGGGCAGACCGCAACGGCCTGTGCGCTCACGTGGAAGGTGGTGTCGAGGCCCGCCACGATCATGGCGTCGCCGTTGCCCACATCATCGATGGTGGTGCCGCCGTAGGTGATGCTGCCCCAGTAGTAGCCGCCGAAGTAGAGCGCGTGCGGTGCGGCAGCCTGCCGGTGGATGCACAAGGGCACATCGCGCTGGAAGCCGCTGGGCCGCGCGGCCCACACCAGTTGCCCATCACCATCGAGCTTGCCGATGAGGATATCCTCTCCGCCCAGGGCCGTGAAGGGTGTGCCGAACAGGTCGATGGTCTGGCTGAACTGCGCGGCGAAATAGGCATTGCCCTGGCCGTCCACATCCACGTCCCACGCAAGGTCTCGCTGCGCGGAACCGGCGCTGCGGGCCCAGTGGTGGTTGCCATCGCGGTCCAGTTTCATCAGCAGGATGTCGTCGTTGCTGCTCACCGAGGTAAGGGTGTCATCGGGCAGGAAGAAGCTGCCCCACATGCGCGCAGCCACGAACACGTTGCCGAGCGTATCGGCCGCGATGCCCATGCCCTCGTGGTCGCCGCTGCCGTAGCTGCGCGCCCACAGGCCGTTGCCGTCGAGGTCGGTGGCCAGCACATAGAGGTTGGTGCTGTTGGCGTTGGGCGTGAGCGCGAGCCCATCGAAGGTGGCGGCGGAGAAGCCCACCTGGCCGGTGACAAAGACGCGCCCGTCGGACACGGCGATGCGGCGGGCCGTCTTGCCCTGTCCGTTGCCGCTGCTGGCACGCGCCCATTGCACGGTGCCGGTGCTGTCGTAACGGGCCACCACGATCTGCCGGAAGTTGCCGGTATTGGGCAGCTGCACGGTGTCGAAGGTGATGGTGGTGCCGCCCGAGTAGCCGGTGATGAACACGCCCCCTTCGGGGTCCACAGCCACATCACGCGCGAGGTCAGCAGAGGCGTTGCTGCCGGCACGGCGCGCCCAAAGGCAGGTGCCATCAGTGGTGTAACGCGCCAGGAAGATGTCGTCGCTGCCGAGGCTGTTCAATGTCACACCATCGCCGAAGGTGGCATTGCCGTCGTAGCTGCCGGTGATGTAGATGCGGTCCTGCGCATCGATGGCCACGCCATACACCCACACATCGTTGAAGCCCACGGTGATGGGGCGCACCCACTGGCAGCTGCCATCCACGCCGCGCTTGGCGATGAAGCCGGCGATGTCGCTGTTGCCCGTGGTCACGGTGCCGCAGCCGAAGTCCACGGTGCCGCTCACCGTGCCCACCCAGTAGGCGTTGCCCTGGCTGTCGGTGGCGATGGCGTGGCAGAAGTCCACGTTGCCACCACCGCCCGCACTGGCGGCCCAGTTCCATTGTTGGGCGTGGAGCGAAGAGGCCAGCAAGAGCAGTGAAAGGAGCACGGTGCGCATGCCACAAAGGTGGGATAACCTGATGGCACCAGCCGGTCCAGGGACCGAACGTGCGGGCCACGGACCGGGCTGACCCCGCCTCAGGCCGCCTTTGCCCCGCGCCCCAGCACCGCGCAGGCCACCGCAGCGATCACCGCCGTCCACACGGTGTTGGCCACCACATCGAACAGGGCGGCGCCCACCGAGGTGAAGAAGTTCATCATGGCCAGGAAGCTGAGGTCCACGCTGGCATAGAACAGGAAGCCCACGATGGCGCCCATCACCAGTCCGCCAGTGGCCGTGGTGATGTGCATGCGGAGGCCCAGCCACGCGAGCAGGAAGCCCAGCAGGAGGTTGCTGAGCACGAGCGGAGGGAACTCCATGTCGGGCCCTTTCATCAGGCCTTCGTAGGGCACCACGTTGCCGGCGGTCACGTCCATCAGCAGCACACCGAACAGCAGCCAGCCGAACATAAAGGCGGTGAGGCCACCGGCGAGGCCGGCGAGGAGGAAACGGGTGTTCATGAGCGGAAGGTGTTGGTGTGAAAGAAAGGGGACATCTGCGCTCGGCTTGGTGCCCGACGGGCCTGCTTAGTGTCCGTAGCGGAAGGTGAGCACGGCCTTGCCCAGTTCCTCGCTCAGGATGGTGCGCTCCACCACGGCGGGCGTATCCTGTGCACGAGCACCCAGCGTGGGCACGCGCAGGGCATGTATGGTGAGGATGTAGTGATGGGCCGCATGACCAGCGGGCGGACAGGGGCCGCCATACCCGCGCTCCCCATAGTCGTTCACCAGCTGGATGGCCCCGGGGGGCAGGGCCTTCCCATCCGCCGAACCCGCAGCCGTAGGCAGGCTGTGCACCGTGGCGGGGATGTTGAACACCACCCAATGCCACCAGCCCCCGTTGCGGGGCGCGTCGGGGTCGTGCAGGGTGATGGCGTAGCTCTGGGTGCCCTCAGGGGCGCCCGCCCAGCTCAACTGCGGCGAGCAGTCGCGGCCGTTGCAGCTGCCCTTATCATACACGAGCAAGGGTGCGGCGGTGGCACCTTCGATCACATCCTCACTGGTCACCGTGAACATGGGGATAACCTTGTAGTGTATCGCGATCCTACGGCGCAGGGATGGATGGTCAGCTGACCGATATCAGCCGGCGGCCCGACCCGATGTCCGGACCCATTTGCCCACGGATGGTGCGCACCACGACCTTGGGACCACCAGTTGCACGATGAGCCGCGGATCTGTCAAAGAGAACGACCAGGTCGCACGCCGCCAAAGCGCTTCGGCGACGGCGCGAAGAGGCGCCCTTCATCCCACCGCGTGCCGCCTTGCCCGATGGGGTGCCGAACTACGTGACCCCGCGCGGGCTGCAGCTCTTGCTCGATGAGCGCAGCGCGCTGGAGGCCGAACGCGCCGCGGTGGTGGGCAGCGAGGACGAACGGCGCCGCGCACAGGCCGTGATGGATGGACGACTTGCGCTGCTGAACGAACGCATCGTGACCGCACGCCTGGTGGAGCCCGCCACGGACACGGATGAGGTGCGCTTCGGCAGCACCGTCACCTTCACCCACGAGGCCGGGCGGATGAACGGCACCACGCTCACCTTCACCATCGTGGGCGTGGACGAAGCCGATGTGAAGCAGGGCCGCATTGCCTTCACGGCACCGCTGGCGAGAGCGCTGATGGGTAAGCGGACAGGTGACGTGACCACCCTGCAGCTGGGTGCCGATCAGCAGCAGCTGCGCGTGGTTCGGATCGCATGAGCCAGCGCGCGCAATGCGCCACCAGATGGTTCCTTTGCACCATGGAACGCATCACCTTCGACCTGCGCGGCGAGTACGTGGAACTGAACCAGCTGCTGAAGCTGGTGGGCGTGTGCGACAGCGGCGGACAGGGCAAGCAGCTGGTGGCCGAAGGCCTGGTGCAGGTGGACGGACAGGTGGAGCTGCGCAAGACCTGCAAGATCCGGCCCGGGCAGTTGGTTCGCTTCGAGGAGCTGGAGATCGAGGTGGTGCAAGCGCCGTAAGCCCTCAGGGCTGCACGTTGGTGGTGACCCCGCCCGTGCGGTACGGCCGATCGACCAGCAGCACCGCGGCACCCAGCAGGGCGATGGCCACGATGCCGGCCACACCTGCGGGCGAGCCCAGCAAGGGATGGCCACCCAGGGTATAGATGCTGAAGGCCCCGGCGCTGCCGTTGATGATGCCATGCAGGAGGCAACTGGACCACACGCTGCCGGTGCGCACACGTGTCCAGTCAAAGAGCAGCGCGAGCACCCCGCAGAAGAGCACCATCATGCCCACGCCCTGCAACGGATGCCCGGGGTAATTGTGCCCGGCGAGGATGAGCGGGGCATGCCACAGCCCCCACACCGCACCGGTGAAGGCCACACGCCGCAACGGCGACCAACTGGCGAGCCGTTGGAACAGGTAGCCGCGCCAGCCCAGCTCCTCGCCGAGCATGAAGGGCAGGTTCACCGTGACCGCCGCGACCACGGCACCCAGCAAGGCGAGGATCAGCACCAGGCCGGGCGGTATGCCCTCCAGCTTGGCCAGTTGGGCGGCGTCCATCGGTTCGCCACGCGCCTGCAGGCTGATGTCGTTGAACATGGCCAGCATGCGGTCGGTGGTGAAGGCCACATCGCCGAAGCCGTCCACCGCGGTGAAGCTGCCCAGCAGATGCGTGGACAACAAGGCACCCGGAACGATGGCGATGCCGAGCAGCGCCGTGAGCCCCACGAACACCCAACGCGTGCCGCGCACAGGAAGGCCCAGTCCTGACCATGGCGCGCGGTCAAGGAGGTGTTGTTGCACCAGTGCCGCCACGGCCGGGCCCAGCATGCACAGGGCCGCCATCACCGCATAGCCGGTCCCGGAGGCCGCGTTCAACCCGAAGCCCAGGATGCCGATACCGGCCACGCCCCAGGTGAAGCCGAAGGCGAGGGCGAGAAAGCTCCACACACGCTTGTCCATGGGTTGAAGATGGGGCTTTCCCTCCGGACCTGCTCGCCGTTCCTCACATCGACGGTCGCTGCACGCGCACGTGGTCCACCTTCAACACGGTCTGTCCCAGCAGGGGCTCGCGCAGCTCCAGCACACCGGAGCGGGTGGCCGCGCCACCCACCTTCGCGTCGATCTTCAGCGCACTGTGGCAGCGATCGATGGTGAGGCGCGGCGCCGAGACGCGGGTGCCGATGACGAAGCCGGTGTCCCACCAGCCGATGTCACTGAGGTTGAGCTGGCCGCTGGTGTAGAGCACCACCGGCGCGGTCTGCGGACCGTTCCAATAGACGTTCTGCAGATCCACCACCGCCTTGGGCGGCATGTTCACATACACCGAGGCCTTGCGGGCCTTGTGCTCCACGTGGAAGTTGGACAGGTGGAAGGACTTCACCACCGGATTGCGGGCGGGCCCGTTCTCGTTGCCGTCCATGGTGGCGCTGAGGAAGAGGTCGTGCTCGGGTGCAGCACCCTCGCTGATGCAATCGGTCATGCGCACCCCGCCGGTGTTGAGCACGGTGAAGGCCTGCGTGGTGGTCTTGGAGCAGAACACGCGGCATTGGTCAAGCACGGTGCTGTTGCTCTGGCTGTTCACGCCGTTGGCCCCTGGCCAGTCGCCGTGGCGCACCACGATGCCCCGCGCCACCGGATTGGTGACGAGCACGTTCTGCAGGCGGGCCATCAGGCAGAAGCGCAGATCGATCGCAGCCTCGGTCTGCGCGGTGAACCGGCAGTTGATCACCTGGCTGCCCAAGGTGGCCTTCAGGTCCACGCCCTTGCGCCCGCCCTCGATGGCGGCGAAGTCACGGATCACGTAGCGCGAGGAGGTCCGCTTGGTCGCCTCCTGCTGGTCCTTCACCACCATCGTGAACCCGTTGCTCTTGGGCCCGAGGATGAGCTTCGCGCCCCGGCCATCGATAAGGAGCAGCTGGCGCGGGGGGAGCACGATGTCGCCGTTCGCGCGGTACTCGGCGGCCGCACTGAACACCACACTGGTGGCGTCACCGGGCAGCTTGGCGAAGAAGGCACCCACATCGCCCACGGGTACCACGTACTCCTTGCCCTGCATGCGCGCCGGCAGCAGGGCGAGGAAAAGCACCAGGAAGCGCACCAGGCATCGCATGGGGCCAAGCTATGCACAAGGCTACCTTTCGGCCATGGACAGGCCAACACTCCTCTGCATCCACGGCTTCCCCCTGGACCACACGCTCTGGGCGCCCCAAGTGACCGGCCTCGCGGATGTGGCCCGGGTGCTCGCGCCCGACCTGCGCGGCTTTGGCGATGACCGCAGGCCGGTGCCGGACGTGATGACCATGGAGGCCTACGCCGCCGACCTGAAGGACCTGCTGGATGAGCAGGGCGTGGACCGCGTGGTGCTCTGCGGCCTGAGCATGGGCGGCTATGTGGCGATGGCCTTCCTTGCGGAGTGGCCTGAGCGCGTGGCGGGGCTGGTCCTCTGCAACACCCGCGCGAACGCAGACACCCCGGAGGGCCGTGCGGCCCGACAGGCCACGGCGCAGAACGCCTTCGAGAAGGGCGTGGACGTGATCGCCCGCGCCATGGCCCCCACCCTGCTCAGCGACCGCTCCAAGCGCACGCACCCCGAGCTGATGGCCCACATGGAGGCCATGATCGCGCGCCAGCGGCCCGAGGCCGTGGCCGCCGCCGCCCTGGGCATGAGCGAACGTCCCGACCGGCACGCGGTGCTGAATGGCTGCACCGTGCCTGCGCTGGTGATCACCGGCAGTGAGGACGCCCTGATGCCCCTGCCCACGAGCCAGGCCATGGTGGATGCCCTCCCCCACGGACGCTTGGTGGTGCTCCCCGATGCCGGGCACCTGACCAACTTGGAGGCCACGGACGCCTTCAACGACACACTGCGCGTCTTCCTGCGGTCCCTGCCATAGAACCGCACAGCCCCCTGCGACGTTACCTTCACGCACCCATTCGGAACACCCCATGGTATCACGCTCCGCTCTTGCATTTTCCGCGCTGGCCATGCTGGCCATTCCCGCCCTCACCCTGGCCCAGTGCCCCACCGGCGAAGTGTCCGTGGAGGTGCATGTGCTCACGGATGATTACGGCAACGAGACCTATTGGGAGCTGGTGCCATCGGGCAACGGCTGCGGCAACGGCACCCTCCAGTCCGGCGGCAATCCGGCGCTGAATTGCGCGTCAGGCGGCACGCAGGCCTCCCCGGCGGGAGGCTATGGCAACAACACCACCATCGTGAACGGCCCCTGGTGCCTCACCGAGGGCGCCGCCTACGACATCATCTCCATCGACAGTTATGGCGATGGCCAGGCGACCTTCGAGGTCTTCGTGGAAGGGGGCATGGTGGGCAGCTTCAACGCCCCCGGCGGGTTCCAGACCTGGACCTTCACCGCCCTGCCCGTGCAGCCCTACGACCTGGGCGTCAGCAAGCTCACGACGGCGCTTTACAACGAGACCGGCCTGGGCGTGACCATTCGTGGCAGCCTGTTCAACCACGGTTCCGAAACGATCACCTCCTTCACCCTCAACTACCGCATCGATGGCGGTGACGTGGTCTCCGAAGTGGTCACGGGCATCTCGCTCGCGGCCGGCACGGGGATGGACCTCGAGCACACCACACCGTGGATGCCCGACACGGAAGGCACCGTGCTGCTCGAAGTGTGGACCAGCGCACCGAACGGGCAGGAGGACCAGGCGCCCGCCAACGACCTGCGTACAGCCCAACTGGTGGTGAACCCGGCCGTGCCCGACATCATGGACGAGTACCTCGCCGCCCCACCCACCCTCACCGTGGTGGCCGATGATGACGAGGACCTGCTCGTGCCCCGCGACCTGGACTTCCATCCCGACCGCACCCGCAACGAACTGTGGGTGATCAACAAGGATGTGGCGAACACCGGGGGGAGCACGGTGCGCTTCTTCGATCCAGGCACACCGGAGCAGACCTTCCTGTGGCAACGCGACCCCAATGCCTGGCACTTCATGAGCCTGCCCACCGCCATCGCCATGGCCGACAATGGGAACTTCGCGACCAGCCCCGGGGTGTTCGACGCCAACCACAACGGTGGCACGCCGTTCACCGGCCCCACGCTGTGGAGCGCCGACCCGGCGATCTACGCCCAGCCCCTCTTCGGCCCCCTGGGCAGCCACCTGGACATGCTGCACGTGAACCCCAACAGCCAGGGCATCGCGCATGACCAGTGGAACCGCTACTGGGTGGTGGACGGCTTCAACGGCGACATCGTGATGAACGACTTCCGCGAGGACCATACGCCGGGCATGAGCTACCACGGCGATGCGCTCATCCGCCGCTATGCCGACTTCACCATCACCCGCGACCCCAACGACCACATCGTAAGCCACGCCGTGATGGACAAGGCCACAGGATGGCTTTACGTGGTGGACCACGGCGGACAGCGCTTGCTGCGGATGGACACACGCACAGGCACGGTGGCCGGCACGCCCACGTTCGGTCCGTGGGAGAGCTACGTGGAGTATTCCATGGTGAGCGGCTACGCCTGGGAGGAGATCGTGAGCGAAGGGTTGTCGCAGCCTGCCGGTATCGACGTGATCGGCGACCACCTGCTGGTGAGCGACCACGCCACGGGCGACATCGTGATCTACGACAAGAGCGGCACCACCGCGGTGGAACTGGGCCGCATCAACACCGGTGCAGCAGGCATCATGGGCATCAAGGTGGGGCCCGATGGACGCATCTGGTACGTGAACGCCACCACCCATGCCCTGGTACGCGTGGATCCGGCGCTGACCACCTCGGTGACCGATGCACCGGCACGGAGCACGCTGCGCATCCACCCCAATCCGTCGAACGACCGTGTGTTCCTGACACTGGCCGACGGACAGCTGCCCACCGGATGGGTGGAAGTGACCGACGCCACGGGTCGCCTCTGCGCACGCCATGCCGCCCAGGACCTCTCCCACGGCATCGACGTCTCCGCCCTCACGAATGGCACCTACGTGCTGCGCATGGAGGGTCAACCGGCACAGCGCTTCACCGTAGCGCGCTAAGCCCTCCTGAAAATGGGCAGGCGGTGCGTTCTTCAACGCACCGCCCGGGTCGACGCGGGTCCCCCCGCGTTCCCTCCGACCCCGTTTCAGAGGACGTTCAACCGCACCGTGGTGCGCTGTCCCTTGTCGTTCTCCAGTGTCACGAAGTATTGGCCAGTGGTCATGCCGGCCAGGTCCAAGGAGGACCGGCCATCGCCATCATCCATCAGGAAGTACTGCTTCACCGCGCGCCCCGTGGCATCGCTGAGCGTGACGTGGACGTCCTGGCGGAAGGCCTTGGGCAGGAGCAGCTGCGTGCTGCCCTGCGCAGGGTTCGGCATCAGCAAGGCCTGTTCCGGTGCTGCCGCTGCCGGCTCCGTTCCGGTCCCAACGCTCCCACCAGCCCGATCGAACTGAGCTGTGCACGGCCGACCGACGACCTGTGCCTCGTATGCATGGTCAAGCACCGGTTGTGCCGGGCAAGCCGCCGCGCAGAGGTGTCCCAAGAAGAGAGTAAGCAAGCTCAGGCGGTCCATGGTATCGAAGATGCTCGTTGGCGGTTCGGGCATAGGACGCCAGAAGACCGCAACGGTTACACACCACCCATCCCGATCACAGGAGCGGTATGCACGACCGGACGAACGGCGATCGAACGGCCGTTCCTTTGCGCCCATGGCCATCGACCTGCTCAAAAACCTCGCCTACATCAACGGAAGCTGGTGCGCAGCGCACGAGAACGCCACCTTTCCGGTGACCGACCCGGCGAACGACGCGGTCATCGGCACCGTGCCGGACCTCTCTCCTGCTGATACGGACCGGGCCATCGCCGCTGCGCAGGCCGCGTTCGCGGATTGGTCGCGCCGAACGGGACTGGAACGCGCGGACCTGCTTTGG
>Ga0315900_10013167_pt1 | contig 10086 bp, 6 predicted proteins | sample LakEriMetagenome_FD_203521 | JGI IMG/M metagenome (GOLD analysis project Ga0315900, IMG submission 203521) | Freshwater fungal communities from buoy surface, Lake Erie, Ohio, United States - Buoy 12 MA114 | ecosystem: Environmental > Aquatic > Freshwater > Lake > Lake biofilm | place: USA: Lake...
TTGGCGCGCTGTTCCGCGCTGATAGCCACTGGCGCGATATCGTGGCGCTCGGCCGGCGCATCCGCACTGTCAGCGGTCAGGGTAAGCTTGTGGATGCGCTGCTGGCCGCAGTTGCCGAAGCCGGTGCGCGGGATTTCGCGATTGATGAAGAACGCACCGCGCCGCGCTTTGTGGAACGTGCCGGTGAAGACACCATCGAAGCCATTTTGCGGTTTGAGACCAAGATCGGCACTTGTGCCGCGCTGCTCCGCCTGAAGCGGGCCGAAGCCTCAGGCGATGCGCCGGTGGCCTGGGTTCTGACCACCGCACTTGATAGCCTGCGCGGCTTTGATGTGGACAGCATGCGCGAAGCGCGTGAGGAACCGGCTTTTGAGCGCGAATTCAACGGCCCGAATTGGCTCGATAAGCGCCGCGAAGCCGCTCGTTTTGAGGGGCGCGATCCGGCGGTGCTGATTGTGGGTGGCGGGCATGCCGGTATTACAGCCGCTGCCTGGCTTGGTGCGCTGAATGTGGAAACCTTGATCGTGGATCGCATGGCGCGGATCGGCGATAATTGGCGGCTGCGCTATCACGGCCTCAAGCTGCACAACCAGGTGCATAGCAACCATCTGCCTTTTCTGTCCTTCCCGAAGACCTGGCCGAAATATATCCCGAAGGACAAGATCGCCAATTGGCTCGAATCCTATGTCGAGACGATGGAGATCAATTTCTGGACCAAAACGAGTTTCGAAGGTGCCACGTATGATGCGGCGGCGAAGTGCTGGGTGGCACGGCTGAAGCAGGCTGATGGCAGCGAACGCATCATGCGCCCGCGCCATATCATCATGGCAACTAGCGTAAGCGGTACGCCGAACCTGCCGGATATTCCAACCCTTGATCGCTTCAAGGGGAAGGTTGTGCATTCCTCCGGCTTCAAGAATGGCGCGGAATGGAAGGGCAAGCCTGTTTATGTTTTCGGCACCGGCACCAGCGCGCATGACATCACGCAGGATCTGCATGGCAATGGCGCCAAGGTCACCATGGTGCAGCGCAGCCCAACGCTGATTGTGAATGTGGAACCGAGCGCGCAGCTTTATGATGGCGTCTATTACGGCAAGGGGCCGACTCTGGAAGACCGCGACCTGATCAACGTGTCCTTCCCGTTGGACGTGATGAAGCAGGCGCATAAGATCCTGACTGACAAGACGCGCGAATTGGACAAGCCTTTGCTGGATGGGCTGGAGAAGATCGGCTTCCGTCTGGAATTTGGCGATAATGGTACGGGCTGGCCGCTGAAATATCGCTCTCGTGGGGGTGGGTATTACTTCAATGTTGGCTGTTCGGATTTGCTGGTACGCCGCGAAGTGGGCCTGATCCAGTATCACGACATCGCGGAATTCAACGCGACCGGCATGCGGATGAAGGATGGCCGCGAATTGCCGGCGGAGCTTTTGGTGCTCGCGACTGGGTATAAGGGCCAGGATCATCTGGTGCGCGGCTTCTTTGGCGATGCAGTGGCGGAGCGCGTCGGCAAGGTCTGGGGCTTTGATGAGGCCGATCAGGAATTGCGCAATATGTGGATGGAAACGCCGCAGCAGGGCTTATGGTTCACCGGCGGTTCCTTCGCGCAATGCCGGATGTATTCGAAATATCTTGCGATGCAGATCAAGGCGCGGGAAGAAGGTTTGGTTTAGTTAATTTCGTTGACGGGTTTCGCGCAGCGCCCACATCAGGCTTGCCGCGAAGCCCGCCAGCAATAGCCAGAAAACTGTAAGCGTCGCGCCAGCGCCAAAGGCATCCATGGCGAAGCCTGCCATCAGCGGCGGGATGCAAAAGCCGATATGCGCCACCAGAAAAACGCCCGCCGCCGCGCGGGCGCGGTCCAGCCCGGCTTTTTCGGAAACGCCGGCCAGCCCGCCAATATACAAAAACCCATAAGCCGCACTGCCCACCAGGGCGCCGCCCAGTAGCAGTGCGGGCAGCGCCGCATGCAGCGTGCCCCACATCACCAACCCCGCCCCCAGCACCAGCACCGGCAAGCCAATCAGCACCAGGCGCCGCGCCGCAATCCGCGCCATCAGCTGCTGCACCAAAGCCCCCACCAGAATCATGAAGCACACCGCAAGCGGCCCCATGCGCGGATACCCTGCCTCGGTCAGCGCTGTCGGCACGGCGGTGATCACCGTGCCCGTCACCGCCCAGGCGGCCAGCATGCTGAGCGAAAGCGGCAAAGTGCCGCGCGGAAAACTTGGCATACGCAGCCACGCCACGCGCGCCGGGGTTTTGGTTTCTGGCAGGAAGAACACCAGCAGGAAGATCGTGGCGAGCGCCGTCATATGCAGCCAGAAGGTCAGCGGCGGTTCAGCGGGTCCGAAGATTTCTATCGCTGCCATGGTGGCGATGCCGCCGGTGGCAAAGCCGCTCGCACTCGCAAGCGTGGTGACTTGCGCCGCACGTCGCCCAGCTTCCGGCCCCGCGGCCAATTCCGCCGCCCAGGCCGTCGCACCACCGGCAAGAAGGCCCACTGCCAAGCCCTGCATGCCGCGCGCAAAGGCAAGTGCTGCAAGCCCCGGTGCGGTGATCAGCGCAATGGTGCCGCAGATGGTGAGCGCCAGCGCCGCCAGAACGCAGGGCTTGCGCCCAATCCGGTCTGACAGGCCCCCCAGTAGCGGGGCAGAGATGATCGCACTCGCCGCATAGGCAATGAAAGCAGCGGAAAGCCCGCCCGCGCCCTGGCCATCCCGCGCCGCATAGGTGGTGAATAAGGGCATGGCGAGCGTCGTGGAAAAACCAATGGTGAAGACCGCCGCGCCAATCACCCAAATACCGCGAGACATTGCCAAGCCTGGCGCTCCTGAAACTGGGCTGATGTTCCGGGGCTTGTCCCCCCGCGTCAATCACTGTTTCGCCGCAAGGTCCGGCGTGATATGTGAATGCATGGCCCGAGCATCGGCCAAATCCTCAGAAGGTCGCGGCAAGCCCCCCCGAAGCCCGGCCAGAGAGGCCATCGGCGCGCGTCTTTCTGCCCCCCCGTCACGTCCTGCGGCACGTCCGCGGCGGCGCTGGGGATTGCTGCGCTTTGGTTTCCTCGCGATGATTTGGGGGCTGATCGCCGCTTCCATAGTGTTGCTGGTTTTAGCCTGGGACTTGCCGCGCCCGGAATCGGCGCTTGCCGCGACGCGCCGGCCTTCCACCACCTTGCTCGCCTCGGATGGCAAGCTGCTGGCGACCAATGGCGATTTATATGGCGAAACGCTCAGGCTGCGCGATATGCCGGCGCATCTGCCGGCCGCTTTCATCGCCATTGAGGATCGGCGCTTTCGCGACCATTGGGGCATAGACCCGATTGGGCTGGTGCGCGCGGTGCATGCCAATTTCACCTCGGGCCGTGTGGTGCAGGGGGGATCAACTCTCACGCAGCAATTGGCGAAGAACCTGTTCCTGACACCCGAACGCAGCCTGAAGCGCAAGGCGCAGGAAGCCATGCTGGCCTTTTGGCTGGAACAGCGCTTCAGCAAGGATGAATTGCTCGAGATTTATTTGAACCGCGTTTATTTGGGGGCCGGCACTTACGGCGTGGATGCGGCGGCGCGGCTTTATTTTGGAGTCTCGGCGCGGCGGCTGACAGCGGGGCAAGCGGCGGTGCTGGCGGGGTTGCCCAAGGCGCCTTCGCGGATCAATCCGCGCGTCAATCAGGGGGCAGCCTTGGCGCGCGCCTTGGAAGTGCTGACCGCCATGACGGAGACCGGCGCGCTGACGGCAACCCAGGCACTGCAAGCGGCCGAGGCCATTCGTTTCATCTCCGCACCTTCGCGCGATGCCGGCTGGTTCGCCGATTGGGTGCAGGATGGCATGGCGGGGCGCGCGCCGGGCCATGCTGATCTGATATTGCGCACCACGCTCGACCCCGTTCTGCAAGCCGCAGCTGAAGCGCGGATTGATGCTATCCTGGCCGGACCGGGTGCGCGCGCTGGAGTATTTCAGGGCGCGGTGGTGGCGATGGATGCCGCAACCGGCGCGGTGCGCGCCATGGCGGGGGGCAAGGATTACCGCAACAGCCCCTTCAACCGCGCGACGCAGGCCCGGCGGCAACCGGGCAGCGCCTTCAAGCCCTTTATCTTCCTTGCCGCCCTGGAAGCGGGGCTTGGGCCGCAGGATATGGTTGCGGATACCGCGCTCAATCTCGGCGGCTGGTCACCGGGCAATGGGCAATGGCGCGCGCGGGGCGAGATCACGGTGGAAGAGGCTTTGGCGCAGAGCGTGAACACTTCCGTCGTGCGGCTGCTGCAGCGCGCGGGTGGGCATCGCAAAGTGGCGGACGCCGCGCGGCGCGCGGGGCTGGATGGCCCCTTTCCGCGTGACGCCACGATTGCTCTTGGCACGGGGGAAGTGACGCTGCTTGATCTGGTGGCGGCCTATGCCCCCTTCGCCAATGGCGGCTTTCGGGTGGAGCCTTTCGGCGTGGCACAGGTGCAGGCCGAAGGCCGCCCCTGGCCCTTGCCGCGTCAGGAACCCGAACGCGCCTTTGCGCCCGAGCATATGGAAGCAATGCGCAGCATGATGGCAGCGGTGGTGGCGCGCGGGACGGGTCGCGCAGCGGCCCTTCCGGGCCGGCCCGTTATTGGGAAGACCGGCACCACACAGGAATACCGCGACGCCTGGTTCATTGGCATCAGCGGCGGCCTTGTGATGGGGGTTTGGCTTGGCAATGATGAAGGCGTGCCGATGGATAATGTTGCGGGCGGTGGGCTGCCGGCGCGGCTATTCCGCGAAATCCTGGAAAGCGCCGCTGCCGCCAGCCCGCGCGGGTAGCGCCTAGCCCCCCGAGTTCAACCGGAAGGGCAGGTATCCCAAAACCTCTCGGCTGGTAGAGTTCATTCCTTGACTTGGGCGGCATGAATATCGTGAAACGCGCGCATCATGAATGAACCGCAGAAAAATCCACCCGCCGAAGGCGCCACCGGCAAGAAGCCAATGGCATCTACGCTCATGAAGCTATGGTCCAGCTTTCAGGCCGCCCTTTGGGCTGTGGTCCCGGTCATCGTGCTGATGGTCATGATCATTTTGGTCGTTCGGGAAATCCACCAGGATACGATTGAAGTGGCCCCCATTCAGGTTCCCACGAATCTGGCCGATACGGGCCTGACACCAGCAGTGGTGGCGCTGCGTTTACTTGATCAGATTGCGGCGGCGGAACGGGTGGTGACATCCGAAAGGGTGGTACGGCCGAATGTGGAACTTGTTGGCCAAAAGCCCGATTTCAACGTGCCCATCGCCGGCATTTCACTGCGCACCCTCGCCGATATTGCGCGCAATCTTATCGGCATCGCCCCGCGCCGCGTGTCTGGGGAAATCATTTTGAGTGATGACAAGCTCAAGCTTCGCCTGCGCCTTGCGGGGCATGGGCAGATCGCTGATATCGGCGGCTTTGGCTTCAATCAGGTGGATGAGCTTTTGGCCGCTGGCGCGCCGGAGGTTTGGCGCTTTGTCTTCCCAAAACTTTATGCGTGGCATTTGGCACAAACCCTTGGTGTGGAGACTGAAGTGCGTGAACGGCTGACGCGCATGCTGCTGCTGGACGGGCTTGATGCGGATGCGGAACGCACGGTACGCGCGCTGATTGGCCGTTCCTTCCTGCGCTCTGGCCAGGGGCAGGAAGCCTTTGCGATATTCGCAGCCTTGGTGGCGAACAACCCCAATGATGGCGGCTTTGTCTATGGTCGCGGGCGCGCGCAATTCCTGCTGGGGAGGTTGGATGCCGCGATGGAAGATTATGCGCGCGCGCGGCAATTGGACCCCGGCGCTTTCTGGATTCATACCGGCGTCGCGCAAGTGATCCGCGCGCGGGGTGACTATGCAAAAGCCTTGGAGGAAATCGACAAGGGCTTGAATTTACGTTCCGATGACCCGACCGCCATGACCGAGAAAGGCGAAATCCTGCTTCGCGTGGGGCGCACCCAGGAAGCCTTGAAGCTGGTGCAGGATGCGCTGGTTTATGACCGCTTTAGCCCTGCGGCGCATCTATTGCTTGGCCGACTGCGTCTTGCGAAATATGACGGTAGTGGTGCGCTGGAGGCAATGACCGAGGCAACGCGCCGTGCCCCTACATCGGCGGATGCACATTTGGGGATGGCCGAAGCTTTGCTGAGCATTGGTCGCACGGCAGAGGCGGAAGCGAGCCTGAATAAGATGCTCAGCTTTGGGTTAGCGCCGGTACGTCTGGAAAGTCAGATTGCACGGCTACGAAACGCATTCAAGGAAATTGGCGATCCGGCAAATTGAAGGCGGGCATGGCCTGCATGCGTGCTTTCCACCAGGCCGGCTAATGGTCTAACCTTCCCCGTAAGCAAGCAGGGATGAAGCCCATGACCGATATCGTGATCCGTGGCGGCGTTGTGGTGGATGGTACGGGGGCGGCGCCGCGCGAAGCGGACGTCGCCATGGCCGGTGGACGCATTACCGCCATTGGCCAAGTAACCGAACGAGGCGCCACGGAAATTGATGCGCGCGGCAAGTTGGTAACACCGGGCTTTGTTGACATCCACACGCATTATGATGGGCAGGCGGTGTGGGATTCGCATTTGGCGCCTTCCGCCTGGCATGGCGTGACCACGGCGGTGATGGGCAATTGCGGCGTTGGCTTCGCGCCCTGCCGTGCGGCGGACCGTGACAAGCTGATTGAATTGATGGAAGGCGTGGAAGATATCCCCGGCCCCATCCTGCATGAAGGCTTGAATTGGGCTTGGGAAAGCTTCCCCGAATATCTGGATGCTTTGGCCGCGCGCCCGCGCGATATGGATATCTGCGCCCTGCTACCGCATGGCGCGGTGCGTGTGCATGTCATGGGCGAACGCGCACTGAATTTGGAAAACGCCAATCAGGCGGATATTGCCGCCATGCGCGCCATCACTGCCGATGCAGTACGTGCTGGCGCCTTTGGTGTTTCCACATCGCGCACCATCAGCCACAAGACCCTGAAGGGCGACCCGACACCGACTTTGCGCGCGCAGGAAGACGAATTGCGCGGCCTGGCGCAAGGCTTGCGCGATGGCGGCGGCGGCTTTCTGGAACTGGTGTCCGATTGGAATACGCCTGATCCTGCCACGGAATTCGCCATGGTGCGCCGCGTGGTGGAAGCAACGGGGCAGCCTGTCGTGTTTTCACTGACCGCGCGGCATGACCGCACGGAAGCCTGGAAGGAATTGCTGGCGCTTTCCGATGGCGCCGCCGCGGCGGGCCTGCCAATCCGCCCGGTGTTTCCGCCGCGCCCGATTGGCATTCTGCTGGGGCTTGAAGGTAGCCAGAACCCGTTTTCCGGCTGCCCGAGCTATAAGGAAATCGCGCATCTGCCGGCCGCTGAGCGCGCTGCCGCCATGGCGGAACCGGGCCGGCGCGCGCGTATCCTTTCTGAAGATCGCATCACGGGCAGCAATTTCCCGCTGATCTCGCGCCTCGCCTTTGAACGCATGTTCCCCTTCGGCGACCCGCCGGATTACGCGCCGCCCGCTTCGGCTTCCATTGCCGCCATGGCCGCGCGGGAAGGGCGCCGCGCGGAGGAAGTCGCTTACGATCTGCTGATCGCCGATGGCGGGCGCGGCTTTATTTTCGCGCCGCTCACGAATTTCGCCGATTACACGCTTTCCGCGAGTGCGGAGTGTCTGCGCCATCCCAATGCCATTGCTGGGCTTTCCGATGGTGGCGCGCATGTCGGTTTTATCTCCGACGGGTCCTTCCCGACCTTCCTGCTTTCCTATTGGGCGCGGGATGCGAAGGAGGCTGTCTTCCCCGTTGAGGATATGATCCGCCGCCTGACATCAGACACGGCACGCGCGGCGGGCCTGCATGATCGTGGCATTTTGCGCGCCGGCATGAAGGCAGATGTGAACGTGATTGATTTCACGGCGCTGAAGCTGCAAGCGCCGCGCATGGTGCGCGATTTGCCGGCGAGCGGACGGCGCCTGCTGCAAAAGGCCGATGGTTACGCCGCGACCATTGTGAATGGTGCGGTGACCTATCGTGATGGTGTGGCGACTGGCGCGCTGCCGGGGCGGTTGTTGCGGGCGGGGCGCGCTTAACCGTCGCCCTTCCCCCGCGCTTCCAGCAAGCGCACCAAAGCCGCGTCACGCCAGGCCGCAAGATCACGCGTGGAGGCACCCTTGGTGCCTTCCGCGACGCCTTCCGCAAGCGTGCGCTGCAAGGCTTCATCTACCTTGGGATGGCCCAGATCATCCCACCAGCTTGTCACCGCCGGCAGCAAATGATGTAGGAAATGCGCCATGCCGCCCTCGCCGCCCGCCAGATGGAAGGTGGTATGCGGGCCCATCAGCGCCCAGCGCAGGCCCGGGCCTTCGCTGATGGCGGCATCAACATCGGCAACACTCGCCACCCCTTCTGCCACCAGATGCACCGCTTCACGCCAAAGCGCAGCCTGCAAGCGGTTCGCCAAATGGCCCGGCACTTCCTTCTTGATTTCGATCGGGTATTTTCCAATCGCGCGATAGAATTCCATCGCGGCCTGCACGGCTTCCGGGCTGCCCTTGGCGCCGCCCACCACCTCAACCAGAGGAATCAAATGCGGCGGGTTGAAGGGGTGGCCGATCACAACGCGCTCGGCATGCGCGCAATGTTCCGACAAGCGGCTGGCGAGTAGCCCCGAAGTGGAGGACGCAATCACCACATCCGCCAGCAAAGCGGCATCAAGGCGCGCAAGCAAGGGCTGCTTTACATCCAGGCGTTCCGGCGCGCTTTCCTGTACGAAATCCGCCCCGGCCACGGCGGCCACCGGGTCCGCTTCAAAGCGCCAGGCATTGGGGTTGGCATCCGCCTTGCCGCCAAGCCGCATCAGGATAGGCCAGGCATTTTCCACCATGCGGCGGATCAGGTCCGGCGCGCCGGGGGAGGGGTCGCTCGCGGTCACACTCAGGCCACGGCTCAGGAAATAGGCCGCCCAGGAAGCGCCAATGGTGCCCGCGCCAATCACCGCGACATGCTTGATATCCTGCCTCATGCTTCGATCCTCCTGCTTTGCCATAAGCCTAACCGGAAAAGCCGCGCCCTGGCCATGCCGCCCGACGGGGGATAGGCTTCCCGCACAGGAGAACGCCCATGCAGGAATTGATCGCGCGCATGAATGCGGTCTGTGACGCGCAGCCCTTCACCACAAGCTGGTATGTGAAGGATCTGGCCACCGGGCAGGAAGCGGATCGAGATGGCGATATAGTGCTGCCATCAGCCAGCACGCGCAAAACCTCCATCCTTATGCACGCATTATCGCGCGTTCATGCGGGCGCGCTGAAACTCGATGAGCCCTGCACCATTGAAGCGCGGCTACAGGAAGGGGTGGATAGCGGCACCTATCAACACATGACGCCAGGCTGTGTGATCCCGTTACGCGATGCTTTTGTGAATATGATCATCACCAGCGATAATGTCTGCACGCAGCTTGTGTTGGAAAGGCTGGACCGTGATGCCCTGAATGCCTGGTGCCGGCGTATTGGCATGAAGGGCACCACGCATCGCGTGAATTTCCCGCCGCCGGGCCTTGCTTGGGATCATCCAATTGAAGCGGTCGCCAGCACCACGGCGCGCGATCAGGGTATTTTGTTGGACAAGATGGTGAAGGGTGCCGCGGATGCGGGCGCGGCAGCAGAGCTTGGTGCCAGCGGGGAGCTTTGCCAGCTGGGGCTTGATATCCTTTCCTGGCAGAGGCTGCGTAACCTGATCCCGTCCATGCTGCCGGGCAAGACCAAGGTTGCGCATAAAACCGGGCGCGGGCCGCGTGGGCGGATGGATGCTGGCGTGGTGTATCGGGGCAATACGCCGCGCTTCATCATCAGTGTCTTCACTGATCGGGTGCCAGAGACCTTGCCGGATGGCATGCCGGGCTTTACCGCTGCCTTCGCCACTGCTGGGCGACTCACGCGTTTATGTTGGGATGCAATGCCATGACCGATGCTGAATTTGATGCTGCGATTGCCGCGCTTGCCCCATGGGTGGGGCGGACGCGTATTGTTGAAGATGAGATCGGGCTTTCATCCGCGCGCCGCATCGCCGGCATGCTGGATATGGACCCGGCCAGCATCACCCAGGGCATGGCGCTGCCGCCGC
>Ga0315900_10013169_pt1 | contig 10085 bp, 7 predicted proteins | sample LakEriMetagenome_FD_203521 | JGI IMG/M metagenome (GOLD analysis project Ga0315900, IMG submission 203521) | Freshwater fungal communities from buoy surface, Lake Erie, Ohio, United States - Buoy 12 MA114 | ecosystem: Environmental > Aquatic > Freshwater > Lake > Lake biofilm | place: USA: Lake...
ACTTCAGGTGTAGATACGAATAATTTACGACATACAGTCACAGATACTGGAATCGGTTTAGGAACAGCAATTGCAGTAGTTGCTTCTTGGTCGAGAAACAAATCAATACTTTGGGCAATTTTGCATGGAATATTAAGTTGGATTTACGTAATTTATTATGCAATTACTAGAGACTAAAGGTTAGTGGTAATTATATTGACAACGTAAAATAATAATTTAAACATAAAAAGTATGCCAACAAAAGGACAAACGATTACTAACCCAACAAATGGGGATTCATATGAGTTTTTGGAAACTGCCAAAGACACTAACGGAGAACGCGTTACTATGAAAGCAGTTATTAAAGGTAAAGGACAACTTGTTCCCAAACACCTCCACGTTCTTCAAGACGAAACCTTCGAAGTTATTTCAGGACAATTAACTATTTTTTTTGAAGGACAAACAAAGAAAATTTCTGCAGGAGAAAAAATAACATTTCCTAAGAATATACCTCACAATCATTACAATGATGACAATGATGCGGTAATCTATGTTCATTCAGTAACACCAGCATTAGACTTTGACTTTTTGATAGAAAACTTAGTGGGACTTGCTGCTGACGGAAAAAGTAAAAATGGAAAATATGGTTTAGTCCAAGAGTTAGTTTCACTTAAATATCTTGACAGTAAATCATATCTTGCGGACATTCCGATTGGGGTTCAAAAAATATTAATGAATACTATTGCTCCAATTGGACGACTATTCGGTTACCGAGCTATTTACAAAAAGTATTCGGACTTAGAAAAATAACTACCACTAACAGCACCTAAAAGAAATTGGCGGTTCAGTGGCTAAATGAAGCCTTGTGCTCCGATCCCGATAGCTATTGGGAGTCGTCTTCGCCAAGCGCCAAACCGTTACTAGAAGCCTAATGGTTACAACTAGTTAACTGGCTGTGCTGCTTCAATTGTAAATTCAACTTTTGCAGTGCCATCCATGTCAATCCCAAAATCTTTAGCGATGACGTTAAACTCCCCTTCAAAGCCTGCAACATTAACTTTGTATTCCTCAACGTATTTTAATCCCTTATAATTGAATTGTAAATCCATATCCTTAGTGATGCCCTTAATTGTTAATTTACCTTTAGCAGTATAGGCAAAATTCCCTAATTCATTATTCTTCAAAACTTCTGTTGCTTCAAACTGTGCAATTTTAAACTTCGAAACATTGAATAAATTTTCTTTATCCTTTAAATGAGAATCGCGTAAGCTGTTTTGTGTGTTGATTGTGGTCAAATCCAGTTGAATAAATATTTTTGGTCCAGTTGTGTTTTCTAAATGCACATAACCACTGTCAATATTAATAGACCCCTTGGTATCTGCAATCAAATGTTGGATGCTAAATCCTAATGAACTATGTGAACCGTCCACATTATACAAGCCTTTTAATTCAACAATATCTTTTCTATTTGCTGCTAAAGCACTGTCTGCTTGCGCTTTTGATGTAAAGCTATAGTCTTTGCCATTGATATGTAATTTAATTTCTTCTTTAATAACAATCTCTTTGTGAGAATCAGAAGAACCAATCCCAACTATGTAAGGTGCAATTACCAACGAAACAATACTCATTAATTTAATTAAAATATTCATGGATGGTCCGGAAGTATCTTTAAAAGGATCTCCAACTGTATCACCAGTAACGGATGCCTTATGAGGTTCAGATTTTTTATAAAACATTTCACCATTAATTAATACGCCTTTTTCGAAAGATTTTTTGGCATTATCCCATGCGCCACCAGCATTTGATTGAAAAATTCCCATTAAAACGCCCGATACAGTCACACCAGCTAATAAACCACCCAATACTTCTGGTCCAAAAATAAATCCAACGATGACAGGAGTTATTAATGCAATGGCGCCAGGTAATATCATTTCGCGAATAGAAGCCTTCGTTGAAATAGCAACGCATTTTTCGTATTCAGGTTTTGCTTTGTATTCCATAATGCCCGGAATTTCGCGGAACTGACGACGAACTTCCTGCACCATGTCCATTGCTGCTTTTCCAACAGCCTGAATACATAATGCTGAAAAAATAAATGGAATCATTCCGCCAACAAATAAACCTGCTAATACAGGTGCTTTATAAATATCAATCGCAGAAATTCCAGCAATGCCAACAAAAGCAGCAAATAATGCCAATGACGTTAATGCGGCAGAAGCAATCGCAAAACCTTTTCCAGTTGCTGCTGTTGTATTTCCAACGGCATCTAAATTATCTGTGCGCTCACGAACTTCAGGAGGTAATTGACTCATCTCAGCAATACCACCAGCATTATCTGCAATAGGCCCAAACGCGTCGATTGCTAATTGCATGGCTGTAGTTGCCATCATCCCAGCCGCAGCAATTGCCACACCATATAATCCTGCAAAATAATAAGAACCCATGATGCCTCCTGCGAGTGTTAAAATGGGAATTACAGTTGATTTCATACCAACCGATAAACCGCCAATAATATTAGTAGCGTGCCCCGTAGAAGATTGCTGAATGATTGATAATACTGGTTTTTTACCCATTGCTGTATAGTATTCTGTAACGATGCTCATAATCGCTCCAACTGCAGTACCAACCAATATAGCCAAAAATACACCTGTTCTTGTAAAACTAATATTTCGCAAGAAAATGTCGCCTTCTGGCAACATCCAATTCACAATGAAATATGAAGCAATCACCGTAAGGATCATTGAAGACCAGTTGCCTATGTTTAAAGCATTCTGCACATTAGATTTTTCGTCTTTAATGGTAACAAAAAAAGTTCCTACAATAGAGAAAATGATTCCTAAGCCACAAATGACCATTGGTAATAATATGGGAGCCATTCCGCCAAAATTATCTTTCAATGTAATTTCTTGTCCCAAAACCATGGTTGCCAATATTGTTGCCACATAAGAACCGAATAAGTCAGCGCCCATACCAGCTACATCCCCCACATTATCCCCCACATTATCAGCGATGGTTGCAGGATTACGCACATCATCTTCTGGGATACCTGCTTCAACTTTTCCTACTAAGTCAGCACCAACATCAGCAGCTTTAGTGTAAATACCACCTCCAACACGAGCAAATAAGGCGATTGACTCCGCGCCTAAAGAAAATCCTGTTAAAACCTCAATGGCCGTTTTTACAGTGTGTTCACCTAAATTCGCAAAAAAGGATAAGAAAAAAATAAATAAACCGCCTAAACCTAGCACTGCTAAACCAGCAACACCTAAACCCATCACTGTTCCACCAGCGAATGAAACTTTTAATGCTTGTTTTAAACTTGTGCGCGCTGCTTGCGTCGTACGAACATTTGCTTTTGTGGCCGACTTCATCCCGATATATCCAGCAGTTGCTGAAAAAACGGCACCTATGATAAAAGCAATAGAAATAATCCAACTAGAGTGAATCGGCAAACCATTTACCTCGTGGATAGTTCCCGAATAAGCCAACAAGGCTGAGGCGAAAATTACAAAAATACTTAATACTTTCCATTCGGCTTTTAAAAATGCCATTGCGCCATCAGCTATATAGCCAGCCAACTCTTGCATGTTTTTATCTCCAGCATCTTGCTTATTAACCCAAGCAGATTTTATCGCCATGACAATTAATCCCACAATTCCCAATGCGGGCACCAAATAAATTACTGATTCATTCATATACTTTATATTTTCTAAATAAGGGTTGCAAAAATAATGAAATATCTGTAATATAAAAATATTTAAAATACTGGCTTTCATTTATCTAAGTATAAAACCATGCTCATCAAAAAGTAAATTGATGATGATGAAAAGCATAACAATATTTTACATGAAAAGACAAAAGCGCGCTATTATAGAAAAATCAAAATGAGCTGGTAATTCTTTAAGCTTTCAAAAAACTTTGTAATGGGACTTAATTTATTTTACATCAAGTCTAATATAAACGCACAAATGATCACTATACCCATTATAATATTTGTTTTTAGGGCCATATGTTCTGTTAGGTGTTTGCTTGCCTGTTTTTTTATTTTTATGCATCACAAAATCTTTATGAAGGATAAACGCATTTTTTGTGTTAAAAAAATATCCACTGTTCGGCTTAATGAATCCTTGTGATACCATAATTTGATCAAAACAACGCCATTCGTTATTGTAAAATACAGTGCCTTGTTTATTCTTATCTAATTGATAAAACGGATTATATAAATTGTTAGTTGAATTCAATTGATTGTTTGCTTTTAATGTATTTAAAATACTACTGTTATCAGGGTAATCATTAAAATCTCCCATTACAATTATTTTAGCATTCGCATTCAACTTAAAAATTAAATCTATTTTGTTTCTTAGCACTTGGGCAGCATAAATTCTTTTTGCTTCACTTTTTAACTCTCCAAATCTTCTGCTTGGCCAATGGTTTACAAAGACATAAATTAAATCACCGTTTGTTGATTTTAAATTTGCTAATAAAATATTTCGAGTTTTATACTCATCTGAAGCATTATTGGTGGCATCTAATTCTTCGTAGTGTATCAAAGTAAACTTACTTTTATCATATATTAAGCCAACATCAATACTTCTTTCATCTTTACCGGTTGTGCAAATTGCGCCATATTTTTTATTTTTAAATTGCGTTTTAGTTATTAAATCTTGAAGAACCTCTTTGTTTTCTATTTCAGCTAATCCAACCATTTCAGGCAGATGAATGCCAAAAACAGTAGAGTCTAAAACTTGCGCCACTTTTTGTAATTTATGATGATATTTTTCTTGATCCCATTTTTTTAAAGATTCTGGTAAAAACTCATCATCATTTTTTTCGGGATCGTTGGTGGTATCAAAAAAATTTTCGCAATTATAAAAAGCAACCGTTATATCATTTTTGCTTTGAGAAAAAATAGGAGACCATAAAAAAAATAAAACAATGGATATAACGCTTTTTGCCATTTTGCAAAGATAGAAAACAGTTTAAGTTATTTTTTTCTAAAATAGAATTGCAAAATTCCTCTTTGTTTTTATTAAAACATAAACATGATAGTTTAATTTTATTGCCTAAGTTTGAACTTTAGTTGAAGATTTTTGTTTTAAAAATATGTCTAAAAAAATTATCATCATTGGTTCAGGATTTTCTGGTTTATCTGCTTCTTGTTATTTAGCCAAAGCTGGTTATGACGTTACTGTCGTAGAAAAACACAATCAGGTTGGTGGACGTGCAAGAAGTTTTAATGAGAATGGTTTTGTATTTGACATGGGGCCTAGTTGGTATTGGATGCCAGATATTTTTGAAAGTTTTTTTTTGGATTTTAATAAAAAAATTTCTGATTATTATACGTTAGAAAGATTATCTCCATCATATAGAATCGTATATCATGATGGCCCCCTTGATATTCCTAGCGAAACAAATGATTTATATCAAATGTTTGAAGCTATAGAAGCTGGTAGTGCTTTAAAATTAAAACAATTTTTAAAAGAAGCAGAGTATAAATATCATATCGGCATGAATGACTTGGTTTACAAACCAGGCTTGTCCATAAATGAATTTTTTAACCTTCGATTTTTTAAAGGCTTATTAAAGCTAGATGTTTTTAATTCAATAGCGGCTCACATTAGGAAATCATTTTCCAATCCTAAACTGGTACAGTTGTTAGAATTTCCTGTTTTGTTTTTAGGTGCGCTACCTAAAAATACGCCAGCTCTTTATAGTTTAATGAATTATGCGGACATGATTGGCGGCACATGGTATCCAAAAGGAGGCATGGTAAGTGTGATAAATGCAATGCATCAACTAGCAGTTGAACTTGGTGTTAAATTTAAATTTAATACAGATGTTGAAAAAATAGAGGTAAAAAATAATTTAGCAAAACAGATTTCATATCAAAATAACTTTGATGATTTTGATGTTGTGGTTTCTAGTGCCGATTATCATTTTACGGAGCAAAAATTACTTGAACCAAAATATAGAAATTACTCCGAAAAGTATTGGGAAAGCAGAAAATTAGCGCCATCAAGTTTAATATTTTACATTGGTGTCAATAAAAAACTACCGAATTTACTCCATCATACTTTATTTTTTGACGAAGATTTTAATCTACACGCTACAGAAATATACACAAATCCTCAATGGCCCACAAAACCGTTGATATATTTAAGCTGCACTTCTCAGTCTGATAAAACAGTTGCACCTGAAGGTTGTGAAAACTTAATGGTGCTTATTCCAATTGCGCCAGATTTAAAAGATAGCGAAGCCAATAACAATAAATATTTTGATTTGGTAATTTCTAGAATTGAGAAACATATTGGAGTAACTTTTAAAAATGATATTATATTTAGAAGAGATTATGCAACAAGTAATTTTATAAAAGATTATAATTCTTTTAAAGGAAATGCTTATGGTTTAGCAAATACATTAAGCCAAACAGCAATTCTCAAACCTAAATTGATTAACAAAAAAGTAAAAAATTTATTTTATACTGGTCAATTAACAGTTCCTGGGCCAGGCGTGCCGCCTTGTTTAATATCTGGAAAACTTGTATCGCAGCAAGTGGTTAAATATTTGAATAAAAAATAATTTTACTTAAACAAAGTGCTATTATGATTGTTTCATTTATAAAATTTTCTTTACATTTTTTATTATATTCGTGAACATTAACATGAAGCCATTATTTGATACCGTTAGTCGAAAAACCAGCAAAATGGTAGCTAATAATTATAGCACTTCGTTTTCATTAGGCATCAAATTTTTAAATAAAAATTTTCAAGACGCTATCTATGGTATCTATGGTTTTGTAAGGTTTGCAGATGAAATTGTAGATTCATTTCATGATTATAATAAAAAAGAATTATTGGATGAGTTTAAGGCAGATACATTTAAAGCCATTGAGCGCGGTATAAGCTTAAATCCAATACTAAATAGTTTTCAATTTGTTGTTAATAAATATCAAATAGAATTTCATCTTATTGAAAAATTTTTAAATAGCATGGAAATGGACTTGCACAAAAAGTCCTATGATGATGCCGCTTATAAAGAATACATTTTGGGAAGTGCCGAAGTAGTTGGCTTAATGTGTTTAAAAGTTTTTGTTAAAGGCAATCAAGAATTATACGTGAATTTAACGCCTTATGCCATGTCTCTTGGATCAGCATTTCAGAAAATAAATTTTTTACGTGATTTACATGCTGATTATTTAGGAATGGGACGCGTTTATTTTCCAAATATTGAGTTTAATGCATTAAATCCTCAAACAAAGTCAGCTCTTGAAGCAGACATTGAATTGGACTTTAATAAAGGGCTTGAGGGAATTAAACTCTTACCTAAAGATTCTCGTTTTGGTGTTTATGTTGCTTACATCTATTATAAAAAATTATTTTATAAAATAAAATCCTTACATCCTGAAAGAATCATGGATGAACGCATCAGAATTCCAAATTCTCAAAAAATGGTTCTTTTTGCCAGTTCATATGTTCGTCATAGTTTAAATCTGCTCTAATTTTTACATGACAGCTCCCAAATATGTCATCCTTGTTGACGCGCAAGATAATGAATTAGGGGTGATGGAAAAATTACAGGCCCATCAAGAAGGGAAATTGCATAGGGCTTTCTCTATATTTATTTTTAATAATAAAAACGAATTATTATTACAACAAAGAGCTCTCAGCAAATACCATAGCGGCGGGTTATGGACAAATACCTGTTGCTCGCATCCCAGTCCCAATGAAACTATTTTAGATGCTGCGCAAAGACGTTTATTTGAAGAAATGGGAATAAGCTGTGACCTAAAAATTATCAATCATTTTATTTATCAAAGCGATTTTGAAAACGGATTAAAAGAATATGAATTTGATTACATTATAATAGGGCAATCAAATGATGTTCCCTTAATTAATAAAGATGAGGTTGCAAATTATAAATGGCAATCAATTGCAGAAATAGAAAATGATATTATTTTAAATCCAACACAGTATACGGCTTGGTTTAAAATTGCCTTACAAGAAAGGTTTATTAATACATAGTGTTCGTATTTTTTTACTTATGCTTTATGACTGCTTTCAGATTAGCTGATTTAAGGTTTTTCTTTAGCAGTATTGCCGCCGCACACAGTTTTATTTTTTCAATTCTTTAAGTCTTTTCGTAATGAGGTCAGCCTTTTCACCATTCCGGTCCCTTAAATAGAATTGTAAAAGATGAAATAAGTATGAATTAAAAATGGCAGTCGGAATTAAACTGTCAAGCAAAGCAAAAAAATCAGTGTCATTGTTAGCGAATAGTCTAATTCTGCGAAAATGCCAAAGATTTAAAGTCGCTAAGACATCTATATTGTAGAAGATTGCTAATATTTTGTGTTTGTATTCTAATTCAATTAAAGCGGGATTCATTGATAAGAATCTTTTAAGAACAGAGGAATCTCGAAAATTAATATTTTCGTTTTTAAATTGAAAGTACAATTTTAATGCGGCGTTAATTTTTGTTTTATCTTCTTTGTCCTTTAGTAAGTCAAAAATTTCGAATGCCCAATATTTTTCAAACAAGTCTTTGCTGTCGTATTCCTTAACTTTGCCACTATTTACGTTGAGATTAATTTTGAAGAGATTTGTCGATGCCTCAAATAAAATTTTCCTAGCGTCTTCCTTTGATTTAGCAAAGATTACTTGGTCGTCAGAAAAACGAACATATTTTGCCCCATAAGATTCACAAATTTCTTTTAGAATGTAATCATAGTCTTGAAGATAAAAGTTTGCTAAAATCCTTGATATGTCACCGATTTCGTCTTGAGGAATACCGATGGTTTTTAAATTGTAACCTTCTAGTTTCTTATTCCAACCTGAAAGAAAATGCATCAATAGGGTTACAACCTCCTGTTTATTCTTTGGAATTATGTGCCTAATTTTTCTTTCTAATATTGTCAAGTTAATTGTGTCATAGAAATTTGCAATATCAAGATTAACGAAATATGTATAATTATCAATGTCCTTGTGTTTTCGGATTACGTTTTGAAAATTTTGCCATTCGTTTGACCATGCTAATTCGTTTAATGTATTAAACGGAATATAGTCAAGCTCTAATAGCTCTTGTTCTTCTTTCAGTCTTATGGGATTACCGAGTGTCCAACCGCCGAATGTCCCAGGAACTCTGTTTGTTGCAATTTCGTTTTCTAATAACTTAATGCATAAATAATAAACACAATAGTCCTTTCTGCTGAAGGTTGGAATATACCTCGCAATTCCATTATGTTTATTTTGAATAATATATTCTCGGGGGTGAGAAGGCGAATAAGTAAAGTCGGTAATTAGTTCATATAGTTCATTAAGAAATGCCTTTTTGTCAATAGGTTTGTCCGTAAAAGGAACTAGGCTTTCATTAAGTTTAGACCAAAATCTGGTGTCGAAAAGTTTGTGATAAGAGTCCTTGTCAATTTTCATATTATGGTCTAAAGATACTTTTCATTGTCTGAAGTCTTTAATGTCGAAATGTCCAGCACATCAGATAATTCTAAAATAACGGAGCCTAATTTTATTCCATTAAAGAATGATGTCTGAAATCTATCTAAAATCCCAATATTCCGCGAAGGAATTTCATTTTTTCTTGAGCTATTTTTCGTGCTTTACTTTCTCCTGTCATTAATTGCTTTTCTATCAATGTAGGATTTGCGAGGTATTGATTATAATTGTTGCGAGGTTTGTCAAATTTTTCTAACAATAAATCATACAAAGCTAGTTTGGCGTGGCCATATCCGTAACCACCTCTTAAATAATTTTTTTTCATTTCTTCAATTTGAGAGGTATTCGCTATTAATTTGTATAAATTAAATACATTGCAAGTTTCGTAATCTTTAGGTTCTTCAAGGGGAGTACTATCAGTTTCAATACTCATCACTACTTTTTTTAATTCCTTTTCAGGTAAAAAAATATTTATAAAATTATTATAAGATTTGCTCATTTTTTGACCATCAATTCCTGGTATTATCATCACATTAGCATCAATCAATCCTTCAGGTAAAACAAAAACATCTGTTTTGTATTCGCTATTAATCTTTGATGCAATGTCTCTTGCCATCTCGAGGTGTTGAATTTGGTCTTTACCTACTGGAACAAATTTAG
>Ga0315900_10013171_pt1 | contig 10083 bp, 9 predicted proteins | sample LakEriMetagenome_FD_203521 | JGI IMG/M metagenome (GOLD analysis project Ga0315900, IMG submission 203521) | Freshwater fungal communities from buoy surface, Lake Erie, Ohio, United States - Buoy 12 MA114 | ecosystem: Environmental > Aquatic > Freshwater > Lake > Lake biofilm | place: USA: Lake...
CAGTGATGCGCAACCTGGCCGACAAGGGCGTGGGCCTGTACAACTACGGCCGCTCACGCAACGACCGCTTCGACGCGCTGGCGGCGCAGTCCAGCGTGGAGCCCGACACCAAAAAGCGCGAGGATCTCATCAAGGCCGCACTCAAGGAGTGGAAGGAGCAGGTCCACACCCTCCCGCTGCACCGTCAGGTGATCCCTTGGGCGGCGCGCAGCAATGTGAGCGTGGTGCACCGCGCCGACAACTGGCTGGAGGTGCCCTGGGTCACGGTCGCGCGGTAGCGCGGCGCCGTACGGCCTCGATGTAGGCGGGGCCGTCGGGCGGCAGGCCGCTGCGCTGCGACGCCCAGATCATCTCGCCCAGGCACTCCATGACCTGGTGGTGGGCTTCATGGAGCGACCCGAGCCGGCCGGCCAGCAGTTGCACGGCCTGACGGATGCCGCTGGGTTGGTCGATGGACACCTGTTCTGCGATGCTCAGATGCATGCTCAGGTGCAGGAAGGGGTTGGTGCGGCCGTCTTCCACCGTGTAGACCGCAGCCAGCGCGGCGGGCAGGTGGGCCAGATCGTCGGCGTACTCCGGGTGTTCGGCCACCCAGGGGGCCGCCTGGGCCTCCATGGCGTCCAGCGGCAGGCCGGCTGCATGCTTGCGCCACACCTCGCAAAAGAAGCGCCGGACGTCGTGCTGGGAAGGCTGGAACACGCCAGAATTGTCCACTCCCTGAAGGCCGATAACGTGTGCGGCAACTTGACTGATGAATGAATTGCGGATGACCCAAGGATCGAAACCTTGACCGCCTCCTGGTGGAGCCACCTGCCCCTGCTGACCGACCCGCTGTTCTACGCCGTGGCCTTGCCGGCGGTGCTGCTGGTGGGCTTGAGCAAGAGCGGATTTGCCAGCGGCTTCGGCTCGCTGGCCACACCGATGATGGCCCTGGTGATTCCCGTGCCCCAGGCCGCGGCCATCATGCTGCCCTTGTTGATGGTGATGGACGGCGCCACTTTGCAGCAGTTGTGGCGGCACCGCGACCGCGCGCTGGTGCGCCGCACTGTGCCCTGGGGCATTGCCGGCACGGCGGTGGGCTGGGCCCTGTTTGGCATCTTGTCCGCCCCCGCAGTGGCCGCCCTGACGGGGGCCCTGACCCTGGCCTTTCTGGCGCAGCGCTTGCTCTTTTCCCCGCAACCGGATGCGCCGCCCGCGCCGGGGTGGGTGGGCTCGGGCTGCGCCACGCTGGCCGGGTTCACCAGCTTCGTGGCGCATGCCGGTGGCCCGCCGCTGGCGGCCTACATGCTGCCGCTGAAGCTGCAGCCGCTGGTCTACAGCGGGAGCATGGCGGTCTTCTTCGGCGCCATCAACCTGGCCAAGTGGGTGCCGTTCTCGGCGCTCGGCCTGATCGACCTGCGCAACATGGCCACCGCGCTGGTGCTGCTGCCGATGGCTCCCGCCGGTGTCTGGCTGGGCGTGTGGTTGACGCGCCATGTCAGCAACACCTGGTTCTACCGTCTGGCCTACACAGGCATGCTGCTGACCGGTCTGAAGTTGCTGTGGGACGGCTTGCGCTGAGCGACTGCTGAACAGCTGCTGGTCGGTTGCACAGTGGCGGCGCCGCAGCCCGTGGTGCGTGCCGACACCGGGTTTTCTCCGAGTCCCAGCGGCCTTCAGAGGCCCTTAACATCCAGCCGTCGGGAGACCATGGATCTGCTGGGAGGCCCTCATGAAGGTGCTGCTGATCGATGACCATCCGCTGATCCTGGCCGCCATGCAGGCGGTGGTTGGCGGGCTTGGCGAGGACATCGCCGTGACCGGGGCGCAGAGCGCCGAGCAGGCGCGCGCTTGTCTGGGCAGCGTGGCCGACTTTGATCTGGCGCTGCTGGATCTGGTGTTGGGGGATGCCGATGGCTTTGAGTTGCTGGCCGAGATGCGGCGCGACCATCCCCATGTGCCGGTGGTCATCTTGTCGGCCTCGGAAAACGCGGGCGACGTGGTGCACGCTCTGGACCTGGGTGCCATGGGCTTCGTGCCCAAGCGAGCCTCCACCGAGGCGCTTGTGCAGGCGCTGCGGACGGTGATGTCCGGCGGGCTGTTCATCCCCCAGCACCTGTTCGGCCCCAACAAGGGCCGGCCCGCGGCAAATGGCGCCGCCCCCGGGCTGCCTGCCAGCACGGCCGCCTCGCTGACGCAACTCGGCCTGACACCGCGCCAGCACGACGTGCTGTCGGGTTTGCTCAAGGGGCTGCCCAACAAGCTGATCGCCCGTGAACTCAAGGTGTCGGTGGACACGGTCAAGGACCATGTGGCTTCCGTGCTGCGTGCGCTGAACGTCACCAGCCGCACGCAGGCAGTGCTGGAAGTCAGCCGCCTGTCCCAGGGGCAGCCGGGTGCCGTGTCCTGGCGGCGTGGGCCCCATGGCTGAGCTTAGCCAGCAGCGCGTCGGTCTTTCCCAGGCCGACGATGAGGCCCTGCGTCTGGAGCACCACGCGTTGCGCCAGCCGCTCAATGCCCTGGGTCTGTTTTGCGCGGCCTTGAAGATGCAGCCCTTGACGCCAGCGCAGCAGCCGCTGGTGGCCGGGATCGACGAGGCCGCTCAGCTGGTGGAGCGCTTGGTGGACCAGCACTTTGCAGCCCTGCGCGGTTTGGGTGAACCTGCTGAAGAGTGGGTGACTCAGTCTCCCGAGCTGCCCCAGTCGCCGCGCTTACCTCAGTCCCATTCGCCCGATACGCAAGCCGTGGAGCCGCCTCGCACCTCCTTGGCCGCGCAGGCGTCATCGTGCGCTGAGGCCGGACCTGAAGAGACCGGCGCCGCGCCCTCCCAGGCCTCGCCACGGCCCCGCCGCATCGTGGTGGTGGACGACGACGACGCGGCGCGCCTGGGGATGGTGCTGCTGCTGGAGGCTTGGGGCGCCTCGGTTCAGGCCTTTGCCAGCATCCAGGAGCTCCGCGCCTGGACGTCTGAGAGCTCCAGCACCGCCCCCGATCTGCTGATGCTGGACTACCACCTGCCTAGGCCCGGAGACGGGCTGGAAGCCCTGCGCCTGCTGCGCCAAACATGGCCCGGTGGCCCTTTGCGTGCGCTGCTGATCACCGGTGATGAGCGCGCCGCGGTGGCCAACGCGCTGAGCGACGGGTCTTTGGAGTGTCTGGTCAAGCCCGTCACGCCCGGGCCGCTGCTGGCGGCGCTGCGCCAGCAGTTGGGGCCTCAATTCGGCGTGTAGGACAGCCGCACGTAGATCGGCGCGAAGGCCTCGGCCTGCGTGACCTCCAGCAGCCGCTCCCGGCACAGCTCCAGCATGGCGATGAAGGTGACCACCACCACCGCCTGGCCCCGCGTGGTGTCGAAGAGATCCTGGAACTCCACAAAACGCTGGCCCTGAAGGCGGCGCAGCACCACGCTCATGTACTCCCGCACCGAGAGCTGCTCGCGGGTGATGCGGTGGTGCTGGTTCAGCTTGGCGCGGCGCAGGATGTCCGCCCAGGCCGCTCTCAGGTCGGTGGGGTCCACGTCCGGCATGCGCGGTGTCAGCGACTGCTCCACCATCACCTGCACCCGCAGGAAGTCCCTGCCCACCACCGGCAAACGGTCGAGTTGCGCGGCCGCCAGCTTGATACGCTCGTACTCCAGCAGGCGCCGCACCAGCTCGGCGCGCGGGTCCTCGGGCTCCTTGCCGTCCTCGCTCTTCTTGGGCGGCAACAGCATGCGCGACTTGATCTCGATGAGCATGGCCGCCATGAGCAGGTACTCCGAGGCCAGCTCGAGGTTGTGCTTGCGGATCTGCTCGACGTAGTTCAGGTACTGGCGCGTCACGTCCGCCAGCGGGATGTCCAGGATGTTGAAGTTCTGCTTGCGGATCAGGTACAGAAGCAGGTCCAGCGGGCCCTCGAAGGCCTCGAGAAAGACCTCCAGCGCGTCGGGCGGGATGTAGAGGTCTTGCGGCAGCTGGAACAGCGGTTCGCCATACAGCCGGGCCAGCGCCACCTGGTCGACCACTTCAGGAATGGCCTGCAAGGGCTGTGCAGGCGCTCCCACCGCGCCTTCGGGCGTCGGGTCCGGGCTCATTGGGTGCGCGCCGGGCGAGCCCGTCAGGACTTGGTCTGGTAGACGTAGGGCTGCTGGGGCACGCGGGCCTCGAGCCACTCGCCTTGCGCCTCGCGGTCCACGGGGCGGTCCCACAGCAGGGCGCGGCCGCGGCGTTGCTCTTCCTCCAGGGCAGGGCGCTGCGACTTCAGTTGGTCAATGAACTGGGTCACGTCGGATCGGTAGGGCTTCCAGAACAGCGGCATGGCAGATGGTCAGGTTCGGTTCAAGGCGAGGCGGCAGTTTAAGCGTCAGGCCCTGTGGCCAGCTGACGGGCGGCTGCACGGTGGGCTGAAGCCTGCACCTTGGCCAGCGCCGACCAGTCGGCCACGATGCACGCCGCCCCCAGGGCGGCTGCGAAGCCCGAGCGGCGGATCAGCGACAGCGGCTGCTCGTTGACGTCCACCAGGGTGAGCGTGACGCCCTGGCGCTGCAGGTTGCGGTGCAGTTGCTTGAGGGCCTCCAGACCCGAGGTGTCCATCAGGAACAGATGGTGCATGTCCAGCACCACATGTTGCGTACCCGCCTGCAGGCGCTGGGGCAGGTCCTCCACCTGGGCCACGGCTCCGAAGAAGAGTGCGCCGTGGAGATTGAAGACCTGGGTCTGCGGCGCCAACCCTGCAGGCAGACCCTCAGCGCCACGCGCCTGCACCCGGAAGAGCCTGCCCATGCGCCAGATGAAGAACACGCAGGCCAGCACCAGGCCCACCTCCACCGCCACCGTCAGGTCGAACATAACGGTGAGCATGAAGGTGCCGAACAGCACCGTGCGGTAGGGCAGGTTGAAGCGCCGGGCGTGTGCGAACTCGCGCCATTCGCCCATGTTCCATGCCACGAACAGCAAGATGCCCGCCAACGCCGCCAGCGGCACGTGCAGGGCAAGCGGTGCGGCCACCAGCACCACCAGCAGCAGCGTAAGGGCATGCACCATGCCAGCCACCGGGCTGGTGGCCCCGGCGCGCAGGTTGGTGACGGTGCGGGCGATCGTGCCGGTGGCGGGCATGCCCCCAAACAGTGGGCTCACCAGGTTGGCCACGCCCTGGGCCATGAGCTCCTGGTTCGGGTCGTGCCGGGGGTGGTCGCTGAGGTTGTCGGCCACCCGCGCGCACAGCAGCGACTCGATGGCACCCAGCAATGCAATGGTCAGGGTGGGCATCAGCAGATGCTGCGCGCTGGCCCAGCTGAACTCGGGCAGTGCGAAGCCGGGCAGCGTCTGGGGGATGCCGCCAAAGCGCGAGCCGATGGTCTCCAGAGGCAGGCCCAGCCAGGCTGTCAGCACCGTGGCGCCGGCCAGGGCGACGATGGTGCCCGGCACGTGCGCGGCCTTGCGCTTGAAGCGCGCCCAGGGACCATGAGGTGCCGTGTCCATTTGATAAGACTTGGGCCACATAACCACCACGGCGGTGCAGGCCAGCCCCATCAGCAGCGCCAGCGGGTTCAGCGTGTGCAGGTGGGTGGCCAGCACGCTGATCTGTGCGAAGAACTCTGCGGGCAGCTTGTCGATCTGCAGGCCCAGCAGGTCCTTCAGCTGCGACAGGCCGATCAGCACGGCAATGCCGTTGGTGAAGCCGATGACGATGGACACGGGGATGTAGCGCACCAGCGCACCCAGGCGCAGCCATCCCATCAGAAAAAGCAGCACGCCGGCCAGGGCCGTGGAAATCAGCAGGTTGGCCAGCCCGTAGCGCTCCACGATGCCGTAGACGATGACGATGAAAGCGCCTGCCGGCCCGCCAATTTGAACGCTCGAGCCGCCGAGTGCCGAGATCAGGAAGCCCGCGATGATGGCCGTGAACAGCCCCGCTTCGGGCTTCAGGCCGGAAGCGATGGCAAAAGCCATGGCCAGGGGCAGGGCCACGATGCCCACCGTGAGGCCGGCGCCGATGTCGGCCGCAAGGCGGCGGCGGTCGTAGCCTTGCAGGCTGCTCAGCAGCCGAGGGCGGAAAGGGTGGAGCGGGATGCGCAAGGGGAGTCCTCCTGGAAGCAGCGGGCCATCGCGTGGGAGCGATGGCGGCTGGGAGGACCACAGTGGTGCCGCCGCGCGATGAAGCGCTTGCGTTTGGAGGGGCCGGCGGGGCTCACGGGGGTGTTCCTGTGCGCCGGCTCAACCGTATCAGCGCACCCGCATGCCGGGTTGCGCGCCCGGCCCAGGTTCGAGCACGAAGATGCCCGGGTGGGTTTTGCCATCGGCGTGACTGGCGGCCAGCACCATGCCCTCGGACACACCGAACTTCATCTTGCGCGGCGCAAGGTTGGCCACCATCACCGTGAGCTTGCCCTGCAGGTCTTCGGGCTTGTAGGCGCTGCGGATGCCGGAAAAGACGTTGCGCAACCGGCCCTCGCCCACGTCCAGCGTCAGCCGCAGCAGCTTGTCGCTGCCCTCGACCAGCTCGGCTTTTTCAATCTTGGCAATACGCAGGTCTACCTTGGCGAAATCGTCGATGCCGATCTCGGGGGCGACGGCCTCGCCGCCTGGGGGCTCGGCGGCTGCGGCCGGCTCGGGCATGTCGAAGAGCTTCATCACCTGGGCGGCATCGGCGCGCTGCATCAGGTGCTGGTACGGCGCGATGGTGTGGTGGCCGAGCGCCCGCTTGGCGTCGGCCCACTGCAGCGGCTCGATCTGCAGGAAGCGCTCCACCTGCTCGGCCAGCGCAGGCAGCACGGGCTTGAGGTAGACGGTCAGCAGGCGGAAGGCCTCGATGCACACGGAGCACACGTCGTGTAGCGCGGCGTCCTGCCCCGGCTGCTTGGCGATCTCCCAGGGCTTGTGCTGGTCCACGTACTCGTTCACGCGGTCGGCCAGCGCCATCACCTCGCGCAGCGCCTTGCCAAACTCGCGCTCGTCGTACAGCTCGGCCACGGTGTCGGCGTGGGCGCGCAGGCCGTCCAGCAGCATGCGGCCTTCCACGCCCAGGTCGGCGGACAAGCGGCCGCCAAAGCGCTTGGTCAGGAAGCCCGCGGCCCGGCTGGCGATGTTGATGTACTTGCCCACCAGGTCTGCGTTGACCCGGGCCACGAAGTCCTCGGGGTTGAAGTCCAGGTCTTCCACGCGCGCGTTGAGCTTGGCGGCGATGTAGTAGCGCAGCCACTGCGCGTTCAGGCCCAGCTCCAGGTACTTCAGCGGCGAGATGCCGGTGCCCCGGCTCTTGCTCATCTTCTCGCCGCTGACGGTGATGAAGCCGTGCACGTAGATGTGATTCGGCACTTTGCGGCCGGAAAAGTGCAGCATGGCCGGCCAGAACAGGGTGTGGAAGGTGACGATGTCCTTGCCGATGAAGTGCACCTGCTCCACGTTGGGGTCGGCAACAAAGGCGTCGAAGCCCGCGCCCAGCAGGGCCTTGAGCGCGGCCAGGTAGCCTACGGGCGCATCCAGCCATACGTAGAAGTACTTGTCCTCGGTGCCCGGGATGCGGATGCCGAAGTAGGGCGCGTCGCGGCTGATGTCCCAGTCGGCCAGCTTCGGCTTGCCGTCATCGTCGGTACCGAACCACTCCGAGATCTTGTTCAGCACCTCGGGCTGCAACCGGCCGGGGGTCTGCGTCCACTCCTTGAGGAAGGCCTCGCAGCGCGGTGAAGAGAGCTGGAAGAAGAAGTGCGAGCTCGACTTCATCACCGGTGTGGCACCAGACAGAGCCGAATACGGGTTCTTCAGTTCGGTGGGGGCGTACACGGCGCCGCAGGCCTCGCAGTTGTCACCGTACTGGTCCTTGGCGCCGCACTTGGGGCACTCGCCCTTGATGAAGCGGTCGGGCAGGAACATGCCCTTGGCCGGATCGAAGAACTGCTCGATGGTGCGCTCGACGATCAGGCCCTGGTCCTTCAGCGCCAGGTAGATGGACTGCGCGAGCTCGTGGTTTTCGGGCGCATCGGTGGAGTGCCAGTGGTCGAAAGCGATGTGAAAGCCGTCGAGGTAGGGCTTGCGGCCGGCAGCGATCTCGGCCACAAAGGCCTGCGGCGTCTTGCCCGCCTTTTCTGCGGCGATCATGATGGGCGCGCCGTGGGCGTCGTCCGCACAGACAAAGTGCACCTGGTGGCCCTGCATGCGCTGGAACCGCACCCAAGTGTCGGCTTGGATGTACTCCATGATGTGGCCGATGTGGAAAGCGCCGTTGGCGTAGGGCAGGGCGGTGGTGACGAACAGCTGGCGGGTCATGTCGCCGATTCTAGGGAAGCCCTGTCGCGCACGGCCGGCCCTGCAGGCCTATAGACTGCCGGGCTTCCGCGAGCCAACCCCCACGTCACCATGAGCTTGACCGAGAGCGCCCTCCTAGATGCCCTGAAGACCGTTGTCGACCCCAACACCGGTCGCGACCTGGTGTCCACCAAGCAGGTGCGGCAGCTGAAGATCGAAGGCGGTGACGTCGCGTTTGAAGTGGAGCTGGGTTATCCGGCCAAGAGCCAGGTGCCTGCCCTGCGCAAGGCCCTCATCAGCGCGGCCCGCACCCTGCCCGGGGTGGAGAACGTCAGCATCCAGATCGGCTGGAAGATCACCGCGCATGCCGTGCAGCGTGGCGTGCAGCTGCTGCCCCGGGTCAAGAACATCGTGGCCGTGGCCTCGGGCAAGGGCGGCGTGGGCAAGAGCACCACCACGGTCAATCTCGCGCTGGCCCTGGCCGCCGAGGGCGCCAAGGTGGGCATCCTGGACGCCGACATCTACGGCCCCAGCCAGCCCATGATGATGGGCATCAAGGGCCGGCCCGAGACCGAGGACGGCAAGTCCATGATGCCGCTGGCCAACCATGGGGTGGAGGTCATGTCCATCGGCTTCCTGGTGGACGAGGACCAGGCCATGATCTGGCGCGGCCCCATGGCCACCCAGGCGCTGGACCAACTGCTGCGCCAGACCAACTGGGGCGATCTGGACTACCTGCTGGTGGACATGCCCCCAGGCACCGGCGACATCGCGCTCACGCTGTCGCAGCGTGTGCCCCTGACCGGCGCGGTCATCGTCACCACGCCGCAGGACATCGCGCTGATCGACGCCAAGAAGGGCCTGACGATGTTCGAGAAGGTGGGCGTGCCCATCCTGGGCATCGTGGAGAACATGGCGGTGTACTGCTGCCCGAATTGCGGCCACACCGAGCACATCTTCGGCGCTGACGGCGGCAAGCGCATGGCCGAGCAGTTCAAGGTGGACCACCTGGGCTCCCTGCCGCTGAACCTGTCCATCCGCCGCCAGGCCGATGAGGGTTGCCCCACCGTGGTGGCCGACCCCGAGGGCGAGATCGCCACGCTCTACAAGACCGTGGCGCGCACCGTGGCGGTGAAGATCGCGCAGAAGGCCAAGGACTTCAGCGCCAAGTTCCCGACGATCACCGTGTCGAAAGGCACGTGAACCTTCTCGACGCCTACCGCTACCTGGCCGCGTTGGAGCGGCATCGGCACTTCGGGCGTGCTGCCGACGCCTGCCACATCACCCAGCCGGCGCTGTCCAATGCGCTGAGGGCGCTGGAGTCTCACCTGGGCGTGGCCATCGTGCGCCGCTCGCGTCAGTTCGAGGGTTTCACGCCAGAGGGCCAGGAGGTGCTGGCCGCGGCCCACCGCATCCTGCACGAGCAGGAGACCCTGGTGCAGGACTTGGCCAGCAGCGCCGGTCAGCCGCGGGGCCGGTTGGTCATCGGCACCGTCCCCACGGCCCTGCCCATCGCCGCCCGCTTCACCGCCTGGCTGGTGCGTCACCACCCGGGGCTGGCGCCACAGTTGCGGTCGATGTCTTCCCAAGACATCGAGTCGGGCCTGGACGACCTGTCCCTGGACATTGGCCTGGGGTTCACAGAGCGCGCACAGGGTCGGCCGTCGCTGGAGCTCTGGCCCCAGTACGAGGAGCAGTACCACCTGCTGTGGCGCAGCGAGACGGCCGGTCAGCCTGAAGCCGGTGTGTCCACGTTGCCAGCGCTGACCTGGGCTGAGGCGGTGCAGCGCCCGCTGTGCCTGTTGACGCCGGAGATGCACCACCGCGCCTTGCTGGAGCGCGTGTTCAAGAGCCTGGGGTTGCAGGTGCGGCCCGCGCTGGA
>Ga0315900_10013176_pt1 | contig 10082 bp, 8 predicted proteins | sample LakEriMetagenome_FD_203521 | JGI IMG/M metagenome (GOLD analysis project Ga0315900, IMG submission 203521) | Freshwater fungal communities from buoy surface, Lake Erie, Ohio, United States - Buoy 12 MA114 | ecosystem: Environmental > Aquatic > Freshwater > Lake > Lake biofilm | place: USA: Lake...
GTGGTGGCGCCCACCGAGAAGGGAGCCCCGAAGCGTCCGCCCGTCGTCACGATTCTGGGTCACGTTGACCACGGCAAAACAAGCCTGCTTGACTACATCCGCCGCGCCAATGTGGCGGCCAAGGAAGCCGGGGGCATCACCCAGCACATCGGCGCCTACCAAGTCGAGTTGCCCGAGGGCGTCATCACGTTCCTCGATACTCCGGGCCACGCGGCCTTCACCGCCATGCGAGCCCGCGGGGCGCAGGTCACCGACATCGCCATCCTGGTGGTCGCGGCCGATGACGGCATCATGCCGCAAACGATTGAAGCCATTAGCCACGTGAAGAACGCGGGCGTGCCGATTATCGTTGCCGTCAACAAGATTGACAAGCCTGAAGCCAATCCAGACCGCGTGCTGCAGCAACTGATGCAGTACGAGCTGATTGCGGAAGCCTACGGTGGGGAAGTCATCACCTGCAACGTCTCGGCGATGACGGGCGAGGGCGTGCCGCACTTGCTGGAAATGATCCTGCTGCAAGCCGACGTGATGGAGCTGAGCGCCGACCCGAAGGGCGACGTGAAGGGCGTGGTCATTGAAGCCAAGATGGAGCGCGGGCGCGGCCCGGTGGCCACCATCCTGGTGGAAGAAGGCACGCTCCGCGTGGGCGACATCGTGGCCGTGGGCAACACCATGGGCAAGATCAAGGCAATGACCGACTACCGGGGCGAGCGGATGAAAGAAGCCGGCCCTTCAATGCCGGTCGAGATTCTGGGTCTTGATGACGTGCCGGGCGCCGGGGACAAGGTGGAGCAGATGGGCGACGAGCGCGAAGCTCGCGACCTAGTGACCCAACGCGTGCAAGATCAGCGCGCCCGCGAGCTCACCAAGCCCAAGAAGAAGTTCTCGCTGCAAGACCTCAAATCGCTCTCCGCACAGGAAGACGTTAAGGACCTCAACATCATCGTGAAGGCCGACGTGCAGGGCAGCGTGGAAGCCGTGCGCGGACTGCTGGACAAGCTGGAGCACCCCGAGGTGCGCGTGCGCGTGCTGCACGCCGGCGTGGGCAGCATTACCGAAAGCGACATCCTGCTGGCCAGCGCCAGCGACGGCTTGGTGGTGGGATTCAACGCGAAGCCCGAAACCAAGGCCAAGTCCGAAGCCGAGCGGCAGAAGGTCGAAATTCGAACCTACTCCATCATCTACGAACTGATCGAGGACATCGAGAAGGCGCTGAAGGGGATGCTGGAGCCGAAGTTCGAAGAGGACTATCACGGCACCGTCGAGATTCGCGCGGTGTTCAAGCTCACCAAGGCGGGCAAGGTCGCGGGTTCGCACGTCACGGATGGGCGTATCTTCCGCAACGACAAGGTGCGTGTGAAGCGCGGCGAGGAGATCGTCTTCGAGGGCGAACTGCACTCCCTGCGGAACGTGAAGCAAGACGTGCGCGAGATGTTCGCGGGCCAGGACTGCGGCATCAAGTTCCAGGGCTGGGAAGATTTCGCTGAAGGGGACGTGGTGGAAGCCTACGACCTCGTCAAGGTCAACGACTAAACCGGCTTAGGGCCGATAAATATGCGCCCGGGGAAATGAACTTTTCTCCGGGCGTTCCTCGTATTCTTACGGGAGTTTTTAGGGATCGTTAACTTGGTGGGTGGTGGCCTTGTCTCTAGGGCGAAAGACACCTGGTAAGATGGTTTGAATCTGGGGGTTCCCAGAGGGATCATTACATGAACAAATTTATGCTTGTTGCGTTGGCAGCGACGGGTGTGCTGGCGTCTGCGCAGGCCGCAACCTACAGCTACTCAATTGCCGACCAGACGGTGACCACCACGGCCTCCGGCGGATCGATCAACACAACGGGTGCGAGTGGAAGTGCTCGCGCCTTCTACGTCACCGGTACCTGGAATCAGATCGCGGGCAACCCGTTCTCCAACGAATTCCGCGCTCAACTTCCGGGCGTAACCAGCCTTGGTGGCGGTTCGATTGACCGGGCTATGGGCGGCGCATCGACCAATGCAACTCATAGCTTCGTGGGTCCGGATACCTCGACGTGGAATAACAACACCACCAATCCGACGCTTCGAGGTGCTCTTGGCCACCTTGCTAATGGTGCTCTGACGATGGGCGGGAATGTCAACTATGCCCTCCGCCAAACGTTCGGCGGTAGCTCAGCAACTATGGCGGGTGCCAGATTCCACTTCCTCACTGATATCGTGGCTCCGCAGAGCGCTGTGATTGATGGTTCTTCCCCGACCATGGCGGCTCGACCGAACAGCCTGACCACATTAAACACGACAGGTCCATTCCGCTATACGACGCACACCTTCACGGCTCAGGCGACTGGGGTCCACCATATCGGCCTCTATACGGGCGGTGTGGACGGCTATTTGCTGGCCTATAACGGTGCCTTTTCTCCCACCTCGGTGCTGACGAACCTCGTTGGTGTTGATGACGATAGCGAGCTAGGGATTACCAACGGGTCGAGCATGTTTCTGACCCTTACCCAGGGACAAACACTTACGCTCGTTTCGACGACGTTTTCTGCTAGTACCAACATGGGCAACGGACTGCTGACGGTCGCGGGTCCCCAAGCCGTGCCGGAACCGTTCTCCATGGTCGCCATGGGTGCCGGTCTGCTGGCGCTGGCTCGCCGCCGCCGCAACGCCAAGTAACCTCGAGTTACTGAACGTTAAGGACCAAGATAAGCCCCGAGTGAGAAATCACTCGGGGTTGCTTTCTTCTGTCGACAGCTTTTGGTAGGCAAAAGAAAAATGGCCTGCCCCCGAGGGAGACAGGCCTTTCTGTCGTAAGCCAGTAACCGAAGTTACTTGATGTCGACCTTGGCGCCGGCTTCTTCCAGCTTGGCCTTCAGATCGTCGGCTTCGGCCTTGCCCACGCCTTCCTTGACCGGCTTGGGAGCGCCATCCACCAGGTCCTTGGCTTCCTTCAGGCCCAGGCCGGTGGCTTCCTTGACGACCTTGATGACCTGCAGCTTGTTGCCGCCGGCATCGGCCAGGACGACGTCGAACGACGTCTTTTCTTCGACAGGAGCCGCTTCGGCGCCGCCCATCATGCCCGGCATCATCATCGGCATGCCCATGGGAGCAGCCGCGGTCACGCCGAACTTGTCTTCCAGGCCCGTCTTCAGTTCGCTCAGTTCGAGCGCGGTCAGGCCACTGATCTTCTCAATGATTTCTTCAACAACGTTTGCCATTGCTTTGGTCCTTTATTCGGTTTCCGAGGTCTCCTCGGGGGTCGGGGCTTCTTCCGAAGCGGGGGCAGAGGGAGCGCTTTCGGCTGTGACGGGTCCACCGCCTTCAGCCACCTTGTCGGCCACAGCACCAATGACCCGAATGGGTTGGGCGTAAATCGCTTCGACCGTACCGACCAGCGTGCTGAGCGGAGCGGCCACGGCGCCAATGACCATAGCAATGAGTTGATCGCGCGGGGGAAGCTTGGAGAAGTTCTCGACCGCTTTCGCGTCCATGATCTTCCCATTGAGCATTCCGCCCTTGACGACGAACGCTTTGTTCGTCTTCGTGAAATCGACAAGAATCTTGGCGCAGTCCGTTTCGTTTTCGTAAACGAAAGCGAAGGCGGTCGGGCCACTGCCCAGTTCCTCCGTCAGCGCGTCGGCGGTTTCGCCCAGCGCCTTGCGGAACAAGGTGTTCTTGATGACTTTCAACTCACCACCCTTTTCTCGCAGGCTGGCGCGCAGGTTTTGCATATCCTGCACGGTCAGACCGCGATACTCGGTGAGGAAAACGCCCGTCGCCTGCTCAAACTTCTCCTTGGTTTGATCAATAACCTGAGCTTTTGCAGCGGTGGGCATAGTTTTGTTTGCCTCTTAAGCAAGTGACCCTGGCCATCCGACACGGAAGAGCCAGGGTCAACGCACGGCCCAGGGGCCGCGAATTCGTTTTGTCCTTTCCTCGTCCTGCGTTGGTCACCCGGAGGTGCTTAATCTTCTCTAGGAGAAGAGCCAACGGTCTGTGGCAGAGCAAGTGAATTATGCCCGATTCAGGCAGGAAAAGGCAGGGAAGTGAGCCCAACGGGCCCGAACGTCCCTGAGCCCGCGCCTTCCCCCTCCCGATAATTTTACGAGGATATGGCGCAGGAACCGCTGATTTACGAGCCGCAAACCATCAGCGTGGGAAGTCGGCTGGGGCGAGAGTTGATCGCCAGCTACCAGCAGGCCAACATGGCGGTCTGGCAGGACCCTCGGTCCTGGCGAGGGAAATGGTACTTCGGCTACGGCGACCAGCGCCTGTGGGTGCCCCGTCGGATGCTGGGCGGACGCAGCCACCCGGAAGAGCGGGTCATCAACTTTTGCCACCCCATGGGCCGCCGAGCTTTTCGTATCTTGGTCGCGGCGTATGCCATCAGCTTCCTGGCGGTGGGCGTGATCATCAACGAAATCCTCCGCCGGTAACGTAGCGCACCCATGATGGGCATAATGATTGCGCTAGGAAAGCAAGACGCATGGAGCCCCGCACCCCGCAAGAAGGCGAATATCAAGGCGTAAGGAACGACCTTTTCACCCCCGGTGATTTTGATCGCGGGGCTTCGTTCCTCAAGGAGGTGGCATGGCAGTTCATCAAGATCTGGTTTTTCCTTTCCCCATGGCCGTGGCCTAGCCTCTTCAAGGCTTCGCTGTTGCGTCTGTTCGGCGCAAAAGTGGGCAAGGGGCTGGTGATGCGCAACCGGGTCAACATCCACATGCCCTGGAAGCTCACCATTGGCGACCACTGCTGGATTGGCGAGCGCTGCGAAATTCTCAACCTAGAACCCGTGACCTTCGAGGACCATGTTTCACTCGGCCACGACGTGTACATCGCCGCCGCCAGCCACAGCATCCGCAGCCGTACGATGGCCTATGCGAACAAGCCGATTCTGATCAAGCGTGGCACCTGGGTGGCCACCCGGACGATGATCGGAGCGGGCGTGACCGTGGGCGAAAACTGCGTGATTGGCGCCGGTTCGACCGTGCTTCGCGATGTGCCCGACAACAGCCTGGTGGCGCCATCGCGCTCCACTGTGATCGCGCAGCGCGTCCTCACCGAAGACTAAAACAGTTCACCCCCGGGCTCTTTCGAGTCCGGGGGTGATCACTCTCTAAGCCAAGGGAGGCTTAGTGGTGATGGTGGCCGTGGCCTTCGTCTTCCGTCGCCGGAATCTCAGCAATTGCGGCTTCGGTCGTCAGCAGCAGGCCGGCGATGGACGAGGAGTTCTGCAGGCAGATGCGAACCACCTTGGTGGGGTCCACCACACCGGCGGCCATCAGGTCTTCGTACTGCAGGGTCGCCGCATTGAAGCCTTCCTTCGCATTGCTGGCGCTCTTCACGCGCTCCACCACGACGCTGCCTTCCACGCCCGCATTCTCAGAGATCGTGCGGAGCGGAGCTTCGATGGCGCGGCGGATGATGTTGACTCCGATCTTCTCGTCGCCTTCCACCTTGAGGTTATCGAGCACCGAACCGGCGCGCACCAGGGCGACACCGCCGCCCGGCACAATGCCTTCTTCCAGGGCCGCGCGGGTCGCCGCCAGCGCGTCTTCCACGCGGGCCTTGCGCTCCTTCATCGCCGTTTCGGTGGCAGCACCAACCTTCACAACGGCGACGCCGCCACGAATCTTGGCTAGGCGCTCTTGCAGCTTCTCCTTGTCGTAGTTGCTGTCCGTGCGCTCGATTTGGGCTTCGATCTGCTTCACGCGGCCGTCAATAAGCGCCTTGTCGCCCTTGCCGCCCACGATCGTGGTCGAATCCTTGGTGATGACGACCTTGTCGGCGCTGCCGAGCATGTCCGGCTGGACATTTTCGAGCTTGAGGCCGAGGTCTTCGCTGATGAACTGACCGCCGGTGACGATGGCCATGTCTTCCAGCATCGCCTTGCGTCGATCACCGAAGCCCGGCGCCTTCACGGCCGCCACGGGCAGGTTGGCGCGCAGTCGGTTCAGCACCAGGGTGGCGAGGCATTCGTTTTCGACGTCTTCGGCGACGATCACGAGCGGCTTGCCCATACGTAGCACCTTCTCCAGCAGCGGCAGGATGTCCTGCACGTTGCTCAGCTTCTTCTCGTAGAACAAGATGAGCGGGCTTTCGAACACCGTTTCCATGCGGTTCGGGTCGGTAACGAAGTAGGGGCTCATGTAGCCCTTATCGAACTGCAGACCGTCCACCAGGTCGAACGTGGTTTCGGCGCTCTTGCTTTCTTCCACGGTCACGACGCCGTCCTTGCCGACGCGCTCGATGACTTCCGCCACGAGTTCGCCGATGGTGACGTCCTTGGCGCTGATGGTGGCCACTTCGGCCATGCCCTTGCGGCCGCTGACGTCCACGCTGAACGACTTGAGGTTCTCAACAATGGCTTCCACAGCCAGGTCAATCCCGCGCTTGATCTGCATCGGGTTGCTACCGGCGGCCACGTTGCGTGCGCCTTCCTTGAAGATGGCCTGCGCGAGCACCGCCGAGGAGGTGGTGCCATCGCCCGCGATGTCATTCGTCTTGCTGCTGACTTCGCGGATGAGCTGGGCGCCCATGTTCTCAAAGCGGTCTTCGACTTCGATTTCCTTGGCGATGGTCACGCCGTCGTTGATGACGGTCGGGCTGCCGAACTTGCGCTCGAGGATGACGTTGCGACCACGGGGGCCCAGCGTCACCTTTACGGCGTTCGCCAGCTTGTCGACGCCGGCTTCCAGCGCCTTGCGGGCGTCATTGCTAAATCGCAGATCCTTGGCCGGCATGTTAGTTGGCCGCTCCCACGGTCGCGTTTTCCAGCACCGCCAGCACGTCGTCAGCGCGCAGGATGATGACATCCTTGCCGCCCACGTTCACTTCGGTGCCACTGTACTTACCGTACAGCACCACGTCGCCCACCTTGATGTCAATCGGGGCCACAGTGCCGCTGTCCAGCGTCTTGCCCGGACCGATGGCGGTCACGGTGCCCTTCAGGGGCTTCTCCTGCGCGGTGTCCGGCAGGATGATGCCGCCCGCCGTGCGTTCTTCTTTCGCCGCGGGTTCAACAACAATGCGATCTTGCAACGGTTGAAGTGTCATTTTTTGTCCTTCGGGGAAGTCCCCGATTGATTAGCAGTATAGCGGCGAGAGTGCTAATTTGAGGGGCGAGAGTCCCGCCCGCTGGGACCGTAAGATTCAGGGCCCAATCCGCGACTTTTCGTCGTACAATGCAAGCATGCAGGCGCGAGATCGGGTCGGCGTTTTGGTGCGACGTTTTGGGCTAGGCGGCGGTGCCCGCGAGGTGGACCGCTACGCCTCGATGGGCTACGAGAAGGCGCTGGACGCGCTTCTTGGGTTTGGCCCGGTGCCCAGCCAAGACTTCCCGATGATCCGCTGCGCCTACAAGATGGAGCCGGAAGAAGACGCCGAGCCGGGCTTCTACCGTTTCATTGGCCACCACATCCACCACCTGCTCACCTCGCCCGACCCCGTGCGCGAAAAGCTGGCGCTGTTCTATCTCGACCACTTTGCGGTGACGGCCAACGACGTGGAGCACGGGCTGGCCTGGTACCACCACCTCGAAATGCTCCGCATGGTGGCCGGGATGAAGTTCCCGCAGGTGCTGGAGCTCATGATCTTGAGTCCGGCACTGGTGCTTCAACTGAACGCCGAGCAGAACCGTCGTGGCAACCCCAACGAAAACCTGGGGCGCGAACTACTGGAGCTTTATTCGGTCGGCATCGGCACCTACTCGGAAGAGGAAGTGCGAGACGCGGCCCGCGCTCTCACCGGGCTCATCATCACCGATGACACCTGGGGCAGCGGCACCACCTACAAGGAGCGCCTGGGCCGAATGATCAAGGAGCAACGCCCGCTGATTGGCGTGGGGTTTGTGCCCGTGTTCCACGACGACGGTGAGAAAAATGTGGTCGGCCTGAAAGGGAAGTTCGGCTGGCAAGAGCTGGCGCGGCACCTGGCCAATCACCCGCTCACCGCGAAACACATGTGCGGCAAGCTGTGGGACTTCTTTGTGGGCGGCACACCGCCCAGCCGAGACCTTGACCACCTGGTGTCCACCTACACCAAGACCGGCGGGGACGTGCGGGCGGTGTTGCGGGCCATGACCACCCTCGATTCGTTCTGGGCGCCGGGGCGGGCGCGCGTGCTTTCGCCCATCGAGTGGACAATCTCCATTGGCCGAGCCTTTGGACAAGACGAAGACGCCCGACAAACCCTCAACCCGGGCGGGCCGACGGATGGCATCCAGGAACCCTGGTGGCAAGTGGTGGGGGCCATCCATTATCACTGCGTGCAGCAGGGGATGGAGCTCTACCGTCCGCCCAGTGTGGCGGGCTGGGATTGGGGGCCGGGCTGGGTGAGCACCAGCAGCATGGTCCACCGCTCGCGCTATGGGCTTGCATTCTCGTTCAACGAGGAACCGAAGGGGAGCGGCCAGTGGCACCCCGGCGGCACCATGCGGCGCTTTGTGCAGTTTGTGGCGGGGCAACCCCGCGCCACCGATGACGACATTGTGCGGAGCGTGGAAGCCTACTTTGACCTTGAATTGCCCGACGAAACGCTATTGGCGTTGGGTGGTTTGAGCAAAGAGATCAACGCCGTGGCGGCGTTTGGCACCACCAACGTGCAGTGGCAGGCGGGGTGTTTGAATCGACTGTTCGAGGCCCTGCGGTCGGCACCGGCCTTCCACGTGGTTTAGGCGCGCATCGCTTCGAGTTCGGCCAATCGCACGGCCGACTCCGCCCAGTCGTCCATCGCCCGGGCAAGGGCGTTTTGGGCCGCTTCGTGGCGCTCGCAGAGCGCCGCCACTTCGTCCGGATTGGGGTTCTCGAGGTCGCGGTTGATCTGGGCGACCACGCCTTCCCAGTGCTCGACGGCGCGCTCTGCTTCTTGCACCGCTTTCTCTTGCCGGCCAATCTCCTTGCTGAGTTCGCGGGGGCTAAGCGTGGGAGCCGGGGCTTCGGTGGGGGCGGCTTTGGCGTTCTTGGGGGCCGGGGCGGGTAGGTCATCCCGGCGGCTCATGTAATCGGCGAATCCGCCGGCGAACTGCCGGGTGCCGCTCCGGCGCACGTCCAGCACCGAGTCCGCAAGCTGGCCCAGCAGCCACCGGTCGTGGCTCACCAAAAGCAACGTGCCCGGGAACTGCTTCAGCACGTTGGCCAAGGCCTCGCGGCTGTCCATGTCGAGGTGGTTCGTAGGCTCGTCCAGGGCCAAGCAGTTCGGTTGTGCGATAGTAAGGGCGGCTAACTGTAGCTTGTTTCGCTCGCCACCGCTCAAGGCCGAAATCGGCTTAAACACGTCATCACCCGTGAACAAGAACTTGGCCAGCACATCTCGCGCCGGCCCCACGTCCAGGCCGCACTCCCACACCATGTAATCCAGTGGCGTGTCCTCACCGTCGAACTGCACGGCATCCTGGGTGAAGTAGCCCAGGCTCACGCCACTGCCGGTGCGGACGGCTCCGGTCACCGGGTCCAGCGCGCCCACCATCGTCTTGAGCAGGGTGGATTTGCCGGCCCCGTTCTCTCCGATGATGCCCCAGCGCTCGCCGTAACGCACCGTCCAATCGAGGGCGGGGGCCAGGGGCAGGCCGTCGTAGCCCACCTGCAGCTTCTCGCAGACGTAAACCTGGTCGCCGCTGCGGGCGACCTTGCTGAAGTCGAAATGCAGCCCCGCCTCTTGGGTGGGGGCTTGCACCTGCTCGGCCATCAGCCGCTCCATCTTTTTGCGCCGGCCGCGGGCTTCGGCGGTGCGCTGGCTGTTGATGAACCGCCGAACAAACTCGTCCAACTGGGCAATCTCGGCGGCTTGCCGGGCGGCAGTTTGGGCTTGCCGGTCGAGATCTTCCTGCCGCAAGCGTCGGTACTGCGCGTAGGGGCCGTCGTAGGCAAAGACTCGTCGATCCCGAATCTCGAGATAACGCTCGGCGGTGCGCTCCAAGAACGTGCGGTCGTGGCTGACCAGCAGCACCGCCCCGGGGTAACGGGCGACCCAGGCTTCCAGCCACTCCGTAGCACTGAGGTCCAGGTGGTTGGTGGGCTCGTCCAGGATGAGCAGATCAGGCTCTTCCAACAACATTCGGGCCAGGGCCAAGCGCGTGCGCTGGCCGCCGCTGAGGGTGTCGGT
>Ga0315900_10013177_pt1 | contig 10081 bp, 9 predicted proteins | sample LakEriMetagenome_FD_203521 | JGI IMG/M metagenome (GOLD analysis project Ga0315900, IMG submission 203521) | Freshwater fungal communities from buoy surface, Lake Erie, Ohio, United States - Buoy 12 MA114 | ecosystem: Environmental > Aquatic > Freshwater > Lake > Lake biofilm | place: USA: Lake...
CTGATTGCTTGGTGTTGATTAGGGTCGAATTTTTCACCTAATGCTTTAATTTCATGTATACCGAACTTCTCAAATACATTAATAAGTTGTTTTTGTGTGAGCTCCACACCATTTTTATAACTATCTATATTTGCATTTTCAACCGTTAAAGCTGCATCGAGACTATCTTTTACAGAGAGTAATTCACCGCTAAATTTTTCTAGTGCAAATTTTCTGGCTTTATCAATATCTTCGAAAGAACGTTTTCTTATATTTTCCCCTTCAGCTTTAACATAAAGTACTTGAGCTTGAGCTTCAGCTAATTTTTCTTCGAGAATTTTTATTTGATCTTCCGGGGTACTTGAAATAGGCTGATCTGGATTGTTGTTTGCATCATCAATAGATGGATTTTCTTTATCTTCTACATTCATAATTTTGCCTTTTAAAACTTTTGAAAAATTACAACTTAGAATAAATTTGGGGGTAAAACTTTAAATTTCAAGGTATTAAAGTTAAATAATTGCTTCGATTTGGGAAATCGTTGATTCGACAGTGGGAATGACACCAATTTCGCCTAAATTAACAGACGGTACTTTAATATTAGGGTAGACGCCAGTAAGGTATGGATTGCTGTCCATGTATAGACCTATAGTTGGAATTCCAAGAGCATTTGAAAGATGAGTCAGTCCCGAATCAACACCCACAACACATTTTGCGCTCGAAATAATATTAGCAAGATCGCTAATCTTCATTTTAGGGAGTACTAAGCAATTGGTAGATGTTTTTCGAAGTATTTTGGAGATCTCGTATTCTTCAAGGTTACCCCATGGCAATAAAACTCTAAGACCTAAAATATTAAAAAATTGAACAATTTTCTGCCAATGACCTATAGGCCACTGTTTGGTTTTTTTGCTTGATCCATGAATTAGAACGACATAGCGCTCTGATAGATTAAAGTTGGTGATATTATGAATTTCTAATCCAAAATGAGCAGGATGATCCATTAGATCGTATTGAAAACATTTAGCTGCTAATTCTCGATTGCGAACTACAGCATGAATTTGTTTTGATACAGTATGTGTGTGTTTGTAAAAATAAGAAGCAGTTGCCTCTCGAATAGAGGCTTTATCAAAGCCATGAATGTCTCCATGAGTAAATAAACTAAAAAACGCACTTTTAAGTAATCCCTGGAAATCAATCACTATGTCATAGTGCTCCTGGCGAATTGCTTTAATTGCTTTATAAAGGCCTGTCCATGTTGTTTTTTTTCTGAGGTTTTTTTTCCAAGTCCTCAGAGAGATAGTGATAACTGAATGAATTTCAGGATGAAGCCTTGGGATGTCAGCAAATGATTCTTCAACTAACCAATCAATTGAGCTTTCAGGGACAAAATATTTAATATCATTAACAACGGGCAAACAGTGAATAACATCCCCGAGCGAGGATGTTTTAATGATGAGTATGCGAACCATATAGTGAATTTTCGCATATAAATCAATACCTACAAATAACTTAAAACATAAATTAATGTTTAATTATTTGACGCTTCTTAAGTGTTTCTAGGATAATGGAATCAGATACAAATTTTTATTTCTTCAACATAATGAATATATTAAATGAAACAGTCCATCATAGAAATCACTGAAAGAATCAAAGAAAAAAGTAGACCAACACGTGTTGCTTATTTATCACGTATTGATGCAATGCTTCAAAGGCAGCGAGGAGCAGATCGCTTAGGCTGTGCTAACGTTGCTCATGCGATTGCCGCTCTTCCTAAAAATGATAAATTAAGAATTATTAGTGAGAAAAAACCTAATATTGCGATTGTAACGGCTTACAACGATATGCTGTCAGCACATAAGCCTTATGAAAATTATCCTTCACTTATTCGTGATGAAGCTAATAAGCTTGATGCTACCGCCCAAGTAGCTGGGGGTGTGCCAGCCATGTGTGATGGAATTACCCAAGGCGAGCCGGGTATGGAGTTAAGTTTATTTTCTCGAGACACCATAGCGATGTCTGCAGCAGTTGCGTTATCGCATGACATGTTTGATGGCGTATTAATGCTAGGTATTTGTGACAAGATTGTCCCTGGCTTGTTAATTGGAGCCTTACATTTTGGACATTTACCCACAATTTTTGTACCGGCAGGGCCAATGTCTACTGGTATCGACAATACTTCAAAATCTAAAATGCGTGAAAAATATGCGCAAGGGTTAGTAGGGCGTGAAGAATTACTCGCTTCCGAGTCTGCTGCATATCATGGCGAAGGTACGTGTACATTTTATGGTACTGCGAATAGCAATCAAATGCTTATGGAGGCAATGGGTCTTCATATTCCAGGCGCAGCATTTATTCATCCTCGCGAAGATATTAGAGAAGAAATTACGCGTGAGTCAGTTCGATCTCTTTTAAGCATTATTAAAAATAAACAAAATAAACCCATTGGTAAATTAGTAGATGAGCGAGTCATAGTAAATGCAATGGCAGCATTACTCGCCACAGGCGGATCTACTAATCACCTTATTCATTGGGTGGCAGTTGCGAGAGCCGCTGGTATTATTATTGACTGGACTGATTTCCATGATCTTGCTAGTTCAACACCCCTTTTAGCAAGTATTTATCCAAATGGCAAAGCGGATGTAAATGAATTCCAATCTGCAGGCGGTCCTGCATATGTGATTCGAGAATTAATTGAAACTGGATGTATGTATCCGGAAGTAATGACTGTAAGTGAAGGTGGCTTAAATGAATATACAAAAAAACCTATAAAAGAAAATGGCAAACTTATCTGGAAAGATCTGCCAAAAGAGAGTGGCGATGAAACAATTTTGAGAACAGCAAACAATCCTTTTAATCAGTCCGGTGGCTTAAAGCTTTTAAAAGGTAATCTTGGCCGCTCCGTGATTAAAATTTCTGCAGTACCTCAAGATCGATATATTATTGAGGCGCCCGCAATTATTTTTGACACGCAAGAAGAATTACTTAGTGCTTTTGATCGAGGTGAACTTGAAAAAGATTTCGTTGCGGTTGTAAGATTCCAAGGACCTAAAGCCAATGGAATGCCTGAGCTTCACAAGCTTACACCTCCTTTAGCAGTGCTTCAAAATAAAGGGTTTAAAGTAGCTTTGGTTACTGATGGAAGAATGAGTGGCGCTTCTGGAAAAATTCCAGCTGCAATTCACTTAAGCCCAGAAGCTTCTGCTAACGGACCTATTGGTAAAATTCGCAACGGCGATATGATTCGATTAAACGCGATGGTTGGGACTTTAAATGCATTAGTTGATGAAGATACTTGGTATGAGAGAGAGAATGAAAATCTTTCTGACCAACACAGAAATAATAATGCGCATGATATTGGACGTGAATTATTTGCTGGCATGAGAAAAAATGTGATTTCTGCCGAAGAAGGGGCAATCTCCTGGCTATAAATTGTATAAGGACAATATGAAGACATTAGATTTAGCAAATTACGGTCCAGTAATTCCAGTCATTGTGATTGATAAACTAGAAGATGCTGTGCCTATGGCAGAAGCTTTACTTGAAGGTGGTATTAAAGTTTTAGAAGTCACATTAAGAACTTCATGCGCCCTTGATGCTATGGATCGTATTATTAAGCATTTACCTGAAGCGATTGTAGGTGCAGGCACGGTAAGAACCAAAGCTGATGCCTCGGCTGCAAAATCAATTGGATGTCAATTCGCTGTGAGTCCAGGCTATACAACAGAAGTTGGTAAACATTGTTTGGATATTGGATTATCTTTATTGCCAGGGGTATCAACTGGAAGTGAAGTGATGATGGCGAATAATGATGGCTATTATTTCCTGAAACTCTTTCCTGCGGTTGCAGTAGGGGGAATTAATCTTCTCAAAGGATTTGCAGGCCCTTTCTCAGATGTCAAATTCTGTCCTACAGGTGGTGTGACTGTTCAATCAGCACCTGACTTTTTAAGTTTACCGAATGTACCAGTTTGTGGCGGTACTTGGCTGACTCCAAAAGATCTCGTTGGCAACAAAAATTGGATTGAAATTACAAAATTAGCAAAAGAAGCAAGCGCGATTAAACGCCCTTAATTCAATTTCATGCTTCCTATTTCTCAATACAAGACAATCTTATTTGATTGTGATGGCGTCATACTTAATTCAAATTTTCTCAAGATAGAAGCCTACCGATTAACAGCACTTGAGTTCGGCGCATCCGAGGAAGATGCCATGAAGTTAGTGAATCACCATATCGAGTATACCGGCATATCTCGAAATATTAAATTCAGTTATTTTTTAGAAAAAATTCTTAATAAGACAGTAGATAATATTTCGATGAATCATCTTTTAAATCAACTTAATTACCAGGTTGAAAGACTTTTAGAAAATTGCGAGATCGCTGAAGGCCTTGAAGCCTTGAGAGAAAAAACTAAAGATTCTAATTGGATGATTGTCTCTGGTGGCGATCAAGAAGAGATTGTCCGATTATTTACCAAAAAAAAATTATTAAAATATTTTGATGCAGGTATTTTCGGAAGCCCAGATTCAAAAGAAGAAATTGTGACCCGTGAATTGAAAAAATCTACCAGACAAAAACCAGCTTTATTTATTGGCGACTCTAAATATGACTATCAGGTCGCTAAAAAAAATAATTTAGATTTTATTTTTTTAAGTGATTGGACTAATTTTTTTGAATGGAAAAGTTTTTGTGCAGAAAATAAGATCGAGATCTATCGGAAGTTAGATGATCTCAATCATTAAATTACTTTTCTTATAACCTCTTCAGGTTTAATATTTTTAAGACAGTTCGTATGTTGAAGTGGACATGATCTTTCAAAGCATGGGCTGCATGAAAGACCTAAATACATTATTTCAGCATGATGATTCAAGGGCGGTGTTTTATTTGGGTCAGAAGAACCGAAAATAGCAACTTGTTTTATCCCTAAGCTTGAAGCTACATGCATTAAGCCCGAATCGTTACTTAAAAATGAGTTGCATATGCTTATGACATCAATAACTTCTTCAAGTTTTGTTTTACCAATAAGATTAATCATTTTATTTTTTGTTAAACTGTCTAGCGACCTTCCAAGGTCATGATCATTAGCAGATCCTAGTAAAACAACTTTCCAGCCTTTATCCATTGCTTCTATTGCGACTTTCGCAAAATACTCAATAGGCCATCTTTTAGCTTCCCCATATTCTGCGCCTGGAGCAATTCCTAAAACTTTATCTGAAGACTTTAACTTGCCCTTTAAAAATTTTCTTGCTTGGTTAGGTTTTGAAACGAGGTAAGTGGATAAGCTCGTTTTAATATTTTTATTCTTTGGTGCGAGCGCTAAAAATTGATCAACAGTGCGATAAAGGCTTTTATCTTTTTTAATGCGATCATTAATGAGTCCAAAGCGCATTTCTCCCAAAAATCCAGTGCGCTTAGGAATATTGGCGAAAAGGGGAATGAGTGCTGATTTAAACGAGTTGGTTAATACTATAGCTTGTGTGTAACCTTCTATTTTTAGACTTTTGCCTAATTGGTATCGTTTAAGTATATTGAGTTCACCATGCGAAAAAGGCAAAGCAATTGATTTATCAACCTCAGGCATTCGAGAGACTAAGGGGATAGTCCATGAAGGCGAAGCGATATGAAGTTTACTTTTTGGATAATGATCTTTAATGACTTTAAAAAGTTTTTGTGCCATGACCATGTCGCCTAGCCATGATGGTCCTATAATCAGAATTTTTTGAGAGCTCAAAATCTTAAGATATTTTTTTAATTATTGCGCTAGTGCTTCTTCCAGGAACAATCGAAACCAATTCAACTTTACCATTCCATTTTTTTAATTCTTGGTGTCCTACGACTTGATTCTTTTTATAATCACTGCCTTTGACCAAGATATCAGGTTGAATTTTCTTTATTAAATGCAGTGGCGTTGCTTCACTAAAAACGACAATACCATCTACAGAAGAAAGTGCTGCAAGAACTCTTGCTCGATCTTCTTGATGTATTACAGGTCTCGATTTACCTTTTAGCTTGGTTACTGATGAATCGCTATTAAGAGCTAGAATTAAGACATCACCTAATTTTTTTGCTTTTTCAAGATAAGTCACGTGACCAGCATGAAGAATATCGAAACAACCATTTGTAAATACAATTTTCTTTTTCTGTTTTTTCCAGACACCTACTTGTTCCATAAGGCTGTCAAGAGAGTGAATTTTTTTCTCTTGATCTGAGTGTTGCGAGCTTAAGGTTTTAATTAAGTCTGCAAGTGTAATCGGAATCGTACCTAATTTGCCAATCACTATACCTGCAGCAATATTAGCAATGTTCAGAGAGGTTTCGATAGGCATTTTTGCGATCATACATGCCGCAAGAGTGGCGATAACTGTATCGCCAGCCCCCGAAACATCAAATACTTGTTGTTGATTAACAGCGGGTAGATTCTTAATCGTATTACCTTGTATTAAATCAATGCCATCCTCACCTTTTGTCATTGCTATAAATTGTAAATTGAGAGATTTCTTTAATTTTAAAAGTGGCATTAAAAAATTAGTATTTTTGGTGACATGAATATGGCAAGCCTCAATCGCTTCTTTTTTATTGGGTGTAATAGCTGTTGCATTTTTATATTTTTTATAATGAATACCCTTGGGGTCGACTAGTACAGGTATTTTTTTTGATCGAGCAATTTTAATGACATGCTGACATAAACGTTCACTTAAAACACCTTTTGCATAATCTGAAAGTATCACTATGGCTGGTTTTTTATTAAGAAGCGTTGTAATTTTTTTAATAAGTGCGTTAGAGTCGATAAGATCAGAGGTTGCTTCTTGATCGATTCTCATCATTTGTTGATGTTCGCCAATAATCCGTGTTTTGGTTGTCGTAGGATTTTTGTCTTTAATGATGCCTTCTACACCAATATGATTTTTTTTAAGAATCTCGAATAGTTTTTTTCCATCTATATCATCACCAATCTGGCCAGCTATTACCGTTTTAATTCCCAAGAGCGATAGATTTGCAGCAACATTTCCAGATCCACCAATACGATCAAAAGACTCTTTAAGTTTTACGACGGGAACAGGTGCTTCAGGAGAAATTCTTGATACATTACCAATTAAATAACGATCGAGCATTAAGTCGCCAATAACTAATGCCCATTGATTGCGAGCATTGAATTTATTTTTGACAATGTCGATATCAGTCATATGTTAGTTATTTTCATCAATAAGTTCGCAAAGCGTATGTCCGATTAGGATGTGTGCCTCTTGAATTCTTGCGGTTTCATTGGAATCTACGACGATACTATGATTTGATATTTTTTTAATAAGACCACCATCACCACCTGTTAATCCAATAGTAATGGCACCTAATGCATTTGCTTTTTCTAACCCTTTCACCACATTTTTACTATTACCTGATGTAGAGATACCAATCACTACATCATTTTTTAAGCACAATGCTTCCACTTGTCTTGAAAAAATATGTTCAAAGCCATAATCATTTCCAACTGCTGTAAGAATTGATGTATCTGTAGTTAGTGCAATAGCAGGCAAACCTTTTCTTTCTTTCACAAAGCGACCAACAATTTCAGCTGCAATATGTTGACTATCAGAGGCGCTTCCGCCATTACCAAAAATTAATACCTTGCCACCCGCGTGAAGTGTCTTTTTAATAATATCTGCAACTTCATTCACATGATTAATAACTGAGGATAGTTTATGAATCGTATCAAGATGATTCTTAAAGATGGATTCTATTTTTTTAATATTTTCACTCATACGTATGTATCACTTTTTGTTAAGTAATTCGTTGCGTAATCTTTAACGCCTTCTTCAATCGTTAAGAAAGGTTTTGTATATCCTGCATCTTTTAATTTCTTAATGTTAGCTTCAGTAAAATATTGATATTTTCCCTTGAGGTCATTTGGCATATCAATATATTTAATTACATTAAGATCGCCCTCTAGACTTTTAACGAGCGACTCAGCTAAAGCTTTAAAGCTCGATGCTTTTCCTGTGCCTATATTATAAATACCTGAATGGTCTTTGTGGCTTAAAAAATGTAAGACAGCTGCGGCTGCATCTTTCACGTAAACAAAATCTCTTAATTGCATACCATCTTGGTAGTCTGGACGATCACTTTTAAAGAGTCTTATTTCGCCTTCTTTTTTAAGTTGATTGAATGAATGAAATACAACACTTGCCATTCTATTTTTATGATATTCGTTTGGACCATACACATTAAAAAATTTGAAACCGCACCAATGTGGTGGTGTTTTTTCTTTTGCTAGCACTTGTTGAACAACCCATTGGTCAAAAAATTGCTTTGAATAGCCGTAAGCGTTAAGCGGTCTTAGTTTACTTAACTCAGATTCTTTATCATCATAACCAAACTCACCTCCACCATAAGTAGCTGCGGAGCTTGCATAAAGAAAAGGAATTTTATGTTCGCTTGCATAGCGCCATAAATTTTGGCTGTAACGAATATTATAATTTAAGAGTTTGTTGAAATCAGTTTCAGTTGTAGCGCTGATTGCACCCATATGAATTATGGCTTCAATACCTTGTTTTTTTTCAAGCCAAGGAAAAAGATCATCTTTAGCAAGATAATCGATATATGTTCTTTTGCTTAGATTATTCCATTGATCTGGGTGTTGGATGTCATCCACGATGATGATGTCTTTACGGTTAAGGATGGTATTAAGATGCCAAGCAATGACGCTTCCGATCATGCCAGCACCACCAGTCAGTATTATCATAATGGGATGTTATCTTTAAATAATTAAGACTGCTTCTTTTCTACGAGCAGCGCTCTTTTTTTAGTGATCGCTGAATTTTGAGCCTCTTTTTTTGCCGTCCAGCTCTTATCAATCCAGCCTTGTAAATTTTCTAGAATTATACCTTGCATTGCAGTAATCCATTCTGGATCGTCATTGAGGGCTGGAATATAGCTAAAACTTTTGCCACCATGGCTTAAGAAAATATGCCTACCTTCAATATTAATTTCTTCCAAAGTCTCTAGGCAGTCGCTTGAGAATCCAGGACAAATGACATGTACATTCTTTTCTTGCTTTTTGCCCAAATCAGCCATTACTTCAGCGTAATAAGGTTTTAGCCATTCAGCTCTGCCAAACCGCGATTGGAATGACACCATATGTTCACTTTCTTTTAATTTCAAAGCCTCAGCAAGTAAGCGTGCAGTTTTATAGCATTCGCAATGATAAGGATCACCTTGCATTAGTGATTTTTTTGGTATGCCATGAAAGCTCATAACTAATTTTGATGGTCTTCCATTTCTCTTCCAGAACTGTAAAACAGATGATTTAAGCGCATTAATGTAAAGAGGGTGGTCATGATAATTTCTCACCGTTCTCACTGCGGGAACATTTCTTGTTTTAAGAAGCACGCGCCATAAGGCGTCCATTGCTGATGCGCTTGATGAAGCTGCATATTGAGGATAAAGAGGAAGTAAAAGAATTTTAGTACAATTTTTTTCTTTTAATTTGAGAACCGCATTTTTCATTGAAGGATTGCCATAAGACATCCCTAATTCCACTTCAATGGGCTGAGAAACTGCTTTTTTAATTTTTGCGCTTAATGCTTTTGTTTGATTTGTAGCATTAACTAAAAGTGGAGAGCCTTTTTTTGTCCAAACTTTCGCATATTTTTTAGCTGAACTTCCTGGCCTAAAGACCAAGATAATAAAATGAAGTATCCAGCACCAAATAAATCGAGGTACTTCGACAACTCTTCGATCCATCAAAAATTGCTGTAAGTATTTTCTTACGGCATGAGTGCTGAGAGAATCTGGAGTGCCAAGGTTTGCAAGTATGATGCCAATTTTTGGCACATCACCATGTTGATATTGAGGTTCTTTTGTGAAGTAATTCATTTAATGTTGACTCAGTGCATTAGAAAGAAGTTTTGCTGTGATATCGACAATAGGAATGACTCTTTCGTAAGCCATTCTTGTAGGCCCAATTACACCTAAGGTACCTACGATTTCACCGTCTGTCTCATATGGGGAGGTGATGAGGCTGCATTCATCTAAAGATGCATAGCCTGATTCATTTCCAATAAATATTTGAATACCTTCGGCAAGTTGACTTTTATCGAGAAGTTT
>Ga0315900_10013181_pt1 | contig 10079 bp, 10 predicted proteins | sample LakEriMetagenome_FD_203521 | JGI IMG/M metagenome (GOLD analysis project Ga0315900, IMG submission 203521) | Freshwater fungal communities from buoy surface, Lake Erie, Ohio, United States - Buoy 12 MA114 | ecosystem: Environmental > Aquatic > Freshwater > Lake > Lake biofilm | place: USA: Lake...
CCCCCACGGTTGGCGGCGCTCGACGGCACGCAGGTATTCTACCTATGGCGATAGTGCAAATCCCGAGACCGTCGCACGTGCGCCGGTTCCCGAGGTTGCCGCGCCCTTCCCCGAGCAACCGAGGCACGCCATGAGCACCGACACCCTGACCCCCGAGCGCATCATCGAGGCGCTCCGTCCCGTCGAGGACCCCGAGCTCCATCGCTCAATCGTCGATCTCGGCATGGTGCGCGATGTGGTGGTCGCCGCGGACGGAACCGTCAGTCTGACCGTCGTCCTCACGGTGCAGGGGTGCCCGTTGCGCAATGAGATCCAGTCGCGCGTGAACGGCGCGGTGCGGCCGCTTCCGGGTGTGCGTGACGTCGCCTTGTCGTTCGGGGTCATGACCGATGCCGAGCGCGCGAAGGTCCGCGAGCTCCTGCACGGCGATCCCGCCGCGACGGCCGGCTCAGCCCCGGCGCACGGACACTCGCAGGGACGCACGATCCCGTTTGCCAACCCCGACTCTCGTACGCGTCCGATCCTCGTGTCGTCGGGCAAGGGCGGCGTGGGAAAGAGCAGCGTGACGACGAACCTCGCCGTCGCGCTGGCGGCCCGTGGCCACAGTGTCGGCATCGTGGACGCGGACATCTACGGCTACTCGATTCCGCGGATGCTTGGCGCGGAACGTCAGCCAGTGGTGATCGACCAGATGCTGCTGCCGCCCGAGTCGTGGGGCGTGCGCTGCATCAGCATCGGCTACTTCGCACCCGAGGGCGAGGCGATCGTGTGGCGCGGACCGATGCTGCACAAGGCGCTCGAGCAGTTCCTCACGGATGTGTATTGGGACGAGCCGGACTTTCTGCTCGTCGACATGCCGCCGGGAACCGGCGACATCGCGCTCTCGCTCAGCCAGTACCTCCCGCGCGCCGAGGTACTTGTCGTGACCACGCCGCAGCCCGCGGCGCAGAAGGTCGCACGGCTGTCGGCCGCGATGGCGGCGAAAGTCAAGCTGCCGGTCACTGGCGTGATCGAGAACATGTCGTGGTTCACCGGTGATGACGGGAAGCGCTACGAGTTGTTCGGCTCCGGAGGCGGTCGCCAGCTCGCCGACGAGCTGGGCGTCCCGTTGCTGGCCCAGATTCCGCTCACCGTCGCGCTCCGCGAAGGCGGCGATGACGGCAGGCCGATCGCGGCCGTGGCACCGGACAGCGAGCCTGGTCGCGCCTTTGCCGAGCTCGCCCGAAGCGTGGCCGAGGACATGAAGCCACGCAAGAAGTTCCTCTCCGCGCTGCGGGTCGGCTGAGCGGCTAGACCAGACGACATGGAAATCCGCATCGGCATTGTGCAAGCTGCAAGGGAACTCGTCATCGAGATCGAGGACGAGCAGGCGCGGGCGGCGTTCCGCGCGTCGCTCGAGGCCGCGCTGAGCGGCGGCGCGAAGGTGGTGTCGGTGGTCGACTCGCGGGGACGTGAGGTCGTGCTGCCTGCCGAGAAGATCGCCTACGTCGAGTTCGGCGCACCCTCGGGGACGCGCCGACTCGGCTTCGGCGGGTGACCACCCCCAACCTGCTGTCGCGCAGGCTGCTCTTCGTTACGGGAAAGGGCGGCACAGGCAAGACGACCGTCGCTGCAGCGCTCGCACGGCACGCCGCATCGACGGGCGCGAGGGTGCTGGTCGTCGAGATGGACGAGAAGGGCGCTCTCGCTGCGGCACTCGGGTGCGGTTCGTTGTCGTTCGAGCCTATGGAGGTCGCACCGAACCTCTCGGCGATGGCGATGAACACGGAGGACTCGCTCCGTGAGTACATCCGGTTGTTCGTCCGGATGCCCATCGTGACGACCCTCGGGCCGCTTGCGAGGATTCTCGACTTTGTGGCGAACGCTGCGCCGGGTGTGAAGGAGATCCTCGCCGTTGGCAAGGTCTGCTGGGAGGTTCGCGAACGCCGGTGGGACATCGTGATCGTCGATGCGGAGGCCTCGGGCCACGTCGTCGCACAGGTCGACGCACCGCGCAGCCTCGCGGCACTCGTGCCGGTCGGGCTTATCCGTGACCAGGTTCGCTGGATGCAGGAGATGCTCTCCGACAGGTCGACGACGGGAATCGTGGTGGCAGCGCTAGCCGAAGAGATCGCCGTGAGCGAAACCGTCGCGCTGCTCGACCGTCTCGCGGGCGACACGACGGTTGCCGTGGCTGCCGTGGTGTGCAACCGCGTTCCTTCTACGGTCATGGCAGAGTCCGATGACGCAGCGTTCGACGCGCTTCTCGCACGGTCTCGTACCGGCAGTGCCGAAGGCCCGCTCGTCGCGCCGCTCGAGCTGGTCGCCATCGCTACGGAGCGACGTCGGCGCGCAATGCGACACCTCCGCAAGCTGCTCGAACGGGCGCTCCTGGTGCCCGCACCCGTCATCGTGCTGCCGGAGGTGCGCACGGGCGCCGTGGTCGACCAGCTCGTCGACGACCTTGCGGGGGAACTGTCGTGAAGGCGCTATCGGAGTCATCGCTGCTCGTGGTGTGCGGCAGCGGCGGCACCGGAAAGACGACGGTGTCTGCGGCCCTCGGCGCACTGGCCGCCAGGCGGCATGGGCGCGCGGTGCTGGTACTCACGGTTGATCCGGCACGAAGACTCGCTGACGCGCTCGGCCTTCGCGAGATCGGCAACGCGATTGTCGAGGTGCCGATGGAGGACGGGTCCGGACGTCTGTTCGTCGGGATGATTGACACCAAGGCCAGCTGGGACGACTTGATCGAGCGCGTCGCGCCAAACCCGTCAGTGAAGTCGCTGGTGCTCGGCAACCGGCTCTATCGCAACCTCACCAGCAGGTTCGTACACAGCCATGACTACATCGCCATGGAGCGGCTCTACGAGGCGCATTCGTCGGGGCGGTGGGACCTCGTCATCGTTGACACGCCGCCGTCGCGCAACGCGCTGGATGTCCTTGATGCGCCGGACCGGATGAAGGAGTTCTTCGCGTCGAGGCTGCTGAAGCTGCTCACCGGCACCGGCCAGTCGCGACTCTGGTCTCTGGGTTCACGGCCGTTTTTCGCGGTCGCGAACCGTGTGCTCGGCGCGCGCTTCCTCGGTGACGTCACGGTGTTTTTCTCCCTGCTGCGACAGATGGAGCACGGGTTCGTCGAGCGAGCGAACAAGGTGCAGGCTGTGCTTCGCGACGCGGGGACGTCGTACACGGTGGTCACCACCGCCGAGCAGGCGCCGTCGACGGAGGCAGGCTTCCTGCTGCGCGAGTTGCGTGCACGCGGCTACCAGCCACCGTCGGTCGTCGTGAACCGTGCGATCCCGCGCTCGCTCGCCGCGGCTGCGGGTCGTGTCGTCGACGGGATGGTGGCAGAAGTGGAAGGCGACCTGCGTGCCCACGGCTCGACCCAGGAGCAGGCCTCCAGGCTCGCTGTCCGGATCGCTCGCTCGGCGCAGGAGATGGTCGCGGTCGCGCAGCGCGAGGCCGCGGTGCTGGACGGGTTCGTGGCCGACGCGATGGCGGCGGAGGTGGCGGTGGCACCGCTCCGCGCCGCGGAGGTAACCGATCTTGCCTCGCTCGTCGCCCTCGGAGAGTCGCTGGCCGACGCGCGTGCCTGAACCGCCGCGGCGGGCAGAATGACACCTAGTGCCGACACTCGCCGAGCTCGCCCACCATCATGCTGACCTCGGCGCCAGCGACGTTGGCCACCTCTCCGCGCTCGTCTCGGAGTGGGGGATGCTCGCCGACTTTTCAATCGCCGATCTGCTGCTCTATGTGCCCGCAGGCGGCCGCTGGCTGATCGTCGAACAGGTTCGCGCCGCCACCGGTCGGACGCTCTATCAGGCCGACTACGTCGGCACGTGGGCGAGCGAGACCGAGACGACGGTGCTCGACCGTTGCAGGAGCGAGGGGTCGATCGTCGAGGGTGAGATCTGGGTGCAGGCGATCGGTGGAAGTGCGCAGATGCTGGCGATCCCGGTCCGCCATGAAGGTCGTCAGATCGCTGTGTTGACGAAGGAGTGGGTGCCCGACGTTGGTCGCCGTACTGGCCAACTTGAGACCACCTATCTGGAGATTTTCGCTCGACTCGCCGAGATGGTTGCGGCGGGGCTCTTTCCGTTCGACGGACGCATGGCCGACGCCGCCGTTGCGCCGCGCGTCGGCGACGGTGCCATCGTGCTCGACGGCACGACTCGTGTCAGGTTTGCCTCGCCAAACGCGGTCTCCGCACTCCACCGTGTCGGCGTGAGCACGAACGCCGTCGGCCAGACGCTCGCCGAGCTTGGCGTCGCTGAAGGTGCGGTGCGACACGCGTTCGAGCGCCGCGAGCCCGTGATCGAGGAGATCGAACAGACGGCGGACGTCACGCTCCTGACGCGAAGCATCCCGCTGCTGGCACGGGATGGGTCAAGCGTACGCGTGGCTGGTGGGGTGGTACTGCTGCGTGACGTGTCGGAGCTACGCAAGCGCGACCGTCTCCTGCTCACGAAGGACGCGACGATCCGTGAGATCCACCATCGCGTCAAGAACAACCTGCAGACAATCTCGTCGCTGCTGCGGCTGCAGGCCCGGCGCCTGGAGTCCCCCGAGGCGAAGGCGGCGGTGGCCGAGTCGGTCCGTCGGATCCGCACGATCGCATTGGTGCACGAAACGCTGTCGCGCGAGCCGGGCGAGGACATCGAGTTCGTCGAGATCGTGCGGCCGCTGGTGCGGATGGTGGAGGAGGGGCTGCAGTCGGCAGACCGGCCGGTGCGGTTCGTCGTCCGCGGCGACGGTGGCCGCCTTCCGGCGACCGTCGCAACCCCGTTGTCGGTGGTGATCCTCGAGTTACTGCAAAACGCGGTCGATCACGGGTTTCCGGAGGGCAGCAACGGGGGCTCTGTGGTGGTGCTGCTATCGCGGGACGATGGGGCGCTCACCGTGCACGTCGCCAACGATGGTGCGCCGCTCGACGAGGGGTTCGACCTCGGCTCGGCGTCGGGGCTGGGATTGTCGATCGTGCGGACGCTGGTCACTACCGAGTTGGCTGGCTCGATCGCGATACGACCAGCAAGTGCCGGTGACGTCGAACGGTCGGGGCTCGCACGTCTAGGCGAGAACCGTGGGACGTTCGTTGAACTGCGGGTACCGGTGTCGGTGGATTCATAAGCCGCGAGCGTGGGTTGTTGCGTTAGCCGCGAGCGGCGCGTCGCTCCGCGACCCGCGTGCGCTTGATGCTCCGCCGCTCGTCCTCGGTGAGACCGCCCCAGATGCCGCAGTCTTGGCTGGTCTCGAGTGCGAACTCGAGGCACTGCGGAGCGACCGAGCACTTGCTGCACGTGCTTTTCGCTTCGCTGATCTGGATGAGCGCGGGACCCGTGTTACCGACGGGAAAGAAGAGCTCGGGATTCGTATCGCGGCAGAGCGCGTGCTTGCGCCACGAGTAATCGGCGCTTCCGAGTGCGAAGTTCATGGAGGGCTGTGACACGTGCGGGGTACTTTCTCGAAGGCGGTGACCGTCTCTGACGGCGTCACGATACGACCGCCATGCGTCACTCCAACGAGGGAGTCGTGGACTTTTTCAGCGGTATCCTTCGCACATGGTCGGCGTCACGTCGCCCCGCCATCGTCAGGGCGCGCCGGTGCAGGTGCTCGCCCACCGCGGTGCGTCGCGGCGCGAGCGCGAAAACACACTCGTGGCATTCCGCGTTGCCGCATCGCTCGGCGCGCACGCCGTTGAGCTGGATGCCCGTCCGTGCGCCGATGGTTCGCCGGTGGTGCACCACGACGCGCGGCTCGCTGACGGCCGCGCGATTTGTGAGGTCGCGCAGTCGGATCTCCCCGACTGGGTACCGTCGCTCGCAGCGGCGCTTGATGCGTGCGCGGGCATGTGGGTGAACGTCGAGGTGAAGAACGACGAGTCCGAGCCCGACTTTGACCCCGCGGACCGCTTCATGGAGCGCGTCGCAACAGAACTCCACAGCAGGGGCGAGGATGGTCGCTGGCTGGTGTCGTCATTCCGTCGCGACACGATCGACGCGTGCCGCGCCGTACTCCCCAGCGTTGCGACGGCGTGGCTGACGGTGGAGGTGCCCACGGACTCGGCTCCGTCGCTCGCTGCTGACCTGCGGGTCGCGGGACACTCGGCGTTGCACCCATGGGTCGGGTCGCTGACCCGTGAGGTGGTGGCCGCGATGCACGCAGAGGGGCTCAGTGTCAACCCGTGGACGTGCGACGACCCAGTTCGCATGGCAGAGATCGTCGACTGGGGCGTGGACGGCATCTGCACGAACGAGCCCGACGTCGCGTTGGGGCTGCTGGCCGGACGCCGCTAGCCAACGAGGCGCGGGCGGACGAGGAGAAGCGCCTCAGGGAAGTGCTCGATCTCGACGGTAGACGCGCCGCCGATGTAGTCGCCGTCCAGCTGGTACGGGAACGGCGCGGGAAAGTCGAACGTCACCCGCTCGACATCGGTGGCGATGTCGACCGACGACGAGGGCGAGAGCCCGCCGCGCCGGAGCGACTGCCACAGTGAGCCAATCATGTGCAACGACTGGAGGGAGCGAAACGTCACGACGACGAGCTTCGAGTCGAGTGAGGCGCTGCGCGAGAGGTGAATGGGGTTCCGGCCCACAAAGGTGTACGGATCAGTGTTCAGGACCACCGAGAAATACCCGTCAGGAATCCGGCGCCCGTCGATGTCGACGGTGAAGTGGGGAAAGCGCCGCCCGTAGGTGAGGAACCATGAGGAGAGCGCCGACCAGGCGAACAGCGGCTGACCGACGAACCGCTTGAGCGACGAGCGTCGCTCGACCTGTTCGACGACCGCGGCATCCCAGCCGATGCCGGCGTGGAAGCAGAACGTGCGGCCGTTGGCCCGGCCGAGGTTGATCCGCTCGAGCTCGTTTCGCTCGATCGCCGTCACCAGTTGGGTCAGTGCCGTCAGCGGATCGTTCGAGACGCCGAGCGAGCGGACGAAGACGTTCGTCGACCCTCCCGGCAGCATGGCCAGCGCGGTCTCGCTGCCGGCGAGGCCCGTAGCGACCTCGTTCAGGGTGCCGTCGCCGCCGAATGCGAAGACGGCGTCAAGGCCGCGCTCGGCGGCGTCCCGGGCGAATCGGGTGGCATGCCCCCGCTCGCTGGTCTCCACGACCTGGACGTCGTGGTTCCGCGCGAGGTGCCGGTGCACGAGCACCGTGTTCCGGGGCGTCACGGAGGATGCGAACGAGTTGACGACCAACAGGATCCGCACGAATTTTCACGCTATCGGCGGGTTCGCGGGCGGAAATCGCCCTCCGGTTGCGGCCTCCGATGGGCCACCGGTAACAATGAAGGTCATGAACATCGTCGTGTGCGTGAAGCAGATCCCCGATCCGGCCACGCCGGGCTCCCTCGACTCCTCGACGAACGCGCTGAAGCGCGAGGGCAAGCTCATCCTCGACGAGTCCGATGGCTACGGCGTCGAGATGGCGCTGCAGCTCGCGGCTGCTGCAGGTGGCGGCGATGTCAGCATCGTGTCAATGGCGCCGAATGGCGAGACGTCGGGCATGCGCACTGCGTTGGCGATGGGTGCGTCGAAGGGCGTGCTCGTCAGCGATCCATCGCTTGCGGGCTCCGACGCGCTGACGACGGCAAAAGTGCTCGCCGGTGCGATCCGCACCATGGGCAGCGTCGACTTGGTGATCGCGGCGACGGAGAGCTCCGACGGCTACACGGGGACGGTGCCGGAGCAGCTGGCCGAGGTGCTCGGTCTCCCGTCGGTCACCTTTGCGAAGAAGGTGGAAGTGTCGGGCTCGACGCTGAAGGCGGATCGCCAGACCGAGTCAGGCTACGACGAGGTCGAGTGCCCGTTGCCTGCGCTGATCAGCGTGACGGCGGGCGTTGTCGAGCCTCGGTATCCGAGCTTCAAGGGCATCATGGCCGCAAAGTCGAAGCCGATTGAGACGAAGACTGCTGCGGACGTCGGTGTGACGGCGGGTGGTTGGGGCGGTGCAGGCCAGAAGATCGTCACGGTCGCACAGGCCGAGGCCCGCAAGGCCGGCGAGATCGTTGAGGACGACGGCAACGCCGCAGCGAAGATTGTCTCGTATCTCGAGAACTTGAAAGTGATCTGAGGAGCATCGTCATGGCACTGAACAACATCTGGGTCTTCGCACAGGCGGCCAACGGCGCTCCCACGCCGGGCACCCTCGAACTCCTCACCAAGGCGCGCACGCTGACAGGGAATGTCGCGGCATTCGTTGGCGGCGATGCGGCGCCTATCGCGGCGGCGCTCGGCGACCACGGTGCGACCACGGTGTACGCCACCGGCGACCTCGGCGGGCGTCTGCCTGGGCCGGCAGTGTCGGCAGCGATGAAGTCGGTGATTGACGGCGGCAGCGCGCCAGACGCCATCTTCTTCCCACAGAACTACGAGGGCCGCGACATCATGTCGCGCCTCTCGGTCAAGCTCGACCGCACGGTGCTCACCAACAGCATCGATGTCGCACACACCGCCGACGGCACGATTGCAACTACGCCGATCTTCGGCGGCAACGTGCTCGTGTCGACGGCGTTCACGGGCGCGGGACCGCACCTCGTGTCGTTCCGCCCGAAGTCGTTTGCTGCGGAGAGCGCTGGTGGCGCGGCTGCCACGGTGGTAGCGATTCCGGTACCCGACATGGGTGCGACCGGTGCGGCAAAGGTGCTGGGCGTGCATGTTGAGCAGAGCAGCGGCCCAAAGTTGGACGAGGCCGACGTCGTCGTGTCGGGTGGACGCGGACTCGGCGAGGCTGGCAAGTACCAGTTGGTCGAGGACCTCGCGGGCCTGCTCAAGGGCGCCGCTGGTGCATCGCGCGCGATCGTGGACGCTGGGTGGGTGCCGTACAGCTACCAGGTCGGCCAGACCGGCAAGGTCGTGAAGCCGAACGTGTACATCGCGGCGGGCATCTCCGGTGCCACGCAGCACATGGTGGGCATGAAGGGCTCGAAGAACATCATCGCGATCAACAAGGACAAGGAGGCGCCGATCTTCGGTGTCGCCGACCTCGGCATCGTGGGCGACGTGCACAAGGTGCTGCCCCAGTTGATCGAGGCCTTGAAGGGCCGCTAGGCAGGATCGTCGGCGCGGTCGCGGGCGTCAATCGCCCACGCACCGCGCGGCGTTGACCACGCAAGCCGCAGCGTCCAGCCGGACGGTGCGGCACCGTCTTCCCACCTCCACCATGTCGCGGCCCCAGCCGCACGGGCGACCGCATCGGGGTCCCACGGCAGATCAAGGCTGGCTGCGGCGGCGATGAGCGCCCAGGCCCGCTGGCGTCCTCCGGCAGCGCCGCGGCGCCTGCCGTGCGCACCGCCGCTCGCCCCGGCCCACGCGGCGAGCGCAAGGGCACTGCCTGCTCCGATCTCGGCGCGCCGTGCACCCTCGCCAGCGAGGACGGCGATGGCGTCCTCGACGCGGTCGGCCTGCGACACCGCCCACGTGCCGTTTGATCCGGTGGTCCATCCCGAGACGAGGTCGTGCACCGCCGCCGACACTGCCTCATCGACGCCCGCCCCGATGACGGCCGTGCCGGTCGCGGCGGCAGTGTGGATGACCCGGTGCCAATCCTGAGTTGCAACAACGGGGTGGGGAAAGTCGGCACCGTCGTCGCGGTAAGTCGCAAGCGCGTAGGCGGGCTCCCACGCGAGTGGATCAACGGGCACGTCAAAGGGGTCGAGAGGGTCGTGCCCGGTCCGTTGCCCGCGGAGTGCGCACTCTCGTGCGACGAATTCTGCGGCGACGGGATCCTCAAGGTGCGGTGCGAGGTCCTCCCACTGGTGGTGCTGCGCCACGACCTCGCTGAGCGGACCAAGGACGAAGCGCCCGTTCGATTCGTCGACGACGATTGCGGCAAGGTCGTCGGGCGCCAGAAGCGCGAGCCGATATTCAGCGAGCGTCGCGGCCGGCCACACCTGACGTCCGGCATCGGTTGCGCTTCGGCACGCGTCGCGCACTTCAAGGAGGGCGTCCCAGTCGCGGGTTGTGCACTGGGCGTCGACGAGTCTCACCAGTCCGTCAATGTCGCCGGATCGGATTAGCAGGTCAAGGTCGCCGTGCACGTTGGTGTGCCTCAGACGAGCGGCCAGGGGTAGCGGCTCCCGCTGTGGTCGTGGGGGAAGGC
>Ga0315900_10013182_pt1 | contig 10078 bp, 8 predicted proteins | sample LakEriMetagenome_FD_203521 | JGI IMG/M metagenome (GOLD analysis project Ga0315900, IMG submission 203521) | Freshwater fungal communities from buoy surface, Lake Erie, Ohio, United States - Buoy 12 MA114 | ecosystem: Environmental > Aquatic > Freshwater > Lake > Lake biofilm | place: USA: Lake...
GGTTGATGGTGCCTCCATGGGCCTCGATGGTGCGACGGACGATGCTGAGTCCGAGGCCGGTGCCCTTGATCTCCGGGCTGTGATGCTTGTGGCCGCGGTAGAAGCGCTTGAAGACAAAGGGCAGGTCGTGGGCGGCGATGCCGATGCCGTTGTCGCTGACGCTGATGACGCAGTGGTCGGCATGCCAGCGGCCTCCGACCTTGATCACGAGGCCGGGGTTTGGATTCTCCTTGAGGGCGTTCTCGATGAGGTTGGTGAAGACCTGGTCCCAGTAGAAGCGGTCGCCCTGCATGTGGCCGCCGTCAGCGGGAAAATTGAGCTCGATGCGGGTGTCGCGGCCTTCGAGCATCGGGGCGAGGTGGTCGAGGGCGTCCTGGACGCAGCCGCGGACGGTGAAGGGCTCGACATTGAGGGCCGAGCTGCCGTTTTCGAGCTTGGAGATGGCGAGCATGTCCTCGATGATGCGGATGATGCGCTTGCCATGCTTCTCCATGATGTCGTAGCAGCGCTTCAGGGCGGCTTCATCCCTGAGGACGCCGCTTTGCAGGGTTTCGATGTAGCCGTTGATGAGGGTGAGGGGCGTGCGCAGCTCGTGGGAGGCGTTGGCGACGAAGTCCTTGCGCACCTGGTCGGCCATGACCTGCTCGGTGATGTCATGGATCATGAGCCAGGCTCCGCGCTCCGCCTTGGCGGGCAGGGGGGCGGCTTCGATGAGAAAATGGCGGGTCACGCGGCTGTTGGGCCCGGAGGTGCCGGTGATTTCCACCTCGCGGACGGTGCGGCGCTGGTCGGCCAGGGCCGCCTGGACGATGCTGGTGACCTGATGGTCGTGAAGCTCCTCGATCAGGGTTCGGCCGCGCTGGATGGCGTTCTTGTGGAAAAGGTGCGCCAGGGTGCGGTTGACGAACTTGATGCGCATCTGCTCGTCGACGATGGCGACGCCCTGCCTGATTTCATGCAGCAGGGACTCGAAGAGCCGGCGCAGGTATTCCTCCTTGATCAGGGCGGCGCTGCCCTCCTTGAGGCCGATGAACTTGGCGGCCAGCTTGTCCGCCTCAAAGACCCTGAGGCCTGCGGCCTGGGTGACGCCCTCCATGCGCCGCCTCCATTTTTTTTCGCGACGCCACATCCATGCGGCGAGCGAGACCAGGGCGGCGGAGAGCAGGAGGATCATCGGGTGGGCAGGCGGGGCGGAGACGACGGGGGTGTCAGGAGCAAGTCATACGCGGCTGAAACCGATCCGTCATCCGTTGCCTGCGATCTTCCATGTTTCAGCCCGTCAGGCGGCGACGGCCGCCGGAGCTTCCATGACAAACTGGTAGCCCGTGCCGCGCACGGTCACGACATGCCTTCCGGCGTCGCCGAGCTTTTCCCGGAGGCGTTTGATGTGGGTGTCGAGGGTGCGGGTGGCCACGTCGTCGGAGTAACCCCAGACCTCGCGCAGAAGCTCGGAACGGGTGTGCACGGCGCTGGTGTTCTCCAGCAGCACGGCCAGGAGCTTGAACTCCGTGGTGGTGAGGTCGATGGGCTGTCCCCTGTGGTAGAACTTCATGTTCTTCCGGTCGAGGTGGAAGTCTCCGGTCTTCATTTCGGAGACATGGGTGATCTTCTTGGTGCGGCGCAGGATGGCGGTGATGCGCAGGGCCAGTTCACGGGGGGAGAAGGGCTTGGTCAGATAGTCGTCGGCGCCGAGCTCCAGGCCGTTGATGCGGTCGGTGGTCTGGGTCTTGGCCGTCAGCATGATGACGGGGATGCTGCGGGTGCGGGTGTCGGCGCGGAGGCGCTTGAAGGCGGACATGCCGTCCTGGCCGGGCAGCATGAGGTCGAGAACGATGAGATCGGGCTCCTGGGCCAGGGCCGTGGGCATGACCTCCAGGCCGTTGGTGATGCAGATGCACTCGTGACCCTCCCGCATCAGGTGCAGGGAGATCAGTTCGGAAATGTCCGGCTCATCATCGACCACCAGGATTTTGCTCATAATTTGTTTGTCACACGGGACTACGCGGAAGGGCGGCGGCGCCACAATGTTTTCTTGGTGACGACTGTGTCACAGAAACCGGCGAAACCAAGGGCGGCCTGCCGTGACGGTTTCGTCACCCCGTGCCGGCCTGCCGGGGGTTGATTCCGCCGTCATTTCGTGGCACCCGCAGGTGGAATGAAGCTGATGCTCATCACGGACACCTATCCACCCGACATCAACGGCGTGGCCAGGTCCCTGTCCACCTTCGCGGCCGGCCTGGCCGCCAGGGGGCATGAGCTTGAGGTCGTGACCACGCTGCCCGCCTTGGAGGCTGAGCCGGACCCGCTGCCCCGGCATGTCGTCCTGTCCATGCCGCTGCCCGGCTATCCCGGGCTGCGGATCGGCTTCAGCACCACCGGACAGATGCAGGCACGATTTGATAAGTTCCGCCCGGATGTCCTCTATGTGGCCACGGAGACGCCGCTGGGCATCGCCAGCATTCGGGCGGCCTCCAGGATGGGCATCCCTGTCGTGTCCGGTTTCCACACAAATTTTCAGACCTACCTGGAGGAATACCACCTGCCGGGGCTGGAGACGGTGGCCACAGGCCTGCTGCGCGGGATTCACAACCAGACCTTCCGCACGCTGACCCCCAGCGCTGACACGGCCGCCATGCTCCAACGCTGGGGCATCGTGAACGTGGGCGTGCTGGGCCGTGGGGTGGACACGGAGCTGTTTTCGCCCGCCCTGAGAAAAGCCGATCTGCGGAAGCAATGGGGCGTGGATGACTCGGTGCCGGTCGCCGTTTATGTCGGACGTGTGGCGGCGGAAAAAAACCTGCCGCTGCTCATGCGCGCCTTTGCGACTTTCCGGGAACTGCACCCGAAGGCCGCCTGCGTGGTGGTCGGTGACGGCCCCCGCCTCAAGGCGCTGCAGACGGAGCACCCGGACTGCCTCTATCTGGGCGCCCGGCGTGGCGCCGAACTGGCGGCATGTTATGCCAGCGCCGACTATTTCCTCTTTCCCAGCTCGAGCGAGACCTTTGGCAACGTGGTCCTGGAGGCCATGTCCAGCGGGCTTGTCACCGTGGCCTATGACTACGCCGCGCCCAGGCTGGTCATCCGTCCGGGTGAAAACGGCTTCCTGGCGCCCTTCGAGGACGAGGCGGCTTATCTCGACAAGGTGCGGGAGGCCGCCCGGCTGTGGGGCGACGCCAGGCTGCCCGCGATTCGATCCGCGGCGCGCGAAGCCGCCGGGGACTTTGGATGGAAGCGGGTTGTGGAGCAGTTTGAAGCCGAGCTTCAGGCTGCCATCGACTCCGGGAAAACCTGCGGCTAATATGTACCTGCACCGATCATGAGCGACCCTGCTGAAGATGCCCTCGACCTGCCTGCGGACCCCGCACGGCAGAAGACGAAGCTGCGTGTCCGCACCCTGATCATTTCGGATGTCCACCTCGGCATGCCCGACTGCAAGGCGGCGCAGGCCTCCCATTTCATCCGCCATATCTACTGCGACCAGCTGATCATGAACGGTGACATCATCGACGCCTGGCATCTGCGCAGCATGGGGGGCTGGAACAAGGGGCACACCGGCTTTTTGCGCACGGTGCTGAAGAAGATGGAGAAAGAGTCCACCGAGATCATCTACCTGCGGGGGAACCACGACGACATCCTTGACCGCTTCATCCCCATTCAGCTCGACAATTTCCGCATCACCGGCGAGCACATTCATCCGACGAAGCGCGGCAACTACCTGGTCGTCCATGGCGACGGCTTCGACCATGTCACCACCAACCATCCCTGGATCGCCAGGCTGGGCGGCATCGGCTACAACATCCTGCTGCGCGTCAACCGGCTTTACAACTGGTGGCGGCATGCCTGCGGCAAGGAGAGCTTTTCCCTGAGCCGGTGGGTGAAGCTGAAGGTCAAGTCCGCCGTCAATTTCGTCGGGCGTTATGAGGAGCAGCTTCAGGAGCTGGCCAAGTCCAAGGGCTGCGTGGGCATCATCTGCGGTCATATCCACAGCCCGGCCAACAAGGTCATCGGCGACACCCATTACCTCAATTCGGGCGACTGGGTGGAGTCCATGACCGCCATCCTGGAGCACGACGACGGGCGGTTTGAAGTCATCAACTACCATGACTTCTGCGAACGCACGAACCGCCAGCCCAAGGGGCCGGCCAGGAGCACCGAAGTGAAGAATGAGGCGGATTTTGGTGTCGATAATGTCACGATGCCCATGTAAAGCTGGGGACAGCCCGTCCTTTCGCCGCCCATGCACGAACACATCCTCAGTTCCTTCAACCAGTCGCTCACTCGCCTTCGGGAGCATGTCCTCACCATGTCCAGCATGGCGAAAAAGAACCTGGCGGACGCCATGCGCGGGCTGCTGGAGCGTGACACCGACCTCTGCAACGCCGCCATTGCCGCCGACCAGGACGTGAACGAGCTGGAAAAGAGCATCGACCAGCTGGGCATGCAGATCCTGCTCAAGTTCCAGCCCACGGCTCACGACCTCCGCCAGGTCATGGGCACCATCCGCGTGGCCAACAACCTCGAGCGCATCGCCGACCAGGCCAGCAGCATCGCGAAGCGCGCGCGCCACATCAACCACCTTCCGGAAATCTCCGAGGTGAAGCTCATCGAGCCTGTCTACGAGCTCTGTGTCAGCAACCTGGCCGCCAGCCTGCAGGCCTTCGCCGACGCCGATCCCGAGGCCGCCGCCGCCGCCCGCAAGCTCGACAAGGAGCTCGACGCCGCTGAAAAGGCCCTCGACACCTCGCTGCTTCAGATCATGGAGAGCCGCAACTCACCCCTGGAGGCCTACCTGCACCTGATCTTCGTGGCCCGTTTCCTTGAGCGGGTCGGCGACCACGCCAAGAACATCTGCGAGGACACCATCTTCATCGAGAAGGCCGAGGACATCCGGTTCACCAAGCACAAGAAGCCGGAAGATGCCGGATCTGACGTCGGCTAAGGCGGTCTGCTCTCCGTTCAGGGATCTGAAAATGAGCGTCGGCTTTTTGAAAACTCGTGGATGGCGGCGGGTTGCCTGTTTTTTTAGTAAAAATGCCGGAAATGTGACGGGGCTTTTTGGGGGGCTGCCAATGAACGACGGGCGCTGTCACCTGAGGAGCTGCAGTGAGGCCCTGCAAGCAGTGGCAGGGAACGGTTCTCGATAAGCCAGAAGGCTGGGCATGGGTGTTTCAGGTGAGCTTGTGAAATTTTTCACAAATTCGGGTTGCCGCCCTCTTTCCGAATCCGATACTCGCCAAGATTCTGTCCTTTTCCCCCCATGCCTGCTCCTGAAGCCGCTCCTGCTCCTGCCGCGCCTCCTCCTCCCGTGGACTTGGTGAATGTTCAGATCGACGGTGTGTGGCACAAGTTCCCGAAAGGCACCCGCATGATCGAGGCCTGCCGACAGGTTCAGAGGGATGTTCCGCACTACTGCTATCACCCGAAGCTTTCCTCTCCGGGAAACTGCCGCATGTGTCTCGTGGAGATGGGCATGCCGCCGCGTCCCGCGCCCGGCCAGGAGCCTGAAAAAGACGAACACGGCATGCCGAAGATCGGCTGGATGCCGCGTCCCGTCATCGCCTGCGCCAACACCGTGTCCGAAGGCATGGGCATCCGCACGGACAGCGTGCTGACCCAGGAGGTTCGCAAGGGGGTGATGGAGTTTCTGCTGATCAACCACCCGCTTGACTGCCCGATCTGCGATCAGGCGGGCGAGTGCAGACTGCAGGAGTTCAGCGTCGAGCACGGTCGTGGCGAAAGCCGGTTCCGTGAGGAGAAGGTCAAGAAGCCGAAGAACGTCGACATCGGCCCGCGTGTGCGCCTGGACGACGAGCGCTGCATCATGTGCAGCCGCTGCATTCGTTTCACGGCCGAGATCGCCGACGAGCCCGTGCTGGGTTTCACGGAGCGAGGCAGCTACACCACGCTGGCGGTGCACCCCGGCAAACGCCTGGAGCACAACTACTCGCTCAACACCGTGGACATCTGCCCGGTGGGTGCGCTCACCTCGAACGATTTCCGGTTCCAGCAGCGCGTCTGGTTCCTGACCGAGACGAACAGCCTCTGCACCAAGTGCGGCCGCGGCTGCAACATGGAGATTGGTGCGCGTGGCGACACGATCTACCGCCAGACCCCGCGTGACAACAACGACGTCAATTCCAGCTGGATGTGCGACCAGGGCCGTCTGGACTTCCATTTCGTCAACAGCGAGTTCCGCCTGACGGACCCGATGGTGAAGACAGGTGGCAGGCATGAGGTCACCCCCTGGAAAAAGGCCGTTCAGGCCGCAGCCTCCGCCCTGGCAGGTGTCAAGGGGGAGGAAGTCGCCATCATCGCCAGCGCACGCATGACCAACGAGGAGCTGTTTTTCGTCAGGCAGCTCGCCCGGACCCTTGGCACGGAGAATGTCGACGTCGTTCCCCGCACCGGCGGTGCGGACAATTACCTGCGTGCTGACGACCTGAACCCCAACAGCACGGGAGTGAGGCAGATCCTCGGCATTGAACCTGGCGCCAAACTGGCCGGCATCACCGAACTGATGAGCCGTGGCCGTCTGCGGGTCGTGCTGGCCCTGGGCGAGAATCTTCTCAAGGCGGGCTTTGAGCAGCGTGACCTGGAAAAGGTCGGCTGCCTGGTGTCCCTGCACATCCTGGCCAATGCCTGCGCCGAACTGAGCCAGGTGGTGCTCCCCGGCAATGCGTATGCCGAGAAACGTGGCAGCATGATCAACGTCACCGGGCGTCTTCAGCGTTTGAACAAGGCCGTGAACCCTCCTGGCAACGCCCGTGACACCTGGGAAATCCTGCGTGACCTGGTGGTCGCGGTGGGTGGTTCCAACGGCCTGCACAGCATCGAGGATGTCTTCAGCCGGCTGGCCGCCGAAGTCGCCTGCTTCAACGGCCTCAGTTTCGCCAAGATTGGAGACCTTGGCGTGCAGGTGCTGGAAACATCCGGGAAAATCCCGCTGCTTGAGCGTGAGAAGGAGCGTCGCTCCAAAGGCATCATCGTCGGGTGAATGACAAATGGGCATTGACCTTCCTGACCGCCATTCCTAGGAATAGCGTGTCATGAGTGATCCCGTTGCCCCGCCTACGCCGTCCCAGCCTCCGCATCCGGGTCGCAGGCCTTTTTCATTGAAGTTCCTGACCAACAACCTTCGTGACATCGCTGTCTGGTGTCTCCTGCTCGCGGCGTTCAGGGTGGTGCCCTATCTGATTCAACAGGCCGACCCCACCTCGGCGGTCAGTGACTTTGGCATGGTGCATGTGCTGGTTTACGGCTCCCTGGGAACCTCCTTTGCGGTGATGACGGTGTGGATCATCTTCCACTTCAGCTTTCCAACCCTGTCCGGCTACCTCGACAGCGGCAAGTTCCGGGAGGATTTTCATGGGGTGCCCTCACAGCACAGGATCTGGTTCCTGGTTGCTGTCATGGGGCTCCTGGTCTGGACGTTCGTCAAGGTCACGGCGCTGGGCGCGGGGGGGGATGCATGAACATCCACCCTGTGATCATCTGCGTGCTGGCGTTGGGGGTGACGGCGATGACGCCGCCCCCGGCGGGAATGCCCGTCCCGCCCGCCTATGATCATCAGGTGCCCGCCTACGCCACCGTGCAGAACCCGGTGGCCACGATGGATTTTGTGCGTGGCCGCGTCGTCTGGACGGCCGGCCGCTACATTGGCTGGAAAGAAGCGTCGGGCAGGAATGACGGACAGAACATTGATTACATTCTGTCGACGGTCGGGCTGCAGGGCAGGCAGGCGCCCTACTGCGCGGCCTTCGTGCATTTTGTTGGACTCCAGGCAGGGTTCCCCGGGCTGTATCCACGTTCGGCCCGGGCTTCTGACATGGTGTTCGGCAACTACTGGAGTGCGGCGACGGGCTATCTGGCCCGCCCTGCCGACACCTTTGGCGTGATGAGCTACATCGCCAAGGAAAGGCGCTGGCGGATTGGGCACACGGGCATTGTTGAGCGTGATCTGGGAAATGCGATCCTGACCATTGAAGGCAACACGGGGCCCAATTCGAAGCAGGGAACCGCCGCCGATCGCGAGGGGCAGGGCATCTATCGGAAGCGTCGGCTGAAGAGTCAGATGATCTTTTTCAAGGATTGGGTCAGCGCCTATCGGGGCGGGTGAGGAACGGCTGGGTTTTTTTTGCAGCATCGGACCAAGGACGAAGCTGTTCTTTGCTGGACTCGGCATGCAACCGCGCTAGGACTCGCCACCGTTTTCTCCGCACACCATGATCACCGGACATCATCTCATCGCCGGCCGCGAGGCGGCTGCTGACAACTCCCCCTTTCAGGCGGAGAATCCCGCCACGAGCCAGACGATGGAGCCCCGCTTTGGCGAGGCCTCCCTGGCTGATGTGGAGGAGGCGTTGCAAGCAGCAGACGGTGCCTTTGATTCCCTGCGCCTGGCATCTGTGGAGACGCGTGCGCGTTTCCTGGAGACGATTGCGGAGGAGATTCTCGCGCTTGGGGATGCCCTGCTTGAGCGTGCCCATGCCGAGACGGCGCTTCCGATGGCTCGTCTGGTGGGTGAGCGGGGGCGTGCCATCAATCAGTGCAAGATGTTCGCGGCCCTGATCCGTGAAGGCTCCTGGGCGGCCTTGAGCATCGACCTCGCCCAGCCGGAACGCGTCCCGGCGCCGAAGCCGGATGTCCGGAAGATGATGCTGCCCATCGGTCCCGTGGTGGTTTTTGGCGCCAGCAACTTCCCTTTTGCCATCGGTGTCGTGGGAACCGACACGGTCTGCGCCCTGGCCGCCGGCTGCCCCGTGGTCGTCAAAGGCCATCCGGCTCACCCTGGAACCTGTGAAATGCTGGGCCGGGCCGTGATGAGCGCCCTGCAAAAGTCGGGGCTTCCGGAAGCCGCCTTCTCGCTGCTGCAAGGGCGTGGTCATGAACTGGGTCGTGCGCTGGTGCAGCATCCCCTGACGCAGGCCGTGGCCTTCACCGGTTCCACACGCGGCGGTCGTGCGCTGATGGACATCGCCGCCGCAAGGCCGCATCCGATTCCGGTTTATGCCGAGATGGGCTCCATCAACCCGGTGTTTCTGCTGCCAAGGGCCTTGAAGGAGCGTGCGGCGAAGATCGGCGAGGCCTACATTGGCTCTGTGACCATGGGCGTTGGCCAGTTCTGCACCAACCCTGCCGTGGTCCTGGGACTCAAAGGCGCGGATCTGGGAGCCTTCGTGCAAAGCGCGGCCGAGCATGCCTCCAAATTCGCCCCACAGACCATGCTGCACCGCGGCATCTGTGAAACCTACGAGGCCGGGACCGCCGTGTGGAGCACCCTGGGCGGAGTCAGGCTCGCAGGACAGTCCGAGACGGAGCCCCGCAGCGAGGCCACCCAGGCCGCCTGCCGGATTTTCAGCACCACGGTCGATGTCCTGGAATCCACCGAAGAGCTTCAGCGTGAGGTTTTCGGTCCCTGCTCCGTGGTGGCAGAGTGCTCCTCCTTGGAAGAGATGCTTCGTTTTGCTCGCAGCCTGGAGGGTCAGCTCACGGCCGCTGTTCATGGCACTCCGGAAGACCTTCGTGAATATGCGCCTCTGATCCGTCTGCTGGAACGCAAGGCGGGCCGGATCATCTTCAACGGCTTCGGCACCGGCATCGAGCCTTGTCCGTCCATGCATCATGGCGGACCTTATCCGGCCGCCAGCCACAGCTTCTTCACCAGCATTGGCACGGACAGCATCCTGCGCTTCGTCCGCCCTGTCTGCTATCAGGGTTTCCCGGATGAGTGCCTGCCTGCGCCGCTGCAAAACTCCAATCCGTCAGGCGCCATGCGTCTGGTCGACAGCAAGCTCACACGCGAAGCCGTCTGAGCCTTCCTCGCCGGGAGGATTGGGATGAATCCGGCATGGTGACAGAGCACGAGACCCACCTGCTTTTCGGGTGAGATTGATGCCTTTTCCAAGTGCCGGGTGCCTCCCCCAGCACTCGGCTCAGGCCGTCTTTTTGGCCTTTTTCACGGCAGCCTTCTTGGCGGGCGGGGTTTCAGCCTTGGCTTTTTTGACGGCGGGCTTCTTCGTGGCCGGTGCCGGGGCGGGTTTCGCTTGGGCGGCCCAGTCCTCCACGTGCAACCACTCGT
>Ga0315900_10013183_pt1 | contig 10077 bp, 9 predicted proteins | sample LakEriMetagenome_FD_203521 | JGI IMG/M metagenome (GOLD analysis project Ga0315900, IMG submission 203521) | Freshwater fungal communities from buoy surface, Lake Erie, Ohio, United States - Buoy 12 MA114 | ecosystem: Environmental > Aquatic > Freshwater > Lake > Lake biofilm | place: USA: Lake...
CCACCCGGTATGACAAAACCGATGTTTCATTCATGGCTTTTGTCCTTCTTGCCATCTGCACTTTATCCCTCAGAAACCAATTTTAAAACACGCCCTAGTCAGCACAGGCAAGAAAAAGAACCGCCTAACGCCGAAGAACGCCAAAACCCTGGTGCAACAGTTCCGTGAACAGTTAGGTGAAGGCACTCCGTCAAGATCCTCGACGCCAGCGGCAAGGAGGTTGCGCGAGCGGAGTAGCGGCAGAGTAATCCTGAGCAGGCAGTCTTATTTCTCCTCTATATCGAGGACTTCGGACGCGCCAAAGCCTTGGGGCAACTTCACTTCGACCATGCCATCAGGCCGGACTTTCTCCAGTTTGATCGAACCCTCATTGAGACCGACGATAATGCTGCCGTTAGCCCAGACTCTGCCGCGAACCGATCTGCCGGCCTGAATTGTATTCCATCTAAGCGGCCACTCAGGTTTAATAGTGTTTTCAAAAACAATGGGGATGTTTCCGGCAGTGTAATCCGTTTGCCCCTTTAACATCATCCAGTGATTCTCACCTGCCTTCAAGGCGTCCAAAAAATCGGGTGGGGCACCAATCACCCCATCAGGTGCATAAACACTCTTGGGGCAGGCAAAAATTTGTTCATCAGTAATGATTCCTTCAATAAAGAGCCCCCGAAAGGAGGCATTTGCCGTTGGTCGTTGCCCTTCAAAGTAGGCGGGCACCGAGTCTGGGTAAATCCCCTGCCGGTCCTTGCCATATTGTTTCAAGGATAAAATGATCGTCTTGCAGTTCATTATTGCCTTCGATTGTTCGCCTATTTTTGCGGTCACATTCAATGTGGGGATGAGCAGTAAAATGAGCAAAAGAGCGACCCCGAACACAATCCCCCATTGCAAGCAGCCCCAGCGCCTTCTCAGAAGCTCATTCATGCGGTCATTCCATCAAAACCGCCGCTCCAGTGCAATCTCATTCTCGCATTGATTCGCTTCGCTCACCCTTCGGGCTCCCTACGGTCGTCTGTCTCACTTCGTTCGGCTCGACTTTCCGCCGCCGCTGCCGATGTTTCCCGCTTGAACCAGCCATTCTGAAGCGTTTAGAACTGATACACCAACACGCATGATTTTCCTCGCCGACCTTCCCGAACCCAGCCGCCTGGGGGACTTCCTCATGGCCTTCCTGAGCATCATCTTTGAAGGTGCTCCCTACATTCTCATCGGGACGATTTTTTCGGGCGTCATCGACGCGTTCCTGCCGGCGAAGCTGCTGGATCGCGTGCTGCCGAAGAGCAAGGTGCTCTCCACGCTGATCGCAGGGTTCCTCGGGCTGGTGTTTCCGGTGTGCGAGTGCGCGGTGGTGCCGGTGATCCGCCGTCTGGTGCAGAAGGGCCTGCCTTTGTCCTGCGCGGTGACCTACATGCTCTCCGCGCCGATCATGAACCCCATCGTGGCGATCAGCACACTGACGGCGTTCAAGGAGTTCCAAGGCCTGACCTGGGCCACGGCGGGAAATGCGACGATGACCATCGCACGTCTCTCCCTCGGCTACCTCGTGGCCGTGATCATCGGCCTTGTGGTGCTGCGTTTCAAACCGGGCCAGGTGCTGCGGGCAAGCATCGCGAACAAGATCGCGGCCGCGAACGCGGAAGATGGCCACGAGCACGCCCATGGCGCGAATTTCAACGGCAAGCTCGTCCACGCCATGCGCAGCTCGATGCGCGACTTCCTCGACACGGCGATGTACTTCGCCATCGGCGTGATCATCACCTCCGCCTTCAACACGCAGGTCAATCAGGCGATCCTGAACACTGTGGCTGGCAAGGAATGGCTGGCGCTGCCCTCGATCATGGGCCTGGCGATGGTGCTTTCCCTGTGCAGCACGTCAGACGCCTTCATCGCCGCGCCGATGGCCGCCTTCTCGATGGCGGCGAAGCTGGCCTTCCTGGTCTTCGGCCCGATGATGGACATCAAGCTGCTGTTCATGTACTCCAGCGTCTTCCAGCGGAAGGTGGTCGTTTACCTTCTGATCGGACTGTTTGTGCTCGTCGGCGTGCTGGCCACGCCGTGGATGAGCCTGATCCAAAGCCTTTACATCAAACCGTAAACTGCCATGAGCGCCACTCGCACCCTCGTTCACCTGCTCAGCGTCGCCATGCTCCTGTTGTGGGGCGGCGTCCTGCTCTACTTCCACATCACCGGCCGTTTGGTAAACTATCTGCCGCCGGATGGCATCTTCCGTCCCATGGTGCTCGTCTCCGGCATCGGACTGGTCGTTCTGGGGCTCTTCAACCTGCTAACCATGACCGCCGAGGACGCCGGGTGCGAAGGTCACGACCACGCGCATGACCATGACCACGACCACAAGGACTGCGGGCACGATCACGGTCATGCTCATAAGGAGGGCTGCTGTGGCCATGACCACGGACATGAGCACAAACACGAGCACAGCACTTGCGGCCACGATCACCATCATCACGAGGGCTGCGGGCATGAGCACCACAACCACAAAGATTGTGGACATGACCACGGCAAAAAAGAGGGCTGCTGCGGCCATGATCACGGCCACGCCCATACCCACGAAGGCCACGCGCACGGCATTTTGGAGGAAAGCTCCTGGCCGGGCCGAATTGCCGTGCTGCTCATCCTTGCCACGCCGCTGTCCTGGGCCGCTCTTTACACGCCGGACCGCTACAGCCCGAACGCCGTCGTGAACAAGGGGCTCTACGACCCGAACTACGCCGACACCTCGCGCGCCGAGCAGTTCTCGCTGCAAAACAAAGCCGCCAAGACGCCCGCCAAGCCCGACACCGGTGCTGCAAAAGCCGCCACGGGGCCAGCCTCCATGCCGCCACCCGGAGTCGCCGCCGCGAGCGCCGCAGTGGCCGATGGAAGCAAAAAGGTGAACGAGAAGGACATTCCCAAAGCTGCCCAGGAATCCAAAAGCTACGGCAGTTTCACGCTGGAAGACCTCAAAGCCCAGGTGCCGCAGAGCAAGGACGGCAATTTCATCCTCGAAGTACCGGAGCTCTACTACACCGGAGGCGATCTCGAGGTGCAGAAGGTGCTCACCGGCCAGATGGTCGAAACCATCGCCCAAGTACTGCCGGAAAAGGTCAACAACGCCGAAGGCCACCGCCTGCGCATCTTCCGCATGCTCGTCCAATGCTGCGCAGCCGACGCCCGCCCCTATTCCGTGCCCGTGGACTTCGGCAAGAAAGCACCTGAGTTCAAGGAGATGAGCTGGGTCAAAGTGGTGGGCAAGATGAACTACAAAAAGGAAGGCGAACAAACCGTCCCCATCATCGAAGCCACCAAGGTCGAGGAAACGACCGCGCCAGATAACGCGATGATTTATTGAGGCGAGCGTGAGGGCATCAGCAAAGTAGCCATCTTGCTCCGCAAGATGAGCTGACCGCCTTCACACAGCATCAACGTCTCCGAAATTCGAAGAAGTTGTCAGCCAATGTGGCCAATGTGCTCCTCTCGCCGAGCGAGAGGGCTTCTTCACGGCACGTCGTAAGTTCCCAGCGCCGCTACATCGAAACGCTTCGCGCCGACTTCATCGGCGATCTCGTTGAGCGCCTCGACTTCGGCCGTGCTGAAGAGCAATCCACCTGCTTTGGCGGTGTGCGCGGCGTTTTGAGCCTCGGGCTGGCCGGGGAGCATGCAGTTTTCGTTACCGTGACCGAGAATGTCGTCGATCACCGCCTTCACGTTCAGTGAAAAGCTCCGGCCATTGGAGAACAGCCCCGTGCTGATGGCATCAGGATGGATGACCTGGAAATAGAAGCTGCTGGTACGCTTTTCGCCTGCCGGAAACGGCTTCGACTTGATGTCAGGATGCGCCCCACCGCCGCGCAAAGTGGGCAGACCACCACCGATCATGCCCCCCATGACTTCGATGAGGAGCGAGAGGCCGTAGCCTTTGTGCGCGCCGAAGGGCAGCAGCCACGCCGCTTCATTCGCGTCGGTGGTCGGTTTTCCGTCCTTATCGACCGCAGCGCCGGGAGGCAGCGGTTTGCCTTCGCGCTTGAGCTGCTGCACACGGCCCATGGCCACCGTGGATGTGGCCCAGTCGATCACGATGGGGAATCCACACGCATCCTGCGTCGGCAGGCCCCACGAATGCGGATTCGTGCCGAGCACGGGGAATTTACCGCCAAAGGGCACCACTTCGCCGAGGGTGGAGGTGCAGTTCGTGTAGGCGATGTAGCCTTTCTTCGCCGCGTCCATGACATAACCGCCGCCCCAGAGGTAGTGGAAGGCGTTATCGACGCTGACCTGACCGATGCCGTATTTGTCCGCTAGCTCCATGCAGCGTTCCATCGCGCGGAAGGCCACGCTTTGCCCCAGTTTGAGCTTTCCATCCCAAGCTTCGCTCGCAGCAAAGGGCTTTTTGATCACCTCGACTTCCGCGCCGGGTTTGCAGCCGCCTGTGGCGCTGCCAAACAGGTGGTCGAGATGCAGCGCCTTGATCGCATTGTGCGTGCGGATGCCATGAGCGCTCGCCATCTCGCAAAACCGCGCTCCATCCTCGGCCTCCGCCTTGGTATAGCCGCGATGCTGATAGGCGGCGCGGACAAGTTCATTGTGGGCTTCGGTGGGGACGATGTGATAGGTGGTCGGCATGGTGATCGGCGGATGATGTCGAGACACCCGCCGCACGCAAGGCGCTGATTGCGCCTCCGCTCACCAGCAGATGCCCTCGTAGCCCCACGGCAGAGTTTTTAGCTCCGGCCAGCCATTGACATCGATCACGCGCTTCCCCGCCCAGGCCACCGTGCGCAATGACTCGACATCGACACATTTCTGCGAGGCGACGATCACTTCGCTCTCGCGCACGACCTCCTCGGCGCTGGAGCAAAGTAACTGGGCCAGATGCGGCATGCGGCGCTGGATTTCGGCCTCGTTGGCACCGATGAGCCGAGTGAGATTGATGGAAGGATCAAAAATCCGAAGCTGGTAGCCGCGCCCCAGCAGTATCTCGGCGATGGAGACTATCGCGCTGCCGCGCATGTCGTCGGTGTCCGCCTTGAACGCGAGGCCGAGCAATCCGACGCGGCGCACGTCTTTGCTGGTGATCTGCTCCAACAACGCATCCAGGTGCGCCTGGTTTGAAGCAATCACATGATCAAGCAGCGGCAGATTCACCCCCTCGATGCGGGCGAGCCCGCTGAGCGCATTCACATCCTTCGGCAAACACGAGCCGCCAAACGGATTGCCGGGGCGCAGGTAGTAGCGTGAGATGTTCAGCCGCTCGTCACGGCAGACGACGTCCATCACGCGTGCTCCATCAATGCCAAGATGCTTCGCCATGCGGCCAATCTCATTCGCAAAGCCAACCTTCAGCGCGTGGAAGTAATTGCAGGAGTATTTCAGCAGCTCCGCGCCCTCCCATTCGAGAATCTGCGCGTTTGGGCCGAGCAGATCGAGCGCCTCGTTCGTCGCGGGGGCTTTCCCATCGTGTGTGCCGACTGCGGCGAGCGAGGGTTCGCGAAAATCCCGCACGGCAGTGCCTTCACGCAGGAATTCTGGGCAGTAATAAACGCTCAGCAGGCCCGAAGTGACGAGGTCGGAGAAATTCTCGTCCACCAGCTTGCGCGTGCTACCGGGAAGCATCGTGCTGCGCAGCAGCAGCTTGTGCTGCTCTTTCTTCTCTCGGATCGCCGCAGCGATCTGCGCGCAAACTTTGCGCACGAAATCGAGGTTCAGGCGGCCTGCGGCCTGCGAGGGCGTGCCAACGCATACGATGCTGATCTGCGAGGCGTTGACGGCCTCCGCAGCATCCGTGGTAGCGTCGAGGAGGCCATCGCGCTTCGCGTTTTGCAGAAGGGATTCGAGTTCAGGCTCGACGATCGGTGATCTGCCGGCCTTGAAGGTATCCACCTTCGCCTGCTGCACATCCGCGCCGATGATGTGATGACCGAGCTCCGCGAGACAGCCTGCCGTGACAGCACCGACATAGCCGAGGCCGAAAATGCTGACGTGGTGATGCTTCGTGACTGTCATGTATGCACTCAAGCATGCGTGATAGCCCCAAACAAACATCTTTCTATCAAGGAAGGCCGCCAACAGGAGACGCATTGACGGACAGAATGAGAAGATGATAGCCTCTGATCTTGTGAAAGCCCACGGCAAACCAGCAGCACCGAATCATCCATCTGACGTTTTATGAGGCCCTTCTCTACTCGTAAACGACGACGCTGGCTGCTGGCCGCCTGGGAGGCCTTGTTAATGGCGTGGTTCCTGATGCTTTGCCTGATGTTCGCGGGGTTCATGCTCAACCACCCGGAAGCTTTCGCAGGCACTCCAGTTGCGTTCGGAAAAATGCCCGAGCTGACAAAGCTCATCCGCAGCTTGGTTGTGGAAAGCGGGCCGGGGATGCTGATTTTTAGCCTGGGCACCGGGACAGGCTTCGGTTCGCTTGTGCTGACCTCGCGGGAGTCCATCACCAGCAGGCTGTTTCGCTGGACGGTCATTGCCGCGCTCACGGTTCTATGGGGTGCCTTCCTGCCTGTCTTTGAGCAGCACCACATGATCGGCGCAGTCAGCGCCGGATCATTTTCAACAGGCAGCTTTGCGTCGATGACACTGGCGGGCAGTCTGGGAGCTTTCGGCGGCCTCTTTCATGCATGGAGGAGGATGCACGGATGAATCGGCCGTTCTGGGTCATCGCCTCGACATTTCTGATTGCTCAAGTCAGCTCCGCGCATCCCGCGGACCAGAGCGAGGTGCTGTTCAGACCCACGCCGCATGCGCTTGAGGCACGGTTCACCTTTAATCTGCTCACGCTGACGCGTTGCCTGCGCATTGATGCGGATAGCGATGGCAAGCTCAGCGTAGGCGAGTTGAAGGCGGCGGAACCGCTTTTTACTCGTTATCTGAACGAGCACATCCGGCTGGAGGTGAATCAGAAAAAAGCGCCGTGGGGCGAGAAGGCCGAGTTCAAGTATCTGTGGCCCAACTTCGAGAAAACACCGCCGATGCCGGAGATGGAATATGCGGCGCGGAATGTCGATGTGACCTTCATATTGCCGCAAAAGGAGCTGCTGGAAGATTTCTGGATCGAGTTCGATATTTTCGAGCAGACGGGACCGATGCAGACCATTCGCGGACTGTTTGAGCAGGATGGACAGGTGCTGGAGGTTCCGTTCAGCTTTCAGGAACCGGAATACACCTATGACACGGGCTACGCGGCGGATCCGTTCGTGCAGGAAGCCGAAAAAAAGGTAACGGTGCCACCAAAGACGGTGAAATGGTCCGCATGGCTGCTGATTCCGGCCTTCGCGGTGCTCATCTTCCTTTTTCGCAGAACAATCGCACACCGTCGGCGCACATCGAGGTGACGTTGGCGTCCTCGCCTTTGCGCCAGAGTTCTTCGCTCACACCGGCTTGCATCGCGATCTCGTGCTCGGCGAGGGCGTAGCGGCGGCGGTTTTCCTCGGCGCTGACCCCGGTACGGAAATCAGCGGCGACGCGCTGGTAAACCTCATTCACACGGTCGCGATAGGTGCGCAGGTGCCATTCGACATCGTCCACGCGGCCGAAATGGGTGAGGTAGAGCGTCTTGAAGTTGGCGGCGAGAAGACGGTCGAGAGATTGGGCGTAGGCGACCGGATCGAACTGAGGCGGCGCGGCCGTTACGGAAAGGTAGCGACTATTTTCAAGCCGCATGCCCGCCACATCGCCGGTGAAGCAAGCATCGCCGATGAGGAAGGCGTGGTGATGCCGGGCGTGGCCGGGCGTGTCCCAGGCGACGACCTCGACCTCGCCGAGTTTCACGCGTTCGTTGTCCTGAAGACTCATCACATGCCCAGCAGGTGCGGGCAGCATCTCTCCCCACAGCGAGTCCATCTGGTCGCCATAGACCATGCGGGCGCTTTCCATGAGCTTCGACGGATCAATCAGGTGACGCGCCGCGTTTGGATGGCAGTAGATCGTGGCTCCGTTTTGAGCGAACCAACCCGCCGCGCCGGCGTGGTCGAGATGGATGTGGGTGACGAAGACCTTTTTGATGGCCGATTCGTCAACGCCGGCCGCACGGATCGCCTCACGCAACGTTTTCAATGTCGATCCGGGCCCGGTTTCGATCAGGGCGAACTCTCCGCCGCTTTCGACGAGATAGGAGGCGATGAGGCCCGGAAGGCCGATGAAGCGGAGATCGAGCGTGTGGATGCGCATGCTTTGGAGTGATGGCTGTGAGGCCAAAAGTCAAGGCGTGGCCCGAAGCGGCCTGATGACCACCTTGACCACGCCTTGAAGGCTTGACGCCAAATTATCGCATCGCCTCGAAGCGCTTTTTGAGGAGGTCTTTTTGCGATGTGCCGCCGAGTTTGGATTGGGTGTCGTCGATCCACTTTTGCTCGAGGGCGTTCTTGGTGGGGCGGTTGACCTGGTAATAGACACCGAATTTGCCGGGGGCGAGGTTGTCGGCGAGTTTGAATGCGGCGACGTCGTCGGTCACGTCGTGCTGGGTTTCGTCGATGGTTTCCCAGACGCCGCCTTTTTTCGGCCAGCTATCGTCAAAGGCTCCGGGGTAGAACATGACGCACTCGCTGAGGCACTCGACGACGCTGAAGCCGTCGTGCTGGATGGCGCGGGTGAAGACTTCCTCCATGTGCTTCACCTGCGCAGCGTGCGTGCGGGCGATGAAGGTGGCTCCGCTGGCGAGGAGCTGCTTCATGGGATTGATCGGACGGTCGATGGCACCGGTGGGATCGGTCTTCGATTTGCGGCCGATGGGCGTGGTGGGGCTCGTCTGGTTCTTCGTCAGGCCATAGACGAAGTTGTCCATGATGATGTAGGTGAGCTTGATGTTCTTGCGGGCGGCGTGGTTGAGATGATTGCCGCCGATGGAGAAGCCATCGCCGTCACCGCCGAAGACGAAGACATGCACATCCGGACGGCTGAGGCTGACGCCCGTGGCGAGGGGCAACGCACGGCCGTGGATGAAGTGCAGGCTGTGAGTGTTCATGAAGTAAGGAAAGCGCGAGGAGCAGCCGATGCCGGCGACGACGACGATCTTCTCCTGCGGGATGTTCAGCTTTTCGAGCACGCGGTAAAAGATGGCGAGCACGGCAAAGTCACCGCAGCCGGGGCACCACGTGGGGTGATCGGCGGTGAGGGCTTTTTTGGTGAGTTTTTCGACGACGGGAGCGTCAGGCGCGATGGTGAGAGCGGCTGGGGCTTCAGGAGTGGCGACGGCGGTGGACATGACGACGGGTTGGGAAAAAGGTTGGTTGAGGGACGAAGATGAAAACGATCAGGCTTATTTCGCGTCGGCGAGGTGCTTTTCCACGCCGGTGACGAGCTCACGCACGCGGAAGGCGAGGCCGTCGGTTTTGCACACGCTCTTGATCTTCGGATCGGCGTAGCGGGCGCGGAGCAGCATGGCGAGCTGGCCGTAACCGTAAGCGCCGTAGTCGTTCATCTCGACGCAGATGACTTGTTTGAAGTTCGCGAAGACGCCTTCGAGCTTGTCGGGCATCGGGTGCAGGTGGCGGATGTTCGCGGCGCTGACCTTGTGGCCTTCGCTGCGGAGGCGGTCGCAGGCTTCTTTCGCGGGTCCCCAGGCACTGCCCCAGGCGATGATGAGGGCATCACCGCTGGCGTCGCCGTGCACTTCGGGCGCGGGGAATTCGGCGGCGGCATCGAGCAGCTTTTGACGACGCTTGTTGGTCATCTGCTGGTGCATCTTGGCATTGCCGGAGGGGTGGCCGAATTCGTCGTGCTCGAGGCCGGAGATGTGCGGGTATTTGCCGCCGAGCATCTTCGTTCCGGGAGGGGCATGCTGCGTGGTTTTGTCCAAAGGATAGGGCTTCCAGTCGGCATCGCGCGGTGTTTGATCGAGCGTGGGCTCGACCCAGTGTTTGTCGAGATCGGGCTCTTCAAAGGCCTCGATGCGGCTGCTGAGCGCTTGGTCGCTGAGGATGATGACGGGGCTGGAGTATTTCTTGGCGATGCGTGCGGCTTCGAGGGCGATGTAGAAGCAGTCTTCGACATCTTTCGGGGCCAAAACGAAGCGCGGCGTGTCGCCATGGCTGCCGTAGATGGCCTGCATGAGATCGCTTTGCTCCACGCTCGTCGGCA
>Ga0315900_10013184_pt1 | contig 10076 bp, 11 predicted proteins | sample LakEriMetagenome_FD_203521 | JGI IMG/M metagenome (GOLD analysis project Ga0315900, IMG submission 203521) | Freshwater fungal communities from buoy surface, Lake Erie, Ohio, United States - Buoy 12 MA114 | ecosystem: Environmental > Aquatic > Freshwater > Lake > Lake biofilm | place: USA: Lake...
AACAAGATAAAAATTGAAAAAGGTCCAATTAAACAAAATGAAATTGAAAACATAATGAAAGAAGAAGATTTTATATTTTGTAAATAATTTATATATTTTTTTATACATGTATATAAAGCAAACTAACAAATATAATTATGTTACTTACAACCGAAGATCTATATAATCATCAATATGATTATGAAACTTTGAAAACTAATATTTATCTTGTTAGTTTGGTAGATATTTTGAAGACCCAGATTCTAACAATAAATTTCTGTGTCAAGTATATTCTGAATACAGACTTTCAATTTACTAAAGAGGAACAAGAAATTACTATAGATATGGTAAAAAAATATCAACCGCATATAGTAGATGGGGATTTTGTTAATATACAGACGAAAACAACTAACAAACTAAGAATAGACAGTTTTGATGATTTTGAAACCTATTTGAAGAAACATATATAATCTATATGTTAGTATAAATTTACACCTTTTAACATTTCAAACGCCGATTATTTATAGTAAAATAAAATAAAATAAAATTGAATTAAATAGTATTTATTAATATAAATATTATTTATTAAAATGGTTTATATATACATACTTCAGTTAGAGAAAGGTAAATATTATATTGGAAAAACAAGTAATCCACTATTTCGTATAGAAAGTCATTTTAATTTTAATGGTTCTGCTTGGACTATCAAGTATAAACCCATTAAATTAATAAAACTTATTCCAAATTGTGATGATTATGATGAAGATAAATATACTAGAATTTATATGGATAAATATGGAATTCAAAATGTTCGTGGTGGTTCTTATGTTAAAATTGAATTAGATACAACTACAATAACTCATTTACAACAAATGAGTAATGGAACTAATAATAAATGTTTTATTTGTAGTAAAGAAGGACATTTTGCGAAAGATTGTGAAGAAAATGAATGTTGGGAAACAGAAAGTGATGGTAGTGAAAATATATGGTGTTGTGATTATTGTGAAAAAGAATTTACAGACCCAAAAAAATGCGAATATCACGAAAAATATTGTAATTATCGTAATAAGAAATATAATAAATATGAAAGTGAAGAAGAAAACGAAAATGAAAGTGAAAGTGATGATGATTGTTGTTTTAGATGTGGTAGAGAAGGACACTTCGCATCATCTTGTTACGCGTCAAGAGATATAGAAGGCAATTATCTTAAATAATCAGCGTTTGAAATATTAAAAACAATATGTATATAAATATATATGTTATATTTACCAAATGAAATAATCAATGTAATTTTGAGTTTTGTAGAACGACCACAACACTTAAAAATAATAAAATACGTAATAGAAGATTGTTATAAAGAAGATTACGACCCTTATACAGCAGAATATTGGTACGATAATTATTGTTTTGAATATACATTTGTCGAATGGTATTTTTTATATAGAAAAAATCATATTTATTACAGGGTTAAAAATCCAAAATATAAACATACACCCAAAATAATACTAATTGGTGGAAATAAGTTTTTGAATAACCAATATTAAATTAATAGAAAATTCTTTACTAATTTAATACTATTTTTTATTTTTATTTATTTATTTAAGCAGTGGCCGTAGCAGCAACCGATGCCTTCTCAGCCTTATAAAAGTGAGGAGACATATATCTTTGAAGATTGAAATAGGTTAGTTCGTCAGTCTTCTTAAGCTTCAAAAGCGTTTGAAGCTTGGCATCAGGATTGATCTTGCGACCGTTTTCCTTGTCTTGGAGGTTGTTGCTACGAATATACTTATTGATTTCACGAGTAACATCCGTACGGGCCATTTCACTACCAGTTGGCTTTTCAAGGAACTTTGCAAGTTCATCTGAAATCTTGGTAGGCTTTACAAACCCAGAAGGTTGGCGATTCCCTGACTTTCTCTTGCGCTTGGCTTGAGACTTTTGCGCAGCCCTCATCTCACGAGACCACTGCTTCTCAAGGGAACGATATTCAGTCTTCAAAGAGTTAATAAGAGAACTTACTTGATTCAACTTGGCAAGAAATTCAGTAGAACGAGCAGCCATAACAGCAGCATCAGTTTCAGCGGCTTCAACCGCATCTGGTAGAGGAGCGGCAGCAGTCGTGGTAGCAACAGGAGCATCGGCTACAGGAGCAGGTTCAGCCTTTACAGCCTTTGGCTTTGTTTGCTTTGTGGAAGCCTTAACAGGCTTTTCTACAGAGGCAGTTGTTTTTTCAACAACAGGAGTATTAACAGCAGGAGTAGTCTCAACGACGTCAGTCTTAGATTTGCTTGGTTTAGGCATTCTATTATACTATATTACTACAACATCTTTTTAAATTGTTTTAGGCCTTAAATATATTATTTGTTATTGTATATGATGTAAAGTATTTAAATTCATTATTTTTGATTAAAAATTAATATTATATATTTACCTACTTACATATAGCACACTGCTTGATATAACCAAGGCAATGATGTAGCGGCGTCATTATTGACTAAAGTTATTGCTCCTAAAACATAATACGCACCTAAACATTTACTATCTTTATCTATACCAGACATAACAAATTTTTCAAGAATATCTAAAATAATCTTACGAACATCATCTAAATTTTCTAAAGTATGTAAAATATTATAATTAGGTAATCTTATAAATGGATTTCCTGTTGGAGGACATATGGCACATTTTACTTCTTTTGTTAGTGGTGCTCTATATTGCCATATATCTACCAGTTCTCTAATAAATTTTATTAATTGAATTCTGTTTAATGTCAAAAACCATTGTGAGTTTGAATAATTTCCTAGCGCATCAATATTTTGAAATAGGGTTAATGCACGTAATTCCACCGATTTTTTATCTGATACTTCTTTTGTTATATCTGATATTTCAAGACAAATATTAATTTTAAATAATCTACTTAATCTTAATAATGTTCTAAATTCTTCAATTACTTTTGAATTGATTGGTTTTGTGTTGAATGGGTTCTTAATTGCCCCATTACATTTATAAATTAAATTATGAAGTGAAATCAAGTCGAAACCATATATAAATCCATCTTCATCTTTATAACTAAAAAATTGCTCTTTAGGAATAGTTGTTAGTTCCTCCATTGATAAAAAATCAAAATTATTCGTACATAGTAATCTATTCTTTAATGCTGGACCGTGATAACTAATATATTTTCTTTGCAAATAACCTCGTATTATTTTTTGGATTTTAACTGCTGAAACTGATAAAAATAAAAATGAATAAATTCTTGAAATTAATTGTGATTTATTACCAGTAATTTTTAATTTATATGTTTTTGCAATTGTTTTTAATTGTTGTAAATTATAATTATATCTTATTAAAAATTCAAATTCATTGAAATTCGGTACATTTTCATTTATTTCTTCATCTATTTGTTTCATTTTTTTTAATTCTGGCATTTTATTTGTTACATTTTCACACAAAAAATTATAATATTCGTTTATACTATTATCATTCTTGTTTTTTATAAGTTTTTCATTAGGACAAACAACACTCATTTATATATATAATAAGAATTATTTATTATTTTTTCTAATATATATTGTATAAGTATAAGTATAAGTACAAGTACAACTACTTGTACAATCATAAGTATTAAAATAAATATAATTTTGACACTGGTTTTACACGCATTTTTTAAGTTTTTAAAATCATTTTATATTTAAAAAAAAAATTGATTTAAAGATATACCCTATAATTATAGTATATACTAAGAATGGCTGACGCAATCGTTGACGGTACTAATATTGATGTTAATGTATTCTCTTATACGGCTCCTAAAGCACACGCTTCGGGTGGAAAAGTCGTAAATCTAAATAATAAACATTTTAAAGAATCACTCACTTTATCTACACCTCTTATGCTCACTTGGGGTGCTCAAGAAGGGCAAGAACAAGGCACAGGTAAGCCTACTGGTAAATGGACTATGGCCCTACAATTCCCTAGTAGCGAATATAGTAATGCTGATTCAGAGGCATTCTTAAATTCTATGAGAGCATTGGAACAAAAGGTCAAGGCTGATGCGATTATTAATTCTAAGGAATGGTTTGGTAAGGAAATTAAGAGTGCGGAGGTAATTGAAGAAAAATTTAATGTTATGCTAAGACACCCTAAGAAAGCAAAGGGGTCAATTGAAATTGACGAGACTAGGCCTCCTACTCTTACCGTGAAAATTCCTCAATGGTCTGGTGTTTGGAAGCCTGAAATTTATGATGAAGATGGAGAACCACTTTATATTAACGGTAAAGTTAATTCTCATTTGTCACCTCTTGAATATTTAAAGCCTAAGACACACGTTATTTGTTTGATTCAATGTGGTGGACTATGGTTTGTAAATGGTAAGATTTCTATTACTTGGAATTTAAAACAAGCAATCGTTCAAACGCCTAAACAAAGTATGGAAGGAACTTGTTTCTTAAAGCCCAAGGCGGCTGATAAGGAGAAAATGAAGGCGTTGCCTCCTCCTGAAGACGATGTTGATCCTGACGGCGCTCCTACTACAGTTGTAGCTGATTCAGATGATGATCGTGATCCTGACCCTGTTCCTGTTGTTACTGCTCCTCCTCCTGCTGCTGCTGCTGCTGCTGCGGCTCCTGAGGAACAGACCATTGAAGAAGTTAAGCCTAAGAAAAAAATTGTTCGTAAGGCTTCCACTAATGCATAATTGTAAAAATCACTTTAATTGTAATCTTATAAAAAAATCATAAATATTATATTTTTTTAATTTCGTAATAATTACGATATTAAAAAACTTTTTTATAGATATAAACAATTTATTTATTATCATTACTTCTATTTAATTCAAGGTCATTTGATATACACGATAATTCATTATAATTTTGTTTTTCTAGATTAAAAGTATACTCTGTAGATAATGACATTTCTTCATCTTGTTTTTTCTTTTTCTTTTCTATGGCATTGATGATAGTTGGTTTACAACATAAGTAAAACATTATCATTATTCCACAAATTATAAAAAATACTATTAAAATTACTAGTGTCATTATTAATACACTAATATTACTATGTTTAACTGATTTTTCATTCAATAAATTATTAATCGATGATATATTATTCGCAATTGGACTAAGTGTTGGTTCAAAAGTTGGATCAATAATTAAACTAGAACTTGGAACACTAGTTGATTCAAAAGTTGGATTTGCACTTGGGATAGTAGTTGGTTTAAAAGTTGGGTTTGTAATTGGATAAACACTTGGTTCAAAAGTTGGGGTTGCGCTTGGATAAACGCTTGGTTCAAAAGTTGGATTAGCACTTGGACTAACACTTGGACTAACGCTAGGATAAACACTTGGACTAACACTAGGATTAGCACTTGGACTAACACTTGGACTAACACTTGGACTAACACTTGAACAAACACTTGGGCTAACACTTGGATTAACACTTGGTTCAAAAGTTGGACTAGAACTTGGACTAACACTTGGACTAACGCTAGGATAAACACTTGGTTCAAAAGTTGGACTAGAACTTGGACTAACACTTGGACTAACTCTAGGATAAACACTTGGATTAGCACTTGGACTAACACTTGGACTAACACTTGGACTAACACTTGGATTAGCACTTGGATTTAAACTTGGACTAACACTTGGACTAACACTTGGTTCAAAAGTTGGATTTAAACTTGGACTATCACTTGGACTAACACTTGGACTAACACTTGGACTAACACTTGGACTAGCACTTGGACTAACACTTGGACTAACACTTGGACTAACACTTGGATAAACACTTGGATAAACACTTGGATTAGCACTTGGATTAGCACTTGGACTAACACTTGGACTAACACTTGGATTAGCACTTGGTTCAAAAGTTGGACTAGAACTTGGACTAACACTTGGATAAACACTTGGAAAAACACTTGGACTAACACTTGGACTAACACTTGGACTAACACTTGGACTAACACTTGGACTAACACTTGGTTCAAAAGTTGGATTTAAACTTGGACTAACACTTGGACTAACACTTGGACTAGCACTTGGATTAGCACTTGGATAAACACTTGGACTAGCACTTGGACTAGCACTTGGACTATCACTTGGACTAACACTTGGACTAACAGTTGGACTAGCACTTGGACTATCACTTGGACTAACACTTGGACTAACAGTTGGACTAACACTTGGACTAACACTTGGTTCAATACTTGGATAAACACTTGGATAAACACTTGGACTAACACTTGGTTCAATACTTGGATAAACACTTGGATAAACACTTGGACTAACACTAAGATTAGCACTAGGATTAGCACTAGGATTAGCACTAGGATTAGCACTAGGATTAGCACTAGGATTAGCAGTTGGACTAAAACTTGGTTCAAAAGTTAAAATATATATTGACATTATTGTTGGATAAAATGTAGGTAATATTACATTGTCTTTATCATCACTTTGACTATTACTTTGAAATGTATTATCTATACTTTGACTATCACTTTGACTATCACTTTGAAATGTATTATCTATACTTTGACTATCACTTTGAAATTCATTATCTATACTTTGACTTTCATCATTATAATCATCGATATATTTATTATTATTACCATTATTGCCATTTTTTTTGTTGTTAATAGTAAATATATTACTTTTATCTATTGATCTCTTATTATATTCATACGCGTTTATTAAAAAAAAATTATTTGGTACATACAACGAACAAATATATATTGTATATGTAACTAACAACATATATATACAATATTTTTATATTTTTAATAAATTATATTATTATATTATTTTATATATTTTTAAAAAATTAATTTAATTTTAACAATAATATCACCTTTACTGGTAATATTATAAATTTCTGTTTCCGATATTCTTGATATACCCTGTCCTTTGAACTTGTATAATTGTTCCTCTTTTAAATAAATTTTACTCAAAGGAATGGAAAACCACTTCTCTCCTATTTCCAAACTAACAAATTGTTGATTTTTTAGTAAATAAGATAATTTTTCTATATGTATAGTAGTTTCGCAATATATATTATTATTTTCATCAATACTTATATCACTTGGCATTTTTGGTTGACATAATACAATTATTTCTGAACCATCTTTTGCGTCAAAATATAATTCATTATGCCATAAAGGAACTAAATATAATTCATCATCTATATATAATTTATATATATTATGCTCTAATAAATCTTTTAATAAAGGCTTTAATATAATAACCTTATCATTATTATTGCTCTGTTTGATCTTTTCTTTTATAATCAAACTAACAAGTTCCAATATTTCATCTTTAATATAAAAAATATCCTTATATTTATATAATAACTGATATAGTTCTAATGCCCGTTGTTTATTCATATTTTTAAAAATGGTTTGTAAATACGTTAATGATAATGAATCATAATTAATTACTATTTCTTTTACAGCATTTATTAAAATATCTGTATAAGATGCATTGTTTAATATAGAAGAAATAAAGATATTTAATAAATAAATATAATTATTTGGGTCTTTTGAAGAAGATGAACTAACAAATGGACTATTAGTATTTAAATAATCCGTTTTATTTATTATATCCAATTCCCTTAACAAAAAATCATATGCATCACTTATTTTTTGAAATTTATCCTTTGCGTTTTGTTCTTTATTTTTATCAGGATGCCATTTTAGCGCCAATTTACGATATTGTTTCTTAATATATTCTACATCCAATTTTGTTAGTTCTATTTCTAAAATTTCCAACTCTTCTAATGCCATTTGCAAATCCATTTCATTATTATTAGAATTCATGTATAATACTTACTAAATATAATAAAAAACTCTCTAAATGATAAATAGGACGATAATTATTATTATAATATTTAAAAAAACTATACGCTTTTAATAATATATTTGATATATGTTTTTTTTTTATTTTATTTATTTGAATTAGATATGTTACCATATACCAAATACAATCCGTAATATCTAAATTATATATAAATATATCATAAAGTAAATCACGAAATTCTAAAAAGGCTAATTCATCTATATTTATCATTACCTTTAAAATTTTATCACAAATAATTTTATAAGGATACATCAATTCATTAACACCTATATGTAAATATTTAATATTTATAATATTATCTATTTTTATATCTACAGGCATTTTTTGTTTTAAACATTTTGTATAAGCAACTTTGGTTGGTCTGGAAATGTGAATAATTTCACAACAATTTAATATTGAATCAGGAATAAAACTGATTTCTTCTGTTAGAAATATAAATTTAATATTAATAGATGCTGGGTTATTTTCTTGCATATAACTATAAAAGTTTTCTAATAATTCATTATGAATATTATGAAAATCTTTACATACAATAATTCCTGTTTTATCGTTTTTTGCCGATAAAATATCTACAATTTGTTGATAAATATCGTGCCATAATAATTTAGAATTACAACCTAATAATGACATATCAATCTCATAATGAACATCACTAATTTTAAATAAATATTGTTTTTTATCATATGTGAGGTTTAATTTTTTTTCATACTTAAGAAGCGATGGACTATATTTTTTAATAGAATATAACATTTGACTATATTTACCGACTCCACTAGGCCCATAAAAAATAAGATTACCAAGTTTATCCAGCTTATCTGGAAACTTGGAATAATATTTATCCAAATTTGGATGTAAATTTATTTTATCAATTGCATTTATATATTCTTCAAAATGTGTTTCAAGAAACTTCATTGATATAATATAGTAAGTACTCTTTATTTCATAAACTAACAAATAAATATAGTAAAATTTTACTATGTTTATTTTTTACTATATTTATTTGTTTATATATTAAAAACAATCTTATAATTTAACAAAGGATACTAATGAATATAGTAAAAACAATTGACCAATATAATATAAAGTATGTTTATTTTTGTGACTCAATAAAAAATAATATTATAAATGATGGTAATTTTATAAGAATATTTTACTCAACACCATTATTAGTATTTAATGGCATTTATATTTCTGTAAATATTGGATATGTATATATTGAAAAATATTATAATAAATTTAAATGTTCCTTTGACTTGATTCAATACCAACATATTATTGAAAAAATAAAAGTAATTGAAGAAGATATACTTAGAAAAGTGAATATAACTGATAAGGTTCCTCAATATAAAATTTATGAACAATTAAAAAATGGAAATATTAAAATTTTTTCCGAATCTATTGATAAAATAAAAAATACATTTTTATTAAAAATTTCTGGAATATGGGAAACTAAAAATGAATATGGTTTAACATATAAATTTATAAATATTTAGCCTTGTGTGCTATAAAAATGTAAAATAACACCAATCGTAATTACTATTAAAAAATTAATTACACCAAATAACCCTAATAAGGCGAAAGTTTTATCAGTAAACAAGTTGCTAGTTATTTCATTGGAATTTTTAAACAAGGATGACATTAAAATTAGTATTTGTGTTGCTAAAAATATAGTAGATAATACTGAAAATGAATTATAATAACTAGACACTTCACCACTGGATATTTTATCAAAATATACAGACAAATAAAAAATAAACAATGATATTATAAACAAAATAACTATAAATGGGATCATATCTAACCAATTAGGGGGTGGGTAATTTAATATCATAATAAATAATATTCCTAATAATAATCCAGAATAACCGCCGATTAATGCTTTTAGCCCATTTGAATCAGTCATTCCAGTAGTAATAATTATTATTATAAATGACGCAATAATTACTGATAATGGTATATTAATAACTCTTTTATATTCATCCTTATTAAACATCTTAATTAATATATAGTTATATAATTATATATTAATTATTTTTCTTTGAATATTTTTAGCATTTTAGTAGTAGTATATTTAATTAACCTTACCCTTTACACCCTTGAAGATTTTAGAACTTGTAAAAATAACACCTTTGTGTTAAAATCTAAAAGGTTTATCCATTTCAGGAATGTGTAAATTTTGGTTATGGAATTTCTTCTAAAATCCCTGAAGTTTTAGGTAAGGTTGAAATGAAATTCCTCACTCACTCGCCT
>Ga0315900_10013188_pt1 | contig 10074 bp, 6 predicted proteins | sample LakEriMetagenome_FD_203521 | JGI IMG/M metagenome (GOLD analysis project Ga0315900, IMG submission 203521) | Freshwater fungal communities from buoy surface, Lake Erie, Ohio, United States - Buoy 12 MA114 | ecosystem: Environmental > Aquatic > Freshwater > Lake > Lake biofilm | place: USA: Lake...
TGCCTTGACGAAGGCAATATTTACTGACAACTTGTATGAAGGAAATCGTGGAAAGGTGTATAAGGCCCAAGTAAAGCTCATAAAGCTGCTTGTAGATAAATCAAGTATAATACAAGAGAGTATTGTTAAGGAGCGCATAGGTTTCAAGAAGGAGATTGCGGATATTTTGAAGGAGCCTGAGGCTGTTGCCAAGTTTGAGATACCGAAGCGGAACCCGAAGCCGAAGAAGAAGGCTAAATGGGATAAGGAGATTCAGAACTATGTGACAGTGCGTAATAATAGTAACAGCGATGCCGAATTGGGTTCCTCTGCGCGCTCTTCCGCTGCAGCACAAGGCTCCTCTGTTGCCAACTCGTCTGCGATTCCTAGCCTCTCTGCCTTAACATTTGATGCGAACTTGAGTGGTTCCACGGGTGCTAAGCTCTATAAGGACACGGCTACGGGGAAGAAGTGGGTGGTGAAGCAGGCCGATAAAGGCGGTGGAATTGGCCAGGTGCGCAATGAGGCCGCAGTAAATGCCATCTATGCCGCTTTGAAAGTCCCTGTCCCACCTTTCAAGTTTGACAAGGAGGGCCGAGCTCTTATTCTTGAGTCTATTGACGGTGTTCTCCTTGCTAAGGCCACGACAGCACAGCGTGAGAAGGCCATCAAAGAACTATCGGCTGCCTTTGTGGTGGATGCCCTTTTGGCTAACTGGGATGTTATAGGACTGGGATATGATAATATTATCTTGCCGGCCAATGGCTCCCCTGCTGTGCGTATTGACAACGGGGGAGCTTTGGAATATCGTGCGAAGGGAGGTGTTAAGAGTCTTGGTCCAACGGTTGATGAACTTGATACGATGCGTGATAAGAAGGCGAATCCGTCGGCGTCCAAGATTTTCGGTCATCTGACAACTGCAGATATAGAGGAGCAAATAAAGACCATTATTAGGCCGAATAAGGCTCTTATTCTGCATTTGACGCCGCCGTCCATTAGGGAGGTGATGCATAGACGCATAATTTATATGACGGATGAGTACAGTCCTGAAGAGAAGGCTATACCTGAGACAAATGTAATATCGCTCGGACGCATTTTCAATATCTCGGAAATTGCCTTCACTTCGCCAGGCCCGAAGGTGTCAACCCGCAGGGACTCCACGGATGATATAAAGGACACGATAGATGAGCGCGCGATGGCCGGTGCTAAATTGACAGGCATGGACCTTGCAACTATTAAGGAATTTTCAAAGTCGCCTCGTTTGAATAGGTTCCTTAGTTTAAACGAGATGTATTCATTCGTTCACGAACCATTGAATACGTTCTTACGGTCCAAGTTTACCCCTGCTAGCACGTCGGCTGACCCTGCCACTTATTCGCAAATGCTCTTATATTATTATTTTGTGAATCTGTACAATGCAATACAGAAGCGGCCTATTGAGACGCCTATGAAGTTGCTGCGTGTCTTCAGGGGCACACGAACTTGGTATATGGGTGAGGAACCCTATAAGTTTTACTATATGAATGCGTTTGCTTCAACGTCGCCCCTTTTAAGAATCGCGAAGGGCTTCACGAAGGACTATAAAAAGATATATGTGTATTATGCGCATCCTTTTGCGAGATTCATGAATATAGACCCTGTTTCTTACTTTGTAGATGAGAACGAGGTGTTGTTTTCGCCATATAATCGGTATTTATATGTGGATACGAGGATTGTGAAGGGGAATGAATACAAGATTTATTGTGTAGTTCCCACGGACCTGGTGATTCCGAAGACCTTTAGCGAGTTTATGGAGTGGAAGGGGACCATTCAGGATAAGGTTACAGAGTATGACAAGCTCAAGATGCACGAGGAGTTGGCTGTAGAGGCTGCGGCAATGAAGGGTGGTCGTGTGGGTCTTTTGAATCGCACACGGCGGGTTCGGTCTCCGCCTCGCAATGCTAAGAAGAAGACGGCGAGGGCGCGTTCAGCGTCTCGCCCTTCCTCTAAAGGACGAGAGGAGCGCTGGATTTGCTCACTTCCTGTCTTTCCAGGTAAGGCTCCAACAAAGGCTGAGATGGTTGTGATAGAGCAGATGAAGAGGCTGATAGAGAAGGATGATATTGTGGGATAGCGGGTTGACCACATAGTGGGCTGGTATGATGTAAGGGGGGCGAGCGCAGCGAGCCCTCATGTGGTATTTCAATATCAAACCATCCAGACCATCAAATCATATTTAGACTTTCCGGTAAAATGCCTTACTGTAGTAAGCTGCAGTTCATTAAATTTCTATATAATTAATATATAAATGTCAAACACACGCAAGAATTTAAGAGGTGGTGGTTTTTTTAAGCGTTTATTTGGTATAAAGTCAAATAATACTAGAAAAAATAAAAATTCAGTGAATTCTAATTTTAATAAAGTAAAAAAGTTTAATAGGTATAGGCCAATTAAAGCTATAATACATGAAATTAGCAATTCTGATTCAATTAAAGGGATGAAATCATCTAAAGCTCCATTGGTTACATTCATGGTTAAAGTTAATGTGATAAAAGGGGTAATTTCAGATATAATAAATAAAATGAAAAATAGTGGAGATACCTCTGATAATATATATAATACGTTCAAATCAGCTGAAAATATAGTTAATGATGTATATAAATACTCGTATAATCTATTTACTGTGGAAAAAATGAATAAACATAAGGAAAGTGTTAAACATTGGAATCATTTTAAAAATATGACTAATTCCGAATTTACAAAAGTAGCGCCAGAATATTTTACTCGTATAAACGCTTATAAGAATGATTTATCGTCTGGAAAGTATAAAGATCTTATAAATGGTAAATTTAGTATGAATGATCAAAAAGATGAGTGTAAGTATGCGCTCAAATATTTAAAGTTAATTATAGAATTGTCTAATAAAAAAAACTTATCTGAAAAAGACGAACAAAAGTTAAATGAATATATTACTATATTGAAACGCTATTATGGTTTTTCCAATTTGATTGTTGATATCATGTTTAATGATGTTCTACAAAAATATGCAAATTTATATAAACGTATACGTTCCCTTCTACTAGTTCCATATTTTCCAGATGAATATGATAATCTTTTTCAAGAGGCATTTAATGATAAATTTCCATCGCTTTATAATTTTCAGGTAAAAGAGATACAATCTGCAAATTTTCTTTTTCCATCTAAACAAACAAGGAAAAAATGGGGCTTCGTTAAGTTAAAAAATATTGGTGCAAACAATGTGACTGATACGAAGAGTAGATTTCCTGTCCCTTCTAATGATGTTGCGGCTTATATAGAGAATGACGCCGACAATGATGATGTAATTTCTAATTTCAAAGAGTTACCATCAAGAGGTGACTGGTTGAATATCGTTTAGAAGAGGAAAAAGTCCGTGACCACCCAGACGCCTTATGGGGCCGCGCGGAAGCTCTCCTTCTGAAAAATTGAGTTCTGTTTGCATTTTGTATTGTTAGTATAAAATGGAACAGGCACATTCAACCTACGTGGTATTTGAGCACCCTGCGTGCACCTTTGACGATTCCAACAATGTTCACAAGGTGATTGCTAGTAGGGATATTAAGGAGGACACTATCCTGCTGGTTGAACATGTATACCATGACGAGGGTGACAACGGGACTGCTGTGCGCCTGACACACCTTGTTCAGTGTGACTCAAGGCTTTATAACTCGCTGTATCCAAGAACATCTGAATGGACTGAGGATGTAGTGAATGGCCCGCCTGAGAGGGTTATTTACGAAAAACTGCAAAAAAATGTATTCAAAAAGGAGTGTGGGTTTCTTTTGGGCGAGCGTATATCATGGTTTAATCACAGTCTTGAACCCAACTGCTATTCTTATCATATAGCTACTCCTCTTCAGACTGAAGTGAATGCTCATATGATGTGTGTGATTGCTCTTCGGCCTATTTCTGCAGGAGAGGAACTGTGCATTTGTTATAGTCCAAACATCAAGTTCGTTGACGGTGAACCTGTTGACATGGGGTTGTCGCTCCCTGTTATACCTACAGAGGCTTCTATTGATACTAAGAGAAAAATACATACACTTATACGGGAGTATATGAAGGGCGACGTCGCTCGTAGCGTTATTATTATTCATATATCAATGTATTATGGCCTATACTTAACACGAGATATGATGTGTCCAACTGAGCGTTTCATAAAGTTTGCCAGGGGTAAGTTCAAAGAGAAATCAAAGGAGCCGCGTAATCTTGCTGTGAAATGGTTAGTGTGGCTGAATCATAGTTTACCTTCTGAGTGGGGATTTGATTGATGCTGATGGGGTGGCGAGCGCAGCGATGCCTTTCGTTCCCAGTGTAGGCAGTGAAGGATGCATTCTTCACTTTTCAGTCGGCTTGCATTTTGGACTCTTCAAATGGACGAATGAATTCGTCAATTCTATTTTCTTTTTTTTCGTGGCTCTTTGGTACATCCTTCACTTCCTTCACTGTTACATATATTTATTTAATAAAAAACAAATTATGATATAAAAAGTCATAAACACTAAGTGAAGGATGATAGTGAACTATAAGTGAAGGATAAAAACAATCCTTCACTGAGAAGAAGTAGCAACTCTAATTTTGTCTAAAAATAAAACTTTACCATAAATCCCATCCATGGCAGTTTTGGCGATCCATCCCCTAATCGTATACGTTGTCAACAGACGCCCAAATACAATAGCGGATTTAGCCCTCATTTCATATCTACTGCACCATTGAGAATAAAGCCTATAAAGCTCCTGATTAGAACCTTTCCATTCAGAATCGCCACTAAAATTAGCTGCAAGTTCAGTAAGGAACATCTCCTCAGGAGGGCGTTCATTCTCCAGCATAATCTCTCGCAAATCAGTGACAGGAAACTTCTGCACATTGAACCCAGACAGGTCTACTTTCATTAAATAATCGTAGACAGCCCCTGCAGTTTCATCTTTATCAAACAAATCAGCAGTTTCAGCCCAATAATCAAAGTCACCCAAATGTTTATCGCCAGTATAGAAAATGGCATATCTCCTATCTGTATTTTCAAGCTTAACCGCTGTAACATCATTACTCGCCATAACATAGGACATATACGTATCAATCTGGAAAGAAGGAAGCCCTTTAGGGTTGATGGTGGCGGAATTGGCAGTGATTTTAGCCTTCAGCATATTAGCCATTGTACTATTGATGGAATATGACGATTCTTCCATATAGCAAAAGAGTTTAGACATTTGCGCTGTACTATGGGAATCAAAGAGGTCCTTCATAATATCATCTGTATATTGATACTGCTCATAACCTATTATCTTTTTACCGACGAGACCCCAAATGAGAGACTTTCCAACGCCCTGAGGCCCCGTAAAGACGAGGCAAACTCCAGGAACCACCCATGGTTTCTGTAACTTGAGTGCAATCCATTTTATGATATAGTCACAGTGTTCTTGAATACCATTTGCCAAGTTGAGTGCTATTTCTTTGAAGCGTTCCAACCCAGCCTCGCCGCCCTCAGTGGGCAACGAGTGAGCCCTAATGGGCGCATAGGTATTATACTCCGTATCAGCACACACACCATCGGGCTTATAAACAAGTTTGTCATATTGCCTGCGGTCTTTGCACTTAATCCAGAGATTAAGGAATGGCACGTGATTCACGATGGAATCCTTCTTATGTTCAAAGTACAAATCAGCGTACACAATGCTAGCAAGAGAATGTGGATACATTTGAAGAGCACCTCCCTTTTTAATTTCACAAATAGTGCCATTCTCTCGCAGAAAGAAGTGATTCTTTTCAAAGGCTTCCTTTCTAGCATAGAACGCTTCAAAGGAGACGCCTTCAGCCACGTATAATATCTCATTTTTAATGGAATACGAATGCACAATAGGCTTGCAAACGAGGCGCACATTATATCCAGTTTTATTGAGAATGCATTCTTCTCCAGCCCGCAGAAGCTCAGATGGGAATTCAAGTTCACCATCAAGTTTCCTTACATTACCTCCATCAAATATGAGAACATCCATAGAGCGCCCTTTAGAGCTAAAGAAAGCATCAAGTGTCATGATGATATTGTGCTCTATAGTTTGAAGCACTTCGCTGAGGACAGAAGCCTTAGGATTAGGTTTGCGAAGGCATCTTTTGCGTATTTGTTCGTTTTCATTCCAAACCACATTCATGAGTGCATTCACTTCCCTTTGTATGCTGTGAAGGAGGCTCAGGTCACCATCAGGCTCCTCGGTGCTACGAATGAAAGGATTGTGTAGAGAAATATCGCCTCCATAGAGAATTTTGAGGAACGCTATTTTAGCGGTGGACCTATTGGATGAAACAGCATTCAGGCATTCATCCCTGTGGTCTATGTAGTATTTAATATTATCAGCAGTGAGTCCTTTCTCAACCGCCAGTTTATGTGCAAAGACATAGTGGGCATTTTCAATATCAATGTCCCAATAGTATTTAGCAATGAGTGGGTTGCGTATCTCTTTAGAGAATGATTGAAGTCCGAGACCGTTCGTAGCATAGACTCTACCTGTTTTTGATTCTTCACGACCTTTTCCGTGTCTATATACGACTTCAGCTTCGTTGGAATGCTTTCTATTTTTATAATATTTTTTGAGATGTGTTCTATCAATGAGGGCAAAGGCTTCGTCGTTGAGAATAGACCTCATCATATCAGGGTCAAATAACTCTTTCTTGACTATTTGGAAAGAGTGAGGGATTGGGTCGCTCGTAGCACTAGAGAAAATATCGGTTGAAGCAACGGACATTTTGTGGAGTGGCTTTCTACTAAGGGCCGGGAGAATAAATCGTTTAACAAAAAACGAGGAACCGGAGAGTTTCAGGGCTGGGCGGCCTCAGCGGCCTTGGCGGCCGCCTCGGCTTCCTTTTTGGCTTTATAGGCAGCCCTTCGCTTTTCATTTATTGCATCTCTATTTTTATGATAATGGTCTAGAACACGTGATTTGTTTGAATTATAATATTTTTCAACAGTTTTCGCCTTTGCAGCTAAAGCCTCTAATTCTTTGAGGCGTTCGGCGGAGATAGTGACGACATCAGTAGGCTCCCCCATGCTTATCCTACAACAACGAGAGAGTATTTAAGCAGAGAGAGTGCGCAGAGGGTCCCGAAGGCCCCCGCGTGAAAACCAGGACCCATAATAGGATGGAGATAGCGGAGGAGAACAGTCGTTCAGTGGGCATACCATTGATGCTAGACCCGGTGTTTATGGGAGACGAGGGCATGCCAGTATTTTATGCATCGGTGCATGGTGTGCGATATTATGGAAAGACGCCCCAGGAGGTGGAGAGGGCATTGCGTGGACTGGAACCGAAGAGTGTGAAGAGGGCGAGAGGGACGCGAAGGGCGAGTAAGGTGCGTAGTGATATATTGAGTGGAGGCCCAGAGGTGACGGCGGGATGGTTACGTGGGCGAAAGAGTGCTGCGGAAAATGGTTGGAACGACCCATGGGAGCAGAAGAGGAGGGCGCAGGAAGCATGGAAGGCTCGTATGGAGAATGAGAGTTACATGAATGTGCCATTTTTGAGTATGCTGGGGCTACCGAAGGAGATGAATACGATGCGTGTGAGGCGACGGAACACAGTGCGTAATAGGAGAAAAAGTGTAGCGAACGAGCGGAAGGAGTTGAAGGTGACAGAGAGGGGTCGCAGTCGGAAATCCAAGTGAAACCACCCGGAGTTTGGGCGAGCGCAGCGAGCCCTTTGTAGGGGTGATGCGGACAGTCGCGTGGGGGATGTCATGATGTTTTTTATACATTGTATTCCGGCTACAATATACTACTATTATATTTATTAAATGTAATAGTAGTATATTTTATATAGAAAGAGTAGAAATGAGTGAAGAAAAGGTCTACACGGTGGACGACCTTATAAAAAAAATAAAGTCAGGTGATGATATTGAAGATATTGTAAAGAAGGTGGAAGATATAAATGTCTTAGGTAAGAATGGATTGGCACCACTTCATGTTGCTTCAAAAAAAGATGTGTATCTAGTATTTACATTAATTCATGCTGGAGCAAATGTTGATATAGTAGATTATGAAATGAATACACCCATTCATTATGCTGCTAGTTTAGGAAAGTTAGATATAGTATCAGAGTTAATTGATGCTGGAGCAAATCTTAATATAGAAAATATGTGGGGGAATACGCCACTTCATAATGCACTTTATGCAGAAAAATTTGTTACTGCTAAAAAAATAATAAATTCTGATAAAGCGAATATTAATATAAAAACGAATAATGGCGATACTCCCCTTCATATAGCAGTAATATCATCAAATACAAAAGCTACAGATGTCATATCAGAGTTACTTAGTAAAGGTGCTGACATTAATATAAAAAATAATGATGGGAAGACTCCTTTAGAATATGCGACTTTACCCGAAATAAAAAAGTTATTTGAAATGCATATGCAACGATTGCAAACTATGTCTAATAATATATCTGATATATCTTCTAACATTGATGATATAACTTCTAACATGTCTGATAAAACTAGAAAAAGATTGGAGAACATTTTTAATACGTATGAAATAAATACTAATGCATATAAAACATATGATAGAAGTAATAATGGAGAAGTAATATATGATAGAAGTAATGATGAAGAAATAAGTATAGATGATATAAAAGATAAAATAGAACCACGAATTAAAGGCGGTAGGGAATTAACGAAGTTTGATAAACTTATTATAGATGATTGGATGCCGAATTCATTTGGATACAATTTTATTCTTATAACAAAAAAAAAAAAAATAAATGATTTCCTTAAAAAAAATATATCATTATTCTATGAGGATGATGATTCTGAAATACAAAAAATGATTTATGAAAAGGTTAAATATTTAAAGGATAGAATAAGTATGATTGAATTTAGAAAAATAAAATTTTATTACAATTTTATTTCATTATACAATGCTATACAAAAAAGAGCTATAAATAAGAATAAAATATTGAGAGTGTTTAGAGGTGTTCAGCATTGGTATTTGAATAAAAATCCTGATACATTTTCATATATAAATAGTTTTACAGCTACTACATCAGATATAGATGTTGCACAAGATTTTGGTAGAAAAGAAGGAATGGGAATGACGTTAATAGTAAGTAATATGCATGATGATTTAACAAATGTATCAAAGCTTGGAAATAAAATATATATATTTTATGCCCACCCCCTTTGTAGGTTTATGAGCATTCCATCTGGATTAGAAGAGGTACTGTTTGCCCCTTACCATCGTTATATATATGTGGAGACGAGAAAAGCTGGGGAGTTTATATATAGAATATACTGTGTCCTACCTACAGACCTTGTAATACCAGACACATTTGATGAATTTATGCCATGGAGAGATGATATAGTGGATAAAACATCTGAATATGCAAAAGAGAGGGTGAAGGAGGAGCTTGCTAAGGGTCTAGATGAAATGACTGGAGGAAAGCTAGCTCTAATGGACCGACCGAGGGTGAATCATACTATGAGAAATATTACGAAAAAGGGGATGAATGTGAAGAAGAATGGGCGTTCAGTTACGAGAAAGAGGAATGCTGTGAAGAAGAGTGTACTAGATAAGCAAAGTATGATGCGATGGATTGAACCATTACCAGCATTTGAAGGGAAGAAGCCAACGAAGGCTGAGTGGGCAATAATAGAGCAGATGAAGAAGGTGATAGAGAAGGATAAGATAGAGGGGTAGTGCGTGGACAGTCGCAGGGGGCTTAAAGGAGAGTGTGGGCGGATTGTAAAATGCAAACCACCCGGACTCATTAGCACGTGATAATACTTATGAAATCACATTGAAAAACAAGTTTTCAATATTGGATATTCTATATCCAATGTGATTTCTACTGAAGTTTCCGGAAAATAAATTTATTTCCGGTAAAAATTTATAAGAAGAGACTAAAAAGAGTATCATAAAAGTATCATGAAAAATTTTATGTGAGTTTTAAAAGAGTATGCAAAAACATAACTCATGACACTCGCGCATTTTTAAAAGTCTCATAAAAATTTCATGATACTTTTATGAGCTTTTTTGAATTGCGCGAAATTTGTTTCTTTTTACCGGAAATAAATTTATTTTCCGGAAACTTC
>Ga0315900_10013190_pt1 | contig 10073 bp, 8 predicted proteins | sample LakEriMetagenome_FD_203521 | JGI IMG/M metagenome (GOLD analysis project Ga0315900, IMG submission 203521) | Freshwater fungal communities from buoy surface, Lake Erie, Ohio, United States - Buoy 12 MA114 | ecosystem: Environmental > Aquatic > Freshwater > Lake > Lake biofilm | place: USA: Lake...
GCAAGGCATTGACCTGAGGCGCCAGGCGGTCCATCACGTCATCCACCCACCGCGCCGTGTGTTCATCCACGGCAGTGTGCAATGCGGTCGGGTTCGCAGGAACGTCGGCCACCTCAGTCAGGGTCGGCACCCTGGTCAGCAAGTCCTGTCGCGCCCGGGTCATGACGGCACCCCGACGTTCAGCCCCTGCGGCGCCCAGCCACGGGCCTCGTAAGCCCGCCAGCGCTGGCGGGCCTGTCGCCGGTCTTCAGGCTCCAGGGTGACCAGCTCGATCATCCGGTCCCAGGTGTCGGCGTCATCCGCCGGCTGCTGACTCAGATGCACCAGCACGCGGGCGCACTCCAGGTCGTGGGGCCAGGGGTCGCTCTCCCCCATCAGCCAGATCGAGGTGCGGTGCAGCCGCGCAGGCACTGGCTGACCGACGCGCAAGCGGTGGTGGGGATGAAATTCCTGCGGCTCGACGGTCCACAACGCCTTGTCCAGCAAGTCCATCTCGGCATCCTCGCCGCGCACGAGCACCCTGGAGCCCTGTCGCACCGCCTTGCGCAGCAAGCGGCAGGCGTACAGGGTGCGGTCCTCCACACCAAAATGGAAGCGGATGTCGGCCACGACACCCTCACCTGGGCTTGAGGTCATGAGGTCACAAGGTGATGAGGACGTCGCAAGTCCGCGCGCCGGCCCTTGGCTCAGGCGGCCCGGCCCAGGATGAAGTGGGTCAGCAGTGGCACCGGCCGGCCTGTGCCGCCCTTGGCGGCGCCAGACTTCCAGGCCGTACCGGCGATGTCCAGGTGTGCCCAGGGGTACTTGCCAGCGAAGCGCTTGAGGAACATCGCAGCCGTGATGGCGCCACCCGCACGCGGGCCCACATTGGCCATGTCCGCGAAGGAACTCTTCAGCGCCTCGTCGTACTCTTCGTCCACCGGCATGCGCCAGCAAGGATCCAGGGCTGTGTCACCGGCACGCTGCAACTCCTCTGCCAAGGCATCGTCAGGGCTGAACAGGCCGCTGCGCTGGTGGCCCAGGGCGATGACACATGCGCCGGTCAGCGTGGCGATATCGATCACCGCCGCGGGCTTGAAGCGCTCGGCGTAGGTCAAGGCATCGCAAAGGATCAGCCGACCCTCGGCGTCCGTGTTGAGGATCTCGATGGTCTGGCCCGACAGGCTGGTGACCACATCGCCCGGCTTCACCGCCCTGCCCCCCGGCATGTTCTCTGTGGCGGCGATCAGTCCGACGACATTGACCTTGGCCTTCAACTGCGCCAACGCCCGCAGGGTGCCCAGCACGCTGGCCGCACCCCCCATGTCGTACTTCATCTCATCCATTTCCGCAGCAGGCTTCAGCGAGATACCCCCGGTGTCGAAGGTGATGCCCTTGCCCACCAGCACGATGGGAGCCTGCTTCTTGGAGGCCCCCTGCCACTGCGCCACGATGAACTTTGGCGGCTCGGCCGAGCCCCTGGCCACGGCCAGGAAGGAGCCCATACCCAGCTTCTCGATCTCCTTGCGCTCCAGCACCTGCACCTTCAAGCCGTGGCGCTTGCCCAGGCGGCGGGCCTCTTCGGCCAGAAAGGTCGGCGTGCAGTGGTTACCCGGCCGGTTGGCGCACTCACGAGCCAGGGTCACCCCCTGGCCGATAGCCGCCCCGCGCGCCAGCGCGGCCTGAAGTCCCGCCTCATCAGCGGCGGCGCACAGCAACCGCACCGTGCCCAGCGCAGGGGCCGCCGGCGCACTGGGCTTGGTATGTCGGTACAGGTAGACCGCGTCGAGTGCCGCCACTGCCAGCGCCTCGGCTTGGGCTGCTGTGGGCCCGCCCGTGGCGAGCACACCAACGTTCAAGGTCTTGCTGCCGCCGGTCTTGAGCAGGCCCAGCCCTGCCGCGAAGGCCTTGGCCATGGCCTTGGCCGAGGCGTTGGAGGCCACACAGAAGGCCACCCGCGGTGCCAGCACCTTGGCAGGCTGGTGCACGAGCACCGACTTGCCGCCTTTGAGCTCCACCTCGCCAGTGGCACACAGGTCCCGCCACAAAGCGGCCAGCGGCTTGTCCAGCAACCCCAGGTCGGCATCGGCGGCCAGCACGACCAGCAGGGCGTCGGCGTCGGTCCTGGACCAGGATGACGGGGAAAAGCTCAGGGTGTGGAAGTCCATAATCACTCAGGCGATGAAAGATTGACGATGTTATTTCAAGGTGCGCTCAGGAAGGAGCTCGGCCGCAGCTTTGCCGCCACCTTGGTGGTGGTGCTGACGATCGTGCTCACGATGATGCTTGTCCGAACGCTGGGTCAGGCCGAGCGGGGTGTGGCCTCACCGCAGGATGTGTTGCTGCTGCTGGGTTTTGCGACCATGTCGCATATGCCCACGATGATCAACTTGTCCCTGTTCGTCGCGGTGGTGCTCACGCTGGGCCGCATGTATCGCGACAGCGAGATGGCGGTCTGGTTCAGCAGCGGCGTTTCGCTGGCCCGGACGGTTCGGCCCGTACTGTGGACCGCGACGCCGGGGCTGGCGCTGGTGGGGGTGATGGTCACCCTAGCCTGGCCCTGGGTGAACCAGCAGACGCTGGAGGTGCGAGAGCGTTACAGCCAGCGTTCGGACGTAGCAAGGGTGGCACCAGGGTTGTTCCAGACGTCCTCCGACGGGCGACGAGTGTTCTTCATCGACCGCGACAGTGAAGAGTCGCGACAGGCGCGCAATGTGTTCATCCTGACCCAGGATGGTGGCAAGGAGAGCATCACCACTGCGCTTTCAGGCGCCGTGCTCACCCAGGGCCACGACCGTTTCGTGGTGCTGGACCGCGGGCAACGCAACGAGTTCAATGCCGAAACGGGTGAACGGGCCCAGGCAAGGTTCGAGGGCTACCGCGTTCTGATGGACCAGGGCGTCACGTTCACCTCTCCGTCCCTACCGCCTAAGGCAGTGTCCACTCTGGAATTGCTGGACGAGCGCGGCCCCTTGAACGATGGAGAACTCGCCTGGCGTGTGGGCATGTGGCTGGGCGCTTGCAATCTCACGCTGTTAGGGGTCGGCCTGTCTGCTGTTAACCCTCGCCGGGCCACCAACTGGAACCTTATCCTGGCCTTACTTAGCTTCATCGTGTACTTCAATCTCATCAACCTGAGCCAGTCATGGGTGGCGGGTCGTCACCTGTCCCTGGGGGCCGCGCTGTGCGGTTTGCACGGTGCGGTGCTGCTGTGCGCTATGGCCTTGATCTGGTGGCGTGATCACACCGCCGCTTGGGCATGGTCAGGTTGGGGGCGCAGGCTAGTAGTCCGCGCCATGCGGGGGCAGACTTGAAGACGGTAAGGCGGCTTCTGTACCGCGACATTGCGGGATCGGTGTTTTTCGTGTCGGCGGCTTTCCTGTCCTTGTTCTTCTTCATCGACTTTGTAGACGAACTTTCCGCTGGAGCGAAGTTTGCTGGCGCGCTCCGGTATGCGTTGCTGACTGCGGCACTGCGAGTGCCCGGGCACCTGTACGAACTGGCCGCCATTTCGGTGCTGATCGGAACTATTTACGCCCTTTCTCGTATGGCACAAGCTTCAGAGTTCACCATCCTGCGCACGGCAGGCCTAGGGCCGGGCCGTGCACTGGCCATGGTGCTGTTGCCAGGGGCCCTGTTCGGCGCGGCTGCCTTCGCGATGGGCGAGTGGCTCATGCCCCTGGCGGAGCGACAGGTCGTGCTGCTTCAGACCGGCAGGGCCGGCGTCGGACTGCCGCTGGGCCACGCCGGCGCCTGGCTGAAGGATGAAGTGGCGGATGAAGCAGGAAACGACTTGAGAGACCAAAGGGGCTCGGGACCTGCGGCTCGGCATTCCGCCATCAACGTGGGAGCCGCGGAGGTGAACGGGCGTCTGCTGCGGGTACGGATTTTCGAATTCGACCGGGACAACCGTCTCGTGCGCCGTATCGAAGCAGGTCAAGCCCAAGTGGACACCACTGGCCTGTGGACGCTAACGCAGGTGAGCGTGGCTGAATGGCCGCAAGCCAACCCCGATTCCATCTCTTTCAACCCTGCCGCTCCCACTGAAACCGCTTCCGCGCAGGCCTCACCGCCCACCCTACCGGAACTCACGGTGGTCACCCAACAGTTTGACAGCATGCCATGGCGTAGCACCCTCATCCCTGAGGTCGTAGCCGCCGCCGTAATGCCCTTGCACACCATGTCCATCGTAGAACTCTGGCGCTACAGCCGGCACCTTTCCAAGCAGGAGCAGGCAGCCCAACGCTATGAGATCCAATTCTGGAAACGCGCCTTGTATCCCTTGGCCTGCATCGTGATGGCGGCGCTGGCGCTGCCTTTCGCTTACCTGCACGCCCGCGCGGGCGGGGTCAGCCTCAAGGTGTTTGGCGGCATCATGCTGGGTATCAGTTTCGTCCTGCTGAACAACCTGGCGGGCCATATCGGCGTGCTGCGGGATTGGAGCCCCTGGTGGGCGGCGGCCAGTCCCAGCCTGGTTTACCTGGCGCTGTCGCTGGTGGCCTTCCAGTGGCTGGTCAGGCACCGTTGAACGCATGGCCGCTTCGTCGAACCCCACGCCATTCAGAGCCCGGCAAGCGCCTCCATGACCCACGCCATCATCCTGTTTGCCCACGGCGCTCGCGATCCCGCCTGGAGCCGTCCGTTCGAGGCCGTGGCCGAGCGCCTGCGTACCTTGCAGCCGGAGGCCGCAGTCCGTCTGGCCTACCTGGAATTCATGAGCCCCACGCTCATTGAAGCCGGGCAGGAACTCGTTCAATCTGGGGCCGAGGAGGTCCGTATCGTGCCCATGTTCCTGGGCGCCGGGGGCCATGTGCGCAGGGATCTTCCGCGCCTGCTGGAGGCCCTGCAACAGCAGCACCCGCGAGTGAACTGGAGCCTGCAAGGGGCCATTGGCGAAGCGCAGAGCGTCATCGAAGCCCTGGCGCGGGAAGCCGCGGGACTGGGGCGCACCCCATGAACCTGCACCAGTTCCGTTTCATCCAGGAAGCCGTACGGCGCAACCTGAACCTCACCGAGACCGCCAAGGCCCTGCACACCTCCCAGCCGGGCATCAGCAAGGCCATTCTGGAACTTGAGGAAGAGCTGGGCGTGGACATCTTCGCGCGCCACGGCAAGCGGCTGCGCCGCGTGACCGAGCCCGGCGAACAGGTGCTGAAGTCGGTGGAGATCATCATGCGCGAGGTGCACAACCTCAAGCGCATCGGCAGCGAATTCAGTGCCCAGGACGCGGGCACTTTGTCCATCGCCACGACCCACACCCAGGCACGCTACGTCCTGCCGCAACCAGTGGCCCAGTTGCGGCAGCGCCACCCGAAAGTACAGGTGGAACTGCACCAGGGCACGCCCGACCAGGTGGCCCGCATGCTGATCGACGAGACAGCCGTCATCGGCCTGGCCACCGAGGCGCTGGACCAGCACGATGAACTCCTCACCCTGCCCTGCTACGAGTGGCAGCACGTCGTGGTGGTGCCGGCCGACCACCCCTTGGCCGGCAGCGAGCGCCTGACGCTGGACTTGCTGGCCCGCCACCCCTTGGTCTCCTACCACCCCTCGGTGGCCGGTCGCAGCCGCATCGATGCAGCCTTCGCGCGTGCCGGTCTGCGGCCCACGTTGGCGTTGGAAGCCCTGGACTCCGACGTCATCAAGACCTACACCCGCGTGGGCCTGGGGGTGGGCATCGTGGCCGAGATGGCGGTGCGTGAGGATCCGCCCGACAACGGCCTTGTCGCCCTGCCCGCTGGCCACCTGTTCGGCACCAATGTGTCGAGAATCGCGTTCCGCAAAGGCGTCTACCTGCGCCACTTCGTCCTGACCTTTGCCTCACTGCTGTCGGATCGCTTGTCGCCTGAACTGCTCAGGCGCCTGACGGCTGGCGGCATACCGGCTTCCGAACTCTGAAAACATGACCACCACTTCGCACCCCGTGGCTCTCCAGACCCGCTTGCCCAAGGTGGGCACCACCATCTTCACCGTCATGTCCGCGCTGGCCGCCGAACACCAGGCGGTCAACCTGGGACAGGGCTTCCCGGACTTCGACTGCGACCCGGCCCTGGTGGAGGACGTGGCACGCGCCATGCGCGGCGGTCTCAACCAATACCCGCCCATGCCCGGCGCCCTGCCCTTGCGCGAGGCCGTGGCGCGCAAGATCGAGACGCTCTACGGGCGCTCCTACGATCCGGGAGCCGAGATCACCATCACCGCCGGTGCCACGCAGGCCATCCTCACCGCAGTGCTGTGCTGCGTGCACCCCGGCGACGAGGTGATCGTGCTGGAGCCCTGCTACGACAGCTACATCCCCAACATCGAACTGGCGGGCGGCACCGTGGTCAGGGTGCCCTTGACACCGCGCACCTTCCGCCCGGATTTCGGGCTCATCTCGGCGGCGATTTCCCCACGCACCCGCGCCATCATCGTCAACTCACCGCACAACCCCAGCGCCACCGTCTGGACGCGGGAGGAGATGCTGCAACTGGAGGCCCTGCTGGCCCCCACCAACATCCTGCTGATCGCTGATGAGGTCTACGAGCACATGGTGTTCGACGGCCAGGCGCATGTCAGCGCTGCGGCCATTCCTGGTCTGGCCGAGCGCGCTTTCGTGGTGTCCAGTTTCGGCAAGACCTACCACGTGACCGGCTGGAAGGTGGGCTACGTGGCCGCGCCAAGGGCGCTGACCGCCGAGTTCCGCAAGGTGCATCAGTTCAATGTGTTCACGGTGAACACGCCGGTGCAGCACGCCCTGGCTGCCTATATGCAGGATCCCGCGCCCTACCTGGGATTGCCCGCGTTCTATCAGCGCAAGCGCGACCTGTTCCTGGATGGGTTGCGTCAGACGCGCCTGCGGCCGCTGCACACTGCCGGCACCTACTTCCAGTGCGTGGACTACAGCGCGGTCAGTGACCTGCCCGAAGCCGACTTTTGCCAGTGGCTCACGAAGGACGTGGGCGTCGCAGCCATTCCGCTGTCCGCCTTCTACGAGGGGGGTTTCGAGCAGGGCATCGCACGGCTTTGCTTTGCCAAGAAGGATGAGACGCTCCAGCTGGCCCTCAAACGTCTGCAAGCGCTTTGATGGGCTTTGAGGTGCGGCTGTGCGCCTTCAGGGGTCTTGAAGCGTCGCGGCAGGTGCTGAGCAGTGCCTCAGCCGCTGAGCGGTTCAGCGCTTCTTCACCTGGTCCAATTCCTCGCTGAACAGGCTGTACCGGCTGGCGGCCCGCTGTTCGTCAGCACTCAAGGGCGGAGGCAGTGCCGCAAGGTCCGGTGCGTCGAAGCTGAGTTCCAGGTCCACTGCAGCGGCCTGCGCGATGGCGAGCTGCTTGGCATCCGGCATGTCCAGATCGGGGAACTCCAGCGACAGGGCTGGCGCGTCGGGCTTCGGGCCCGGCGCCACGGCAGCCGGACTGTGATTCCACACCTCGTCCAGCGTCAGGTCAACGGTTGCCTGCTTCGAAGCCCTGACAGGAACAAAGGCCGACGCTGCAGGCGCAGCAGACGCGCCAAGCCCGGTCTCTGCACCCGCCAGCGGCAGATCAATGACAGGCAGGGCTGGCAGCTTTTCAGCGGGCAAGGCTCTCCTGGAAAACTCGGGCAAGCCCGGCGCGGGTGCTCCGGACGCCGCAGCCGCAAGACCTGTGGGGATCGCGACCGCCCCAGCAGACGGCTCAGCAGCTGGCAGGTCGAAGTCGAGTGACAGGTCCAAGCCCGCTGAAGATGAAGAACCCTGATCCATGCCCAGATCAAGGTCGATGTCCACGGCACCCGACATCGGAGCCGCTGCCGCTGCTGCTGCAGGAGTTGCAGGCGTCGGCGCCGAGGCTGGCACCGGCTGATCCCGCAGATCCCGTGCCAAGGCGTACAGGAACAGCAGTTCGGACTGGATCGCCGGATCCAAGCTGTCCCTGCGGTCGCCAGTGCGAAGCAAGGCCTCCAGTGCCCCCATGGCTTGTGCAGGGTCCTGCCACACCCGCTCGATATCCAGCAGCAAATCCGGGCAGTCCTCCAGGTGACGCTGCTCTGGAGCTGGCGCCCGCCAGTCCGGCAAGGCTATACCGAAATGCTGATGGAAGCGCAACCGGACCCGCTCGAAGCCGGCCTCGTCGGAGCGTCGGCGACACATGTCCATCAACTGCAGGTAAGGCAGCGGGTAGTCGCCACGGGTCTGGCGCAAGTGCTCTTCCAGCAGCTTGCGCGCCGCATCCTCCTGCTCCAGGACGGAGAAGAATTCCGCCTGCTGCTGCAGGTCCATCAATTCGTCAATTGACACGCTGGGCAACGTGTTCTGGTCAGGCTCAGCCTCTACCTCGGGCAGCGGCGAGACGTTCTGCTCAGGCTTTGACGACAGCGTTTCAACCGCTGCATCAGGCGGCAGCGTGGGCATGACAGGCAGCGTCGGCAAGGCAGGCAGGGTGGGGGTCTCCACAGACGTGACCGACCCCGGCGGTGTCAGCACCTCGGTCACCTGTCCGGTGACCGTCTTCTCCAGCGCTTGCCCAGGTGACTCTGCTGCTGCCGCGGCGCTGGCCGACCACCATGGCGTTGCCGTTCCACCCGCTTGCAAACGCCGCATGCGCACGAGCAGTAAGGCGCTCAAACCTCCGAGGGCGGCCAAGGCAGCCCAAAGCCAAGCGGGGGGGGCGCCGCCTTGAGCCTCTTCCAATGCGCGGGTCAGGCGGGCGACGGCCTCGCGGTTGGCCTGCGCTTCCTGGCGCAGGGCGTCGATGCTCTTCTGCATCTCCGCCGCGCGGGCCTGCGCCGCAGATGCGGCGGACCGGGCCGCACTGGCGGCATCCTGCGCGGACTGCAAGGCTGTGGCTACCGCACTGCCCTGCGCGGCGCCCGCAGTCGACATCAACAAGGTGGGCGCGTCCAGTTGCAACTTGGCACGCGGCGCGCGGGCTGCACCGCGCTGCGCCGCCTGCGCCGAGGCATCGGCCAGGGAGGCGGCGCCGTCCGGCAGCCGGGCGCGCGGGTTAGCAGCACCTCGCCCGGGCGATGACGCGGCGGCGGTCGGCGCAGCAGAAGCCAAGGAGGAAGCGGGTGCAGCGTTGCTTGCCGTGCGAAGCGGATCGCCCTGCCCTGGGCTGGCCGCAGGGGCAGGTGATGACACGACTTGAGCCGCAGACACCGCCGCCGGTGTGGCCCCGGCCGCCGCTGCCGGCGCGGGCACGGCAGTCTGCAAGGCCTCGGCTTGCGCAAGCACAGGTGCCGCCAGATGTCCCGGCGGATCGGCAAACAAGGTGAACCTGCGGGCAGTGCTGGAGCCGCAACCTGCGCTCAGCCTGATCGTGACCAGGGGCTCGTCAATGGCCACCGACGTCCTGACCCTCACCACCGGGCCGCCAGCGGCGCTTTCCAGCGAGACGAACACCGCTGAACGAGGGACGGGAATGTCACCGGCTGACACATCGGCCGCCAGGCACTCCGGGGGAGATTCCGACGCATCCAGACGCAGGGCCACGCTGAAATCCAGCGGCACACCCAGCACGGCACTGGACTGCGGCCTGCCAAACCCCCAGGCCTGTACCTCGCTCACCCCCATCATCAGCGCCGCAGCCGACAGGATGAACAGCGCGGGCCTCTTCGGAAATCGGGATACCAGGGAACTCGGCATGTCGGATGTTGGGAACCTCGGGAACTCTAGCATGGTGGTGCGTGCCGGATGCCCCCACAATGAGCCCTTTCCAGGGGCCAGCCACGACGTGCCGGCGCCGCCAAGACCCAGAATTCAACATGGATCACTTCACCGGCACCCGCCCGCCAGCGGCCAGCCACGCCTTCGAACCTGCGGCACTGGACCGGTGGCTGCACGCACACCTGCCAGGCTACGCCGGGCCACTGCAGGTGTTGCAGTTCAAAGGGGGGCAATCCAACCCCACCTACCTTCTCACGACGCCGGGCGCCTCTTACGTGATGCGCACCAAGCCCGGCCCTGTGGCCAAGCTGCTGCCCTCCGCCCACGCCATCGAGCGGGAGTTCCGGGTCATGCAGGCGTTGTACGGCACGGAAGTGCCTGTGGCCAGGATGTTGCTGCTGTGCGATGACGAGGCGGTGATCGGACGGGCGTTCTACCTCATGGAGTATGTGCAAGGACGCGTCCTGTG
>Ga0315900_10013192_pt1 | contig 10072 bp, 10 predicted proteins | sample LakEriMetagenome_FD_203521 | JGI IMG/M metagenome (GOLD analysis project Ga0315900, IMG submission 203521) | Freshwater fungal communities from buoy surface, Lake Erie, Ohio, United States - Buoy 12 MA114 | ecosystem: Environmental > Aquatic > Freshwater > Lake > Lake biofilm | place: USA: Lake...
GGCGACGAGAACCGCTTCGTCGTCGCGGCCCGCCTCGGCGACTTTCGCCCCGGTTGCGTCGGTGATGAACGACGAACCGTAGAACGTGATCTCCGTCGGATGTCCGCGCTCGTGACCGATGCGGTTCGCCGCAACCACGGGGATGACGTTGGCGGCCGAATGTCCCTGCATGGCGCGTTGCCAGTGACCGCTCGAATCCCACATCGGGTTCTGCGGTTCGCTCCCGATGGCCGTCGGGTAGAGCAACACGTCGGCTCCCATGAGCGCCATCGCGCGGGCCGCCTCGGGGAACCACTGATCCCAACAGATCGCCAGACCGATCACACCAACCGCCGTCGGCCACACGCGAAAACCGGTGTCACCGGGTGAGAAGTAGAACTTCTCGGAGTAGCCGGGGCCGTCGGGGATGTGCGACTTGCGGTACTTGCCCATCACGCGACCGTCCGCATCGATCATGACCGTCGTGTTGAACAGTGCGTTGCCGTCGCGTTCGTAGAGGCTGAGCGGGAGCACCGCACCGATCTCGCGCGCAACCTGCGAGAAACGCGCGACGGTCGGATGTCCGTCGAGCGGACGGGCCCGACCGAGGTCGACGGCACGCTGGTCCTTGCAGAAGTAATGACCCTCGAACAACTCCGGTAGCAGGATGACGCTGGCACCGCGTCGTGCTGCGTCACGCACGAGACGTTCGGCGACGTCGCAATTCTCATCAACCTCGTCGGTCATCGCCATCTGAATGGCAGCGACCCGCATGTGCGTCATCGCCGTCACTTGCCGTCGAGTTCGCGATTGATCGCCGTCACGATTTCGGGGGCATCGGGCGCGGTCATCGGCGAGAAACGCGCCACGACCCTGCCGTCGCGAGCGACGAGGAACTTCTCGAAGTTCCAGCGGATGTCACCGCTGTGGCCCTCGGCATCGGCAGTCTTAACGAGCTGGTCGTACAGGGGGTGCCGGCCGGGACCGTTGACGTCGACCTTCTCGGTCATCGGGAACGTCACTCCGTAGTTCGTCGAACAGAAAGTCGCGATGTCCGAGGCCGAGCCGGGCTCTTGGCCGCCGAACTGGTTGCACGGCACACCGACGACGCTGAACCCTTTCGCTGCGAGGTCCTCGTGCATCTTCTCCAGTTGCGTGTACTGGGGTGTGAGACCGCACTTCGAGGCCACGTTGACGACGAGAACGACCTTGCCTACAAGTGCAGCGAGAACGCTGTCTCCGCCCGTAAGGCCGGAAATCGGTGTGGTGAATACGGACATCGTGCACCTCCGCGGTGAGTTGCTCGCAAGGCTACTTGTCGTTCTGCTACACCTCTCGGGTGGCTCGCAACGACTTCGACGCACGATTCTTCTCCCGCTACTACGGACGACGTCCGATTCACACGAAGGCGCGACTGCAGCGACTCGCTTCCGCGGTCGACGACTTGTGCGCATGGTGGGAGGCGCCGGTGCGGTCGATGCTCGACGTCGGTGCCGGTGTCGGCCATTGGAGCAACTGGTACCGCACCCATCGCAAGCGAGTTCGCGTCCTGTCGACCGACGTCAGCGAACACGCCTGCCGGCGCTACGGCCACGAACGACTCGATATCGCGACGCAACGACCGCGCGGCGTACACGATCTCGTCGTGTGCATGAGCGTGCTCCAGTACCTCGACGATCGTGCGGCGAGCCGCGCGATCACGAATCTGGCCGACGCAACGCGCAACGTGCTCTACTTCGAGGTGCCGACGCGTCGAGACATGTCGGAGTCGGTCGATTCATCGGAGACCGACGCGCACATCCACGTGCGCACCGGCGACTGGTACGCAGGGCGGCTGCGGAAACACTTCGTGCAGGCGGGTGCCGGCTTGTGGGTGCGGCGCGGGTCGGACATCGTTCTGTACGAACTGGAACGGTGCCGCTGACCTCTGACTAGCGTGGCGGCCGATGACGACGATCGACTGGGACGCCCTGCGTCGGGCCGCACTCGACGTTGCGTCGCACGCCTACGTGCCGTACTCCGGGTTCCGGGTCGGTGCTGCCGGTCTCGTCGATGACGGCCGGATCGTCACCGGATGCAACGTCGAAAATGCATCGTATGGAATGACGTTGTGCGCCGAGTGCGGAATGGTGAGCGAGCTCGTTCGTTCCGGCGGCGGCCGACTCGTCGCAGTGTGCACGGTCGGCAACGACGCCCCGGTGACACCGTGCGGTCGCTGCCGCCAGTTGCTGTGGGAGCACGGCGGTGCAGAACTGCTCGTCGAAGTGAACGGTGAGCCGCGACCGATGACGAGCCTCCTTCCCGATGCCTTTCCCGAGGCGTCGATCTTCGAACGAAAGGAGCGGTGATGCCCCGGCGCCTCACGTCCGAACAGGTGAAGTCCTTTGTCGACGACGGATTCCTCGTACTGCGCGACTTCGTCGATGCCGACAAGTGCCTCGCCCTGCGCAACCGGGCCATCGAACTCGCCCGCGAGCACGTCCCCGCTGCCGGTGCCGCCACGGTCTTCACCGCCGACGGGTCGCCGCGCCACACGAGCGCCGAGTACTTCCTCACGAGTGGTGAGGCGATTCGCTGCTTCTTCGAGAAGGACGCGTTCGATATCGATGGTCGCCTGAAGCAGGAGGCGCACCTGTCACTGAACAAGCTCGGTCATGCGATGCACGACCTCGATGCCGAGTTCGATGCATTCAGCCGAACTCCTGCACTTGCCGACGTGGCATCGGATCTCGGCATGGTCGATCCGCTCCTGCTGCAATCGATGTACATCTTCAAGCAGCCGCACATTGGCGGTGAAGTGACGTGCCATACCGACCACACGTACCTGTGGACCGAGCCGCGCAGCGTCATCGGCTTCTGGTTCGCGATCGACGATGCAACGACGGAGAACGGCTGCATGTGGGCACTTCCCGGCGGGCACCGCATTCCCGTGAAATCCCGGTCGCGGCTGAACGCCGATCGCACCGCAACGGTCACCGACGTGCTCGATCCCGAGCCGTACCCCACCGAGGGACTCGTCGCTCTCGAAGCACCGCGCGGCACGCTCGTGCTGCTCGACGGTGCGGTGCCGCACCTGTCGGGTGCGAACCACAGCGACAAGCCGCGGCATGCGTACACGATCCACGCGATCGACGGTGTGGCGAACTACCCGGAGGACAACTGGTTGCAACGGCCCACCTTGCCGCTGCGCGGATTCTCCGCGAACTGAGCTACATGGCGACCCTGCGGTTCAGTTTCGGAACGATGGGTTCCGGCAAGAGCACGTTGGCACTGCAGATTCACCACAACCTCGCCTCGCGGGGCTTGCGGGGGGTTCTGCTCACGAAACTCGACCGTGATGGCGCACAAGTGACGAGCCGTCTCGGAGTGTCGTCACCGGCCATCGACATCAGCGGCGACGCCGACGTCTTCGCACTGGCCAGCGTGCGGATGCCCCTCGACTTCGTCGTCTGCGACGAGGCGCAGTTCTACTCGACGGAGCAGTGCGACGATCTCGCCCGCGTCGCCGACGAACTCGGCGTCGACGTCTACGCGTTCGGCCTCATCACCGACTTTCGAGGTTTGCTCTTCGAGGGCACGAAGCGATTGCTCGAAATCGCCGACCAGCGCACCGAGATGCAGGTCGAGGCCCGCTGCTGGTGCGGCGCACGGGCAACGAACAATGCCCGCCTAGTCAATGACGAGGTCGTGTTCGAAGGAGAAACGGTCGTCGTCGGCGATACGGCCACGACGCGCAAGGAGCCGTTGTTCGGCGACGTCGTCCGCTACGAATTGCTGTGCCGCACGCATTATCGGCGCGGTCAGGTGACCCCCGACGCGAACTAGCGCGATAGGCGCGTGAGTTCGTCGCGCCACCGCTCCAACCAGTCGTCGGAGAAGTTTGCGTAGGTTGCGACGAACCGCTGACGATCGGCCTGCACGTCGGGTTGGTTCCACCACGCCGTCGCGTCTCCGGCGAGCCCCCGCACGAAACGGGCCGCTTCGCGGGGGTCGTCGTGGATGATTCCGTGCCGGCGCAGCGCGTCGACGAATGGTCGGGCTGCTTCGCGGAACCGGTGGATGTTCGGCGGGACGATGCACACGGTCGGTACGTTCATCGCGAGGGTCTCCAACCAGGACGTCCCGAAGTAGTTGTGCACGACGAGCCCCGAGGCCGAGGCCGACACGGTCCCGGTGACGGAAGGGTCGTCGCGCGTCACCGATGCGCCGATGATCTCGTGTTCGCGACTCCCCGAGCGCAGAACCGGTGAGAAACCCGCACCGTCTCCCAGCTCGGTGAGGAAGGTGCGCGTGCTCGCCAGGCAGGCGTGTGCGTGCTCGGGAAGACAGAACGGCTGGAGTCTGTAAATGACGTCACTCACCTCGAGGCTCATGATGAGCAGTCGACGCCGGTCATTCGATGCGGCGGTTGCGGGCATCGCGGTGGGCAGCGGTGCGACGTTCGGCCGCGAGTCCGTCCACCCGTACGTGTAGAAGCGATCTGCGGCAGCGACTTCGATGTTTTCTCCCGCATGGACTTCATCCAGGCCAAAGTGGCCACCGTGCTGGTGAATCGCAACCGGCGTCTTCGTGTCGACACAGGCGGCTGCGAGAACCTGGAAAGCACTCACGAACTGGAGGCCGTTCGCCGAATACACGGCCGATGGCATGGTGCGAAGCGTTCCAGTGACATCCGAGAGGATTCCCGCCCGTCCCTCGACAACATCGCTCGGGAGCAACATGATTGCCAACGCGAGCAGTGCCGACTTGTCGTCGTGCACGTCGATCCGGGAAGCCATGTGGAGACGTCGCGCCACATCGGGAGCGTGGTGCACACCCGACGTCACGTCCCGCCACCGCGACCATGCCGAGCTCCGGGCAACGTGACGCAACGTCGAACCCAGAGGCAGCTTGATGTACGGCTGGGTGATGAGCACCCCACCGCGGCCCGAGACGGTCGCGATGAGCGTGCGTCGCACTGCCGAGCGCACCGCCGTTCGGTTCGTGTCGGGAGTGACGCTACGAAGCTTCACCGCAGGAGTATTACCGTTTCGCACCGCCGACATCGCACGATGCAGGCCACGGCGATACTCATCGTCACCGACGAAGGCGCGGTGGTGCGACTGATGATCGGAGAACACCGGGAGCTCCGCATCGGTAGCTCTGGTTTCACCGGTGAATGACAACCCGTGCACCTGATGCGACAAATGCATCAGCCAGTGACCGACGAGCCGACGGGCGCTTGCTTCGCTGGTCGGTAGCCCGCTGAGCTCGGTTATCGGTTCGACAAGTCGTGCAAGAACCCAGTTGGCGTCGTCTTCGCAGCGTCGGATACCCGCGCGCATTTCATCGGGGGTCCAGTTGATCATGCCATTGCCAAGGCGGCTGCAACGACGTCCCCGGCACTCGACAGAGTCGTGAGCGTTCCTAACTCGACGATTGTCTCCATCTTTCGCAGGTCTTCCGGCGTATCGACGTCGAGTCGGATTTCCGGATGTCGCAACTCGGCGGGCGCCGACAGCCCGCACATTGACGTGGGCATGGTGCCGTCAACGAGAGCCAGAGTCACGTGTTCGCGGTGGCGCGGCTCGTTCGCTTCACGGGTGAGCCTGTCGAAGAGCGACCGCTCGACGATTTCGGCACCGAGACCATCGGCGTAATCACAACCGTCGAACGGCCTGTGGTTGAACGTGTACCCGGTTCCGCGACGCATATGTTCGGCGACCAGAACGTCGATGCATTCGGAATCGACGAACGGATTGTCGGCACAGATCCGTACGACGTGCGGCGCACCGGACGTTGCTGCGGCACCGGCGAATCGTGCGAGCACGTCTTCCGACGGTCCACGGTGAACGCGCACGGGATAGCTCGCCATCGCGGTGACCAGATCGTCATCATTCGCCAGATCCGTCGTTGCGACGACGACGTCGGCGGCGAATCTCGACCGCAGCACCCGCTCCACCACCCACTCGATGATCGGCTTGCCACCCAGTGGGGCGAGCATCTTTCGCGGGAAGCGCGTGGAGCCGAGGCGTGCCTGGATGATGAGCACTGCGTCGCTCATTGTTCCGCTACGTCACTCCACTGGAGAACGTGATCAGCGTCCAATGCGTGACACGTCGTCAGGCCGATGACTTCGTCCCAGAACATCGGACTCACGCCGGTGCCGGGGCGCTTGTAGGTGATGTCGGATTCCGCGATGACGTGTCCGGCGGGCAGATTGCGGGCGATGACGATGCTGCGCCGTGCATTGAGTCGCGAAATCTGTTCGCTCTCCAATGGTTCCTTGCGATCGGTGGTCCCGAGCAGGGGCGCGATCTCTTCGACGACGCGCATGAACTCCTTGAGGTCGTCGATGTTCATTGCGTGGTAGTGATCGTTTCCCGGCAGCGACTTGTCGTGGGTGAAGTGCTTCTCGAGGATGACGGCTCCGCTCAACCAGGCCGCCACGAGTGTGTTCAGTCGCGGTGACGGCACCGTATGATCGGAGTAGCCGAGGATGCACTGCGGAAATGCACGCCGCAGATCGTTCAGCATCCGGAGGTTCGCGTTCTCGTTGGCCGTCGGGTAGTTGAGAATGCAGTGCAGGAGGGCCACTTCCTTCGCTCCGGCGGCACGAAGGGTGCGCACCGCCCAGTCAACTTCTTCCATTGTCGAGGCTCCGGTGGAAAGGATGACCGGCTTCCCCGTTCGCGCGACGCGCCGCAGGAGCGGGGTGTTCGTGAGGTCAGCCGATGCGATCTTGAAGAATGACATCAACGGCGCGAGCATGTCGACCGCATCGTCGTCGAACGGTGTCGACGCAAAGTCGATTCCGGTCCGCGCACAGTGCTCGGCGAGCATTTCGTACTCGCGGGGGCCGAAGGCGTCGTACTTGCGGAACAGCTCGTACTGGCTCGGCGTCGGTTCCTTCGACGTGTCCCAGTAGGCGGGCGAATGCTTCGATGCGAGGGTGTGCGCTTTGTACGTCTGGAACTTCGCGGCGTCCGCCCCTCCCTCCTTCGCGAGGTCGATGAGCCTCTTCGCCGTGTCGACGGATCCTTCGTGGTTGACACCGATCTCGGCGATGACGTACGGACGCGAGCGTGCGGTGAGCGTGCGGGAGCCGAGCGTAATGCGTGGGTCGGTCATGAGCGGCCCTTGTCTCCGTGCTTGTCGATGAGCCGCTGGTAGTGATGCTCCATCGCTGCGGTGTCGTTGGTGATGTTGTCGGCGTGGCGTCGGTATCGGTACAGCGGCAACGGGATCCGGTGGATCGCGTGCTTTTCGAGGAACCGTACGCGCAGATCGCGATCCTCGTGCAACAGAAACGTCTCGTCGTACAAACCGACGTCGAGCAGTTGATCGGTACGGAACATAATTCCGCAGGCGATTGGCTCTTCCATGCAGTTGCGCCTGCCGAGAACGTCTTCCCTGTCGTCGACGAGCAGGTAGTCGCAGGCAACCGCATCCAGGTCGGAGTTCTCTGCGAGGAACATATACAGCACGTTGAGGAACGACCCGTTCACGTAATCGTCGGCGTCGACGCGCACGAGGTACTTCGAATGGATCGTGTGGATCGCACGATTGATACTCGCGGGCAGACCGATGTTTGCATCGTTGGCGATGACCCTGATGTCGGCACCGAAACTCGCAAGGATCATCGGCGTGCGATCCGTGCTGCCGTCGTTCACGACGACGATCTCGAACTTGTCACGCGGAAAACGCTGGGCGAGCAGCGACCGGATGCACCGGCCGATGAAGCGCTCTTCGTTGTGCGCGGCGACGATCACACTCACTGCGGTCATGTCGAGCACCCCACGCTACGGCTGTGCGGAGCGGCCCTAGAGCACCGATTGCAGGGCGGACCGCAGCCGCTGCGGGACGTCCACTGCCATCTTCACGACAACGGGCAGCGACACGCAGCGTGCCAGTCGCTCCGCGGAACGCGGGAAAGCGGTCGCGAGATCTCCGTGTGATGCGACCAGCTCGGGCATGTGCGTCCAGGTGCCGGCGAAGTGCCAGGTGACGGCTTCGGGGAGGATCTTCGTCGAAAGCCCTGCGTCGACGAGAACGGCACGACAGCGTCGCGCAGTCGCCGCGTCGGCAACCTCGAAGACCAATGCATCGGCCGTCTCCACCGATCCGGCCGGAACCTCTCGCGGCGTCACACCGGGAAGGTTCGATACCACATCCCACATCGCCGCGCGATTGCGCTGCTGTGCGGCGACGACATCGTCGAGTTTCCGCAACTGAGCAAGACCGACGGCGCCCTGCAACTCGTTCATCCGGTAGTTGAATCCGCTCCCCGACCGCGTGTCCTCCCAGCGCGGTACGGCGGGATTGTTCTCGTGTCCGTGGTCGTGCCAGGCGGCTGCGCGCTCGTACATCGCGGCGTCGGAGAAGACGATCATTCCACCTTCGCCCGTCGTCATCGTCTTGGCGAAGTCGAAACTGTAGGTGCCCATCGCTCCCCACCGCCCCAGCGGGACGTCGGCGAACGAACCACCACAACCCCACGCCGCGTCCTCGATGAGCACGACGTCGTGGCGTCGGCAGACATCGGCGATCGCGTCGAGCCGTGCCGGAGTGCCCAGCATGTGCACCGCAATCACCGCCCGCGTTCGCGGAGTGATGCGCCGCTCGACATCGGCGGGATCCATGTTCAGTGTCGCATCGATCTCGCAGCACACGGGAACGGCGCGTGCCTCGATGATCGCCTCGACCGTGGCGACGAAGGTGAAACTCTGCGTGATGACCTCGTCTCCCGGCTGCAGATCGAGCGCTGCAAGTGCCACGCGGAGAGCTGCGGTTCCCGATGTGACTGCGAGTGCATGCGGTGCACCCATCCGTGCTGCGAACGCCGCTTCGAAATCCCGCACCTTGTACGTGCCGCCACGAATCGCATCGAAACCGTGCCGGAACAGCACACCTCCCGACGCGAAGACCGAGTCGACTTCGGCCCGTTCCTCGGCGCCGATTACCTCGAAACCCGGCATCTACATCCTCGAGAAGATCTCGACGACCTTGTCGTCGGTGAGGATGTCGCGGAAGTTCTCCCCCAGTGCATTCGTCAACGGCTTGGCGTGCACGACCGTTGATGCAACGAGTCGTTCGAACTGCTCGTCGTTGAGTCCCTTGCACACGTCGTGCGGCAACGGCACGCGCTGTTTCTCGAGCATCGTGCGAAACTCGGCGTGCTCCTCGGGATAGAACTCCTCAAGAGCGTTCAGCGCGATGCAGTTGGCCACGCAGTGGTGGAGACCGAGCACGACGCTGAGACCGGCCGAGAACGGATGCACCACGCCGACATAGCTGGTGGCGATCGCGCATCCACCGAGGTACGACGCGACCATGAGCTTTTCGCGGGCCTCGTCGGTCATCATGTCGTTGCCGAGGAAGACCTGGCGACAGAGATTCACCGTTTCACGCGAATACGCATCACCCACGGCATTGCGGTACGAGCCACGCAACGCTTCGACGCAGTGGATGTAGGCATCCATCCCCGTGTAGAAGTACTGGTCGCGCGGAACGGTGGCCGTGAGATCGGGATCGAGCACCATCTGGTCGAACACCGTGAAATCGCTGTTCATTCCCAACTTCAGACCCGTCTTCGTATTCGTCATGACGCACGTGCGGGTCGCCTCGGCACCCGTGCCGGAAATCGTCGGGACCGCGATCTTGTGCACGCCGGGAACCTTCACGAGATCCCAACCCTGGTAGTCGGCTGCGGCGCCGCCGTTGGTGAGCAGGTTGGCCACGGCTTTTGCGGTGTCCATCGTTGTGCCGCCGCCGACACCGACGATCGTCACGGGCAGGCCATCGAGTTGTGCGCGGATCTCCGCGGTGATCGCATCGATGCCGTCGGTCGTCGGTTCGTCGGCAACCGTGACGTACCGCACGATGTCGTCCGGTGCGATGCCGAGGGTCGCCACGACGTCGGGGCGTCCGCGGAAGAACTCGTCGACGAGATACACGGCGACGGTCGATCCCGATTCAGCCTTCTCCCGGCGGGCATCGACGAAGCGGGCAAGCTGTGCCACGGAGCCCTTACCGACGGTGAAACCCGACACGTTGCGCACCACTTTGATGCCGGTGTCGAGGATGTTCGTCGTCATCGTGGTCACGTGATCGC
>Ga0315900_10013193_pt1 | contig 10072 bp, 10 predicted proteins | sample LakEriMetagenome_FD_203521 | JGI IMG/M metagenome (GOLD analysis project Ga0315900, IMG submission 203521) | Freshwater fungal communities from buoy surface, Lake Erie, Ohio, United States - Buoy 12 MA114 | ecosystem: Environmental > Aquatic > Freshwater > Lake > Lake biofilm | place: USA: Lake...
TCGACACCGTGTCGACCACGAGCCCAACCGGCGACATTGCGTGGCGTGACGGACGCGGCATTCTGAGCTCTCCTCGTGACGTGCCTGCCGCATCTAGCCGATCTGCACCGAGAGTGAGTCAGAGCCCTTATTCCATGCCGATCCACATGGAACCGCGAATGGGATGGTGTCGCTGCTGCGGGGGGTGGAGTGAGGCCGCGATGGCGATGTTTGAGCCGTGGTAGGAGGATACGTGCGCAGCGCGCGGTATCGCTGCGCACGCCCTCATGGTTCGGCCGGCCCATGGCGGCCAGTCTTGTGCGGCAGGTCACTGAGCCCGCCGACATCGGCCATCTTGCGCGTGACAACAACGAGATCACGCGCCTGCCCCGCGAGACGTCAGCAAGGCCCAACCCTCACCGACTTCAGCCGTCCAAACGTACCCCGGTCAGTTGCACCATCTCTGCCCAGCGGGCGACCTCGGCACGCTGGAAGGCGGCAAAGGGCGCAGGGGAGAGCGGGTCGAGCGTGAATCCAGCCGCTGCCAGCCGCCGCTGCACCTCGGCATCCGCCAGCGTCCCGATGAATGCCGCGGCGAGCCGCTCAGCCGTTGCCGCCGGCAGGCCGGCCGGACCGAACAGGCCAAACCACGCATCGACCGCCATGTAGCCGACACCGGCTTCCTCGGTCGTCGGGATCTCCGGGAAATCCGCCAGCCGCCGTGGTGCGCCAACCGACAGCGCGCGCAGCCGCCCATCGCGGATCAGCGCAGCCACGGTCGGGAAGGTTGAGACATAGAAATCCACCTGCGCCGCAACCGTCGCGGTGGCAGCGGGCGCCGCACCGTTGAAGGGCACATGCGTCGCATCCATTGAGGAACGCCGCACGAAGGTCTCCGCGATGACATGGCTTGCCGAACCAGCCTGGGAGGAGGCGTAGTTCAGCCGCCCGCCATTGCGCCCCATCGCCTGCAGATCCGCCATGGTCCGCGCCCGTGAAGCCGCCGGCACGACCGTTGCGTGATGCACCGTGCCGAGCTTGGCGATGGGGGTAAAGCCATCCACCACGTTGAAGGGCAGCCGCGCCATCATGTGCTGGTTCGAGGCATGCGTCTGGTTGTGGCCGACCATGATGGTGAGCCCATCCGCCGCGGCGCGGTGCGTGGCCTCAGACCCGATCACCCCGCCCGCGCCCGCACGGTTGTCCACCACCACCGCCTGGCCGAGCGCGACCGCCGCCCTCTCGGCCGTCACGCGGGCCAGGATGTCGGTCGGCCCACCCGGCGGGGCCGGCACGACGAGCCGGATAGAGCGCTCGGACTGCGCCCGAACGCGTGAGGGTGCGGCCAGCCCAAGGGGCAGAGCGGCAAGGGCGATGGCGCTGCGGCGCGTTGTTGACATGAAACGGTTCTCCCTGTGTGGCGCGACGGCATCGCAACGCGCACGCCATTGGTCAAGGCGTCGTGCGGGAAATGAGCGATCGTGCCCCAAGGCAATTCATCCATGCCATCCTGACAATCTGACCAGCCCGATCTTTCGGGGGCAACACTCTCAGTAGGGGGCGCGAAGCGGCGGGTGCTGTGGTGCTGGGGGTGCCATCGCCGCCCTCATGACGCAGCACGGTCAGGCGCGGCGATCCGCTGCAGCACCTCCGCGGCGGCGCGAGAGGCGGCGTCCATCGCGCCCGCCAGGTAGCCGGGGTCAGTCGCACTGGTCTCGCTACCTGCAAGTGACAGGCGGTCCCGCCATGCGCCGCTCACCCACGGCCCGCGCTGCGGCGCGGGATGCGCCCCGCCGTGCCGATCGTCCGCGGTCGCAGTGAACGCCTCGGCAGTCCAGTCCATCAGCAGCGTCGCCGCGGGGCGTCTGGCCTCGTCTCCGAATAGCCGCCCGAGTTGGTCAATGCAGGCGCGGGTCAGCAGCGCCGTGCCCGCAGCCTGGCGCCGATCTGCGTCGATGCCGAGAAAGCCGAACAGCGCCGCCGCGCCTGAAGCGGTTGTCGCGTCATGGATCTCGCCCATCGGGCCTATGGCGCTCTGCGCCATGCCGGACAGGCCGGCCGTGCGCCAGAAGGGGCGGTCATAGATCGCGACGAACTTCGCGTGCGGCGCCATCCAGGTCGGCGTGTCGCGCCAGCGCAACCGGATGGCGGGATCGATGGTCGGCTCGAAGGCAATGTTCGCCTCCAGCAGCCGCGGTGGCAGCGCGGCAATCACCTGTGCGGCGAGGACACTGTCTCGCCCGCCGTCAGCCTGCTCAAGCGTCAGTTGGACATGGTCACCCTCAAGGGCGATCCGCGTGACCCGCGAGGCAAGTTGGATGGACCCATCCGGCAAGCCGCTGGCCAGTGCGCGCACCAGCGCGCCCGTACCACCGGCAAGCCGCATGGAGCGCGGCTCCGGCCGGGCGCCGGCAAAGCGCTGCGGCGGGCGGTTCGGCAGGCGTTCGAAGAGAACATCGCCTTCGTCGTGCTGCGGAAAAGCGGCGAGGCCAATTTGCGCCAGTGCGGACGCCATGTCCGGGTGCATGCTGGGCCAGAACCAGGACGGACCAAGGTCGAAGCCGTCCTCCGTCGGGAGTCCTGCGGCGTCGGTTGAGAGGATACGGCCGCCGAGCCGATCGCGCGCCTCGAAGATGCGGAAGCCAATGCCCGCTTCGTGCAGCAGTCGCGCGGCCTGAAGCCCGGCGAGGCCGCCGCCGATGATGACGACGGGGAGGACCTGTGTGCTGGCGCCCTCCATCTCAGCCCCTGACGCCGGTGCAGCGCGCCGCCCGTGTCCCCCGGGGCACGCGAGCATCGCCGCCACATCCCCGGGCATCCGCCATCAGGCCGCGTGCTCGGCGATGGCCCCGCGTGACTCGATCGTGGCGGATTGGTCGATTCTTGTGTTTCGCCATGGCGTCCAGGGTCCGGACATTTCGCGGGCAAGGCAAGCGTTGTCCTGGCCGGATCCAGCTGCCGCCACCGGCGGCGGCGAAGCTGTTGGCGGGGGTCCAGAAACGACAGCGGCCTGGATCGGCTTGCAAGCCTTGACGGGCTCCCCCGAAAGTATCCACGCAGACGGAGAGTGCTCTGCGTTGATGGCTGATGAGATGGCAAAGGCGTTGGGGGCATGCCCCCAACGCCTTTGCAGCCCGCCCCGGACAGAGGCGCATCGAGAACAGGCTGGAGGCAGGGTCAGCCGCTCACGACCTGAGCGGTCCTCATCGCCAGAACAGCGCGAGAAGAATGATGATCGGAATCGGGACGCCAATCATCCAGAGAAGTATGCCACGACCCATAAAGGCCTCCATTGATTGGGGGTGATCGTCCACAATGCCTTGCAGCGTCAGTCGACGCCGGAGGCCGCGCAGCGCCATGCGGCGCGGCCTGTCGGTGCCGGGTTCAGCTCCGCCGCAGCGCGTTCTCGGGGCGCCCAGCACTGGTGGTGGTGCCGGCCACATCATCCACGGCACGGGCGGGCGTGTCGCTGCGGTAGCCGCGCCAACCCGAAGCGCGATATTTCGCCTCGCGATCCACGACGTTCACGGTGGCGTGGCGAGCGAGAATGTCCTCCACACGTGCCATGCGCGCATCATCGGCACGGACCGTCACGATAGAGCCGCCTCGACTGACGCCCTCGGCGTAGACATGTGCCTCCTTCTCGTCGACGCCGGAGCTCGTCAGCGAGCCGATGAGCCCGCCCGCTGCCGCACCTGCGCCCGCGCCGGCCAGCATGGTGACGAGCCACCCGGCGGCGACGATCGGGCCGACGCCCGGAATGGCCAAGGCACCGATGCCAGCAAGCAGGCCCGCACCACCACCGACGATCGTCCCGATGGAGGCGCCAACAGGTGCACCGCTCTCGTCCTCGGCGGTGTCAGTCGCCGTTGAGGCGGAATCCTTGCCCATGATGCTGACGTCGCCATCGGTGAAGCCCGCCGCCTCCAGGTCACGGACAGCGCCCGCTGCCTGCGTGTAGTTGTCGAACAGCCAAGTTCGTGTGCGCATGGTCATGATCAAACTCCTGTGGTGTCGAGAACCGACGCTGACCGCGGTCAGCGCAGCGCTACCCACGCTTTCCGAATGTGGTTGGAAGCCCTGGAGCACCATCCGTCCTATCGGACGAATGTCGTGCCCTCTAATTTGTTGTTTCCACGGCAAGAATTCCGATCGATGATCCCAACCGATCGGAAATTGCCCTAGCGAAGCGTCGCCGGATTGCTGCTCGGCGGCGTCGAGGTCGTGCCCCTGGCACCGGCGGTGCCAGTCTGGCGCGGCAGCGCAGCAGCGCCCGGACCCGCGGCGATACGCCCCTGGAAGTCCATGGCGAGTTCAACGGTCGAGCCGCTGCGCATCCCACGTGCACGCCAAAAGCCGGCGTCGTCCTTCACCAGACCCTGAATGCCAGCGAAGCCCGCATCCTCGAAGCGCCCCTTCGCCTGGCCCTCGGTGAAGCTGTTGGAGCCGGCTTCGAGCGTCGATGCATCCACGATGATCGAGGCGGTTGCATCGGCGCGCGGTGCGGCACGGCCCGGGCTGGGGAGTGTTGGCGTGCTCGTCGTCAAGGGCGGGGCGGCTGCGCTCGGCAAGACCGACGGCGCGGGCGTAGACAAAGCCGGCATTTGCGTCGGCGGCGTCGGTGGCGTCTGCGCCGAGGCGCCGGCAGTGAGCGCGCCCATAAAGTAAAGGCTAAGTTTCGTGTATCGCATGGCGCTTTCTCCAATGAGAACGAAATAGAACGCCCCGTCTCGAATAGGCGTTCGGCAAATCGAACGAGACTGGAGGGCGTGAGTTGCGCGAACCGGTGTCACGAATTCTTGGGTAGTCCCTATTGTACCGGGATCAACGCCTCGGGCGACGGATGCCCCGGAACGCCGCGAAATGCAGGGCCGCCGAGGTGCCGGCATCGACGTCCCGCGGCCCCGCCCTGCCGAAATCCGCGTCGGTGGCGTCGATGGGAAGCCTTGGCAGAGATCGGGAATGGCCCGCATGCGCCGGGCACCGGCGCGTCCATGTCGCAGGGCTGTCGGCCGGCGGCGCGGCGGCGGCCATCACGGGGGCGGCCTATCCTGATCTCTATGCCGCGGTCGGCGTTTATTCGGGCCTCGCATGCGGTGCGGCACACGACATGCCGTCCGCCTTCCTGGCCATGCGGCAGGGCGCGACGGAAGAGGGCACCACGGGCAACCGGCGGTGTGTTCCGACCATCGTTTCTTCAAGCAGACAAGGACAGCACAGTGCATCCGCGCAATGGCGACCAGGTCGCCGGTGACGACGCCCAGCGCAGGGAGATGCGGCAGGGGCAGGTTCCAGTCGGGCGCGCCTACACCGTTACCAGCCATCTCGATGTCGCGGGCCGACGGGTGCTCGAACAATGGCTGGTCCATGGCGGTGGACATGCGTGGTCGGGCAGGAGCAGCGAGGGATCCTATGCCGATCCCCGCGGCCCTGATGCGTCCCGCGCGTTTCGACGCTTTTTCCTTCAGCACTCGCGGCGCCACTGAAACCTCTGGGCGCAAATATGCAACGCTCAGGACCTGGGTGCTGGATCATGGGGCGCAGCCTCCGTCGCGCTTGGCGACGCTCCTGTTGATCGCGGCCAAGATCGGCTGCACGGGTCAGACGCTGAACGCGCGGGCGAAGCAGGCATAGCGAAGCGTGCTCCAGCGACTCAGGCCGTCACGATCTCAGCGCAGCGTGCGGGGGTGTCCGCGTTCCGATCTCCCGCCTAGACCGCGCAAAGCAGCGCGGCGGTTGGGTCACCCCACGCGGCCAGGTGCCAGGGGCGCATCGCCGCGCCAGGGGGGATCGATGGTGATCGCCCCGCCTGCCATGCGCGACACACAGGCGCAGATGCGGCCGTTGCCGGCCTGCTGGCGCTCGGAGAGAAAGACGTCGCGGTGGTCGATCGCCCCCTCCACCGCCAGCACGTCGAGCGCGCACAGCCCGCATTCGCCGCGGCGGCAATCGGACAGCACGCCCACGCCCGCGGCCTCCAGCGCCTCGAGCATCGATAGATCAGCCGGCACGCGCACCTCCCGCCCCAGGCGCGGGATGCGCACGGTGAAGGCGCTCGGCGCCGCATGGCCGGAGGAGCCGAAGGTCTCGAAGACCAGGCTCGCGGGCGGGCGCCCGGCATCGGCCCAGGCGCGACGCGCCGCCCCCAGCAGGCCAAGCGGGCCGCAGACATAGGCCTCGGCATCGGGGGCCAGGCCCGCGAAGGCGGCCGGCAGATCCGGGCGGCCGGCCTCATCCTCCGCCACCACCACCAGCCGCTCACCCAGCGGCGTGGCGAGTTCGGGCAGATAGGCCATCGCCGCGCGCGACCTGCCCGCATAGAGCAGGCGGAAGCGCGCGCCGCGCCGGACCAGCACCTCGGCCATGCCGAGCATCGGCGTGATGCCGATGCCCCCCGCGAGCAGCAGCACCTCCGGCGCGCCGGAGGCGAGCTCGAAATGGCTCACCGGCCGCGCGATGGTCAGCCGCGCGCCGGGTTCGAGCGCCCACATGGCGCGCGAGCCGCCACGCCCCGCATCCTCGCGCTGCACGGCGATGCGCCAGGCGCCTTCGCGCGGCGCGGCGCCAACCAGCGAGTAGTGGCGCGTCGTCGGCCGGCCGGCGACCTCAAGGCGCACACGCAGATGCGCGCCCGTGGGATAGGCTGTGGCCCCTTCATCCGGCACCAGGGCGAATTCGCGGATGCCGGGTGTGAGGTCGCGCGTGGCGCGCAGCGTGGCGGGGATCCAGTCATCATTGCGCAGCATGTCGAGCCCCCTGCCCTCAGGCCCAACTGCGCCGACGCAGCAACGCGCCGCCGGGCACGAGGCGCAACGAATTCTGGTCGCGCAGCACGAGTTCAAGGTTGCGGCGAGCGAGGCGCGCATGCTCGCGCATCAGCGCCTCGGCCCGCGCGCCCTCCCGGTGAGCGATCGCCTCGACCACCGCGCGGTGATGCTCCTGCGCCACCACCAGCACGCGCTGGGAGGCCGGCAGCGCCGATTGCGCGAGCACGAAGCCCGAGGGCGAGGCGAAGGGCAGCGCGACCACGCGGCCGATCTGCCGCGCCACCACGGCGCTGCCCGCGGCCTCTACCAGCAATTCGTGGAAATGCGCGTTCAGCGCGACATATTCGGTGAAGCCGGCCTCGTTGAGCGGCGGGCACGTGGCCTCCTCCATCCGCTCGATCAGGCGGCGCATCTCGGCCAGCGTACCGCCGGCGGCGCCGCGCTCGGCGGCGAGGCGCGCGGCGTGGCCTTCCAGCGTGCCGCGCAACTCGATGGCGTCCTGGATCTCCTCCTCGGAGAAGGATTTCACGGCGAAGCCACCGGAGGGGATCGCCTCCACCAGGCCTTCCTCGGCCAGGCGGGCGAGCGCGGCGCGCACCGGGGTACGCGAGGCACGCAGGCGCTCGGCGACCGAGGGTTCGGACAGGCGCTCACCGGGCGTGAGCTCGCCATTGAGGATCATCTCGCGCAGGCGCAGCTGGGCGGAGAGGGTCTGCGACATGCTATTCGGCCGCCACGGGCTGAGCCGCGCGCTCGGCGTCGCGCATGCGATCGATGATGCGCCGCGCCCACATCGAGCCGGCATCGATGTTGAGGTTGTAGAAGACGTGGTCGGGGTTTTCGTCCATGGCGCGCTGCTGCGCCTCGACGATGGCCTCGTCCTGCGCGAAGATCCGCGTCACCCCCTGCTTGATCTGCGTGGTCACAAGCTGCTCGTGCCGGCGATAGTCGCGCGCATTGGCCCAGAAATAGTGGCAGGTCTTCTCGGTCGCCGGCGTGATGGTGTTCAGCACCACCATCGTCACGCCCTGGCTGCGATCGCCCTGCGGCGCGCCGGTGCCGGTGGCGGCGACGCCGACATCGATGGCCACCGTGCAGGGTGCTTCGAAGCGGATGATCTGCCAGCGATCGACGCGACCGGGCCGACCGAACTGCGCGCGCCAGAAGGGTGGCGGCTCGATGTCGATCATCCAGCGCGTGACGGTGGCGGTGCGCTCGCCATGCGTCACCTCGAAGGGCGCCTCAGCGACATGGTCGTCGCCGATGCTGTCGGCGTGGATGAAGGTCTCGTGCGTGAGGTCCATCAAATTGTCGACGATCAGGCGGTAGTCGCAATTGGCCTGGATGGTGCTGCCATCGCCGGCCCAGGCGGGGTCGTCGTTCCAATGCAGGTCGGGCACCAGGGCAGGGTCGGCCAGCGCCGGGTCGCCTGGCCAGACCCAGACGAAGCGATGCCGCTCGACGACCGGGAAACCGCGGACCCTGGCGGCGGGGTTGATGGTTTCCTGGGACGGCATGTGCGTGCAGCGACCGCGCGAGTCGAAGCGCAGGCCGTGATAACCGCACTGCACCTCATCGCCGCGCAGCTTGCCCATGGAGAGCGGCAGGAGGCGATGCCAGCACGCATCGAGCAGGGCGACCGCAGCGCCGGCGAGGGTGCGGTAGAGCACGAGCTTGCGGCCGCAGATCGTGCGCGGGAGCAGCTGGCGCCCGACCTCATGATCCCAGGCGGCGGCGTACCAGGCGTTGAGGGGGAAGGTGGTTGGCATGGCCAGACTTCTCGAATTCGGGACACACCCTGTATACAGCCCGGGGATGCACGCAGCAAGACGTGGCCCGATTTCGCGCATGCCGGCGGGAAAAATAGAATTTTCCGGCTGATTTCGCCGCTGGCACCTAGCCAAATCACCTCGGATTTACATAATGTCAGGAAATCGGGAGAGGTCTGAATACAGGCTCGCGGAAACCGGCTCGCCCCAAGGGCGATCCGCCGCAGCCCCCCTGCCCTCGGCCCGCCAAGTGACGCCTCGGGAGGAAACACGCGCCATGACCACCATCCGCCGCCGCGCCGCGCTGGCCTTGCTCGCCGCCCCGGCGATCCCGCGCCTGGCCGCCGCACAGGCCGAGGCCTTCCCGAGCCGCGCCCTGCGCTTCATCGTCCCCGTCGCCGCCGGCGGATCGGCCGATGCCCAGGCCCGCTTCGTGGCGCAGCGCCTGGCCGAGCGCTGGGGCCAGGCGGTGGTGGTGGAGAACCGCCCCGGCGCCAATGGCATCGTCGCCGCCCAGGCCTTCCTGCAGGCGCCGCCCGATGGGCACACGGTCTTCGCGACCCCTTCCGGCCCCATCGCCATCAACCCGCATCTCTATCGCCGCCTGCCCTACGACCCCTTCCGCGACTTCACCTTCGCCTCGCTGATCAGCGTGATCCCGCTGACGCTCGTTGCGCATCCCTCCCTGCCCGCCAACACGCTGCAGGAATTCCTCGCCCTGTCGCGCCGGCTCGGCGACGGGCTCACCCATGCCTCGGCGGGCATCGGCACGCCCTCGCACCTGACCATCGCGATGACCCGCGTCATGGGCCAGGGCGGCAATCCCACGCATGTGCCCTTCGGCGGCTCGGCCCCTGCGCTGACCTCGCTGGTCGGCGGCCAGACCATGGCGATGTGGGACGCGGCCTTCTCCGCCGCGCCCTTTGTGCGCGACAACCGCCTCAAGGCGATCGCGGTCGCGCATGCAGAACGCCTGCCGCTGCTGCCCGATGTGCCCACCACCATCGAGCAGGGCGTGCCCGAGTTGCAATCCGCAACCTGGATGAGCCTGTGCATGCATGCCGCCACGCCGCCCGATCGCGTGCGCCGCTTCGCCGCCGAGGTCGACCAGATCCTGCGCGTGCCCGAGTTGCGGGAGCTGCTCAGCAACCAGGGGGCGATCGTGCGCGGCGGCACGCCGGAGGATTTCGCCACCTTCGCCCGCGCCGAATCCGAAAAATGGGGCCGCCTGGTGCGCGAGACCGGCGCCACAATGGACTGATCCCACCACCCGCAGCACCGCCACGCAGGGCCCGCCAGAGGCCGCAGGACATATCGGAGGCACGCCATGATTTCCCTCACCGTCAACAACCGCGCCGTCACGGTCGCGACCGAGCCGGAGACGCCGCTGCTGTGGGTGCTGCGCGAGCATCTCGGCCTGACCGGCACGAAGTATGGCTGCGGCGTCGCCGCCTGCGGCGCCTGCACCGTGCATGTGGATGGCGAGGCGGTGCGGTCCTGCTCGCTGCCGGCCTCGGCCGCGGTGGGCAAGTCGATCACCACCATCGAGGGCCTGCC
>Ga0315900_10013194_pt1 | contig 10072 bp, 8 predicted proteins | sample LakEriMetagenome_FD_203521 | JGI IMG/M metagenome (GOLD analysis project Ga0315900, IMG submission 203521) | Freshwater fungal communities from buoy surface, Lake Erie, Ohio, United States - Buoy 12 MA114 | ecosystem: Environmental > Aquatic > Freshwater > Lake > Lake biofilm | place: USA: Lake...
CACTGGCTGATGCAATGCGCTTCGTCTACGGCCAGAAATGAAAGCTTTGCATTTTGCAGGTATTCCTGAAAATGAGAGGAACGCAGTCTTTCCGGACTCACATACAGAAGCTTGTACACACCATTTACAAAATTCTCCAGAATGGTTTCCACTTCCTCGCGGAACAATCCGCTGGTGAGGGCTGCTGCGGGAATACCGCGCTTTCTGAGCTGGTCGACCTGATCACGCATAAGGGCAATCAGGGGTGAGATGACCAGGCAGCAGCCGTCTTTCACCAGAGCCGGAATCTGAAAACAGAGTGATTTTCCACCTCCTGTAGGCAGTACGGCAAGGCTGTCTTCATCTGCTAGCATGGCATGCATGATGTCACGCTGATTGGGCCGGAAGGAATCGTAGCCCCAGTGTTTTTTCAGGTAATAGTTTAGTTTTTCAAAGTCCGTCATGGCCTTCGGTCTGCAAAATCAAAAATACGGCACGCGGGCTGAATTTTTATACATGCCTTGTAATTTGTAACAGAAATCTGTCCCTGAACCGAACAGCTTTGATAAAAGTCCTGACTGTAATTTTTCCAGCGGAATATTACGGTCAGAATGAAATATGCTAAATATGTATACTTTGCATTTTAATTCAACACAAAACCATTCCAATTCAACTATGAAACCTGCACATCTTCCACTGCTGATCTGCCTGGCGGCAAGCTCTTCACTGCTCGCTTCCGGCCCGGAAAAGAACCCGATCCGGAAACTTTTTTCATCAAAAAAATCGCCTGCAACTGAGCAAATCAATTCGCAGATTTACAAACCGGGCCGATCAAAAAACTTTAGTCCGGACTTTGGCCCGTCACCTGACTGGGTTCCATCCGGCGGTACCCGCATGAGCTATACCGCCAGCGGTAAAATCGCTGTGCTGACAGATACCTCTGATTTTTTCGGTAATACATATCTGCGCAAAGAAATCCACAGCTATGATGCTGCCGACCGTGAAACAGAGGTTCTGAATCAGGTTTACGACAATCAGAACATGACATGGAACAATCAGTACAGAAGCGTAATTACCTATGACCAGCAAGGCATGCTGCAGGAAAGCCGTTATGATCAGTGGACGAACGGCAGCTGGGTTGTCTTCAGCGGCTATCAGGATGTGCGAACTTATAATTCTCAGAACCTGCCTACGGGCAGAATCCGCAAGACATATAGTAATACGGATTCTGCATGGGTAAATGAGGGTCGTACCACCGACTATCAGTATGACGCACAAAACCGCCTGATATCCTATGTTGATCAGGAATGGGAGTCAACAGATTATGTCAATTCGGAAAAAATCATTTTGGAGTATGGTGCAGACAACAAACCGAGTCAGGCTTTACTACAGGAATGGAACGGAACGTCCTTCGTTGACTCCGCGCGGATTATAGAAATACAATGGTATCTCTGGCAGGGTAATCTGGAATCGGCAATGCCGCTCAGTTTTATTGAACAGAAAAAGTCTGGCGCCAACTGGGTTAATTACGAGAAGCAGGTAAATTCTTTTACCGCAAACGGAAGCCAGACCAGTCTCACACAGCGGTTTGTAAATGCCCAGTGGCAGAACGATTCCCGGAGTTCTTCCATCTTCGACGATAAACTGAATCCGGTTTTTCAAGGAGATGAAAAGTATGATCCCGCCCTTGCAAAATGGGATACCACGGAATATTCTTCTTTACACCTCAACAGCTATGATCCTTCCGGACGGATTCTGGAAACCATCCTGAGACAAATGAGCAATATTAATGGTCCTGACGAACAGCCTGAACTCGGATGGCAAAACGCAAGAAAGAGACTATTTTTCGAACATCAGGTTTTCACTGATGCTTTAGCAGAAATCAGCGGCAGGATTTCCCTGTTTCCGAATCCGCTGGCCTGCGGAACTTCCTTCCGCCTGAATGCAGGCTCCGGACGGCTTACCTTGCTTGACATGCAGGGAAGAATGATCCTGGAAAAAGCAATTTCCGGAAACGAAGCAGTTTCCACACAGGGAATGAAAAGCGGACTTTACCAGATTTCATTCGAGGATGAGCAGGGTAAAATATTCCGGAGCAGGCTGATGGTACAGTAAGATTTGGCAAGGCTAAATGGATGGTTGAGTGCAGATTATTGCAACCATCCAGCTTCAATTACAACCGGCATTCTCCCAGGGATGCCGGTTTTATTTTAGGGCCGGCCTCTTATTTTTGCGAAGCCATTTTTCTCCGACCATATGGCTCAGCCAGGCAGTACCTGCTCCAAGTACCGCACCTGCCAGCACATCTCCCGGATAATGGTGGCCCAGCATTACCCTGGAAAATCCTACACCACCGGCCCAGACCAGAGATGGCGCAATGATTTCCCAGCGTGGAAATTCCAGGCAAAGGGAAACAGCGGTGGAGAAAGCTACGCTTGTGTGTCCGCTGGGCATACTCAATGGATCCGGAAGAGGCTGAACAGGGTTTACACCTCCCAGAACGGTATAGGGCCTTGGTCTTTGAATCAGCTGTTTGAGTGCTCTGGACAGCAGGAAACCTGCACCTGCAGCAGCTGTGGTCCGGAAAGCAGCCGATATGGCTGCGCTGTCCGTTTTGCTGCCAAGCTTCGAAGCAGCAAGCATTCCTGCAGGTACAAGGAGCGCTGCCGGTAATACAGTAGCGGAGTAAACCTCAAAAAAACCATCGCTGTTGCCGCTTCGCCAGGTCTGCGCTTCCAGGAAGCTGTTCCTGTCAAGCCCGGATAATCCCTGGGCATAATTGTTCAGACTTGCCAGTAAGCAGAGACTGGTAAAAAAGGATTTGAATATCCTCGAGAAATAAACGCTGAATAAATGCACGGGTCTTTAAAACCGGTAATCAAGGACCATGTTCCTGGGATACTTTACCTTAAAACGAAATCGCTGCGTGCTGCTGTCTCCGCCTTTCAGGTTAAGATTCCAGCGCAGAATACCGGTTTCTTTGTCAAGACTTCCATCGGAGGATTTTAGCAATTCCACCGCAACCGTGGCAGAAATACCATCAATCAGAATTTCCTGTGAACCCTTCTGCAACTGAAGTTCTCCTTCGGAAACAATGCGGGCGCCGGAGGTAAACACACATACTTCCCTGATCTTCGTTTTTACAGGAGCATTGCCTTCTGCCCTTGTCTGAAATGAAGATAGCAGTAGGAGCAGTGCGAAAAGTACCGGGCAATACCGCATTTTCTTTTTCATAATATCTTTTCCGTTGATTGACAATTCTTAAGATTGCAATCTATTTTACAATTTGTGTCAAAACCAAGCGAATTAAAAAAATCCCTCGGCCTGCTGGATGCCGTATTGCTGGTATCCGGATCCATGATAGGATCGGGAATTTTCATTGTTAGCGCCGGAATGAGCCGGGACCTGGGTTCTGCGGGCTGGCTTCTGCTGGCCTGGCTGGTTGCCGGTCTGCTTACCGTGATGGCGGCGCTTTCCTACGGCGAACTTTCAGCCATGATGCCCAATGCAGGCGGCCAGTATGTATACCTGAACAGAGCCTTCGGAAGGCTGACAGCCTTTTTATACGGCTGGACCGTCTTTACCGTGATTCAAACCGGCGTGATTGCCGCTGTTGCAGTGGCATTTGCGAAATTTGCTGCTGTCTTTTTCCCGGCAGTTTCGCCGCAGAATACGCTGGCTGATCTGGGATTATTCCGGGTAAATGCGGCACAGCTTCTGGCCATTTGCTCCATCATTTTCCTTACCTGGCTGAATGCAAGGGGAATCAGGGATGGCAGGCTGATTCAGTTTGTTTTCACTTCCGCAAAGCTCCTTGCCCTGCTGGCCCTGATTGTGTTCGGCCTGTGGATTGGCTTCGGTTCTGATGCCTGGCACAGCAATTTTGATTCTCTATGGGAAGCTTCCCGTCTGAGTATGAAGGATGGCCTTGCGTCTGTTACCGCCCTGAGCGGCTGGTCACTTTTATCCGTGCTGGGGGTGGCCATGGTGGGTTCACTGTTTTCGAGTGATGCCTGGAACAATGTAACCTTCATTGCCGGTGAAATCCGGAATCCCGGAAGAAATCTGCCGCTTAGCCTTTTCATCGGAACCCTTATTGTAACCAGCCTTTACATTCTGGCAAACCTGTCTTACCTGGCATTGCTTCCGATGCAGGAAATCCAATCGGCTGCCGAAGACCGGGTGGGCACGGCCGCTGCCAGGGTAATCTTCGGTGAGAAGGCCGTGTACCTGATGGCCGCCCTGATTATGATTTCCACCTTCGGATGCAACAACGGCATTATCATGGCGGGCGGCAGACTTTTTTATGCCATGGCAAAAGACGGTCTGTTTTTCCGGAAGGCATCTGAACTCAACCGGAATTCCGTTCCGGGCTTTGCCCTTTGGATTCAGGCAGGCTGGGCCTCGGTTCTATGCCTTTCGGGTAAATACGGGGACCTTCTGGAATACACCACCTTTGCTTCTCTTTTGTTTTATATAGTAACCATCAGCGGATTATTTGTTCTCCGGAGAAAAGAACCGGAGACCGAACGGCCTTATCGCGTGTTTTTATATCCCTGGCTTCCGGTTCTGTACATCCTGTTTGCATCTGCCTTCTGCCTGAACCTGCTTATTAATTCACCCGTATTCACCCTGAGCGGCCTCTTCATTGTGGCACTGGGTTTTCCGGTTTACTGGTTTACAAAACCCAGGAATGGTGAAGCAAAATAATTTCTTTGAATCCGTCTACGAGGTGGTCCGCCTCATTCCACCAGGCCGGGTTACGACATACGGCGCCATTGCCCGTTTTCTTGGATCTGCAAAATCCGCCCGGATGGTTGGCTGGGCCATGAATGCTTCCTTCGGAGTAAACCCTCCTGTTCCTGCACAGCGGGTGGTAAATGCATCAGGTATGCTGAGCGGGAAGTTTCACTTTGGTCCGGGCGATGAGATGAAGAACCTGCTGGAAAGCGAAGGCGTGCACATTGAGGAGGATTATGTGCTTGATTTTGACCGCTTATTCTGGGATCCTGCCCAACTTTTAAGTGAATTAAAGTGAGTTTGAAACCTGATTGAGTTTATCTTTGCATCAGATTTAAACCATCGACTGATGATAAGGTACGGGTTTTTGTTTTTCATCCTGCTAAGTCTCCCTGTTCTGGCTCAAAGACCCTGTGCTACAGATGCTCAGGCCATTAATGGAAAACTCAGGGATTATTTTCCCGGGGGGAAGTATTTTGAATCTGCTGTCAGGAATCTCCGGGATACAGAGGAGAAATCAGTTACTTCCGATGATGAATCCATTTACAATATTCCCGTGGTGGTTCACATTCTCCACAACGGCGAGGCTGAAGGAAGTGGCCGGAATATTTCAGCAGAGCGTGTTCAGTCTCAGATTACCATTCTAAATCAGGATTACGGAAAAGAGCCCGGCAGCCCGGGTTTCAACAGCCATCCGTCAGGCGTGGATACCAGAATCCGCTTTTGTCTTGCCAATCAGGACCCTGATGGCAATCCGAGCAATGGAATAGTACGGGTAAACACAGGAGTCGACGCCTTTAATATTTTTACACAGAATGCTTTCCTGAAGGGGTTTTCCTTCTGGAATCCTGAAAAATACCTCAACATCTGGGTCTGTAAAATTGAGGGAAATTTCATCGGATATGCCCAGTATCCCATGATTTCACCCGAATGGGCGGATTCCATTCCCATGATGCCAAACATTGAAGATGTTCAGCCGGATGGAGTGGTCATAGAATACAGGGTTTTCGGTAATGTTCCCGCCGGAGAAAGCGGTCCTTACACTGCCTATAACAAAGGCCGGACGGCCAGTCATGAAATCGGACATTACCTGGGCCTTCTACACATCTGGGGTGATGGGTTTTCCTGTCTGGACAACAAGACAGATTACTGTTCCGACACACCACCACAGGCAACTTTCACCAGCGGATGTCCGTTTCCGATACCGGAAAGTTGTCTGCCACCTGCCAAATCCATGATTGAAAATTACATGGATTACACCAACGATGGCTGCATGAACATTTTCACAGCAGAGCAAAAAAAACGCATGCGGATTGTACTCCGCAATTGCATCCGGCGCAAAACAGTAAAAACCGTTGGTTCAATCTGCGGCATTTCAGCAACAGAGCCTGCAGAGCCCGGTAGTACAAAGAAGGGAATCAGGCTGCTTAGTGACCCGGAGGGAAATTTTGTCGAGGTGATACCATCCGGCATTGAAATCCGGGAGCTGTCTGTTTTTGATCTGTATGGAAGAAAAATTACGGCCTATGAAACAGAGCGTAATTTTGCTGCCTATTCCACCCGGATAAAAATTCCCGGACTTCGGCCCGGCACCTATTTTGTGCGGGTAAAGGATGGAAGCGGCATTTCCCGTCTCGCATCTTTCCGCCGTTTTTAATACTGCACCAAATTTTATCTCAAATGAATATCAATAAAGTAAGTGTAATCGGAGCCGGTGCTATGGGAAACGGCATTGCCCATGTTTTTGCCCTGGCAGGATTTCAGGTTCAGCTGGTAGACCTAAATGAAGAAGCACTTTCAAAGGGCTTGTCAACCATCAGCAAAAATCTGGACCGGCAGGTTGCCAAAGGAAGTCTTACGGAAGAAGCAAAAAGGGAAGCAATTTCGCGGATCGGAACAACCACCGGCATTGCCGCTGCTGCCGCTTCCTCCGATCTTATTGTGGAAGCTGCCACCGAAAACGAGGACCTGAAAAAGAAAATTTTCAAACAGCTGGACGAGGCCGCCCCTGCACACTGCATTCTGGCGACCAATACTTCTTCCATCTCGATAACCAGACTGGCGGCTGTAACATCCAGGCCTTCGAAGGTGATTGGGATGCACTTTATGAATCCGGTACCGGTTATGAAGCTGGTGGAGATTATTCTGGGTTATCAGACAGACAAAGAAGTTGGCAGAACCATAGAAGAGCTCAGCAGGCAGCTGGGAAAACTACCCTACACGGTAAAGGATTTTCCGGGATTTATTGCCAACCGCATCCTGATGCCAATGATAAACGAGGCCATCTGCGCACTTCATGAAGGAGTTGGCGGTGTGGAAGAAATCGATCAGATCATGAAGCTGGGAATGGCGCATCCAATGGGTCCATTGCAGCTGGCAGATTTCATCGGACTGGATGTGTGCCTATCCATCATGCATGTTCTGCATCAGGGATTCGGCAATCCGAAGTACTTCCCTTCTCCTCTTTTGCAGAATATGGTGGCTGCAGGCCATCTGGGAGTAAAGTCGGGACAGGGCTTTTATGTGTACACTCCAGGCTCCAAAGATTTGAAGGTAGCCCCGGGTTTTCAGACGCAGCAACTGATGCCTGTTTCCTGAACCAGCGGATAAAAATTTCATTCCGCTTTGGATAGTTGTCATTTTTTCTCATTTTTGCCCCATGAGACTGGTCTGCAAGAACATTGCCGGCCAGAATGTTAATTGGGTAATGAAAAGAAAGTACTAAGAGATTTTTAACCAGTAACGTCTTTTCAGTAAAGCCCCCTGTCCATTGGCAGGGGGTTTTCGTTTTTTTAGGGTAATGGGTTGGACCATAAATCAGATGTGGCAGCGATGAATGAAACGGAAAAAAGTAAGATGCTTTATCGTTTCATTTTCCAAGAACAAGCTTTATCAATTCGGTGGCATAATCAGCCATAAACAAAGGAATGTTCAGCAGACCATCCCGGTGCTGAAGATTCTTCATAGAAAAACGGATGCGCAGGGGCGGATGGTATTTCTGCTGGTAAAGGGTAAGACTGCGGCTCTTTACATTTTCATCGCTCTTCACTTCCACCGGAATCGCCACATTTTCAGAGGAAATTAAAAAATCTACTTCGGCTGTGTTGCCGGAAGTCCAGTAGCAGGGAACCTCTTTTAGCTGGGCCATCAGGCTTTGCAGAATGTAGTTTTCCGTGAGTGCCCCCTTGAATTCAGTGAAAAGCCGGTCTCCTTCTGAAAAAGCGAGAGGATTGAGCCGGGCCATTTTCCGGAGAAGGCCGGCATCGAGGGCAAAGAGCTTAAAGGCCTGATGATCTTCATAGGCCGAAAGCGGAATTCCCGGTTTTTCCACACGGTAAACCTTGTACACCAGACCCGCCTGGACCAGCCAGTTAAGGGCATCTTCATATTCTCTGGCACGGGCCGAACTGCGGACCAGCTGAAAAATAAATTTCTTGTTTTCCCTTGCCAGCTGGGCCGGAAGAGAGGAAAAAACCTGATCAATCTTAGCCACATCCCTCATCACCGGATGTTTGGCAAAGTCGTTTCGGTAAGACAGAAGCAGGTTGGCCAGGCCATTCTCGCATTGTTCCAAATCGGAACTGGCCGTAAAATCCCGAACGATGGCCGGCATGCCGCCGGTTATCAGGTATCGCTTAAACTGCGTTTTCAGGTCGTTGAAAAACAGTTGCGGAATTTCTTCCGGGACAGAAAGCTGCTCCAGAAAAGAATAGGAACGGCTGTCCCAGTTGGGCAGCACTTCGCGAAAGGTCATCGGATAGACCTGCAGAAATTCGACTTTGCCAACCGGAAAAGGATGTCCTGAACGCAGCAGAATTCCGAGCAGGGAACCTGCGCCGATGATGGAAATCTCCGGCCGGTTTTCCGCAAAATATTTTAATGAATTCAGCGCCTCCGGGCACTCCTGAATTTCATCCAGAATCACCAGCGTTTCGGAATCAATTCCGAATCCGCAAACCATAGAAAGCGATTGCAGAATACGGTCAGGGTCTTTGTTCTGACGAAAAAAATCACCCAATTCCGGACGCTCATCAAAGTTGAAGCGAGCCACCTTTGAATAATGGTTTTCCCCCAGCCACTTCATGAGCCAGGATTTCCCTACCTGCCGCGCACCCTGCAGAATCAGGGGAAGTTTGTTTTTCCGCTGCCGCCATTCCAGGAGCTGTACTTCAACCGCCCTTTTCAATAATAAGTGTATTTTATGTGAATATCGTTGCAAAAATAATATTTATCTCTGCTTTTCGGGACAAGATATCGAAAAGAAAGCCCCCGCTTCCGCAGGGGCTTTCTTCATTCTGAAAAACAACTCCCGAAGGCTTAGTCCTTCTTCAGCCTCAGGTATTTCGGACCATCGATGGTTTGCAGGCGAAGTGTGTAGACACCCATGGCCACATGCCGGATGTCAAGTTCCTGACGGGTCTTTACTCCCTGTGAACTTACCTCGCCTTCATACACCAGCTTGCCCAGGGCATCCAGCACTTCTATCTTCGCTGTGCCGCGCAGGTTCTCGATGCTCAGCTCGTAGAGGCCGCGGCTGGGATTGGGTAATACCCGAACTCCGATGCCTTGATGCTTGTCCGACATCGCCGGAGTGCAAGTCACCAGCAGGCTGTCGAGGGAATAGCAGTTTTCGTTTCCATCATTCCAGCCCTTCAGGAAATACCATTTTCCTGGCGACGGCCAGCAGGGAACCAGAAGTGAACTTTGATTGCCGGGCAGTGGCGGATTGCTCAGAGATTCTTCAAACCAGTTGTAGGAAGAAGCACCGGATGCGCTTAGAAGGATGGAGCCGGAATTGGCATCCGGCTCTGAGCTGATGATGAGCTGATCAGGCTGAATACTGGCAAGTACATTCAAAGGCTGTGATACCGCCGATGTACAGCCGTTGGAGATTGTTTGAACCGTGTAACTGCCGGTGGAGTTTACGCTGATGCTTGAAGTGGTCTGACCATTGCTCCAGAGGTAGGCCAGTCCCGAAGGGGCACTCAGCGTAACCGAGCCGCCCTGGCAGAAACTGGTTGAACCACTTGCGGAGATGGTGGGGGTTTCCGGTGCCGGACTCACCGTCACCTGCACCGGATCTGAAACAGCAGACGAACAATTGCCACTGATCGTCTGAACCGTATAGCTGCCGGTGGAATTTACGCTGATGCTTGAAGTGGTTTGTCCATTACTCCAAAGGTAAGCCAGACCCGCAGGGGCACTCAGCGTGACCGAGCCGCCTTCGCAGAAACTGGTTGAACCGCTCGCCGTGATGGTGGGGGTTTCAGGAGCCGGATTCACCGTCACCTGCGTGGCCTGCGATACCGCTGAAGTACAGCCGTTGGAGATTGTCTGAACCGTGTAGCTACCA
>Ga0315900_10013195_pt1 | contig 10072 bp, 9 predicted proteins | sample LakEriMetagenome_FD_203521 | JGI IMG/M metagenome (GOLD analysis project Ga0315900, IMG submission 203521) | Freshwater fungal communities from buoy surface, Lake Erie, Ohio, United States - Buoy 12 MA114 | ecosystem: Environmental > Aquatic > Freshwater > Lake > Lake biofilm | place: USA: Lake...
TGAGAGCCTCAAGCGCGCGCTGGAGCTCAATCCCAGCCACGCCGGGGCCCTGCTGAACCAGGCCGAGTCCATGATCAGCTCCGAGAAGTTCCTCGATGCCGCCGGGCTCGTGCAGAAGGTGCTGTCGACCTGCGACAATTCGCCGGCCGCCTGGGCCCTGCTGGCCGCCATCACCCGGCTCAGCGCCGCCGATGCCGCCAAGTTTGAAGCCGCGCGTGCCAGCGGCCTGAAACGCTGGGACAGGAATCCCGAGGTGGATCACATCATCGGCCGTGTCCTGTCCCGCGCCTACCGCTTTGCCGAAGGCTCGCGGCATCAGCGCAAGGCGCTTGAGATGGATCCCGGCTACCTGCCCGCCAAGGTCGCGCTCTGCCAGGACCTGCTGCGCCTGGGCGAGGAGGACGAGGCCTGGAAGCTGGCCGCCGCCATCCGCGAGAAGGACGGCTACAACGTCCGCGCCCATAACATCGGCCTGCTCGAGCAGCAGATGCGCGGCTTCACCACCCAGGTGTTTGACGACTTCATCCTGAAGCTGCCGAAGCGCGACTGGCCCGTGTATGGCGAGGAGGCGCTGGCCCTGCTGCGCGAAGCCAAAAGCGTGCTCACGGCCAAGTACGGCTTCGAGTTGAAGAAGCCGGTGATGGTCGAGTTTTTCGGCGAGCAGCAGGACTTCGCCATCCGCACCTTCGGCAGCCTTGGAGGCCAGGGCCTGCTCGGCGTCTGCTTCGGCACCGTCATCACCATGAACAGCCCCGGCGGCCTCGCCCATGGCCGCAACAACTGGCAGGCGACGCTCTGGCATGAGTTCTGCCACGTGGTCACGCTCAACCTCACGCAGAACAAGATGCCGCGCTGGCTCAGCGAGGGCATCAGCGTCCATGAGGAAAGCCTGCGCAACCCCGTCTGGGGCATGGCCATGGACGCACGCTTCCGGCGCATGATCCTCGAGGACAAGGCGGCCACGCCTGTCAGCCAGCTCAGCAGCGCCTTCCTCAACGCCGAGGACGAGGACCACCTCATGTTTGCCTACTTCCAGTCCAGCCAGGTCGTCGGCCACCTGCTGGAACGATTCGGCACGGAGAAGTTCCAGGGCATCCTGCGCGATCTCGCCCAGGGCCGCCGAATCAATGAGGCGATCACGGCGAACACGGAGCCGATGGAGAAGCTGGAGCCCGCCTTCGCCAGGCACCTGGAGTCCAAGGCCGCCGCCTTTGGAGCCACGGCCGACTGGGGCAGGCCGGCGCCGGAGGACGTCAACCCCCTCGATCCTGAATCGCTGGCGGAATACCTGCGCAAGCATCCCGCCAGCCTCTGGGGCATTCATCGGCAGGCCGAGCTCCTGACCGAACAAAAAGAGTGGCAGGGCGTGCTCGCGCTGGCGGAACGCCTCATCACCCTGGTGCCCGAGGATTTCAGCGCGGAGGGCGGCTGGCAGCTGAAGGCGACCGCTCTGCGCGAACTCGGCCGGGACGACGAGGAAATCGCCGTGCTTCGCCATCTGGCCGAGCACGAGTCCAGCCTCATGCCCGTCTTCCTGCGCCTCATGGAGCTCGACCAGAAGAAGCAGGACTGGCCCCAGGTTCGAGCCAACGCCGCACGCGCCATGGCCCTCAATCCCTTTCTGCGCACGCCCCAGCAGGCTCATGCCGAGGCCTCGGAAAAGCTGAACCTGCCGCAGGAGGCCGTCGCGGCCTGGCGTCGCGTGCTGGTCCTGGACCCGCAGGGCGCCGCCATGACGCACTTTCGTCTGGCGGTCCTGCTGCGTGAACAGGACGCCGCCCGGGCCAGGCGTCACCTGCTCGACTGCCTGGCCCTCGCGCCACGGTTTCGCGAGGGCCTGAAGATGCTGCAGGACTGGCCCTGAGGCGCCTGCTTATTTGCCGGCGTCCTTGAGGATTTTTGCCGCCTCCTCGGCGCTGTATTCCTTCACGAAGAGGTTCCGCCAGCGGATCTCACCCCCATGCGTCTGCAGCATGATCGGACCTTTGGCGTCGAGGGGTTTGGTGCGGTCATAAAAATTCTCCATCACCGCGCCATCGACGACGAGCTTGTCGTTCAGCCACACCCAGGTCACGGCGCCGATCTGGCGGATGCGGAAGCGATTCCATTCACCGAAGGGCCTGTCGGCCAGCACCAGCGGGTCACGGCCCGGAGTTCCCGGCGTGTTGTTGAACAGGCCGCCTGAGCCGAGGTGCGGCTTGCGGTCCGGCTTCTTCGGATCAAAGACCTGGTTCCAGTCCCAGATCTGCACCTGCGGCGTGCCGCGCAGGTAGATGCCGCTGTCGGCTTTCGCCACGGTCTTGTATTCGATCAGCAGCTCGATGTCGCCGAAGTTCGCGTCCGTCGTCGCGTAGGCGCCGTGACCGTCATTGACGAGCTCGCCGTTTTCGACGCGCCAGTGCTGCGGAAACTCGTCGCGCATCGCCTTCAGCGCCGCCTCCTTTTTCTCGCCCTGGAGCTTCACCACCGAGTGAGGGTTCAGGCCATGCCAGCCGCTGAGGTCCGTGCCGTTGAAGATGGCCTTGAAGCCGGGTGGCGGCACGGGATCGGCGGCCAGGGCGGCGGTGACGAGCAGCAGGGACAGGGCGTGAAGTCGGAGTCTCATGGGTGCAAGCAATTCGACCCGGCCCCGCGGCTTCTTTCCAAAGGTGACCGCAATTCTGGTTCGGCAGAACCCTGGCCGCCCGGGCTTCAGGTGGCGGCCGCCCTGCCGCCGCAGCCCGCCGTCACATAGACGGCGCGAAGTCGTTCGAGAAAATCGGCGGTTTCCTCGTCCGGCCCGCAGGTCAGGGGTTCACCAAGACTGAGCCGCAGATGCACCATCTCCCGGGGCAGCCGCCAGATGGGCCAGCCCTTGCCGAGATAGCGGCTGCTGGTCTGAATGATCACCGGTATCACGGGGGCCCGCGACTGACGTGCCAGCACCGCCAGGCTGCCGGTGAGCGGGTTGACCGCGCCATGCTCCGGCCGGGTTCGTGTTCCCTCCGGAAAAAACAGCACGCGCTCGCCGCCGCGCAGCCTCTCCAGACAGGTTTTCAACATGCGATGCAGCGGTTCATTCTTCACATAGCCGGCCATGCTTGAACCCACGACCAGCAGGGGGTTATGCATCAGTGAGGCCTTCAGCACGCAGGACGCGCGGCCCGCCTCGGTGATGACGAACACCGCATCCCACAGGGCGGGATGGTTCGGGGCCAGGATCAGCGGCCCGGTCTGCAGCTTCAGCCGGTCAAAGCCCTCGTAAGACACCTCGACCACGCCAAAACACTTCAGGATGCCCGCCACACCGCGAAACATCAGGTTCAACGCCGACTGGCCCAGCTCACGACGCCGGGGCTGCCCGCGCAGATGAAAGGTCACCCCGGCCAGGGGCAGAAGAACAAAGGCGCAGGTCGACCAGTAGATCAGCAGAACCAGACCCGCCGTGGCAAAACGAAGTCCGCATGGCAGCGTCAGACGTCCGCTGTCCTCCGATGCGTTCTGGGTCGTCATGCCGGACTGGAAAAAGGGTTGGTGGTTTGCCGTTTGTCAGGCGCGTGCTTCATCGCTAGAACAGACACGATTATGTCGCAGCACACCGGGCTTTTCCAAGCGCTTTCCTCCCTGCCCCACGGGCCTTCCTTTCGCTTCGTGGATGAGATCATCGAGCTGATCCCCGGCACCTCCGCCACCGGACGCTGGACGCTGAAGGGCTCGGAGGCCTTTCTCGAAGGTCATTTCCCCGGCCAGCCCCTGCTGCCCGGCGTCATCATGATCGAGGCGCTCGCCCAGCTCGGCGGCGTGCTGGCCCAGAGCAGCCGCGGGGACAGGCCCCTGAAAAACATGCGCCTCACCGCCGTGCGCCAGTTCAAGATCCTCGGCACCATCCCGCCCGGCGAAACGCTGATCATCCAGGCCCGGCAAGACGCCGTGATGCCCGGGCTGGTGCAGGTCAGCGGTGAACTGACCACCCAGGATGGCACCCGGCTCGCCACCGGCAGCGTGGTGCTCAGCGGTGAGGAATGACAAGCGGTTGTTTTATTCCTTCACCAGCGCATCGGCAGCCTTCAAATCCAGGCGCACGCTCACCACGCTGTGCTTCTCCCTGCCCGGCGCGTATTTCACATAGGTCGTGGCCACGATCGTGCCGTCCGGCAGCAGCTCCATGCCGGGATAACCGCAGTCGCTGACCCGCGTGGCATGACTGTGCAACAGCTTCACGCGATACTGCCCGGGCCTGCCGTTTTTGATGTCGTCATAGGTGCCAACCCAGGCGACGAAATGGCCCAGGGTCGGACTGTTGAGGGCCTGGTCACGGAAGGCAATGACCATGCGGCCGTCCTGCGTGAAGACACCGGCATGGCGGTCGCCGGTGAGACCCCAGCTGGTGTTGACGGGCGTGCTCCAGGTCACGCCCTCATCGCGGCTGAACATCACAAGGCTGCGCTCCTTGTGCGTGTTTTCGCGCATCAGGCAGCAAAGCTCCGTGCCGTCCGGGGAACTGAACACAAAGGGCTCACAGGGGTTTTTGCCTTCCACGCTCGCCACCACCTTCGGTTCGCTCCAGGTGAACCCACCATCGGCGGTGATCGTCTGCAACACCTCCAGCGGCGCCTTGTCCGCACCCCCGGGACCTTTGTGGTAGAGGCCGAGGTATCGCCCGTCCTTAAGCCGCACGATGCTGCTGAAGGTCATCACGCAGGGGAAGCCCAGCGGCGGCATCTCCTTCCAGGTCCTGCCCGCATCCTCGCTCATGATGCTCGGCATGCCAGGGCCCTTGCGGGTGCCTTTCGCCGCGGAAAACACCCAAAGGCGTTCCTTGCCCGAGGGATCGGTCATGCGGTAGATGCTGGGGCAGTTCTGATGCGTCTTGAAGCCATCCGGCAAGGTGTCGTCGATCCGTGTCCACGTTTTGCCGCCGTCATCACTGCGCGCCATCGGCCCCGCCGCACCACCATGGTTGATGCACCACACGCAGAAGATCGTTTTGCCGTCGGCAAGCAGCGTCGTCGTCGGGTGCCCCTGGTACACCTGCTCTGTGCCTGCCGCGAGGATCGTGTGCCGCTCCTTTTGATCGGAAAGGTCGATGATAGGCAGATCCGGTTTTTCTTCGGCGGTCACAAAACCGGCGATCAGCAGCAGGAAGAGGGCAAGGATGCGCATGCATCCAAGAAACGCCGGCTGCACACCCGTTCTTCGCCCATGACATGGACTGATAATATATGGACTGCGGCAGCCTGCTGCCGCTTTCACCAGGCCAGCCTGCTGGCCGCCGAGAAACCCTGGATAAAGTGACCCCGCAGAACCCCTGCACCTGCGCAAGCCTGCATGCTTCGTTCACCGAGAGACTCCACCGGCAGCAGGCTGCCTTGAGAAAAGCGGCAGCGGGCTGCCGCAGTCCATGTTCAAGCCAGCGAACCCACGCACCTGCGCAAGCCTGGAGTTTCTGCGCTCTCAAAGAAACTCTCCTGTCTGTGATTCGTAACACTCCAGGGTTGACCCATGCGCGGTGCTGCATTCATGCCAGGTCATCATGTGGCCTGGTATTCCATCTGAAGAGGCATGCGTTCGCGGCACACGCGACTGGCCGCATGCACCACCGCATCGGCTTTCTGAAAGCGGCGTCTACTTCATCACGGCGCGTGCCCGCGATCAAAGACTTCTCTTCAACACACCTGGCCGACGCGATTGGTTTGAGCAGCTGATCTTCGACGCATTCGCGGAAGCCGGCTGGAAACTCGAAGCCTGGGCGGTGCTTTCGAATCATTACCACGTCGTCGTGCAGAGCCCTCAGGCAGGAGCAGAGACCCTGCGGAAGGTGATCCGGAAGATTCACAGCCTGGCCACCCAGCGATTGAATGTGGAAGATCAAACGCCTGGGCGCACACGGCTGTGGCAGAATTATCGCGAGACGCATCTCACCTACGCGGAGAGCTACTTCGCAAGACTGAACTACGTCCATCAGAACCCGCGTCATCACGGCCTGGTGCCGCTGGCCTCGCAGTGGAAGTGGTGCAGTGCCGCCGCCTTCAAACTGGAAGCCACCCCCGCCTGGGTGAAAACCATCGCCAGCTTTCCCTTCGATGAAATCGCCGCCGAGGATGGCGAGTGACATGATCTGATGATCTGATATGGACTGCGGCAGCCTGCTGCCGCTTTCACCAGGCCAGCCTGCTGGCCGCCGATGAACCCTGGATAAAGTGATCCCGCAGAACCCCTGCACCTGCGCAAGCCTGCGTGCTTCGTTCACCAAGAGACTCCACCGGCAGCAGGCTGCCTTCGGAAAAGCGGCAGCTGGCTGCCGCAGTCCATGTCCAAGCCATCGAACCGCTGCACCTGTGGCAAGCTGCCGCAGTCATGCGTGTGATCCAGGCTTGTCCGGATGCTTAGAGCTTCTTGATCCGGATGTTGCGGAACAGGACGAGGTCGTTGTGGCCGGCGAAGCCGAAGTGGCCGCTCGTGCGGTCTTTGCCGGGGTGCGGCTTCTTGCCCATGACCTCGTCCAGGTTCACCTGGCTGAGGTCGGTGTCGAGGATGGTGACGCCGTTGAGCACCACCTTGATCGTGGAGCCTTTGACGGTGACTTCCTGCTCGTTCCATTGGCCCGCCGGCTTCAGATGCCCGCGCTGCGCGGCCACCATGCCATAGGCGGAGCCATGATACTGACGCGCGTCCAGCTTGGCATACTTCGGGGCGTCGTTGTCGAGCACCTGCAGTTCACACATGCCGACATAGGCGGTGTCGCCGCTGCCGGGATAGCGGATCGCAAGACCGTTGTTCGAGCCCGCGGGGATCAGGATCTCCAGACGCACGACAAAGTCTGCATACTCCTCCGCCGTGTAGATGGTCCCGCCTTTGCCGGGCTTGCAGGCGATCGCGCCGTCCTTCACCTCATAGTTCTCCACCGGCCCCTTCCAGCCGGTGAAATCCTGGCCGTTGAAGATGCTGACAAAACCGTCCTCGGAAGCGGACAGGGAGGCGGCGACGGCAAGCAGGCTGAACAGCAGGGAGCGAAGAATGGTGATCAAACAGGAATACGAAGGTCGCGCGGGATTCACACAGCCTGTCTCAGCCCACCGAGCAGATGCCGACGGCCTGCTTCAGCGAGGCGAGCTTGTCGGAACGCTTCGGAATGAACTCCTGGCCGAGATAACCCGTGTAACCGGTGGCCTGGATCGCCGCGATGATGGCGGGATAGTTCAGCTCCTGCGTGTCATCAATCTCGGCACGGCCGGGCACGCCGCCGGTGTGGTAATGGAAAAAGTGCGCGTGATGCTTCTGGATCGTCGCGATGACGTCGCCCTCCATGATCTGCATGTGATAGATGTCATAGAGCAGGCCGAAGTGCGCCGAGCCCAGCTTCTCGCACAACGCCACGCCCCAGGCGCTGTGGTCGCACATGTAGTCGGGATGGTTCACCTTGCTGTTGAGCAGCTCCATGACCAGCTTCACGCCAAGCTTTTCCGCCATGGGCATCAGGCGCTTCAGGCCGATGGCGCAGTTTTCCAGACCCTGTTCATCACTCATGCCGTCGCGGTTGCCGCTGAAGCAGATCACCTGCTTGAAACCGGCCTCGGCGCTGGTCTTGAGAAGCGGCTCATAGGCCTGGAGGAGCAGGTCATGATGCTCCAGGCGGTTCCAGCCCTTGGGGATCGGGCCGATCTTCATGCCGCCCGGTCCTTCGATCGTCGGATAACTCACCATGGCGCAGTGCAGGCCGTGCATTTTGAGCGTTGCAAAATCAGGCGGGTCCAGCAGCTCGATGGACTCCAGCCCGATCTCCTTCGCCGCCAGGCACATCGTCTCCAGAGGGATGCCCTTGTAGCACCATTTGCAGACCGAATGCCGCACCTTCCCCTGCGCTGCGGCGCCTGCGGCCTTGTCGGCGGCCTCCACCTGGGCTTGCAGCAGCGCGGCGACGGCGCTGACGCTTGCAAGCCTGCCAAACTGACGACGTGAGAGGGAGGAGGGAGGGTTCATCCGGCCAAACTAAAAGCAGGGCCATGCCGAGTCGAGCCTGAACTCCGGAGTCACGGTTTGACAGAGGGCTGCCCGCCCTGTGAGCATGCTCTCCATGAAAAACAACCCGGTCGGCTGGTTTGAAATCTACGTGCAGGACATGCCGAGGGCCCGCGGCTTTTACGAGCAGGTGTTCCAGATCACCCTGGAGGCGCTGCCCGGAACGCAGCATGAAATGTGGAGCTTTCCCATGGCGGCGGAACGCTGTGGATCTCCTGGCGCCCTGATCAAGATCGAGGGCTGTCCCTCCGGCCCCGGCGGCACGCTGGTTTACTTTTCCTGCGAGGACTGCGCCGTGGAGGAGGCTCGTGCGATCAGCGCCGGCGGCCGGGTCTTCAAACCCAGGTTCTCCATCGGCCCCTACGGCTTCATCTCCCTGGTCTTCGACAGCGAAGGAAACCTGATCGGCCTGCATTCACAGAAGTGAGGCCCAGGCGCCACGAAAAAGGGCAGGCGTTTCCGCCTGCCCCGTGATTTCAAGGCTGTGCGCGTGCCGCTTACTGCACGTTCACCCAGTCGATGGCGGCGCGGCAGATTTCCCAGAAGCTGCCGTGCTCCAGGCTGGCTCCGCCGACGAGGGCGCCGTCCACGTCCTTCTGGCTGATCAGTTCGGCCATGTTGCCGGGCTTCACGCTGCCGCCGTACTGGATGCGGATCTTCTGGGCGGTGTCCTCGCCGAACATGTCGGTGAGCACCTTGCGGACAAAGGCGTGGGCCTCCTGCGCCTGCTCGGGGCTGGCAGTGCGGCCGGTGCCGATGGCCCAGACGGGCTCGTAGGCGATGACGCAGTCAAGCACGCGGCGCGCGCCGACTTCGGCAAGGGATTCGCGCAGCTGGCTTTCCAGCACCTTTTCGATGAGGCCGCCGTCGCGCTCCTCCAGGGTTTCACCGATGCAGAGGATCGGATGCAGGCGGGCTTCCAGGGCGGCGAGCACCTTGGCGTTCACGATGGCGTTGCTTTCTCCGTAGAGGCTGCGGCGCTCGCTGTGGCCGAGGATGACGTGCTTGCAGCCGCATTCCTTGACCATGCGGGCGTTGATCTCGCCGGTGAAGGCGCCGCCGGCGTGCTGGCTCATGTTCTGGGCGGCCAGCTCGACGCTCTGCTCACGGGCGTTGACGAGGGCGTTGTTGGCGCGCTCCAGGCTGACGGAGGGCGGGGCGACAACGATCTGGATGGGGCACTTGTCCGGCACGAGGCGGGCGAAGGCGCGAAGAAAGTCATCGGACTCCTGGGGAGTCATGTGCATCTTCCAGTTGGCGGCGACGATGGGCTTGCGGATGTGGGTCATGGGAGAGGGTGGGAAAGTTGACGGTGCTTGGCAGTCGTTGACGGTGGTTTACAGTGAATTTTGGGAAGACTTGGACGGGCTGGGAAACAACCGCCAACCACCGTCAACTTCAGGGCTCACTTCTCCTGCAGGCAGGCGACGCCGGGCAGCACCTTGCCTTCGAGAAGTTCCAGGGAGGCGCCACCGCCGGTGGAGATGAAGGTCATCTTGTCGCCCAGCTTGGCCTTCTTCACGGCCTTCACGCTGTCACCGCCGCCGATGATGTTCTTGGCGCCGGTGTTCCTGGCCATGGCCTCGGCGATCTCAAAGGTGCCCTTGGAGGCTTCCTTGATTTCAAACACACCCATGGGGCCGTTCCAGATGACGGTCTTGGCCTTGGCGATCTCCTCGCTGAAAAGCTTCACGGTTTCAGGGCCGATGTCCACGCCTTCCCAGCCGTCCGGGATGCTTTCGTTGACGCCGGTGTACTTCGTCGTGCCGAGCTTCTTGGCGTCGAAGTCAAAGGCGTCGGTGATCATCGCGTCGACGGGGATGAGCAGCTTCACGCCGCGCTCCTTGGCCTTGTCGAGAGCGGCCTGGGCGATGGGCTCCCACTCGGGCTTGTAGAGGCTTTTGCCGATCGAGATGCCCTGGACGATCTTGCGGAAGGTGTAGGCCATGCCGCCGCCGATGATGATGGTGTCGGCCTTTTCCAGCAGGCGGTTGATGACGCCGATCTTGTCGCTGACCTTGGCGCCGCCAAGAATCACCACGAAGGGACGGTCAGGGCTTTCCAGTTCGTCGTG
>Ga0315900_10013196_pt1 | contig 10070 bp, 6 predicted proteins | sample LakEriMetagenome_FD_203521 | JGI IMG/M metagenome (GOLD analysis project Ga0315900, IMG submission 203521) | Freshwater fungal communities from buoy surface, Lake Erie, Ohio, United States - Buoy 12 MA114 | ecosystem: Environmental > Aquatic > Freshwater > Lake > Lake biofilm | place: USA: Lake...
CACCGGTGTGCGATCGCGGCGCCCACTCGCCGCCGCGCAGCTGCGCGTGCACGGAGGAGTGTGCGAGCAGCTCCGACAGCGTCGAGCCGCGCAGGGAAGCTTCGGCCTCGACGTCGTCGATGCGGGAGTGCTGCCCCTCCGCCACGCCCAGGCGTGCGAGCAGCGCCCCTGCGTCCAGCTGCCGGGTCGAGAGCTGCAGGCGCAGGTCCGGGAGCGGGCCCCGGAGGTTTGCCGACAGCTGGCCCGTGAACGGAACGCTCGCGAGCGTGAAGGCCAGCGGGGTCGGTGCGATCCGGCCATCGTGCAGGCGTGCGCGCAGGTGCAGGTCGTCGACCTGTACCGGCCCGACCCGTGCGCGGGCGAGTGCGAGGTCCACCTCGGCGTCGACCAGCGGTACCTCGCGCGGGAGCAGGGGCAGCCTCAGTGCGGCCTCGAAGCCGGCGCCCGGTGCACGCGGGGGGCTGGGCGGCAGCAGCGAGCGCAGTTCGTCCACGTCGAGCGACTGCACCTTCAGGCGCGCCTGCAGCCGGTGGTGGGGGGAGCCCGGAGCGCCTTCGCGGCTCGCCTCGCCCGTGGCGTGCAGGGATCCCAGCGTCAGCAGCAGGTCGTGCAGGTCTGTCCGGTCCGCCCGGGTGTCGACACGGCCCCGGAGGTCGAGCGGCACCGACGCGTCCGGCGACAGGCCGAGCCAGCGACCGACGCGACCGGCCCGCGGCGCGCCCAGCGCGAAGCGCAGCGACAGCGCGTGGTTCTTCGCCTCCCCGGCACCCAGTCCCGACCACTCGCCCGCCAGCGAGGCGCGCGCGCCCGAAGCGTCGGCCTGCAGGTCGAACCGCGCGCGTCCTTCGTGCGCGAGGGTCCCGAGGTCGCTGCCCTCCAGGCGCGCGGTGAAGGGCTCGGACAGCAGCGCGCCGCGCGCCTGCCCGCTCACGCCGCGGCCGGAGGGCTTCGCCACCTCGAGGCGGTCGAGCCGCAACTGGACCGGGCGACCGCCCTCGAGGTTGCCGTAGGTGAGTTCTGCCGCCTCGACCTCGAGCCGTGCCGAGAGGTCGCGGGCGATATCGCCTACGGTCGCCCCGCGTCCCTCCAGCTGGACGGCCAGTCGGCCGACCCGACCGTCCAGCCCTTCGATGCCGGTCAGCAGCGCACCGAGCGCGCCCAGCGGGCTGTCCGCCGTGCCGAGTCGCAGGCGCATGTGCGGGCGCGTGCCCGACGCGTCCGCGAGGAACTCGCCGGTCAGTCGTGCTCCCGCCAGCGTGGCCTCCACCGGCGTGTGGAGTCGACCGCCGCCCAGGCGCAGCCCCAGCTTCGCGTCGCGCGCCTCTCCCGGCAGGCTCAGCCATTGCCCGACCGCGAGGGTGACGTCGGCGTCCAGGTCGCGCAGCCGCGCGAGGTCGACCGTTGTCCGGGAGAGTTCGCGCCAGGTGTCGAGCAGGGAGCGCGGCGCCTGCGTGGTCTCGGGGCGGCCGAGGAAGGGACGCAGGTCGAGCGTGGGTAGCGTCAACTCGCCGCTGATCCGCGGCCTTGCCCCCCGGGTGTCCACGTGCAGTTGCCCGTCGAGGGTGGTCGCACCCATCGCGCCGCTGATCGCCTCGATGGCGACCGTGCCCGGGGCCTGCCGCAGCCGGAAGGCGAGGCGAGTGGTGCCGACGGGCGGGAATCGGGTCTGCAGCAGGCGTTCGAGTTGCGACAGGTCTGCCGTCCGAAGCGATACGGACAGGTCGGTGTGCATCCCGGTCTCGCCCGGGGCGAGCAGGCCCCGCACGGCGCCGTCCAGTCGCAGGTCGGTGCCGGCGAAGGACAGCGCGAGGGCGAAGGGCCACTGGGCATCCGGGCTCGAGAGTCGGGCGAGCGGACCGCCGTCGATCCGCATCGAGTAGGGAAAGCTCTCGTCGACCCGTCCGACGACACGGATCGACAGCGGGCTCTCGCCGCTTCCGGTGGCCTCCAGCCGGTCGAGGTCGAACGAGCGCTCGTGGCCCCGCGGGTCGACCATGCGCAGTTCGATCCTCTCGAGCAGGACGCGCTCGAGCCGAAGGGCAGCGACGGCCGAGCCGACCGCGGCTGCATCGTCCGGTGCGCCGGGCGCTGTGCCCGGCGCGCTTGCGGCCGCCCGCGAGGGGGGACTCGCAGGGGCGGGGGTGGCGCGGGTGTCGGTCTGTTGCCAGTTGCCGAGGCCATCGGCGCGCCGCACCAGCCGGACCTGCAGGTCGCGGGCACTGAAGTCGCGGACGACCAGTACCCGGCGCAGCAGCGGCAGCAGGTCGAGTTCGAGGCGAGCGGCGCCCAGCACCGCGAGATCCGGGCCGTCGAAGCCGGGCGGATTGCCGATGCGCAGGCGCGACAACTCGGCGGACGGACGCAGCGACAGGTGGAGCCGTGCATCGCCGTCGATGCTGACCGGCCGCCCCAGGGTCCGGGCGATGGATGCGGCCAGCGGCTCGCGCAGTAACCCCGCGTCGAACGACAGGCCGGTCCAGGCGAACGCCAGTAGCCCGCCGGTCAGCGCGAGCAGGATCGCGGCGCGTCGCCGCCAGCGACGACGGGGCGGGCCGGCGGGGGCTGCGGTCGGGGGGCGGGAAGCAGGGGTCACGGCCGGTGGAGACGAGGGTTGCCGGTGCACCCGGGCGGCTCGGCCCCGGGGGGCGCTCCCCCCGGAGGCCAAGCGGGGAAAAAGGCTACCATGCGCGGGTCGGGGACAGGGTCGGCAGGGGCCGTCATGATGGTGTCACCCGGCCGCCTCATGCTCGGGTCATACACATGGATACGCAGATCGAAGTGAACGGGCGGCGCTATCGCGCCCCGGACCGACCCACCGTCGTGGTGTGCATCGACGGATGCGAGTTCGACTACATCACGCACGCGGCGCAGGCCGGGGTCGCGCCCTGGTTCGCGCGCGTGCTGGCCACGGGGACGGCACTGCGTGCCGACAGCGTGGTTCCCACCTTCACCAACCCGAACAACCTGTCCATCGTCACCGGCGTGCCGCCGGCGGTCCACGGCATCTGCGGGAACTACTTCCTCGACCGCGAGGCGGGTGTCGAGACGATGATGAACGACCCGCGGTTCCTCCGGTGCGGGACGATCCTCGCGGCCTTCGCCGATGCCGGCGGGCGCGTGGCGGTGGTCACGGCCAAGGACAAGTTGCGCGGCCTGCTGGGGCATCGCATGAAGGGGGTGTGCTTCTCGGCCGAGCGTGCCGACCGGGTGACACCCGAGGAGAACGGGATCGACGACGCGCTGTCGCTCGCCGGCATGGCGGTGCCGTCGGTCTACAGCGCCGAACTGAGCGAGTTCGTGTTCGCGGCGGGCGTCGGCCTGATGAAACGGATGCGACCCGACATCATGTACCTGTCCACGACCGACTACATCCAGCACAAGGCCGCCCCCGGAAGCGCGACCGCCAACGCCTTCTACGCGATGATGGACCGCTACCTCGGAGAACTGGAGGCCGCAGGGGCGCGCATCGCGGTGACGGCCGACCACGGCATGAACGCCAAGACCCGGCCGGATGGCGAGCCGGACGTCATCTACCTGCAGGACCGCCTCGACGAGGCCTTCGGGTCGCAGTCCACCCGCGTGATCCTGCCGATCACCGATCCGTACGTGGTGCACCACGGAGCGCTCGGCTCGTTCGCGACCGTCTACACCCGGACGCCCGACGCCGCCCGCGAGGTGCTCGGCTTCATCGAGCGCCTGCCCGGCGTCGACTCCGCCCTCGATCGCGACACCGCCTGCGCCCGATTCGAACTGCCGCCCGACCGCGTCGGCGATGTCGTCGTGGTCTCGGCCCGCCATGTCGTCATCGGCACCAGCCGCAGCCGTCACGACCTGTCCGGCCTCGATGAGCCGCTGCGGTCCCATGGCGGGATCACGGAGCAGGAGGTCCCGCTGCTCGTGAATGCGCCGGGCGGGGCGATTCCCGGTCGCGAGCGCCATCGCAACTTCGACATCTTCGATGTCGTGCTCAACCACGCCCGCTGATGAGCGGGCGATCGTGCATTGCCGACCAGGGAGATCCCGCTTGAGAGCCAGCCGCCTGCAGCCATGTCTACGTGTCGCGTCCGTCGCCGGGCTCCTGCCCGCCCTGCTGTTGCCGGCGTGCGCGTGGTCGCAGGACTGGCCTGCCCCCAATCGTCCGCTGCGGCTGCTCGTGGGTTTCCCGCCCGGCGGGTCCACCGACCTGCTCTCGCGCAACCTCGCGGCCAAGCTGTCGGAGCAGACCGGAGCCCAGGTGCTGATCGACAACCGCGCCGGCGCGGCCGGCAACCTCGCGTCCGAACTCACGGCCCGCGCGAATCCGGATGGCTACACGCTGCTGATGGCCACCGTGAGCAGCCATGCGATCAACCCGGCGATCTATCGCAAGCTCGCCTTCGATCCGATCCGCGATTTCACCCCGGTGTCGCAGGTTGCCTCGTATCCGCTGATCCTCGCGGTGAATCCCGCCGTCGGCGCCAGGACGGTGAAGGAACTGCTCGCGGTGGCGCGGGCCAAGCCGGGAGCGCTCAATTTTTCCTCGTCGGGCAACGGTTCGCCGGGCCATCTGGCCGGCGAACTGTTCAAGATGCTCGGCGGGGTGCAGATGACCCACGTGCCCTACAAGGGCGGCTCGCCGGCCACGGCGGCGGTGCTGTCCAACGAAGCGCAACTCATCTTCGCGACGCTGCCGGCGATGATCGGCTTCGTGAAAAGCGGGAAGCTGGTCGGCATGGGCATGACCACGGCGCGCCGCTCGCCGGCGATGCCCGACGTGCCGACGATCGCCGAGGCGGGCGTGCCGAAGTTCGAGGTGAGTTCCTGGGCGGGCATCGTCGGCCCGGCCGGCATGCCGCGCGAGCGCGTCGCGCAGATCCACGCGGCGATCGTCCGTGCGCTGGGCGCCGCCGATCTTCGTGACCGGCTCGCATCGGAAGGGGCCGAGGCGATCGGCAGCGCGCCCTCGGCGTTCGCGGCCTTCATGAAGGCCGAGGCCGCGCAGTGGGCTCGCGTGGTGCGCGAGGCCAAGGCACAGGTGGATTGAAACCCGGCGGGGCTCCGGCCGGCTCGCCGGCTCGGCGGGCTGCCCGGGATTCTCGACGGCGCCCGCGCGCGGGCGAACGGCGGCTCGCTCCGGCAGACGCCGTGCCGCCGCCGCCCGGGTAGTCGATGGCTCGCCGGGCGGGTCTCAGCAGCGAGCCCGCACGCGCGGGATCAGTCGCGATACGACGGGTCGAGGCGGTCGGCCTGCCGGATGCAGGCGGCCCAGCTGCGGGCGCGGTTGGCCAGGCGATCCGGGGACTGCGCCTGGATGAGCGCGTGCCGGCAGACCTCCTCGTCGATCAGCGTGACCTCGGATCCGCCCGCCAGCGCGTTGATCTGCCCCTTGCAGGCCATCTCCATGTAGTGGTGCTCGAAGAACGCGTCGGCCACCGACTCCCCGCAGACGAGCACGCCGTGGTTGCGCAGCAGCATGATCGACTGGCTGCCCAGGCTTTCCAGGAGCGGCGCCCGCTGCGCCATGTCGAACTCGAAGCCGCCGAAGGTGTGGTACGCGATGCGCCCGTAGAAGGTGGCGGCGTGCTGGTTGATCATCAGCAGCCCGTGCTTCTGCGAGGACACGCCCATGTTGGCGGGCGTGTGGGTATGGAATACCGCGTGGAGATCGGGCCGCGCCCCGAGCACCCCGGCGTGGATCACCAGGCCTCCGCCGCGCAGGCGCGGGCTGTCCTGCTGCGGATGGCCGTCGAAGTCGAACTTGAGGAGCGAGGACGCGGTCACTTCCTCGAACATCATGTTGGGCGGCTTGATCAGCAGGTGCTGCGGTTCCCCGGGGACGCGCGCGGACAGGTGGTTGAGTGCGAGGTCGTTCGCGCCGTAGTGGGCGAGCAGGCGGTAGCAGGCGGCCAGCTCGATGCGCAGGTCCCACTCCTCGCGCGAGACGCGCTCGCGCACGGCGGATGGGTTGACGGGTGTATCCATTCGGTCCTCCGGACGGTGGCGCGGCCGACGGTCGCCACGCGCAGCCGCATCCTACCGCCACCGGCAGGGGGACGACAGAGGCTCCCTGCCTCGGGTGTCCTCGTCCCACCGCCTCAGGCGGGCGACTCGCTCGCGGGCAGGGTCTCGGGCAGGAAGCCGCCCGACTGATGGCGCCACAGCCGCGCGTAGTGGCCATCGAGGTCGAGCAGTTGCGCATGCGTGCCCTGCTCGACGATGCGGCCGCCGTCGAGCACCACCAGGCGATCCATGCGTGCGATCGTCGACAGGCGGTGCGCGATCGCGATCACGGTCTTGCCCTCCATCAGCCCGAGCAACTGCTCCTGGATCGCCCGCTCGACCTCGCTGTCCAGTGCCGAGGTGGCCTCGTCGAGCACGAGCACCGGTGCGTCCTTCAGGATCACCCGCGCGATCGCGATCCGCTGCCGCTGCCCCCCCGAGAGCTTGACGCCGCGTTCGCCGACATGCGCGGCATAGCCCTCGCGACCGTCGCGATCGCACAGCGCGAGGATGAACGCCTCGGCCTGCGCGCGGCTCGCGGCCCGGCGGACCTCGTCGTCGCTCGCTGCCGGTCGGCCGTAGCGGATGTTCGCGTCGATCGAGCGGTGCAGCAGCGAGGTGTCCTGCGTCACCATGCCGATGGCCGCGCGCAGGCTCTCCTGGGTGACGCCTGCGATGTCGGTGCCGTCGATCAGGATGCGTCCCTGCTCGAGGTCGTGGAACCGCAGCAGCAGGTTGACGAGCGTCGACTTGCCCGCGCCGGATCGTCCGACCAGCCCCACCCGCTCCCCGGGCCGGACGCAGAGGTTCAGGTCGTCGATCACGCGGTGGCCGCCGCCTCGCCCGTAGCTGAAGCCCACGTGCTCGAAGCGGATCTCGCCCCCGCGGGGGGCGGGCAGCACCGTCAGTTCGCGGGCGCCGGGTCGATCGACGTGGGAGTGCGGTACCGCGATGGTCTGCATTCCCTCCTGCACCACGCCGATGTTCTCGAAGATGCCGGTGACCTCCCAGCTCACCCACCCGGCGACGTTCGCGATCTGCCAGACCAGCGGCAGCGCGGTGGCCACCGCGCCGGCGCCGATGGTGCCCTCGCGCCAGAGGAGCAGTCCGATCACCGCGGTCGACACCAGCAGCAGGGCATTCATCGCGGCGAGCGTCGCCATGAAGCGCGTGATCACCCGCATGTGCGCGGCCATCGCGCCGGTGTGCGCGTCGACGGCTTCGCGCACGAAGGCGTCCTCGTCGCGGGCCCGCGCGAACAGCTTGACCGACAGGATGTTGGTGTAGCTGTCGACCACCCGTCCCATCAGCATCGAACGTGCCTCGGAGCTCGTGCGGGCGAGATCGCGCAGCCGGGGCACGAAGTGCCGGAGGAAGACCACGTAGACGGCGAACCACGCGAGCGTCGGCAGGGCCAGTCGCCAGTCGAGCGCAAGCAGCAGCGCGATGGCGGTCAATCCGTAGACCGCGATGTACCAGACCGCGCGGATGCTGCTCACCACGCTCTCGCGCAGCGCATTGGCGGTCTGCATGACGCGGTTGGCGATGCGACCGGCGAAATCCTCCTGGAAGAACGGCCAGCCCTGGCGTACCACGTGCCAGTGGCTCTGCCAGCGCACGAGGCTGGTGACGCCGGGCAGGACCGCGTTGTTGCGCAGCAGGCCGTCGAGCACCATCACCGCGGGGCGCAGCAGCAGGACGACGAGGGCCATCGCGACGAGCGCCGGCAGGGCCTGCGCGAGTGCCGCGCCGCGCTCGGAGGTCTCCATCAGCGACACGAGCTTCCCGATGAACAGCGGCACCAGCGTGTCGATCAGGGCGACGGCGAGTCCGGTGGCCAGCAGCGCAAGGTACAGGCCGCGCGTCTGGCGAACGAAGTGCCAGTAGAACGCCAGCAGGCCGCCCGACGGGGGCGGCGCGTCCGGGGCTGCGGTGGCGTCGACGCGGGATTCGAAGAATCGGAACATGCGGCGCAGGGTCGGGGCCGGGGCGGGCAACGGCACGCCGGCTAAAGGGTCTTCGGACGCGCCGCATGCCGGGCGGCTGCGCGGCGATGGGCGAAGGTCGGCCCCCGGGAGGAGGCCGGGGACGGCCCGGTCAGGTCAGCACGCCGCGCGCCCTGGCGTCGTTGGCCCAGGCATCGATCAGGGTATGCAGCGCATCCTCCGGCCACGGCGCGGGACACAGCGCCGCATAGCAGGCGAGGTGGTCCGCAGCGGCCTCGCCCGAGGACGATGCCGCGAGTCCGCAACTGTGCGGCGGATAGAGCGTGGCGAGTGCATGCTGCTGCAGCTTCTCGGCGGCCAGTTCGGCACCCTTCACGCGGTCGCGCAGGGCTCGCGTGGTCGACGCCGCGAATGCCCCGATGTCCGAGCGCAGCTGGCGACGTACCTCGCGCAGCGCGCGCACGACGGTCTCGCGCCACGGCCGCACGGCCGCGTCGAGTGCGGCGATCGATCCGGCGTCGAGCCGGCGGCCGCAGTCGGCCAGGTAGAGCAGGAACAGCACCACGTTCACGTCGGCGCCGCCCTCGTCCTGGAGCGCGAGGCACGCCGGCGGCACGGCCGGCTGTCCGTAGATCCGCAGCGAGAACTCCCAGAAGCCGTCTGCGGAGGGTGCCGACTCCGCGCCGGTCGACGCGCTCAAGACGCCTCCTGGGTGTCCTTCCAGCGCTTGACCATGCGGGTGTCGATCCCGAACAGATCCAGCGCGCGCCCCACCGTCTGGTTGACGATGTCGTCGAGCGTACGGGGGCGGTGGTAGAAGGCAGGCACCGGCGGCATGATGATCGCCCCGTTGCGGGTGGCCTGTTCCATGAGTGCGATGTGGCCTGCGTGCAGCGGGGTCTCGCGCAGCAGGAGGACGACCCGGCGTCGTTCCTTCAGGCAGACGTCGGCCGCGCGCACGATCAGCTCGTCGTCGAACGAATTCGCGATGCCCGACAGCGTCTTGATCGAGCAGGGCGCGACCAGCATGCCTTCGGTGCGGAACGAGCCGCTGGAGATCGAGGCGCCGATGTCGCGGTAGTTGTGCTGCGCGCTCGCCAGGGACTTCACGTGGTCGAGGTCGTAGTCGGTTTCCTCGACCAGCGTGCGCGCCGCGGAAGGCGACATCACGAGGTGCGTCTCGACGTCCGGCAATCCGCGCAGGATCTCGAGCGCCCGGACGCCGTAGATGACGCCCGAGGCGCCGGTGATGCCGATGATGATCCGCTTCATGACTGGCCTCCGGCGCCACGGCGGCCCGGTCGTTTGTGGGATCGGCGAGGGTAACAGATGGCCGGCCCGGTCAGCGGTAGAATCCGACGCGATGAACGAGAACGAGACGCCCCTGCCCTGGTCGCAGCGCCTGCTGCACCGGTTCGATCCCGAGGCCGCCCACCGGATCGCCCTCCTCGCCTTGCGACTCGGGCTGGTGCCGCGGCCCGAGCCCTTCGACGATCCCGTGCTGCACGCCCGGGTGTGGGACCTCGAATTCCGCAGCCCCGTGGGGCTTGCCGCCGGATTCGACAAGGACGCCGAGGTGGTCGACGCGATGCTCGGCCTGGGCTTCGGTTTCGTCGAGGCCGGCTCGGTCACGCCGCGCCCCCAGCCGGGCAATCCCGCGCCGCGACTGTTCCGCCTCGCCGAGGACCGCGGAGTCATCAACCGCTTCGGCTTCAACAGCCGTGGCCTCGCGCCCTACGCCGCGCGTCTTCGCGCGCGACGGGTACGCGGGCCCGCCGGCGGAATCGTCGGGGCCAATGTCGGGCGCAATCGCGACTCGGCCGATGGCGTGGCCGACTACGTGGCGGGGGTGCGGGTACTGGCCGGTCTCGCCGACTACCTGGTGTGCAACATCTCCTCGCCGAACACGCCCGGCCTGCGTGCAATGCAGCAGCGGGAGGTGATCGCCGAACTGCTCGCGCGCGTGATCGCGGCCCGCGACGAGGCGACGCCACCCGGCGCACGGCGTCCGCCGCTGCTCGCGAAGGTCGGCCCCGACCTCTCCGCCTCCATGGTCGAGGACATCGCGGAGGTGGCGCTCGCCACCGGGGTGGACGGCCTGATCGTCGGCAACACCACGATCGATCGGCCCGCGACGCTGCGAAG
>Ga0315900_10013200_pt1 | contig 10070 bp, 9 predicted proteins | sample LakEriMetagenome_FD_203521 | JGI IMG/M metagenome (GOLD analysis project Ga0315900, IMG submission 203521) | Freshwater fungal communities from buoy surface, Lake Erie, Ohio, United States - Buoy 12 MA114 | ecosystem: Environmental > Aquatic > Freshwater > Lake > Lake biofilm | place: USA: Lake...
GCCAGCGTAGGAACCCGACCCGCGTGACCAGCACCGCTTTGCCGCCCGAGGTGCCGAAGGGGGCGCTTGACGACGACACCGCGCGGCGGGTCGAGGCGTTGATCGAGCAGGAGGAGGGTGCGCAGAACCGTCTGCCCGGGTTGCTCGGGCATGCCGCGGTGGCGGTCGCCTTGGCGATGTCCTTGTTCCATCTCTGGGCGGCGTGGGACATCGTGCCGACGACGACCTTGCGTTTCGTGCATGTCGGTTTCGCGATGGTGCTGGGCTTCGCGTTGTTCCCGGTGGCGCGGCGGTTCCGGCATCGGCTGATGTTGTGGGATGTCGCGTTGATCGCGGCCGCGCTCTACGTGATCTGGTATCTGATCAGCGGCGGCGACGACCTGCAGGACCGCATCATCTTCCCCGATCCGATGGACATCGTGGTCGGCTGGATGCTGATCGCGCTGGTGCTGGAGGTGACGCGCCGCGCGACGGGCTGGATCATGCCGGTCGTCGCGATCGTCTTCCTGCTCTATGCCTTCTTCGGCAATCACCTGATGCCGCCCTGGCGGCACCAAGGCTATGACGCGGAGCGGCTGATCCCGCACCTGACCGTCACGCTCGAGGGCATCTTCGGCACGGCGGTCGATGTCTCCGCCTCGCTGATCGTGCTGTTCACGATCTATGGCGCGATCCTGCAGGCCTCGGGCGCGGGCAAGTTCTTCGTCGATTTCTCCTTCGCCGCGACCGGCGGCAAGCCGCAGAGCGCGGGGCGGACGGTGGTGTTGTCGTCCTTCCTGCTGGGCGGGCCGTCGGGTTCGGGTGTTGCGACCACCGTCACGCTCGGGACCGTCGCGTGGCCGATGATGAAGAAGGTGGGCTACCGCGCGGACGATGCGGGCGGGCTGCTCGCGGCGGGCGGGCTCGGCGCGATCATCTCGCCGCCGGTGATGGGGGCCGCGGCCTTCCTGATCGCGGAATACCTGAAGATCGGCTACCTCGACGTGCTGGTCATGGCGCTGATCCCGACCTGTCTCTACTACGCGTCGCTGCTGTTCATGGTGGAGCTCGACCAGCGCCGCATCCGCGCGCAGGCCAGTGCCGCGCAGCTCGACGAGATGTCGCGCATGCAGGTGGATCCGGTCGGCAAGCTGCTGAAGCTCTACGGCTTCCACTTCTCGACGCTGGTCGCGATCATCGTCTTCATGGTGATGGGATATTCGGCGACGCTGTCGGTGCTCTACGCCATGTTCGTCGCGGTGGCGCTGAGCTACCTGCGGCGCGACACCGCGCTGACGCCGAGGAAGCTGCTGGATGCGCTTGCGGGCGGCGCGGTGCAGTCGGTCGGCATCGCGGCGACCTGTGCCTGCGCGGGCATCATCGTCGGCGTCATCACGCTGACCGGGCTCGGGCTGAAGTTCAGCGACATCGCGATCCAGGCGGCGGGCGGGTCGCTGGTGATCACGGCGGTCTATACCGCGCTGATCGTCTGGGTCGTCGGCCTCGCGGTGCCGGTCACCGCCAGCTACATCATCTGCGCCGTCGTCGCGGCGCCGGCGCTGATCAAGCTCGGCGTGCCGGACTACGCGGCGCACATGTTCGTCTTCTACTACGCGGTGCTGAGCGAGGTCTCGCCGCCCACCGCGCTCAGCCCCTTCGCGGCGAGCGCGATCACCGGCGCGGGCCCGTACCGCACCACGCTGATGGCGTGGAAGTACACGCTGCCGGCCTTCGTGCTGCCCTTCGTCTTCGTCACCGACCCGGAAGGCGTCGGCCTGCTGCTGCAGCTGCGCGGCGAGATGGGCTGGGTGGACGTGGTGTGGCAGGTGGTGCTGGCCACCGCCGGCCTCGCGGCGCTGGCGGGCGCCTGCCAGGGCTGGCTGCTGCGCGGCCTGGCGGGGTGGGAGCGCTGGGCGCTGGCGCTCGCGGGCGTGCTGATGGTGTTCCCCGCGGCGCTGGAGGCGCTGGTGTCCGACCTCATTCCCTCCCCGCACCTGGTCGGGCTCGCGCTCGCGGCGGTGCTGCTGGCGGTCCAATGGCGCTCGCGACCCGCCTAGCCGCGCTGCTGCCGCTTCTCGCGCTGGCGGCCTGCGGGCAGACGCCGGCGGCCGAGGCGCTGCGCATGGCGACCGTGCCCGCCGCACCGGTGGCGGAGCCGCCGGCGGAGCAGGGGCCATCCCTGCTGTTGCAGGGCCCGCGCCAGGTGGTGCTGGTGCCGGCCGCGGGCGCCGGCGCGCGCCAGGTCTGGCGCGGCCCGGGCAATGTCGCGCTCGCCACCGACGGGGCGCGGGTCGTCGCGACGGCGGGGCTCGCGCAGATGGTGATGGCGACGCGCTTCGACGGCCACGACCCGCTCGAGGATGCGCGCGCCCTGGCTGGGCGGGAGGCGCGGGCGCGCCGGACGGTGGACCTCGCGGGCACCGATCGCGACGCGGGCTCGATGCGCTTCGGCCTGGTGCTGGACTGCACCCTGCGCGGCCGCGCGGAGGGCGGGTGGCTGGTGATCGAGGAACGCTGCGCGAGCGACGAGGTCGCGTCCTTCACCAACCGCTTCTGGGCCGATCCCGCGACGGGCATTGTCTGGCGCAGCGAGCAATGGGCGGGCGACGGCGTCGCGATGCTGTCCGTGCAGCTACGGGGAACCTGATGCGGCACGCACAAAGGCTTCACCTTTGTGCCCCTCAGACGCCGGGCGCGCGCTCCGCGCGCTTGGCTTCGCGGCACTTGCCGCGGCGCCCATTCGGGCGCTCGGCCGCCTGAGGGCGGCCGCGTGACAGGGCTACCGCCAGCCGATCCCCGCCGCGCGCATCCGGCGCACGACATAGGCCAGCCAGGCCAGCTGCACCGCCAGCGCCGGCAGCACGACGAGGGGCTTGAGCGCGGAGGGCAGCCCCAGGAACCCCGCGGCGAGGGCGGCATGGAAGGCGGCGAAGCCCCAATGCAGCGCCGCGACCCTGCGCACGGGCACGCCGGATCGCTGCGCGATCTGGTACAGGTGCGTCCGATGGCCTTCAGCGAGGCGTTCGCGCATCAGCGCGCGGCGCGCCAGCGTGAAGCCGGCGTCGAACAGCAGCGCGAACATCAGCAGCGGCACGATCAGGAAGGACAGCTGCTGCGCGTCGAAGCGCGCCGCCGCCACCGCCAGCACCGCCACCATGAAGCCGGCGAACTGGCTGCCGACATCGCCCATGAAGATGCGCGCCGGGTGCAGGTTGAAGGGCAGGAAGCCGGCGAAGCCCGCGGCCAGGAACAGCGCCGCCGCATAGACGAACCACCCCCCCTGCCCGGCCGCGATCCAGGCCAGCGCGGCCGCGACGACCAGCAGCGTGCCGCCGACCAGCCCGTCCAGCCCGTCCATGAAGTTCACCGCATTGGTGCAGCCGACGATCCACACCAGCGTCAGCACCGGCCCGGCCCAGCCCAGCGGCACCACGCCGACCCAGGGCAGCGCGACCTGCGTCACGACAAGCCCGCTCGCCACCGCGACCAGCGCCGCGCCGAGCTGCGCCGCGAGCCTGATCCGCGCCGACAGGTCGCGAATGTCGTCCCACAGCGCGACGCCTGCGATGGCGACGGCCGCCAGGAGCACGCCGAGCATCTGCGGTTCCGCGATGCGCGCGAATTCCGCCGCCTGGTAGAGCACGACCATCCCCGCCACGAAGGCCACCACCACGCCGAGCCCGCCACCGCGCGGCGTCGGGTTGCGATGCGCGCTGCGGTGGTTCGGCTGGTCGAGGATCGGGAAGGCGATCATCAGCCGCACGACGGCCGCCGACAGTCCCGCCAGCAGGACCGCGAAGCCGAGATGCAGGAGGAAGGCGTTCAGCTCCATCAGCGCACCAGCCGCGCCGGCTCCGCGCTGGCATAGACGTCGCCCGAATTGGCCGCGTGCGGCAGGCCGGCGATCCAGGCGGCCATGGCATCCGCGCCGATCGGCGCGGCATGCGCGAAGTCCATGCCCTCGCCCAGGCAGGCGTTGAAGGCGCGGTAGCCGAGTGCCGCAAGCCGATCGAGGCAGGCGCGCGCGACCTCGCGCTGGATGGTGGTGAACTCGAAGGACAGGCTGCGCGGCGCGCGCGTGAGGCCTGCGAGAGCGGTCGCCTCGTAGCCCTCGACGTCGATCTTCACGAAGTCGGGCATGCCATGCGCGGCGGCCAGGGCGTCGAGCGTGGTGACGGGCAGGCGCAGCTCCGCATCCCAGACCTGGCCTTCCCAGCCCGCCGCGCCATCGGCCGCGGCGACGAAGGCGTCCGATGCGGTCGCCACGGTAGGGTTCGCGGTGTTGATCCGCAGCACCGCCTCCCCGGCCTCGGCGCCGACGAGCGCCGCGACGCGCACCACGCCGGGATCGCGGTGGAACAGCAGGCGCAGCAGGCGCGCGAGACGCGGCTGCGGTTCCACCGCGACGGCGCGGGCGCCGAGCCGGCGAAAACTCGCGGTGCGGTCGCCGACATGGGCACCCACGTCGAAGCCGAGCTCGCCCGGGCCGAGGAAGCGCGCATGGAACGCATCGAGTGCCGGCGCGCGGCCGGCGACGTAGTAGGTCCGCAGCGATGTGCGGATCGCGGCGGCGGTGGTCATGCGAAGACGACGGCACAGCCGCCGGCATGCTCGGGCGGCACCATCACGCCGTCCGGCGCCTCGCGCAGCGGCAGGTCGCGCAGCAGCGCGCGGGCGGAGGCGCCCCCATCCGTGGTGCGGATCACCATCCCCGCCATGAAGGGCAGCGTCGGCGCAGTGACGCCGGGCAGGATGCGCGGCAGCGCCTCGGGCGGCAGGATGCGGATGCGGGTCTCCATCCGCGGGCTATCCGGCCCCGCGGCGCGCGGCGCGCCGGCCAGGCGCAGCCGGAACCCGGCCAGCGGATCGGGCTCGGCCGGCATGCCCGCGAGCCGCGCGAGGCGCGCGGTGGTCTCGGCCGGGTTGGCGACGACGAGGATCGCGCTCTCCAGCGCATCGGCGCCGTTGCGGTGGCCCATCCAGCGCGCATCCCAGACGAGCTCGGGCGTCAAGTGCTGCACCAGCTGCACGCGGCCTTCCGGCGCGTCGGGGAAGGGCAGGCGGGCGAAGCGCGCGATCGGGCCGCCCGCCTCGACCGGGCGTTGCAGCCAGGCGATGCCGGGGATGTCGAGCCCGCCGCGCCTGAGCCGCGCGAGGTTGCCTTCCGCATCGCCGATCGCCAGCGCCAGGATATGCGCGCCTTCGTGGCGCGCGACGAAGCGGTCCACGCCATTGGCGAACAGCGCGGGGTCGAGGATGCCGAGCAGCTCGACATAGCCATGGCGGAGGAAGGCGCAGCGATTGCCGCTGCCGAAGGGCTCGACGGGGCCGTCCGGGCTGCGGCGCCCGGATTGCTGCGCCATGGGCGAGAGCGCGAAGCCCAGCCCTTCCCACGCCGCCCAGAGCGGCAGGGGGTCGCGGGCGCAGAGGCCGATATGGTCGAGGGCGAGGGCGGTGGTCATGGGGTCAGGGCGATCCTGCCCCGCCCCGGTGCCTCCCTCCCCCGCGTGCGGGGGAGGGAAAGGACGGGAGCGGGGGACGGCAGACCCATCCCATCACGCCGGGTTCTCATACTTCTCGAGCAGCCACGCCGCCGGCTCCGCCGCGGCCTCTTCGTACCAGCGCGCCACCAGCGGATGGGCGCGGACGGCGTCGCAATAGGCGCGGGACGTCGCCGTCAGCTCCGGCTGCCAGGTCAGGAAGCGCGTCACCACCGGCGCATACATCGCATCCACTAGGCCGAAATCGCGGCCGAACAGGAACGGCCCGCCATAAGCCGCCAGCGCCTCGGCCCAGACCGCCTCGATCCGGGCGATGTCGGCGAGAGCCTCCGGCGTGCGGCGCTGGCCGGGGAAGGTGCGGCCGAGGTTCATCGGCATCGCGATCCGGAGGTTGCGGAAACCCGCATGCATCTCGGACGCGATGGACCGCGCATGGGCGCGCGCCGCGCGGTCCGCGGGCCAGAGCGCCGGGGCGAACTCGGCGCAGTATTCCGCGATCGCGAGGCTCTCCCACATGCGGGCGCCACGGTGTTCCAGGTAGGGGACCATGCCGTTGGGGGAGATCGCCTTGATCGCCGCGGTCGCGCCGCCGGCCAGCGGCACCACCACCTCCTCCACCTCGAGGCCGGCCAGATGCACCGCCAGCCACCCGCGCAGGCTCCAGGAGGAGTAGCGCTTCGTCCCGATCACCAGCCGGCCTTCGGCCATGGTCCTCGATCCCCTCTGATCCGGCGGCGGCTTATGGCATGTCGCCCGCCTTCCGGCCACGCCCCGGAGGGGCGGCTTCCTGCGAGGCCCCGGAGGGGCGCCTTCCTGCCACGCCCCGCAGGGGCGCCTTTCGGTCACGCCCCGCACGGTTTAAGGGGGTGGGCACGATGGCAGCGACGGCACGCGACCGGATCCTTCTGAACCTGGGGCTCGACGCGGCGGTCGCGGCGATGGCCGTGCCCGGCGCGCTCTGGCTCGCCGCGCCCGGCGCCTGGCCGCCCGGGCTGTGGTGGCTGCTCGGCCTGCCGGCCGGCGTCGCGGCGCTGCTGCTGCCGGGCTGGGGGCTCGGCCTGCCGCGGCAATACTGGCGCTTCGCCTCGCTGCCGGACCTGCTGGCCTCCGCGGCGGCCGCTGTCGCCGCGGCGGCGCTGTTCTGGGGGATGCTGCATGCAGTGGGTGCCTGGCGGCCGCCCAACATCGCCTTCCCGGCCATCCATGCGCTGCTGCTGGCGGCGCTGCTCGCCGCGCCCCGCATCGCCGCGCGGCTGCGCCATGCCGGGCGCACCGGGCCCGTCACCGACACCCCGGCGCAGAGCGTGCTGGTCGTCGGCGCCGGCGACGGCACCGACCTGTTCCTCCGCGCGCTCAGCCAGGAACGCGGCGTCGCCTATCGCGTGATGGGCATATTGAGCCTGCGCGAACGCCAGTTGGGCCGGCGCATCCATGGCGTCGCGGTGCTCGGCACGGCGGAGGATGCGGATGCCGTGCTCGACATGCTGCGCGACGAGGGGCGGCTGCCGGCGCTGGTGGTGCTGGCCACCACCCAGCTGCAGGGCCCCGACCTGCAACGGCTGCTCGATGCCTGCGACCGCCACGGCGTGCCGGTGAAGCGCCTGCCGAGCCTGACCGCGCTCCGCCCCGCCAGCCGCCGCCCCGGCGAGCGCGCCGAGGCAGAGACCCCCGTCGCGCTGCGCCCGATCGAGATCGAGGAGCTGCTCGACCGCCCGCAGGTGCCGCTCGACCGCGAAGGCATGGCGCGGCTGATCCAGGGAAGGCGCGTGCTGGTCACCGGCGCGGGCGGCACCATCGGCGGCGAGCTGGCGCGGCAGGTGGCCGCCCTCGGCCCCGCAAGCCTGACGCTGCTCGATCACGGCGAATACGTGCTCTACGAGATCGACCTCGAGCTGCGCGAACGCCACCCGGATGTGAAGCGCCAGGCGGTGCTGGCCGATGTGCGCGACGAGCCCCGCATCCGCCGCCTGTTCGCGGAGATCCGCCCCGAGCTCGTCTTCCACGCCGCCGCGCTGAAGCACGTGCCGATGGTGGAGAACGACCCGCTGGAGGGCCTGCTGACCAATGCGCTCGGGACGCGCGTGGTGGCGGATGCGGCGCGGGAGGCGGGCTGCTCGCTGATGGTGTTCATCTCCACCGACAAGGCGGTGAACCCGACCAGCGTGATGGGTGCCTCCAAGCGCGTGGCGGAGATGTACTGCCAGGCGCGGGATCGGGATGCACGCAACATGAGCGTTTCCGGCTCCGCCGGGGGTGGCGGCATGCGGCTGGTCACCGTGCGCTTCGGCAACGTGCTGGGCTCGACGGGGAGCGTCGTGCCGCTGTTCCGCCGGCAGCTGGAGCGCGGCGGGCCGCTGACGGTCACCCATCCCGACATGCGCCGCTACTTCATGACGGTGCGGGAGGCGGTCGGGCTGGTGCTGCAGGCCGCGGTCGTCGGCGCCACCGACCCGACCAACGCGCCGAAGGAACTGCGTGAGGGCGGGATCTTCGTGCTCGACATGGGCGAGCCGGTGAAGATCGTGGACCTCGCGCGGCGCATGATCCGGCTGGCGGGGTTGCGCCCCGACGACGACGTCGAGATCCGCTTCACCGGCCTTCGCCCCGGCGAGAAGCTGTTCGAGGAGCTGTTCCACGGCCAGGAACCGCCCCTGCCGACGGCCTTCCCCGGCCTGCTGGTGGCGGTGCCGCGCACGACGGATGCGGCGGAGATGGCGGCCGCCATCGACCGCATCGCGGCGCTGTCGGAAGCCGGCGACCGCGCCGCCGCGCTGGCCGATCTCGCGCGGCTTGTGCCGGAATTCGCCCCGCCGGGGAACGGGGAGGACACGCCCCGCGCGTGATGGCGCGGGGCGCGGGAACGCGTCATCCTCCGCCGCGCTGACGCGCGAGACCAGGAGGATCCGGCATGCCCTACATCGACGGCTTCGTCGCCGCGGTGCCGACTGCGAACCGCGATGCCTATGTGAAGCACGCCGCCGAGGCGGCGAAGGTGTTTCGTGAGCATGGCGCCCTGCAGCTGGTCGAATGCTGGGGCGACGACGTGCCGGACGGGCAGCTGACGTCCTTCCCGATGGCGGTGAAGAAGGGACCTGACGAGACCGTCGTCTTCTCCTGGATCGCCTGGCCGTCGAAGGCGGTGCGCGACGAAGGCCACAAGAAGGTCATGGCCGACCCGCGCATGCAGCCGGAGGCCAACCCGATGCCCTTCGACGGCAAGCGCATGATCTACGGCGGCTTCGAGATGATCCTCGACGCGTAGGTCGCAGGCGGGCCGCTACCGGATCACCAGCTCGACCCGCCGGTTCTGCGGCTCGCGCTGGCCCTTCGGGGCCTGCACCATCGGGCGCGGGCCGGCGACTGGGCGGCCGCCGGTCGCTGGGCGATCCCGGCGGCCAGCGCCGGCAGGGCGAGCAACAGGCGGCGCGACGGCACGGGTGTGATCCTCGGCGCAGGCGATGGCGAAACATCATGCCTGCCTGCGCCGGGACCGCAACAGCTTCGTGACGTTGCGCCTCAGCGGTTCCGCTCGACCAGGTAGCCGCTGGCGCCGCCGACGCCGGCGCCGATCAGCGCGCCCATGCCGGCATTGCCGGAGAGCGAGCCGAGCGCGGCACCGCCGAGCGCACCGACGCCCGCACCCGTGGCCGTGGCGCGCTGCGAACTCGTCATGTCGGCGCAGCCGGCCAGGGCCAGGGCGACGGGCAGGATGAGCGCGATGTTTCGCATGGTCCGATCCTCCGGGTTCAGCGCTGGCGGGTGCGGGTGCCGGTCGTGGCCGGCTCCGCCGGGCAGGGATAGGTCGCGGCGGCGAAGCGCATCAGCCCGTCGACCGCGCGGTCCTGGCCGTGCTGCGTGTTGGCGCGCGCCCAGGCGACGAAGGAGCCCTGCACGCTCTCGATCGTCGGGCTCGGCTCCGGCAGGCAGAAGATGCGCCGGCCCGTCGCGGCCGAGACGGAGGCGTGGTACTGCCCCGCGCCCACCATGAAGCCGCGGCAATAGGCGGTCAGTGGCGATTCCGCATTCGGGCTCGTCGCCGCGCAGATCGACGCCAGCGTGGCCGTGGTGACAGGCTCCGCCATGGTGGTGTTGGCGCCCTGCGCCAGGGCGGATCCCGCCCCGAGCCCGAGGGCGAGGATGGTAGCCGGCAGCCAGCTTGCTCGGCGCATGGGCGCTCTCCTCCTTCGTTGTGGTGCCGGGCAACGGGCCCGGCCGTGGTCCGGAAGGCCATCGTCGTCGGGGGGCGCAGGCCTCGGCGTTGCGCGTCCCGACAGTGTCCCGCAGGTCCCGCTGCCGGCTGCGGTTGGTGGTCGCGCAGACGGCCTGAAACCCGCGGCAATCACCGGTGACTTGGACGGCGCGGGCGCCTGGGTCTATGCAAACCAGCGTTACGTTCCGACGGAACCCTGATGACCTCGCCGCCTCCCATCGCCCTGTTCGACATGAAGGCCCAGCAGGCGCTGATCCGCGCCGACCTCGACCGGCGGCTCGCCGCCGTGCTGGACAGCGGCGCCTTCATCAACGGGCCGGAGGTGCGGGAGCTGGAGGCGGCCCTCGCGTCCTTCGCGGGCTGCGCGCATGCGGTCGGCG
>Ga0315900_10013201_pt1 | contig 10070 bp, 10 predicted proteins | sample LakEriMetagenome_FD_203521 | JGI IMG/M metagenome (GOLD analysis project Ga0315900, IMG submission 203521) | Freshwater fungal communities from buoy surface, Lake Erie, Ohio, United States - Buoy 12 MA114 | ecosystem: Environmental > Aquatic > Freshwater > Lake > Lake biofilm | place: USA: Lake...
TCGGAGACCGCCGCTACAGGGAGGCCAGCTCCTCCGTGACCTGGAGCCAACGGTCTTCGGCAGCCGAGAGGTCAGCGGCGACGCGGGCGGCCGCCTCGTGGAGCCGCAGGGCCTCGGCCGGGTCGGTCGCCGCGAGCAGCGCCTCCTGGTGCCGCTTGCGCTCCGCCTCGAGCCGCGCCACCTGCTTTTCGAGCGCAGCGCGTTCCTTCCGCAGCCCGCGGTCGTCGCGGTGGGCGGGCTTCTCCGGCCGCTGCCCTGCGGGACTCCCGCGAACCTGCTCCGCGGTGTCGATCTCCGCATGCATGGCCGCCAGATACCGGTCATAACCGCCGTTGAGGTCGACCACGCGGCCGTCCCGGGCCTCGATCACGTTCGTCGCCACCGTCTGCACGAAGCCGCGGTCGTGGCTCGTGAACAGCACCGTGCCCTGATAGTCCACGAGGGCGGTCGCCAGGGCGTCCACCGTCTCGACGTCGAGATGGTTGCCCGGCTCGTCGAGCACGAGCACGTTGCACGAGCCGAGCAGGAGCCCGGCGAGGCAGAGCCGGGCCCGCTCACCGCCGGAAAGCACCGCGATCCGCTTCTCGACGGCGCGACCGCGAAACAGCATCGCCCCGGCAAGATCGAGAATCCGCTGCGCCGGCGTGCCGATCGCGGCCGCCCGCTCCAGGAAGCCGAGCACGGTGTCCTCTTTCGGCAGGCTCGTGTAGACGTGCTGGGCGTAGATGCCGAGCTCGCAGCCGTGGCCCCACTTCACGTCTCCGGCCAGCGGCGGCAGCGAGCCGACGACCGTCCGCAGGAAGGTCGTCTTCCCCTGGCCGTTGTCGCCGACGATCGCGGTCCGGCTGCCATGGACGATTTCCAGGTCGATGCCCCGCGCCACGACGCGGTCACCGTGGCCGATCGACAGGTCGCGGCAGCGGACGGCCGGGCCGCGGCGCGAAGACACCACGGGGCAGCGGATGGCGGCGGTCGGGGCGTCGGTGGCCACCTCCTCGAACTCCAGCCGGTCGAGCTCGCGGCTCTTGGAGCGGGCCCGTGAGGCGGTCGAAGCCCGGGCCTTGTTGCGGGCGATGAAGTCCTCCAGTTCGCGCTTCCGGGCGAGCACCGCGGCATTGGTCCGCTCGGCGTGCGTCCGCTGCTCCCGCTGGTGGGCGAGGAAGGCGTCGACCTTGCCGGGATAGACGGTCAACTTCCCGTGCGACAGGTCGAGGGTCCGGTCGCAGGTGGCCCCGAGAAAGGCGCGATCGTGCGACACGATCAAACAGGCCTCGCGAAAGTGCTTGAGGAAGTGCTCGAGGAGGATCTGCGTGCGGAGGTCGAGAAAGTTCGTGGGCTCGTCGAGGAGCAGAAGGTTTGGCTCGTGGAGCAGCAGGGCGGCGAGTTTCACGCGTGTCTGCCAGCCGCCGGAGAGGGCGGCCACGGGCCCCGCGAGGGCGGCCGCCTTGATCTCGAACTGCCCCGCCACCTCGCCGCACTTCCAGGCCGGGCAGCCGCTGTCGCGGACGAGGAAGTCCTGCACCGTCTCGCCCGGGAGAAACGGGTCGTGCTGCCGCAGGTAGCCCAGCCGGAGCTTGGGATGGCGGACGATCTCGCCGGAATCGAGCTCTTCCTCGCCGAGGATCACCTTGAGGAGCGTGCTCTTGCCGGCCCCGTTGCGGCCGATGAATCCGATCTTGCCGTCGTCGGTGAGCGTGGCCGATGCGTCGTCGAGCAGCACCTGGTCTCCGTACCGCTTGCAAGCCCGCTTGATGTCGAGAAGGACGGCCATGCAGCGTGCGGATCGTCGGCGAAGAGGCGGATCAGGCCGTCGTGGTTTGCGCTGCGGTATACCCGCGGGCCCGGTCCGGCCGAATGACATTCAAGGCGTGCGGGCCGCCCGCCCGGATGGCAGGCTCGACGGCCCAGCCTGCACCGGCCAGGATGGCGGTGCCGGCGTGAAGCGGAGGGCACGGGAGTCGAACCCACACCTTCTTTCGGAGCACCACATTTCCAGCATCGCCGTCAGCCATTCGCTCACCCTCCATACGTCACGTCCGCTGTTCGGCTCCAGGGATTCGGCTCTCGCACCGGATGCGGCCCGCGGCCCGACGCGATTCTGCACCCAGACAAAAGGGACGACCGCGGCTTCCTGCATCCTGCTGCCGCCGCGATCAAGAACAAGATCATATCCGCAGGCTGGTGGAGGCCGAAGGGGGGCGATGCGCCCTGCTGGCGGAGACCCGGGAGGAACTTTTGGCCCAGATCCGGTCTGGAGGCCGGGCCGGAGATAAGGCAACCACTCTTCTGTAAATGCCGGGATTTCACCCCCCAGATTCTGCTGCGGAGGCCCGGGGGAAAAGGTTCCGCTCACCCCTGCCCAAGGAGATTCCAGATGCGACGGGGGCAGAACACCAGGGTGGATTGCGAGGGATGCTGCCGCAGAAGCCGGTGCGAATCATTTGACACGTGCCGCCCCGAGAAGTAATCATTTTTTTGAAAATGATTTGCCTGGTAATCGTTTTTCGTGCGGAATAACTGTCTTTTTGGATCCGGAAATCGTTTTTCCGCAAACGAGGCCTACCGTACAGATTTTTCAATGCCGTAAGCGTTTTCGGCGAGCAACCATGGCGACAGGACACTCGACGGGTTCAGGGCCGGCCGGATATGCCCGGCTGATCACCCGTCATGGCTTGAACGCCGTTCCGAATTGGCATGCGTCGGCCGTCGGGCCCGGCGGGTGTCGCCGGGAAGTGGCCGCCGACGGCAGCGTGTTCGAGACCTATACGGCCGCCTACTGGCCCGGCGAATCCGACTACGACCACCTCGAGTTCGCCCTCAAGTACGACGGCACCAATCTCGCGCTCTTGTCCGAGATCTTCAAGGTGCTCGAGGCGGAGGGCTTGCAGGCGTTCATCGAGGCCGCACCCTACGGCAAGTATCGCCGCCGGCTCTGGTTTCTCTACGAATAGCTCACGGGTCGGCGTCTGCCGCTGCCCGACATGGACCGCGGCAACTACGTGGACCTCGTCCCGGAGGAGGAGTGCTTTACGGCGGCGGCGAAGCGCCGGGTGGGCAGGCAGCGGATCAACGACAATCTGCTCGGCGATTCCTTCTTCTGCCCGATGATCCGTCGCACTGCCGCGCTCGAGACGTTCGCGGCGGAGAACCTGGCGGGGCGGCTCGAGGCACTGGTCGCCGGGTGCCCCCCCGACGTGCTCGAGCGGGCGGTCTCCTACCTCTCCACGAAGGAGACGAAAAGCTCGTTCGCGATCGAGAAGGAGGAGCCGACGGCCGACCGGACGGCGCGATTTGTCGCCCTCCTCGGCCGTGCGGTCAGCGAGAACTGGTGCGACAAGCCGAAGCTGGTGGCGCTCCAGAACGCGATCGTGGATCCCCGGTTCACGGAGGCCGACTACCGTGCGTCGCAGAATTGGGTGGGCGACTCGGTGAAGCTCGGGCAGGAGCAAGTGCAGTACGTCTGCCCCCGGCCGAAGGACGTTTCCGCGCTGATGGCGGGGCTTATCGCCGCCGATTCCCGGCTGCGGGCCGCGGGAATCCATCCCGTCCTGCACGCGGCGGCCGTGGGCTACGGCTTCGTTTTCATCCACCCCTTCGAGGATGGCAACGGCCGCATCCATCGCTTCCTGATCCACAACGTGCTTGCCACGCGCGGCTTCACGCCCGGGGAGATCATCGTGCCGGTATCCGCCGCGATGCTGCGCGATCCGCGAGCCTACGACGCGTCGCTCAAGGCCTTCTCTCGGCCGCTTCTCGCGCTCGTGGACTACGTGTTCGACGCGGATGGACGGATGACGGCCCGTGGCAATGCGGCACACTGGTATCGATTCCCCGATCTGACGAATCAGGCCGAGGCACTGTTTCGATTCGTGCAGCAGACGATCGAGCGCGATCTCCCGGAGGAGCTGGCCTTTCTCCGCGGCTACGACCGCACGAAGCGGCTGATGCAGGAGATCGTCGATCTGCCGTCACGCAAGCTTGATCTCTTCATCCAGTTCTGCCGCCAGAATGGCGGTAGGCTCTCGGCGGCAAAGCGGGCTGGGCACTTCGCGATGCTCGACGACGACGAGATCGGCCGCTTAGAGGAGGCGGCGCGGTTGGGATTCGCCCCGGCCGCGGCAGATCTGGAGCGGTGACGGGCCGGCCGTCTTGTTTTGCCGTGAACTGGAATCGCGTAGGCAGGGCAGAAGGGATGGCCTCCGGTGGAGCGACGCGGATTCCCTCATCTGACGATTCGGGCTTCCCGCCAGCGGCGTCGGCGTGGCGGCCCTGATGGCTTCGGCGTCGATGCTGGCGGCGCTGGAAGGCTGGCTTCACGTGGCCGAGCGGATGACGGGGTGCGGGTGGCCCGAGCGATCCACGCCCTCTTGGACCTTATCAAGGCGCCCGAAAACCGGGGTCGAACCCAGTGGTTATTCCTGTTTCTTGCGGCCGGGGTGTTTCTTCTTTGCCGTCTTTGCACGCCCCGCCTTTGCACGGGGCTTCTTGTTCGTGTCTTTTTTGGATTCGCCCTCGGCTGTCCACTCCCGCATGGCCGCCAGGAGCGAGTAGGCGACCAGGACCATCGCCGGCTGCTGTTGGATTGGGGCCTGGTGCATGTCCTCGGCAATGGCCAAGAGCATCCCGGCGACTTCGGCCACGGTGAATGTGGCTTCGTCTTTTTCCCCGGCGATTCTTTTTTTGAGCTGGTTCTTCACGCTTGGCAGGCTTGTGAGCACGAGCCGATCCAGGTCGTTCGGCGTGTATCTCTCCAGCCGCCTGTTCTCGACGCCGAGTTTCTCGGCCGCGCGAAGCACCGTGGTGGCCATTTCGGCGATGTACCGGGCGTTCTCGGCTGTCCGTGCCTTCTGCTGGGCTGCTCTCTTTTCCTGCTTTGGTGTGACCGGCTTTTTTTCCGGCATGTTCTTGGGCGGCTCCTCGTCCGTGAACTCGTCGAGCAGGTCCGCCATTTTCTCGTAGACAGCGCCCAGTACCGTTTCGAGCTTCTTTTTGTTCGTGTGGTTGGCCTCGGCGGCGACATAGCCCGAGAAGTCCTCCAGCTCGTCCAGCGTGAGCAACAGAGGTTGATCCGGATGGACTTTCTTGAGCATGGCCTCGTATTCGGGCGGCAGGAGTGTCAGGTGGTCCAGAATCGCCTTCCGCTCGGCCGGCGTAAGGTCCAGTTCGAGTTTCTGGCCCGTTTGGATATGGGTGCGTTCCGGGGACACGGAAATAGCCTGTTGGTTGGGTGCTGGAAAGCGGACAGTGTCCCAATATCCGCCAATCCAGACAAACTTCCCGGCGTTCAGCCCCCCCTCCCCCCCGCCTGTACGCATACCCTGAAATTAGGCCGTTCCACTGAGGCCCGACCGAAGCGGATAGCGAGCGTATTCAGGGTGTCATTCCCTGCCGCGATGCCTGCAGTATCTCTTTGATTCATCGACAGGCAACGTCTTCTCCAGGTCCACGTCGTTGAAACTGTGCCTGGTTCCCCAGCCGAAAACTCTCTCGAACCAGGGCAAGAGCCGGTTGTTCTCCAGGCTCTTTTGGAAGTAGACCTCGTGTTCTTTTTCCTTGATCCCCATCTCGTACAGGTCTTTGTCGTGAGCCGTGATCCCGAGGTCGTTGAAGTACCGCATCATGACGAAGTACTCGCAGACGTTCCCGCTCTCCAATCGCCCGGCAAAGAAGTAGGGCATGAACCAGCCGATGACGTAGCAGCCCATCGAGAGCATCTTGCCGATGATGTGGTACTTGATCTCGTTGTAGCGTGAGGGCTGGATGCCGTACTGCTGCATGATCGACAAGACGACCTCGCGGTGATGCCACTCGTCATTCTCGATCTGCGTGATGGCCCGCTTCTGGTTGGGGTCTTTCACTGATCCCGCGTGGCCAATGTAGGCAAACGCCGCAGCCTTCTCGGCGGAGTAGGCCATCTGCAGGAGCTTGATGAGCCGAGGATGGTCGATGGTCGGCGACATGCTCACGATGCCGCAATAACCGCGGGAGAAGGTCGCGCGTTAACAAGCAGCGTCAGCCAGCCAGCTTCGTAGTCGAAGAGCCGATTTTTCGCGGGACCGTTCATTGCTTTGCCTCCCATTCAGGTTTGACTCCCTATTGCCTCACCACCGTCGTCTTGCCCTCAGTCCACGGATTTCCACTGAGGGCTCCAAGCACGCAGAAGAAGTGCAGAATGAGGCCCGGCAAGATCAGAGCCACGTAGCCTATGCCCACCAGAAAGAACCACACGATCCCATTGAGAATCTGGCCCTTGTAGAGCTGTCCAAGCCCGGGCACGAAAAAGCTCAGCACGGCGGCCAAGCCGGGGCTCCAGCGTTGCACGGGGGGCTGGGCGATCACGACCACTTGCCCCGGCCCCGAAGATCCAGCGGGCCCGTACTCGGCCTGTTGGTTGGGCAACAGCGGCGCCGGGAAGGGCGGGGCTTCTCGGGCAGCTTGTTCTTGAGCCAAACGGGCAGCTTCGAGGTCGAGCCGCTGCTTCTCGACGGCCAGCTCTTTGGCCCGGAGGCGTCGCTCGGCAGCCTCTTTTGAAGCCTTGCCGATGTTCTCGATGGCCTGCCCGAGGAGCGTGCCGATCTCGACGGAGAGCCCAACCGCCGCGATGAAGAGTCCGCCGAGCGTGAATGCCAAGGCAACCCGGGACTGGGCGATGACCGTGAAGGCGATGCCGAGGGCCGCCAGAAACCCGCCACAGGCCGCCACCAGATGCCGCGGAGCCAGGTCGTCCCACTCGACATCCGGGGCTGTGGCTCGTCTCTTCTGGCTGACCGGGTTCGCTGTGGTGGCAGGAATGCCGGGCGGGGTAACGTTTTGATGCTCCGCCGGCACCGGGCCTTCGGCCGGAACCCGAACACCGGCAATCGTCCGCTGCAGCACGTGGGCCAGCGGATTCGCGAATAGCCCCTCGGCATCCCGGGCCGGCACCCAGTTGGGCATTCCCTGCCGCCACACGAGGTCATCGCGACCCAACCAACCATCGCCGGCCATGGCCTTGAGTTTGGCGAAGGACACCGGGCCGCGTCGCTCGTTGTTTTGGGCGTAGTACCAGTCGTCAGGCATGACTCGATCCAGTGGGGGGGTAACTCCGAAGCTGACCATGACGCAGGGACAACCTTGGTCCGGAGCAGCTCTGACGCACGAAAACGGGCCGAAAGCAATCTCTCTGAAATAGCCTAGGGCCTTCCGGCAGGCCCTTGTGTCCCTAGCAGGTGGCGAAGGAGCCGCCAACGGGCTGCCCATCGAGGTTCGGTATGGCGTTCCCACAGAGCAGACGCTGCACCTGTGGCCTGAGCACAAAAGCATTCCGTAGCCAGGTTTGGCCAGCCCCTTGCCACGGAGAACCAGACCGTGATTCGCCGCAACTTCACAGTCGGGCGTCTGCATGCCGGAGCCGGGGTCCTGGCCATGGTTCGCGAGCCTGGGTCGCGAGCGGCTGTCACGGCCCCGGCTCGATGGTTGTGATCTCGGCTTCGGGGCGGCGGCGGGGCGCTGCGGCCATTTCCTCATCGGTCACGTCGCGGCAGAGTAGGGACGGCGTCCACTCGGGCTGGTTATCCTCCTCACCGCCTGCACCACGGGCAGATCGCGTGACAGCAGGCAGGGACGGACGTGAGACGGCGGCAGGACTAGCATTCGCGACCCCTGATCGCCTCTTTCCTCGACCCATTCCCCGTCTCGGGCAATGCCGGCGAAGAGTTCGTCGCGGCGCCGAATCGCCTCCTCGAGCGACCGGGTCTTCAGGGAACGGCGGATCCGCCGCTTCCGATGGCCGAAGTGGAGGGTGTAGTGGACCCACCAGGTGCCGTTGTTGTTCCAGAGATGGTGTCGGTCGCCGGGTTTTCCGTCGCGGGATGACAGGTGGCCTTGGGGCATCGGGGGGCTCCTTCGGACGTCGTGATTCGCCGGGAACCGCTCCCGGCGCACATCCTCGGAAACCGTTGCCGGTCGCCGAAACCACCTGTTCGTGCAGGTTGGACCGGACTCCCACGTGGGGCGTCCGAATCGAGACGGATGCTGAGTGCATTCTACATCGCAAACTGGAAAAGGTTCTGTGTCATACACGGCAGGCCGCGAGCAGCCGGCGTCGATTTACTCCGCCGCAAGCGTGATCGGTGTCGCCGATTCCGCGAAAAGCCGGACGCCCATCAACGCCGAACGGCGGACAATGTCAGGCGCGGAACTGGACGGCGATAAACTGGGCTTTCTGGTCGCCCGAGTAGCTGCGATCAAGGGGCGGCGGTGAGCGGGCGGGCCATGAAAATCCCCTCCCTCCACGGCTTTGCCCGCTGGAAGACCTGTAGGTCGCAATGCTCCGTGATGATGGCCGGGATCAGACGCCGATCACTGGCTGGTTTTTAAGCGCCGACTGACACTCGGGTGCCTGGCCGGCCCAACTCAACGAGACGTTGATGCCTATAAATGCGTGGCTCCCCGGCTCCGTGCCAAGCCAAGTCAGTCGCGGCTCCTGAGTTTCGAGAGCAGCCGGAGGATTTCCATATAGAGCCAGACCAGCGTGACCATGAGGGCGAAAGCCCCGTACCATTCCAGATACTTGGGGGCCCCGCGTTCGGCCGCCTGCTCGATGTAGTCGAAGTCGAGAACCAAGTTCAGGGCCGCGATCACGACCACCACGAGGCTGAACCCGATGCCGATGGGGCCGGCCGCGTGAATGAAGGGAATCGGGAACCCCAAGAATCCACCGATCATTGACATCAAATACACAAGGCAGATTCCGCCGGTCGCAGCCACGATGCCGAGCTTGAAGTTCTCGGTCGCTTTGATGAGGCCAGACTGGTAGGCGAGCAGCAGGCCGGCAAGCGTCCCGAACGTGCCCCCGACGGCCTGAATGACGATTCCGGGGTACTGGGCCTCGAGGCTGGCCGAGACGCCGCCCAGAAACAAACCTTCGGCAAGGGCATAGACCGGGGCGAGAGCAGGGGCCCATGTGTGCTTGAAGCAGATGACCAGGGCTGTGATCGCCCCCACCACCAGCCCGCCCAAGGCCCAGGGCATCGCGGCTCCAGGGGTGGCTTCGACGGCCGAGAAAGTCTTGGACCACGTGAAGCAGGCAGCCCCCAACGCCAGGGCCAGTAAGAACAGCGTCTTCTGGGCCGTGCCGTTGATGGTCATGACGCCTGCGGGGGACTGCTCGCTGGCAAGGTCCCGCCGGTAGACGCCGAAGTTCTCGAACGTCTTGTCATTCAGTGTGGGGTTGCCGGTTCGCATGGCTCTGGGCTCCGGGGATGAAAAAGGGCCGCGTGTGCCTGAAGGATAGCACAACCGGGGGGTGCGAGTGACCGGCACGTTGGCCGGTTATTGCTGGCTTTATTTTCGATCCAGGGCCTTCACCCACTCGACCTGCATCCGGAACTTGCCCGGCTTCTTGTCGCTGAGCATGAAGCCCAGCCCGTTGATCTGGTTTGAATCCACCGGCCCCATGCCTTGAACCCGCCTGCCGAACGCCGTGGGGATGAAATCTGCCAGCGGGATCTCGACTTCCGTCCACTCGTCTTTCGTGGTCGGCAGCGGGGCCCTGTACGAGAAGGCCATCCGGCGGCTCTTCGTGTAGATGTTCAAAACGTACTCTCTGCCGTCGCCTTTCACCCGCACCACCAGCGTGTCCCCGGCCTTGATGCCAAGTTCAGTGGGCTTGGTCCGGACAGACGCGAAGCCGCCGTTGTTTTCCAGCGAGAGCGTGCCGAAGAACTCCAGGGTTTTCTCTTCGGTGATCGTGAACCGGCCGTCTGAAACGCCGCCCATCACGCCATCGTTCACGGCCTGCCACCGTTGGGCGGAATCGGGGCCAGCAAAGTCCAGAACCGGCACGAGCGATTTTTCCGCGACCGACTGCATGAGAAACACAACCAGCAGCACGGGGAATCTTGTCGCGGTCATGGCTGGCTCCTCGGGAATCAATGCTGGTGCTTTTTCGGCCGCCTATGATTCTCTCGATCTGGCTGCAAACTGACGAGCATCCTCGGCGAAATTAGGTCGAGTTTCAGAGCCTGCAGGTGCCTGATGGTGGCGGACGGCTTTTATGAATGGCAGGCCCGCAACGGCAAGAACCAGCC
>Ga0315900_10013202_pt1 | contig 10069 bp, 12 predicted proteins | sample LakEriMetagenome_FD_203521 | JGI IMG/M metagenome (GOLD analysis project Ga0315900, IMG submission 203521) | Freshwater fungal communities from buoy surface, Lake Erie, Ohio, United States - Buoy 12 MA114 | ecosystem: Environmental > Aquatic > Freshwater > Lake > Lake biofilm | place: USA: Lake...
CATCCCCGCCATGAAGATCGCCGGCACCGACACGCCCGGCACCAGCACGGCATAGATGATGAAGGCGATGGAGGGCGGGATGAGGATGTCCGTCGCCGCCGCCGCGCCCACGGTCGCGGCGATGAAAGGGCGCGGATAGCCGTCCTTCTCCATGCTGCGCGTGACGACCTGCCCGACGGCGGCGGAGGTCGCCGGCCCCGATCCGCTGATGCCGCCGATCACCATCGCCACCAGCACCGAGACGGAGGCGAGCGCCCCGCGCCCCGCGCCGACCAGCGCGGTCGCGAATCGCACGAGGCGCAGCGCGACGCCCGTGCGATCGAAGACCGATCCCACCAGCACGAACATCGGGATGGCGATCAGCGGATATTTCGCGATGCCCGCATAGACATTGGTCGGCATCGCCAGGATGGACTGGTCCGCGAGCAGGATCGCGAGCGCCCCCGCCAGCCCGAGGCAGATGCCGATCGGCACGCCGCCCACCATCATCACGAGGAAGGCGATGAAGAGGATGCTCGCGATCATGTCGCTAGCCGTCCTTCCCGCGCGCGAGGCGGATGAAGCGCCCCACCGCGCGCAGCACCACGACGGCCGACAGCAGCGGCAGCCAGCCCGTGTACCACCAGTTCGGATTGCCGAGCCCGTTCGACAGCACCTCGAAGCGGTACTCGTCATAGGCCAGGCGATAGCCGTACCAGACCAGGATGCCGAAGCAGACGACCGTCAGCACCAGCCCGACCATCTCCGCCACGCGCTGGCCGCGCGGGGACAGCATCTCGGGGAAGTAGCCGATGCGGATGTGCCGGCCCGAGGCGGTCGCGACCGCGGCGCCGAGCAGCGCGACGACCACCATCAGCACCACCGAGTATTCCTCGGTGAAGGCGAGCGAGATGTCGGTCAGGTAGCGGGAGGCGACGTTGGCGGCGGTGATGAGTGCGATCGCCGCCATCGCCGCCGCCAGCAGGGCTTCCTCGATCCGGAGCGGGATGCGCGTCTTCGGGTTGGTGCGCGCCCCGCCCAGCGGATCGAGTTCGGCCGACATGGCGCCCCGCTTACGCCCGCGCGCCGCGGACGGCCGCTTCCGCGCGGCGCACCAGGTCGGCGCCGACGGTGGCCGCCCACTTGTCGTAGACCGGCCGCGTGACGCGCGCGAAGGCCGCCTTCTCCTCGGCGGAGAGCGTCGTCACCGTCACGTTGCGCCGCGCCAGTTCCTCGAGGCTCGAGCGGTCGGCGTCCACGCCGATGCCGCGGCGGCTGGCCGCGATCTGGGCGCGGGCCGCGTCGCGCGCGGCCTCGATGATCAGGGTGCGGTCGGCGGCGTTGAAGCTGTCCATCACCGACTTGGCCACCACGAAGGCGCCGGCGTCCGCGACGTAGTTCCACACCGTCAGGTGCCGCTGCGCCAGCGTGTCCATGCGGAAGGCGAGGTAGAGGTTGATCGGGTTCTCCTGCCCGTCCACCGCGCCGGTGGACAGCGCGGGCTGCAGGTCGGCAAACGACATCTGCAGCGGGTTGGCGCCCATCGCGGTGAAGATCTCGCTGAAGATCGCGCCCGCGGCGAAGCGGATCTTGAGGCCGCGCATGTCCTCCGGCGTGCGGATGGCGCGGCGGGAATTGCTGATCTCGCGGAAGCCGTTCTCGCCCCAGGCGACGGGCACGACATCGCGCTGCGTGAGCGTGCGGAACAGTTCCTCGCCGATCGGGCCGTTGATGATCGCGTCGAAGCCGCGATGGTCGTTCAGCAGCCAGGGGAGCGAGAACAGGTTCATCTCGCGGATCTGCGGCGAGATGTTGATGGTGGAGAACACCGCGAAATCCACCACGCCCTGGCGCATCGCGACCAGCTCGCGCGTCTGGTCGCCGCCGACGAGCTGGCTGCCCGGATAGACGCGCAGGTTGATGCGGCCCTGGCTGCGCTGCGTCACCATCTCCGCCCATTGGAAGGCGCCTTCCGAGAGGGGGATCGGCCGGTTGCCGACGACGGAGAGCTTGTATTCCGGCCGGTACTGCTGCTGCGCGCGCACGCGCTGTGGCATCGCGAGCGTGCCGAGGCCGGCGGTCGCGAGCAGCGCCGTGCGGCGCGTGATCCTGGACGTCATCCTGTGGTCCCTCCCTGGGTGCTGGCCCAACCAGCGGGCGCCCCGATTGGGGCGCAGCATGGCCGCAGCCGCGCCGGCAGGGAAGGGGGAGCGGCTCAGCGCGCGCGGATCGCGAAGGCCCCCGCGCCGAGCCCGGCCTGCGCCAGCAGCGCGGCCGTCCAGAAGGCCGGATACTCCCAGCCGCCATGCGTCGAGGTGTAGATCCAGCCATTCGGGAATTGCTGCCACACGATGCCCGCCATCAGAGCGGCCAGCGCCAGCGACACCTCCCGCACGCGCCAGCCGAGGATCAGCGCAATGCCGCCCACCAGTTCCAGCAGCGTGACGGCCCAGGCGAACCAGGCCGGATAGCCCTGGGCGACGAACCAGGGCACGACATGGCCCATCCCCGCGGTGACCATCTTCCACCAGACCGCATGCGCCAGGAACAGCACGCCCATCACGACGCGCAGCAGCGCGGCGGCATAGGGGGCGGTCGCGGGCATCAGCGCAGCCCCGCCTGCCGCGGCGCGGCCAGCGCCGGCCAGCCATCGGGCGGCACCAGCGCCAGCGCCTCGAAGCCGCCTTCGGCGCGCGGGCGCAGGATGGCGGCCGCGCCCTGCGGGTCGGGGCGCGGGCCGCCGGCGGCCATCAGGTGATAGGAATGGCCGACCAGCACCGTGTTGCCGGCCTCGCCCCGCGCCGCGGCCTCCGCCACCAGGGCCACCAGCGCGCGGCCCATCGCGGCATGCGCCGCCGCGTCCAGGTGCCGCGGCAGGCCGAGCCGCGGCTCCGGCGTCGCCGCGCCGAAGGCGAGCACGGCCGTCTCCATCGTCCGGCAGAAGGGGCTGGCGAGCACGCTGCCGACCGGCAGGCCGAGATCCCGCCACGCCTCCCCGATCGCCTCCGCCTGGGCGCGGCCGGCGGCGTTCAGGTCGCGCTGGCTGGCGCAGTCGCCGGGCACGGCGCGGGCATGGTCGGGCCAGGGCTCGCCGGTCTCGGCATGGCGGAGGAACACCACGAGTCCGCCCTCGCGCAGCGCCTGCGCGAGGTCGGGCGCCGCGCGGGCCGGAAGGGGCGCGAGAAGCGACAGGAGGAACAGCAGGGCCAGGCGCATGGGCGCGCAGATGGCCCGCCCCCGTTCCGGGATCAAGTCAAAAAATAACGCGATTTCAGAAGCTTACATCCGTACAGATGAACAGCCTTCAAGCCTGTCGAGGTATTGGCGATGTCGGGTCAGCGCGCCGTCGCCTCGTCATGGCCGCCCTGGCCGGTCAGCCGGGCCCAGGCCTGGAAGCGCGCGCTGGCCGGCAGCGTGCCCTCCAGGATCAGGCGCCGCCATTCCGCGCAGGCCTCGACGAAATACGGCACCGAGCCCGGGAACATCGCGAGGCTGATCGCCTCCGCCATCTCCTCCTCCGGCACGGCGTCGGCATAGGCCGCTTCCAGGTGCCAGCCGAAGGGCCGCCAGCGCGCGCGGCAGACCTGCACGGCGAGCCCCGCCAGGTGCACCAGGCGCATCGGCGCATCCGGCGCGACACGGCGCAGCGCCGCCAGATACGCGCCGCGCGGGTCGAAGGGCGCCAACTGGCGCGCCCAGTCGCGCGCGGCGAAGTCGAAGGCCGCCGCGCCGATCGCCAGCGCCGCGGCGGCGAAGGCCGCGCCGAGGCTGGCATCGGTGCCGCCCGCCGCGCGGAACTTCGCGATGTGGTGCGTCGCGACGCGCTCATCCGTCGCGGCCAGCACGGCCAGCCAGACGAATTCGCGGTCGTGGTGGCTCAGCACCCGGTCGTCGAGCGCGAGCGCGGTGTAGGCCGCGTCATAGCCCTCGAGCAGCTTCGGGAAGGCCAGCGCCATCAGCCCGTGATGCGCCAGCAGGTAGCCGCGCTTGGCGCGCACCGCGGCGAGCCGCGCCTCGAGTTCGGCCTCCGTCTCGGCGGCGGCGGTCATTCGGCGCGGATGTCGGCGGCGCGCGCGATGTCGGCCCAGCGCGGCACCTCGGCCGCGACCATCGCGGCGTAGTCCTGCGGGCTCATCCGGTTCGGCGCGGCGCCGAGCGTCGCGAGCCGCTCCACCGTCTCCTGCGCGTTGAGCCCGGCCACCAGCGCCTGGTTCAGCCGCAGCGTGACCTCGGGCGGCATGCCGGCCGGGCCCGACAGGCCGAACCAGTTGGAGGCGACGAGAGTGGGGAAGCCGAGTTCGGCGACACTCGGCACGTCGGGCCAGCGCGTCGCGCGTTCGGGCGTGGTCACCGCCAGCAGGCGCAGGCGGTCGTTGTTGCCGATGTCGGGCACGGCCGCGATCAGCCCCTCCACCTGGCCGCCGATGACGTCGGCGACGGCCGGCGCGCTGCCGCGATAGGGCACATGGGTGATGTCCACGCCCGCCGCGCGCTTCAGCAATTCGAGCTTCACGTGGGAGGAGGTGCCGACCCCGGTGGAGCCGAAGCGCACCGCGCCCGCCTGCGCCCGCGCCCGCGCCAGCAGGTCCGCCAGCGTGCGGAAGGGCCCGGCGGCGGAGACGGCGATGGCGCTCGGCACGGCCGCGATCAGCCCGACATGGGTGAAGTCGCGCACGCTGTCATAGGTGATGTTGCGGTTGACCGCGGGGCCGATCGCCTGGCTCGCGATGTTCGACAGGACGAGCGTGGTGCCGTCGGCGGGGCTGCGCGCGACCGCCTCGGATCCCACCGCGCCGCCCGCGCCGGCGCGGTTCTCCACCACCACCGGCTGGCCGAGGCGCGCTTCCATCTCCCGCGCGGCGATGCGGCCGAGCAGGTCGGCGGTGCCGCCGGGCGGGAAGGGGACCACGAGGCGGATCGGGCGCGGTGCGGGTGCCTGGGCGAGGGCGGGCGCGGCCAGGGCCAGGGGCGGCAGCGACATGATCAGCGTGCGGCGACGCATGGACGTGGTCCTTCCGGTCTTGCGCCACAGCCTGCCCAAGCGCGCCGAGCCGGTCCAGCCCGGGGCGGCGCCGGGTGCGGAAGCCGTTTCTTCCCCGCCACCAGCCGTCGGGAGCATGGATTGGCGGCACAAGCCGGCTGCGGAGCATGGTGTGTCACTTCCCTGTTGCCGGGTGGAAATCCATTCGACATACTCCGTTCTGCCACAGCGCCGCGCGACGCCATGACCTACATCCGCCCCCGCACCCGGCTGGACACCATGCTGTCCGAGATCGCCGCCGCCGCGCGCCGCCCGGTGGAAGACCGCCACGCCGCGGTCGCCTGCGCGATCGGCGCCTTCGTCGGCGCAGAGGGCCTGCTGGACGGGCTCGACCTGCCCTGCTGTCCCGACCGCTACGTGCGCCACCTGCTGCACGCCGATGCGGCGGGCGGCTATGCGGTGGTGGCGCTGGTCTGGCGGCCGGGGCAGATGTCGCCGGTGCATGCGCACCGCACCTGGTGCGCCTTCGGCATCCATAGCGGCGTGCTGACGGAGACCTTCTACGCGCCCGGCGATCCCCCCGTGCCGCAGGCGACGCGGCTGCTCGGCTCGGGCGCGACGGGGCAGGGGGCGGCCGATCCCGACCTGATCCACCGCCTCGCGAACCTCTCCTGTCGGACAGCCGTCTCCATCCATTGCTACGGCGTTCCCTTCGAGCGCTTCGGCGCCGATGTGAACCTGGTCCTGGGGGACTGACACGCCTCTCGGCCCGGCGGCGCGGCCGGGCTAGGGTGGGGGGTGACCTCCAGCGCGCGCGCCATGTTCCTCGGGCTTGCCTTCGGGCTGACCGCCGCCTTCGCCTGGGGCGCGCAGGCCGTGGTGGCGCGGACCGGCACCATGGCGGGCTATTCGCCGCTCGACCTCGCGGCGCTGCGCTACATCGCGGCGGGGCTCGTGCTCGCGCCCTTCGCCTGGCGGGCGCGGCGCGCATTGATGGCGATCGGCCTGCCGCGGCTGGTGGTGGTGGCGATCGCGGGCGGGGCGGGGAACGCGCTGCTGTTCGGCTGGGGGCTGGTCTACGCGCCGGCCAGCCATGGCGGCACCATCGCGCCGATCATGGCGGCCGTGATGGGCGCGGTGCTCGGCATCCCGCTGCTCGGCGAGCGGCCGACGCGGGGACGGGTGCTGGCGATCGGGGTGATCGCGTCGGGCGTGCTGATGATCGGCTGGGACGGCATCGGGGGCGCGCATCCGGGCGCCTGGCGGGGCGACCTGATCCTGCTGTGCGCCGGGACCACCTGGGCGGCCTTCACGCTGCTGCTGCGCCGCTGGCAGGTGCCGGCGCTGGCGGGCAATGCGGCGGTGTGCTGCATCTCCGCCCTGCTGCTGGTGCCGCCCTGGCTTCTGCTGGGGATGGGATCGGTGCCGCAGCAGCCGATCGGGATGTCGCTGCTGCAGATGGCGGCGCAGGGGCTGGTGGCCTCCGCGCTCGCGACCACGCTCTATGCGCGGGCGGGGGAGTTGCTGGGCGCCACGCGCACCGCCTGCCTCACCACCCTGGTGCCGGTGATGGCGCTGCTGCTGTCCGTCGTCGTGCTGGCCGAGCCGCTGGGCGCGGCGAAGCTGGCGGGCGTGGTGCTGGCCGTGGGCGGGATGCTGGTGGCGGTGCTGTTCACCGGCCGGCGCCCGCGCTGACGGGGCGGGCTATTCCGCCGCCGGCAGGTCGGGGCGCGCCCAGCGCGGCATGGCGCAGCCCGAGAGGGCCGCGAGTCGGTCGCGGGCCAGCAGCCTTTCGCGCGTCAGGCGCCGGATCAGCATCTCGTCCGGCACGGCGCGCGCGCGTTCGGCGGCGATCTGCCGCCCGAGATCGGCAAGGCGCTCGGCCAGCCGTCCCATCAAAGAGCCACTCGATGCCGGACTGCCCGGCAGGCTCCCGTCCATCACGCCCTCCTCGGTCCATCTCCGTCGCTGCGCGGGGGCGCGGCGGTTCTGGTTGGCACGGCCGGCGGCCGCGGGGGCGACCGCGGGCCGTCCGCGGGCCAGCGGAAGGATCGTGGCGCGTGACCGCGGCGGATTCAAGGCATGACAGCAATCTCACTTGCCGCGAGTCGCGGGAGAATTTCATGGCAGTGTCGTGGAATGGCGATAAAGCGAGACAGAACGCAGCGCCATTTGCGCTGGCATCGGCGGGAACGCTGCGGTAAGGCTGTCGTAACGGACCGTTGCCACCCCGGCCTGGATGGGCGTTCTCATCCGCCGGCCAAGGTGCGGGCGGTCTCAGGGGCGATGGATGAACCTGTCGGTGAATGCCAGCGAAAGGCGCCGTTCCACCCGCCAGACAGTCCTGAAGCGCGCCAATCTGATCGCGGGCGAACAGGTCTATGACTGCGTGGTGCTGGACAGCAGCGCGACCGGCGCCCGGGTGAGCACGGGCTCGGTCGTGCCCTTGCCCGACCGCGTCGAACTGCGCTTCCCCTCCGGCGCCTCCCTCCAGGCCGCGATCCGCTGGAGCCGCGGGGCGGAGGTCGGGCTGGAATTCGTGGCCGAGGGCGCCAGCCTGCGCGACCAGGCGGCGGAACTCGCCTGGTCGGCCTATGAACAGCTCCGCGACGGCCGGCTCGACAAGGCGATGCGCGTGCTGCGCGCCGAGAACTTCTTCGACGATCCCTCGCTGCGTGTCGCCGCGATCGAGGCGGAGGAAGCCTATTCCCGCCTGGAAGCCGCGCTGCGCCAGCGCGCCCAGGGCACGGCGCGCAAGGCCACCGACAACCAGAGCCAGATCTCCTGGTGGTGATCCCGCCCGCGGCGCAGGCCCGGGCGCGGCCCGGCGCGATGCGCCGTCCGGCGGGCGTCAGGGAATCGCGACCGGCAGCGGCGTCTTCTCCACCATCACCCGCACGCCCTTCACCCCCGCGATCCCTTCCGCCAGCACCTTGAGGCCGCGCTTCACCGCCTCGTTGCGGCAATATCCGTGGAAGGACACGACACCGTCCTGCACCTCGGGGAAGATGAAGAAGGCGTCGATCCAGGGCTGCTCGCGCATCGCCGCCAGCACCGCGCGGCGGATCCTCTCATCCGGCGCGTCCTCGGCCAGCGCGTGCGCGGGCACCAGCAGCGCACGGATCAGGTCGGCGCGGGAGACGATGCCGACCAGCTTCCCCTCCCGCAGCACCGGCACGCGGCGGATCGACCGGTCCTCCATGGCTTTGGCGACCCGCTCGATGGGCGTGTCCTCCTCCGCCGTGACCAGCGCGGTGGTCATCACGTCGCGCGCCGTCGCGCCATGGGTGCGGGCATAGGTCTCCGCCTGGCGGCCCGCCGGCGTCAGCAGGGTCCGCAGCCAGCCATGCGGCCGGTCCTCGGGCGCTGCGATGCGCCGGATCATGTCGCCTTCCGTCACCATGCCGAGCAGCGTGCCGTCCCGGTCCACCACCGGCGCGCCGGAGATGCCGCGCTCCCCGAGGGTGCGGGCAACCCCGGCCAGCGGCGCGTCGGGCGGGATGGTCACGGGATCGCGTGTCATGAGGTCGCGTGCGCGCATATGGCTGCCTCCCTGGCCTTCGTTCCGGCAGGAGAAGCGGCCGGGGCCGGCAAAGGTTGCAGGGGCGGCGCTCAGCCGCGCCGCGCGGCAGCCCAACTTGTCGTCACATGCGCACAGGGCGCGTCCTCGCCTTCCGAGCGCAGCAGCACCTCGCCATAGGACAGTGTCCGCCCCTTCTTGATCACGCGCGCCTCCGCCAGCACCGCGCGCGGCGCCGGGGGGCGGAGGAAGGTGATGGAGAGGTTCGCCGTCAGGCTCTCATCCTTGCCGCCGGTCAGCGACAGCAGCGCGACCCACATGGCCACGTCGGCGAGGCCCATCAGCGCGGGGCCGGAGACGGTGCCGCCCGGCCGCAGCAGGTCGTCGCGATGCGGCAGGCGCAGCAGCGCCTGCCCTTCGGCGAAGGAGATCACCTCGACGCCCCAGGCGCCCGCGAGCGGCACGCCCGCGCGCACCAGCGCCTGCATGTCCTCGACCGTCATCGGCCGGCGACCACGCGACCGACGCAGGGATTGCGCCCGATCCAGTAGCAGAGCTCGGCGGGCCGCGAGATCGCGAACAGCGCCAGGTCGCAGCGCAGCCCCGGCGCGAGCGCGCCGCGATCCGCCATGCCGAGTGCGGCCGCGGCATGGCGCGTGACGCCGGCGAGCGCTTCGGCGACCGTCAGGCGGAACAGCGTGCAGCCCATGTTGAGCATCAGCAGCAGCGACAGCGCCGGCGAGGAGCCGGGGTTGAGATCGGTCGCCAGCGCGATCCGCAGCCCCGCCGCGCGCATCGCCGCGATGTCGGGCTGCCGGGTCTCGCGGATGAAGTAGAAGGCGCCTGGCAGCAGCACGCCGACCGTGCCGGCCTTCGCCATCGCGCCGATGCCCTCGGCGTTCGCATACTCGATGTGGTCGGCCGAGAACGCGCCGTAGCGCGCGGCGAGTGCGGCGCCGCCATCGTCGCGCAACTGGTCGGCGTGCAGCTTCACGGGCAGGCCGGCCCGCTGCGCCGCGTCGAAGACCCACGCCGTCTCCTCCGGCGTGAAGGCGATGGCGCTGTCGGTGAAGGCGTCCACCGCATCCGCCAGCCCCTCGGCCGCGAGGGCGGGGATGATCTCGTCGGCGACAACTCGGGCAAAGTCGGCGCGGCGGCCGGCGAATTCGGGCGGCGTCGCATGCGCGGCGAGGCAGGTGGTGGCGACCGTCACGTCCCGCTGCGTGCCGAGCCGCCGCGCGGCACGCAGCATCCGCGATTCGGTCGGAAGGTCGAGGCCGTAGCCCGACTTCACCTCGATGGTGGTGACGCCTTCCGCGAGCAGCGCATCGAGGCGGGGCAGGGCGCTTGCGAGCAGCGCCTCCTCATCCGCCTCGCGCGTCGCGCGCACGGTGGAGAGAATGCCGCCGCCGGCCTTGGCGATGGCCTCGTAGCTCGCGCCTTCCAGCCGCATCTCGAATTCGCGCGCACGATTGCCGCCGAAGACGATGTGGGTGTGGCAGTCGATCAGGCCTGGCAGGATGAAGGCGCCGTCGCAGCGCGTGGTGACGGCGGCGCTGCCCGGCAGCTCGGCGCGCTTGCCCACCCAG
>Ga0315900_10013204_pt1 | contig 10069 bp, 11 predicted proteins | sample LakEriMetagenome_FD_203521 | JGI IMG/M metagenome (GOLD analysis project Ga0315900, IMG submission 203521) | Freshwater fungal communities from buoy surface, Lake Erie, Ohio, United States - Buoy 12 MA114 | ecosystem: Environmental > Aquatic > Freshwater > Lake > Lake biofilm | place: USA: Lake...
GCTTGCCCTTGCGGTTGAAGCCAGATATTGTATTCCCTACCCTAAGGCGTTGGGATTTCTAACGCGGCTAGTTGGGAGGTTAAAGCCTACTACTCCTTACGAGGGAGTATTACTGCAGGGGCCACTGTGGTGCTGCATACTCGGGTTGAGTAGCGCACGTTTAGGCTGCTATTGCAGCTCCCCCGAGATTGTAGCTATCGCTTTTTCAGCCGCACGTCGGTTAGTGGATTCGGTGGTAGTAAGGCTCTACCAAGTCTGCAGCGGGTTTTAAGCCACAGAACTGCTGTGGTGTAAGCTTCAGGGCCTCTTTATTTTTGATTTAGTCCGACTTAGTGTTTTAGACACTAAGATTCGACCCACTGATGGGGATAACAGGACTTGAACCTGCACACCTTGCGGCACTGGAACCTAAACCCAGCGCGTCTACCGTTTCCGCCATATCCCCGGGCGATGTCCTTTGTTTTGAGCAGCTAACTACTGAGTGGCCCAGCAGATAGTACACCAGATACGGGTTGCCAGGATCGAACTGGCCTGATACAAATTATGAGTTTGTGCCTCTCACCAGATAGGTAAACCCGCGTATACTGGATTGCTAGACTTCCCGGTTTAAGGACTCCGGTGTTACTTTAGGTGGGTCTCCCAAAGACTGACGCATTACCCACGCAGTGGTTTGCTTTTGCGTGACCCATGCTTCTAGTAGCTTTAAGGCCACTTTTTGCAGGTCAGCCACGTTGGTAGTGGCTTCAATAATGCGGGTGTACTTAGCTACTTCAAATTGGGTTGCAAGGCTTAAGGCTGGAGGTTCCATGGTAATTAGGGGGGGACCCCCGCTTTTCGAAGGTGGGGGTGTACAGGAGATTTGGCCCTGTGTAGTTTGCGAGCATGCACTCCCAGCCTACACAGTTTTACGCTTGCATTTCTTCCAATCTAGGGATAGAACCCCCAGCGTAGGCCTACAGTCGACACTCCGGGCGGTGTCCTTTGTTTAGGGGTTTCGTGCTGAACACCAGTCGATACTTAGGAAGTAAGTGTGGCGGTCGTATTCAACACCGTAGAAATCACTGCGCAGTTTAGCTGTCAAAGCCTGTACGGTACCGTAAGGTTCGTCTGAGCCTACATGAACTTCACACTTGAACTGCGGCGGTGAAGCTTCAACAGCAGCCTTGATAGCTGAGAGTACTTCTTGGTACAAAGGGTGGTTGTCTAGAGCGGTGTTTTGGGCGGTGTGAGCGTCCATGGCGTTTTATGAAAGGGGCCCCCGCTAGGCTAGGCGGGGGAGGTACATCACGGCAGTCAGCGTCACGGGGAGGCTTTGTACTGCGGTTGTTTATGACAGGTCTGATCCCTTACTGGATGCGCTCCTTTGGGTGTCTAAACAACGGTGGCTTTTTTACCCTTGCCAGGGCAGAGCGGGCGACCAGCCCACTGCAGCGCCGGGTCCAGGTTCGGCCGAGTTAACGGTTCAACCCTACTGTGGCAGCCTGAGTTTTGCTCTTGATGCGGTGTATTTACCAGTGTCGACCCCGGGTGGCACACCAGGCGGTGTGCTTTGTTCTTAACTTACTAAAGCCCATGGGTTGGGGTGCCAATCCGTGGGTTTTAAACGTTGTCCGTTTACCCGAGCCTCAACCCAACCTTCACAAACCGGGTCCCAATAAGCCCAACAATAGTGGGGCTCGTTGCGGTTAACGTAGCGAACCCACTTAGGGAGTTCGCTTTTTGAAGCGGTGTCAATGGGTAGCCAATCCATGACTCAGAATGGTGGGAATGTGGGCGCCGTCGATGCAAGTAGCACGAAAGTCAAGGCAGTTTATTGGTCGGTAAGCTGCGTGCTCACTGCCAGCCGGTAGGGGAAAAACTATCCCCCAAAATCCCAGGTTGTATCTTGATGCAGTAACCATAAAGGTCTGGACGGTTTCTACATCAAGTTCTGGGAAGTCTTTTAAGGCTTCTACAGCCAAGCCACCTAGAAAGGCTAAATCGTTGCGGTAGTGGTCTCTAGCCAATATATACCCTTCACAACTAGAACTTTCATTCGAGCAGAGAATGCGTTTGTCGTTCATTGCGTTTGGCTCGCGGGGGGTGTACTTTCCAAAAGGTCACAGGTTTGGCTGCCTAGCCAGCAACCTATAAGAACCAGTAAAATGGCCCATAAGCTTATTGACGAGTACGGGCGGCCGCGGCGGCGGCGAGGTGTAGTCATTGGGGTTTCTTTACAGAGGGAATTGCTCGTCTATCTGCTTTGTCCACGCAGCCAGCAGTAAGTCTAGGACTGCTCTCTTGCTTTGTGTTGCAGAGAAGTTTTCTATCCCTATACCTAACAACATTGCGCCGGCCGCGAACGGTCCTAACCGATACGCCAACTCAAAACCCGCAGCGCCTTGTAGGGCGATAGCATGTCCGGCCAAGCAGTGCACTGTGCCGGCTTGGGCCGACATCAATTCAAAGTCCGGGGGTCCGGATTCAGGCTGCATCAAGTGGAAATCTGTCATGTCTAGTAGTTCTGGGTGGGTCAGAACTTTTTGGGCTATTTGAACCAAATTATCCAGTTGCTCGGCCTCCTTCAGCCGGGTTAGCGCTTGAGCCTCCGGACTGAGTGCGGGGGCTATTTTAAAAGCCAACCCCCAAGCCCAATGAGAGTTGTCTTGTAAGGGGTTACCCCCGTTCCAGGGGGTAACGTTTTGGTAAGCCCCGTACACTAGGGCTCCTAGGGTGGTGTATTCGTGTTGGTTCGACTCCAGCCACTCGTAAGTGGGGTTCTGATCAAATTCGGTAGTAGACATTTGGGTAGTTGTGGGTGGTTAGGGGTTAGGGGGTTTATTCTCTTTTACCTAGATACGAAAACAGTTCCGCAAAGTCCTCTGGAAGTTCATCACGCCGTCTGACGCATTGAATGCACATTTCTATAACAACTCCGCCAGGGTTGAACAAAGCGGCCAACCCCATAAGCAAAAAGACTAGACGTATTTGGATTGGCGTATTTCGGTTCACATACCTAATGCAGCTTTTCTTAAGCTCTTTTGGGTCTGGAGGTGGTGTCATGGTAAAAACGGGAAGGTTTAAGGTACGAAACAAGCTTTTAGGTAGCTGGCTGCAAGCCGTGCAGACGAAGGGCTTTTAGGGTGTGCCCGCTAAAGGTGAGCACACCAGTCGCGCTGACGCTTGGTGGGGGAGTCAGCTTGAGTAATCATCTTCCCTAACTTCATATGGTCCACTGCCGTTGGGCCAATCAGCGTTTAGCTCAGCAGCTGCTATTTCGGCCTCGTTTTCTTTGTCCCACTGAGAGACAATCAGGTCATTGTGGTTGACTACGGACCATTTAGTAGTTGAGGTTGACATTGGGGCGGGGGGTGGTAAGGTGGGGTTAGTGGAGCCTGGTGGGGCATTAGTCTTTAATCGGGTGGAAAGCATCTCGACAGAAAAGGCAATCGCAAACGAACCCGTAAGAGACGACCAAGAATCAATTCCAAGTCCTTGGTCAAAAAACCTCCAAAAACAGCAAGTTAGTACGATAAGGCTGAGAAAGTTCATCAGGGTGGCGGCGAGGTGGCCGATTGCCGGGCGGGTGAGGCCCGGCGGTAAGGTGGGTCGACCAGTCAGCGAAAAACTGCTCCGCCAGAGCCAAATGTAACCGCAATCTTGTTTACGTTTGCTATGGCTACGGCCTCAAGTAGAGCGTTTTTGACCCACACTCCATAAGCTGACGTGCCGGCTTCTATTTCTACATCTTTGATGTAAGGAGGTAGGTCTAAAAACCGTGCTAGTCTGTCGCCAAACCAGCGAATAAGCTCTCGGGGCTGGGACCGGGATTCATCGGCCTTTTTCCAGTAAGAAATGACTAGGTCAAAGAGTTCTTCATCCTTACCTTCAAACCTAATTAAAGGTTTTGTAATAACAAGGCAGTTAACAGCTGGACCGATCCAGTTTGACATTGACGAAGACATTTTCGAAAAGCGGTGGGGTTAGTTAAGAACAAGAAGGTGGCTTTTCACCTGGATTTAGCAAACCTTCGAGGTATGCCCAATCTTCATCAACATCGACTTCAGAATCGTTAGGAGTAACAGGGTGGTTTTTTGCCGGGTTGCTTAAAATGCCCACTCTTCTTTTGAAGTCGACTGCGGCGTCGTAACGCTCTAAGACAGCAACGGCCCATTCAGCTAGTTGGGTGTTTATTACACACCGAACTATACCGTGACCGGCTGTAGGCGCAGTGTGTTCTTGATACACTCTACACAGCTCGCCTAAGTCTTTACGGAGTTGTGGTGACATCAGCGCCAACAGTTCTTGATGGCTTGGGACTGGGTTTAAGACCTCAACGTCGGGTTTAGCATCTTGAGGGGCGCGTGCTGGAGTAAACTGTGGGAACCATCCGTCGCAAAAGAAGTTGTACCGACGGATTTCAAAGTCAGGTGATACTACAGCCCAGTGTCCCCCCGGGTTGCATGACGGAAGTCCAGGTTCAGCCCAGTATATCCAGGTTCTTCGGGTCTCTCGGGTGGTGAATGGAGTCAACTCGATGCCAAGCCGACTTATTTCTTCTTCGGTCATGAAGTCAGCAATTTGGGCCCACACAGGACCTCCGTCTTTGGGGGCGGTTTTGATGGGTTCCATTTTCAAAAAGCGGTGGGGGTTAGTTATTAAGTTGAGCTATATCTCTTATTCGGTTGCAGGCTGAATCCCAAAACGATCCGGGTAGTACCATTTCACCGCATTGCAGTGAAACGTGATCCCGTTAAAGCCTACTTCGCACCAGGCTTTTTTACTTTCATCAAACCAAGCCCATGCCCGGTATTCAGACTTGGGGGTAGTGGATCGGTAGCCGCCAATCAGGCAGACTCGGCCGTCTCGGGCTGCTCGGTCTATCGGTAATCTACTGCCTACCTGATTGGCGGTTAACACGTAATTAACCTCGGGGAGGCAACAGACGCGGAAACCGACGAAATTGACGCGGCTGCCCGGGCGCCACCCGTACCGGAAGGCCGATCGGCAGCTCCTGGGATAGCGGAGCCAAGAGCCGCCGCGCAGCAGCCTTATTTCATCTTCGTTCACGTTTTCCTCCAACCAAGGTCGACCATCCTCCGGCGCTCCCTCATAGTTGGCATGCCAATGATCCGCGCACCACTCCCACACATTGCCGTGCATGTCGTGCAGCCCCCAGGCGTTGGCGGGAAAGCTGCCCACATCTGTTGTTTCTTCCCTGTACGAGCCCTTGGGCCCGGTCCCATAGGTGTAGTTGCCGTCATAATTGGCCAACTCCGAACTGATGGTTTCCCCAAAGGCAAAAGGCGTGGTGGTGCCCGCCCGGCAGGCATATTCCCATTGCGCTTCGCTCGGCAAGGTGTACGTGCGGCCCAAGCGCTGGCTGAGACGACGGCAAAACTCCATCGCGTCGTGCCAATTCACCTGCTCCACCGGGCGATCGTCGCCTTTGAAATGGGAAGGATCCCGCTCCAGTTCTCGCTCCACTTTCGGCCATCCGGCCACCACCCGCCACTGAGCCTGAGTGATGGGCGTCTGTCCCAGCCAAAAGTCCTGCAAGGTCACCTCGTGTTGGGGTCCTTCATTGGCATAACGCCCTTTCTCCTCTGGAGGCGACCCCATCTGAAACCGCCCAGCCGGGACGGGTACCATTTTTAAGCTCGCAATAGCCTCGAAGGCTTCTAGGGCAAACGCTGGATTAGACATTGGAAAAAAGCGGTGATTTTAATTTACGAGTAGTGGGTTTATAGGTTCCCGACAATTAATACTGCTTACTACGGCATTACGCTATTAGTAGCGCACCACTGCCACGCGCCGGCGCCATTAAAGGAGTCGTAGCGTTCAGCTGACTCGTTACGTACACCGTCTAAGCACCCATAGTGATCAGGGTGTTCAGGTTTGACTGGACAAGTAAGGTGGCTTTTTAGAGGGAATCCCCGAGCAGCTTTAATAACAGGGCAGATCAGCGCCCAAGCTAATGATTCTGCTGGGGGGGGTTTTTCCCCCTGACAGTTAACTCTTCAGCAGCATAAGAGCAAGTCATCGCGTTACAGAAAACTGCCTGCTATCTCCTTTGTTTCTAAAGCCCCCGGTTGGAGGCCCAAAAACTAGCGTTTTACTAACGCACCCTCAGTCACCGTCGGTCTGACCGGAGCAGCTGCAGCATACAACTCGTCGGTATCTACTTCCAGCCCCGGTACGTTTATTACGGATGCCAGTGCGTAGTTACCTAGAGCAATGCTACCCACTGCACCGTAGTAAGGCGTACCGGCGTATACTATTAGAGCTCCTTCGTATAAGTAACCTACCAGTCGGAACTGACAATAAAAGTCCGGGCGGGGTTCCACCGCTAACGTAGGCCCGCCGTTAGCGAGCGTAAAAAGCTGCCCTAGCCGCTGGTCGTCTAAAACAGCTTTAACCAATCGAAATCTTAGGATCGGCAGTCCTGAAATCTCAGCCTTAATTCGAAAAGCGCTGCCAAGGTCTTCAGCAGCCACAAACTCCAGGGTAGCCCAACCGCCCTGGGCTAGAAAGTCTGTGTGATTCAACGTTAAGTACCCAAACTTTAGGTACTGGTAGCGGAAAAAGGCGTCGCGGATGCGGTTCGGCACGTCGCCAAAGCTGGTATTGAACAAGTCTTTAGTGGAGTAATCGTCAAGGTCAATGAGTTCCATTGGGGTTTTAGGGAGCACGTGGGTTACGGTGCTTAGTGCGGTGTGCTTGTTTGTGTACGCTAGTAGCGGGCGAGGGTCCGGTTTTTAGAACCCCCGCCGAGGAGTCTTTAAGGAAACGCTGGGACGTTTCAAGGTGTATAGCTTACTTGCTACTTACTTAACCCAAACTTTCCAGCCACCTAAGGGCTTCCCGGTCTACCCGATTACCGGCCAAAAGCCAGTTAAAGGTATTAGTAGAATCCGGGTCTTCAGTTGCAAAGTAAAGGTGCTCCGCTTTAGTCACACGCGAGCATACTACATATAACCAACCAGGAGTGCTAACTGGACGACGGTTTCCCCTTACGCTTTGGTAAAGGTGAACTACTAAGGGTTCGTCCAACGTAAGGCCCTGTAACTTGTGGCCTGTAACGGCAAACGCTGGGTGCAAGGGTAGTTGCACGTATTTACCAAGCTGACGACCTTGACCGTCCTTGGGACCGTCTAGTTCTTGCGATTCGATTTCTATTACCTTACCGTTCTTGAGTCTCAACACTACTGAACTAGGCCGGAGTTCTAAAATAATGCCAGTAGAGCCGTTAGCTGCAACTAACGTCCCGTCTACTTTCAAGTTCTTACGAACCATCACTGGCATACCTACTGCCAACACCATTTCTTGCTCGATTGGATCGAACTGCTTAGGCCATTGGGCAGCGCCTGACTGCAGTAACTTAACGTTGGCACGATAAGTTCTGCTAGCCGTGCCGCCGGCAATTAGACGTTCAGTACCTTCTCGGTTATGCTGCATAACCGAGTCGTTGTTGAAGTACGTGTGTATTGCATCTTCAGGTAACCCAGCCATTGAGGCTTTAAAGCGCTCAATGACGACAGGACCTGGTGCTCTACCTACTCGTAAAGCATTAAGGTCAGCCAAGAAAGCCTGATCGCCAGCTTGGCGAACAACTTCCTTAAGAGCTACGCACTTAAAGTCGCCGGTCTTTAGAAAAGAATCGTACTTTTCAGGCGCTTGCCCAGGATACTCCAGACTAAAGTCCTTAAAGAACAGTTCACCTTTAGGTGGAGTGCACTGACCGGGGTCTCCCACCAATACCCATTGAATCTCAATGTTCTCTTTTGCAGCTGATGCTGCAGCAAGGCTTAATAGTTTGGTGTCAAGCATGCTGATCTCATCAACTACTACTACCAACCCGGTTGCTTCTCCTAAAGACATATGTCCCGCACGTGTCTGAGACCGGCGGGAACTAGCCATAATGGAGTCAGCTTCCACCCCAGAAGGTCTGAGGTTATCGAAACCTTTACCCAGTCCGAAGACTAAGTTAAAGGTTCCGTGACCGTTAATGTTCTGGACTGATGTACCGGTAGAACCGGTCAGTAGGACTTTACGCCTTTTAGCCTCTGCCGAAGCTCTTATCTTACTAAGCAGGTAAGATTTACCTGTGCCTGCCTGGCCGGACACAACAATGTTATGTCCAGCCTCAAAAAGGGCAAAGGCGTGGGCTTGTGAAGGCGTGAGGGAGTCCATATTAAACAGTGATTCAGTCCCGGAGGACTTGGTAGTAGGGGTAGGTGTAGTTGTAGGTGTAGTGCCAGTACTAGAAGTACTCGGGTTATCTGAACCAGTGTTGCTTCCGCTAGGTTTAGGTTGCGGACTAGTGGTAGCTGTTGCAGCAGCAGGAGGCTCGTCCCAGCTGCTGAAAGCAGCAAAGAACTCAGGCAGCCAGCGTAGGGCTTGGTGGTTTTGACCCAGCCAAGCTGTGTACTTAGGCTTATTAATTAGCCCTAATTCCACGTGCAGGTGTTTGAATAACACCCGAGCGCAGCCCAGTACGCTGCTAGTAGCAGTGAGCTGGTTGTAAAGCTCACGCTCGTTGACAAGCCCAGTCATCAACGACTCGTAAAGGTGAACCATTACGGCGTTTTGACCGCGAGCTTGCAGGCTGTTGGCCAGTTTACCTGAACGGGAGAAAGCTCCACTAAAACCGTGGAACCGTCCACGACCGATCTCGAAGGTGAAATGCGCTGCTGTCAGCGCGAGGCCATCCCAAGGCTTATCAGTGTAGCCCTTGGCTAGCTCACCTTTGATCTCCGTGGACATCACCAATGCGATCACGTTCATGAGGTGCAAGATCTCATTGGAACGTAACGAGTTAGCTCCAAATCGCTCAAGCAACTTACGGAACTCTCCGCGTTGGGACTCGGGAATTTGTTCACCTCGCTTTATCGTAGGCTGTAAAAAGGCCTCAAAGAGTTCTAAGGACTCAGGACTAAAGCCGCCGAGTATGGTCTCGTAAATCTCGGCTAGTACCAACACGAGGCTCAAAGCATCGTGGTCCATAAAGGGAGTCAACAACGCTGACTCAATGCCCAGTACCCGGTACGCTTGAGCTACGTCGATCAGGTGCTCCCCGATCATGTACAGCTTATAGGCTGCACCTACAGCTTCGTGTTGCACCACGTGAGCACCTACGTTGTACTCGATGTAACCTTCTGAAGCCATGACGCACTTAGCCACGCAGTCCGAAGACATAGTGACCGTGGCCGCCGCAAAAGACTTACGGGTATAGTGGTCGCAGGCGTAAGACCCGGTAAACCGCATGTCGCCGTCCATGCCAGCGTTACGAATAGCTATTACAGCTTCGTAATTGAGGATCTCACCTGCGAATTCTGGTCCGGTATAAGCCCAATACCCAGAGTCACCGTCACAATCACCGCCGTCGATGTACAGTGCGATTGGGTTTACGCCTATGTAACTAGGCCCCAGCTGCCAAAAAGCTGCTGCATTTTCTAAAGGCGTGATGACTCTCAACTTACTAAACCAACCTGCAGCCAACGGTGCGCGGGAGTTGTAGCCTACTAAGTGGTCGTTGAGACCCACTTCAACCCGTAACCCTAACCGGCGGGCGTAGCCCAGCAAGTTTTGGTACTGTGAATTAGGCTCCTCAGAGTAAAGCACCCAAGTTTCCCCGATAGGGATATTAGGCAGCCCGACCCGACGGCCGCCGATCTTGCCACGACCCTTCAGTAACTTAGGAGTTTCCGAAGACTTCAGCAGCGAGCTGAGCTTCCCACGCACCATCATCCCGACGGCTTCGTCGACACGGTTGTTCAGTAACAAAGGCACCAAGAACTGTCGGTAGAAGACAGAACTCAGAGTCTGCCCAGACTCATTGCTACTACGCAAACGATTGAAGTCGTACAACGCAGGCAGCCAAATAGAGGTGTCTTTACCGTTCACTTTGAGGGTAAAGACTACTTTAGCCAAGCGCTTAGACAGCGCTTTGAACGACTCGCCAACCTTAGCGGCGGTAAGGTCTACTGACAGTTCAGCGACGATCGCTTTGAGCTGAGCATGGTCTGGTGCAGCACAATGATAGTACCCATTACCGTCTCGACCAGGGGTATGGTGTACACGTAGGTTA
>Ga0315900_10013205_pt1 | contig 10069 bp, 8 predicted proteins | sample LakEriMetagenome_FD_203521 | JGI IMG/M metagenome (GOLD analysis project Ga0315900, IMG submission 203521) | Freshwater fungal communities from buoy surface, Lake Erie, Ohio, United States - Buoy 12 MA114 | ecosystem: Environmental > Aquatic > Freshwater > Lake > Lake biofilm | place: USA: Lake...
AAAGCGAGCTCGATTGGTGCAATTCAATAGATCTGCCCAAGAGATTGACGCCTTAGTGAGATCTCTATCTCCGGCGACTCTCGGTGGCGAAAGTGGTCAAAAATTCCGTTCCTCTACACAGGGGAGAAATTAAACATGCGTGAGATTCACGATTTCCAATTCCCAGAGCGATTTATCGCAGGAACTGTTGGGATGCCGGGCGAACGAACTTTTTATCTCCAAACCATAGACGGTAGGCGCAATGTTTCTGTCGCTTTGGAAAAGAATCAATTGGCAATCCTGGCTGAGCGCATCGTTGCTTTGTTTAAAGAATTGAAGATGGGTAAGGCCCAAGACCTGAAGCGAAATAACCGTCCGCTACCCCAATTGTTAACTCCGTTCTCTGAAGAGTTCCGCATTGTTGCACTCTCGTTAACATGGAATGCGCAGACTGAGCAGTTGATTATTGAAGCTCAAGGCGGAGAAGAGAGCGAAATAGTCGAGGATATCGATACCGGTCCGCCGCTCTTGCGGGTAACGCTCGCAATGGAAACGGCGCTCGGTTTCGCTTTGGACTCTTTCACTTTAATTAGCGCTGGTCGACCACCCTGCCAATTCTGTGGGGCACCGCTAGATCCACAAGGGCATGTATGTCCGAGGGCAAATGGTTATCGACGCTAGATCGGCCATCGAATTCGGGGAAATAGAAATCACTGGAAGGTTGGTCGATGCCTCGAACGCAACTTTATTTGGACATGTCACGGGAGCTAATGGCGAAGAAATATCTGTGATCTATAAACCAATCGCTGGTGAACGCCCATTGTGGGATTTCCCTGATGGCACGTTAGCTGCGCGAGAGGTCGCCGCCTACCAATTTAGTGATTTTGCTGGCTTTAATCTGGTGCCTCTAACGATTCTACGAGATGGACCTTATGGTCTGGGCGCAGTGCAAGAGTGGGTAGAGGTAGATCAGGAGATAGACATCATTGATCTTGCTCAATCGAGAGATCAAGCGCTTCGCAGATTGGTTCTTTTCGATGCCATCATCAACAACACTGACCGGAAGATTGGCCACTTGCTTCCTACGCGAACCGGAGAGCTTTTTGCCTGCGATCATGGCGTGTGTTTCCATCAGGAAGACAAATTACGAACAGTCTTATGGCAATGGCGTGCAGAGGAGCTGCTTGGCGAGGATTTTGATCTACTTCACTCTGTGAACAATCGTTTCGATGATTTTGCCTCACTTGTTGAAGAGTTGTTAACGCCTACTGAAATTGCAGCAACCAAGATGAGAATTGAAAGGCTGATCCAAACTCGGGTGTATCCATCTCCCTCTGATGATTGGCCGGCGATTCCATGGCCACCAATCTAAAGTATGCAGGAAAAGCTCATTTACCTGAGTAAACTCTAGGAGTGAAATCTTGGGCTCCGGTGTACCTACCACCAACCACGCAGAGAGAATTTCCCATTCTTGCAATTCACAACTCGCTAACTGGCAAGAAAGATGCCATCTCTGAAAATCCTGTAACTATGTATGTCTGTGGCATCACTCCTTACGATGCTACACATCTTGGTCACGCCGCTACATACCTAACATTTGATCTCATCAACAGGTACTTGCGACTCACTGGACGCGCAATTGAATATGTTCAAAACATCACAGATGTAGATGACCCCCTTTTGGAACGCGCGCAGCGAGATAACGTTGAATGGGAGTCGTTGGCGGCCAATCAGATTTCGCTTTTCAGAGATGATATGACAGCTCTTCGTGTATTACCCCCCGATCATTACATGGGCGCTGTAGAAACTATCCCTTGGGTTATTGATGCTGTAAATGTACTTAAGAAGCAAAATAGTGTTTACGAGATTGAAGGAGATCTGTACTTCGACATTTCATCTGATCCGGAATTCAATACTTACAACTCGCTATCTTACGAAGAGCAGATTGCGATATTCGCAGAGCGTGGTGGAGATCCACAGCGCCCTGGCAAACGAAATCCTCTGGATTGCTTGATTTGGCGAAGTGAACGAGAAGGGGAGCCTGCATGGCCATCACCATTCGGCGCGGGTCGTCCAGGATGGCATATTGAATGCACAGCGATAGCTCTTAAATATTTGACCGCCCCCATTTCTATCCAAGGTGGTGGCAGTGATCTTCATTTCCCTCATCACACGATGTGTGCCGCTGAAGGAAAAGTTCTTTCCAGCAAAGATTTTGCCAGGCGATTCGTTCATGCAGGAATGATCGGTTTAGATGGTGAAAAGATGAGCAAATCTAAAGGCAATCTGAAATTCGTTTCAGTGATGCGTGCAGCGGGAATTGATCCGTTGGTTATTAGAATTGCCTTGCTATCTGGACACTATCGAGAAGATCGGCCATGGAGCGATGCATTGCTTCAACAAAGCCAAGCGCGACTTGAATTATGGCGTCAGGCATTCTCAAATCCTTATGGGGGAGATGTTGAAACGTTGATTATGGCAATGGCAGAACGTTTGAGTGATGACCTCGACACTCCGGGAGCTTTTGAATTGCTCGATGTTTGGGCGAGCGAAAGGGTACGGGCCTTGGCTTCTGAAGAGCGTGCAGAAGTTTCCGATGTTGGACAACTTTCCCGATTTTTAGATGCCGCACTCGGCATTGCGCTTTAGTCGGTAAACAGAAGAGAACCGCAGACGCTAACGGTTCTTGTCATCTCCTCGGTGGCGCAAATATCGTTCGAATTCGCGAGCAATAGATTCGCCAGATGCTTCAGGTAACTCTGCCGCATCTTTTGATTCCTCTAGAGATTGTACGTATTCTGAAATTTCTGAATCTTCTTGAGTGATTTGTGTTGCCCCAAGTTCCCACGCTCGCGCGTCATCGGGCAATTCGCCTTCGGGAATATTTATCTCGATTAAATCTTCCAAATGATTAAGTAAGGCGAGGGTCGCCTTTGGGCAAGGTGGACTAGCAACGTAGTGTGGAATTGCCGCCCAAAGTGAAACGGCGTCGAGGTCTCGTGCATTACAACCATCTTGCAAAGCGCCAAGAATTCCTGTTGGACCTTCATAACGACTCATCTCAACATCAAATCGTTTCGCCAAACCAGAATTCGCCGCTGAAAGCGTTACCGGTATTGGGCGAGTATGTGGCACATCAGCTAAGAGTGACCCCAGTGACACTACGAGGGAGATGTCGAGATCTTCCCCCAGGGAGAGCAACTCCCCGATGAAAGTGCGCCACTTCATCGAAGGTTCCACTCCGGCAACAACTAACAAATCACGATCAAAATCTGGGACTGTGATGGCGTGCACAGTTGTTGTCGGCCACGAGAGTTCCCGATCACCGTTCTCGTCGAGAAAGATTTGTGGGCGATTTACTTGATAATCGTAGAAATCTTCTGATTCAACTTCGGCAATCAACTGCGAAGGCCAGAGCGCCAGCAAATGTTCAACTGCTTTCGATGCAGCTTCACCTGCATCGTTCCAGCCCTGAAAGGCGGCGATCATGATGGGGTCCCGCAGCGCTGGAAGAGAGTAGATCTCCATGGCCATACAGTAGAGCAGGTACCCTTGCTCCAATGAAAAGCCTTCGCGATACCCTCAAGGAACGGGTCCTGATTGTCGATGGGGCTATGGGCACAATGCTCCAGGAGCAGAACCCCACTCTCGAGGATTTTCAAGGTCATGAAGGCTGCAACGAGATTCTCAATGTCAGCTCACCAGAGATGGTGAAAAAGGTCCATCGCGCCTACCTCGAGGTTGGGGTAGATGGCATCGAAACGAACACTTTCGGCGCAAACTTTGGCAATCTCGCCGAGTATGGAATTGAAGACCGGATTTTTGAACTTGCCTATGCCGGAGCGAAGCTGGCGCGCGAGGTGGCCGACGAATTCTCTGACAGTCAACCACGCTGGGTATTTGGCTCAATCGGCCCAGGAACGAAACTTCCAACCCTGGGTCACACCACCTATGCCACCTTGCGCGATGCTTATCAAGAATGTGCACGCGGGTTAATTGAAGGGGGCTCGGATGCTCTCTTGGTGGAAACCTCCCAAGATCTTCTCCAGACGAAAGCAGCTATAAATGGGTGTCGAGCAGCGATAGATGATTCCGGGAAAGATTTATTACTCATCGCTCAAGTGACTGTTGAAACTACTGGAACGATGTTATTAGGAAGTGAGATCGGTGCAGCGCTCACAGCGCTGGAGCCTTTGGGAATTGATGTCATCGGCCTTAACTGTGCTACCGGTCCCGCTGAAATGAGCGAACACCTCCGACAACTTTCCCAATCCTCATCAGTAATGCTCTCTTGTATGCCTAACGCAGGATTGCCGATCTTAGAAAGCGGTGGAGCGCGTTATCCGCTCACACCTAAAGAATTAGCGAAGAGTCTCTTAACTTTTGTAGACGACTATGGGTTAAACATAATTGGTGGTTGCTGTGGTACTACCCCTGAGCATCTAGCGGAAGTCGTACAGATATTTCATGAGAATAAAAGAAGCGTTACAACGCGGAGCGTAACTTTCGAGCCTGGCGCAGCTTCGCTTTATCAGCATGCTTCTTTTCGTCAACAGAACACCTACATGGCAATCGGAGAACGTACCAACGCAAATGGTTCTAAAGCCTTTCGAGATGCTCTACTGGAAAATGATTGGCAACAGTGCCTTGAAATTGCAAAAGGTCAGATCCGAGAAGGCGCCCATATGCTCGATCTGTGCGTCGATTATGTTGGACGCAACGGAGTTGCCGATATGGAGCAACTTGCCGAGCTCTTTGCAACCAGTTCCACGCTACCAATCGTCCTCGATTCAACAGAGCCAGCTGTTCTTCAAGCCGGACTAGAGAAATTGGGTGGAAGGGCGGTCATCAACTCAGTCAATTATGAAGATGGAGATGGCCCTTCCTCGAGATTCGCCAAGATTATGCCGCTTGTTAAGGAGCATGGCGCCGCGGTTGTTGCGTTGACCATCGATGAAGAGGGTCAAGCGCGTACCTCTGATTGGAAAGTAAGAGTTGCATCGCGACTGATTGACGATTTAACGAACAATTGGGGACTTCGCGTCTCAGACATTCTTATCGATTCTCTCACCTTCCCAATCGCTACTGGGCAAGAAGAAACACGTCGGGATGGAATTGAAACGTTAGAAGCTATCAAAGAAATTAGATCTCGATACCCACAAGTGCAAACCGTCCTGGGAGTGAGCAATATTTCCTTTGGCTTGAATCCCGCAGCACGAATCGTCTTAAATTCAGTTTTCCTCCACGAAGCGGTTTCGGCCGGTTTAACTTCAGCAATTATTCATCCTTCGAAAATCACACCGATGATCCGAATCGACGAGAAATCGCGTGAGTTAGCCCTTGATTTAATTTATGATCGTCGAAAATACGATGCACTCTCGCAAGAAGTTATCTATGACCCACTCACGGAGTTCTTGGCGCACTTTGAAGGCGCCGAAGTAACCTCGTCAAGAAATTCTCGGGCAGAACAACTGGCAGCCCTTTCCCTTCCAGATCGCTTAAAACAACGAATAATCGATGGCGAGCGAAATGGTTTAGAAGATGATCTAGAGCTAGCTATATCCGAGGGGATGGCTCCATTAGACATTATTAATAACCTTCTGCTCGATGGCATGAAGACTGTTGGCGAACTATTTGGTAAAGGGGAGATGCAACTTCCTTTTGTACTGCAAAGCGCCGAAGTGATGAAGCGAGCCGTAGCTCATCTTGAACCAAAAATGGAGAAGAGCGATTCTTCTGGACGTGGGAAGATTTTGCTAGCAACCGTAAAGGGTGATGTGCACGATATTGGCAAGAATCTCGTTGACATTATCCTTTCAAATAATGGCTATAACGTGCACAACATTGGAATCAAGCAATCAATCAATACGATCATTGAAGAAGCTGAAAAAGCGAATGTGGACGTTGTTGGCATGAGTGGATTGTTGGTCAAATCCACAGTCATCATGAAAGAGAATCTCGAAGAACTGGCTATTCGGGGACTTGCCGAAAGGTGGCCAGTCATTCTTGGCGGCGCTGCACTCACTCGAGCTTTTGTTGAGCAAGATCTAGCAGAGGTTTACCCCGGCACTGTTCGCTATGCCAAGGATGCCTTCGAGGGATTGGACTTGATGGATCGCCTCATGGCGCTCAAACGTGGGGAACCTGGAGCGGCGTTACCTGAATTGCGTAAACGACGCACGAAGGTGGCCCGTTCCGATGAAGAAGCTCGGGAGATAGATACCAAGCGCAGTGATATCCGTACTGATAATGAAATACCAACACCGCCCTTCTGGGGCTCGCGCGTAATCAAAGGGATTCCACTCAATGATTACGTAAGCATGCTCGATGAGCGGGCGCTTTTTGTTGGTCAGTGGGGTTTAAAGGGTGGCAAGAGTTTTACTGAAATGGCAGAACTAGAAGGTCGACCTCGTTTGCGCCAACTGCTTAATGATATCCAGGTTAATAACTGGATTGAAGCGGCCGTTGTATACGGTTACTACCCCTGTTTTAGCGATGGAAATGATCTTGTCATTCTCGATCCAGAAAAACCTCTTGAGCGTAAAGAAATCTCACGTTTAACATTTCCGCGTCAACGTCGCGATAGAAGGTTATGCCTCTCTGATTTCTTCGCATCGAAGGATAGTGGTCGAATAGATGTGGTCGCGTTCCACGTGGTGACTATGGGTGAAGCGGTCAGTCGCGCGACTGGGAAACTTTTTGCTCAGAACAACTTCCGTGAGTATCTTGAATTACACGGCCTGTCAGTGCAACTGACTGAAGCCTTAGCGGAATATTGGCACGCTCGAATACGAGCAGAGCAAGGTTTTGGGATAGAAGATAGCTCCGAATTAGATTCTATTCTCGATCAAGGTTACCGTGGGTCTCGCTATTCCTTTGGCTATCCAGCTTGTCCTGACCTCTCTCAGCAAACTCAACTCTGCGAGTTACTTAAACCTGAACGAATTGGCGTAAATCTTTCAGAAGAGTTTCAATTGCACCCAGAACAATCAACATCTGCCATCATCGTTCATCACCCCGAAGCAAAATATTTCAACGCGACATGATGGTTGGCTCAGTGAATTTTTCTCGTCACACGAATATGCCTGAAGCCGTTTTTTTCGATATGGATGGCCTTCTGGTAGATACCGAACCTTATTGGCTCGAAACTGAACGCGAACTCATGGCCGATTTTGGCGTCATCTGGCGCTCTGAAGATCAACTGTATTGCCTAGGTGGTCCAATGCAAAAAGTCGGCGACTACATGTCATCACTGGCCCAAGGACGGGAAAGTTCAGAGTGGTTCGCAGAAGAACTGATCAATCGAATGGCCAAGAAATTTGCGAACATTAACCTGATGCCTGGCATCGCCGATTTACTCGACGAAATTCATGCTCTTGGGCTCTCGTGCGCGCTAGTTTCGGCTAGTCCACGCCGGTTAGTTGATGCGGTGTTAGCTTTCTTTACCGTGTCACCTTTCAAGGTCACCATCTCAGCTAACGATGTACCTAGAGGTAAGCCGCACCCAGATCCATATCTCAAAGCAGCACAGCTCCTTGGTGTCGATATCGCTCAATCGCTCATCATTGAAGATTCTCCAACGGGTGTTACTGCTGCGCGAGCAAGTGGTGCATTCGTGATCGCCGTTCCTCACATCGCACCAATACCAGATGCACCGCGCAGCGCAACTATTCAATCTCTATCAGGAAAAAATCTCAGTGAGCTGTGGAGCTTGTGTCAACGTTGAAGTTCGGGGGGAGTTCCGCCGAACTCTGGACAGATTTTCTGGTGTGCGCACCAATCACATAATCTGGATTTCCTCGTAGGCCATTCACCAGATCTCTTGGAATATTCGATATCCGCAGCAATTTTCTCGATCTTTAGTTGTGTTTTCACAAGATCATCTTCAGAGGGGTCTTGCGTAAGAATCTTTCCATCCCCGAGGAATATCATCTGTAAGCGCTTTGGAACACGACCAAGCGTCTTCCAAAGAATTAATCCATAAAATTTCATTTGGAAGAAAGATTTCTCCTCAAAACCTACGCTGGGAGATTTTCCTGTTTTGTAATCAACAATTCGTATCTCTCCTGTAGGTGCAATATCAAGGCGATCTATATACCCGTGAATCATCAATTCATCAGATAAATTGATTTCAACATGCGCCTCTAACTCAGATGGCTCAAAGCCTGTTGGATCTTCCAGCGAGAAATATCGTTCGAGCAAAGTATGTGCCGAGAGTAAGAACTCCTCTTCCTTAAGCACGGGAAGTAGTTCCTGAACATCCGCTCTAGTTTCTTTCATTTCGCTCCACAGCGGATGAAGGTCAGCCTGGACGAGAGTGAAATTCCGTTCACCTCGCGGATAGGTAAACAATTTTTCCAGCACTAAGTGGACCAAAGTGCCGCGAATTGCATCTATGCTCGGCGGTTCAGGCAATTTATCTATCGTTCGAAAGCGATAGAGCAGGGGGCAGTTCAAGTAGTCGTTAGCCCTACTTGGAGAGAGTGTGGCTTTGTCTTCACTCATGGCAACACCTTAGACTGCCGGACATGGATTTCCAGGGGAAGGCGCGAAAAGGACCATTCCATTTCGGCGATCGCATTCAACTATCCGACGCAAAAGGAAAGTTGTATAGCTTTACGTTGAAAGAGGGCGGCTCGTGGCATAGCCATAAGGGAATCGTCGAGCATGCGCAATGCGTGGGATTATCTGAAGGTTCCTTCGTAACCTCAACCTCTGGCGCACAGTACTTCGCAATCCGACCTTTGTATGAGGACTTTGTTCTAGCAATGCCGCGCGGAGCCACAATTGTTTATCCCAAAGATGCTGCGGACATTATCGGCTTCGGCGATATATCCGAGGGGGATATCGTTTTAGAAGCCGGAGTGGGCTCGGGTGCGCTAACTATTGCTTTGTTGCGCGCGGTGGGGCCACACGGAAGAGTTATAAGTACAGAACGACGTGATGATTTTGCCGTAATTGCAGAGAAGAACCTGGATATCTTTTTTGGAGCGGCACCTAAAAATTGGTCAGTGCGTATTGGCTCTTTCGAAGATCAAGATTTTTCTGATGCGCTATTGCCTACGGAAGGGGTCGATCGGATAGTTCTCGATATGTTGGCACCTTGGGAGTGTGTAGATCAAAGCGCCCATTTGCTTCGACCTGGTGGAGTATTCATTGCGTACATCACGACAACAACTCAGCTCTCTAGAACTGTCGAGGCTTTACGAGAAGATCGACGATTTATTGAGCCGTACTCGTGGGAGAGCCTCCATAGAAGCTGGCACGTTGATTCGTTATCTGTTCGTCCCGATAATCGAATGATCGGCCACACCGGATTCTTAGTACGCGCGCGACGCGTTGCAGACGGAGTGCAAGCGCCGAGAACGCGTCGTCGAGGCGCTAAAAATCCAGAAGAGAATCAGCAAGATTCCGAAAGCGTGCGCTAACTTAAACGAGCAGAGCGTATTTCGACAGATTGCAATGGAGATCCATCTGGTCCGCCAGAGGATGTACCTAGCGCAGCAACTTTCTCCACTATTTCGAGACCTTTAGTGATAGTTCCCCAGACCGAGTAGTTGGGACCTAGAGTTGTGTCGGCATAAACAAGGAAGAATTGGCTGCCATTGGTATTAGGTCCTGAGTTAGCCATCGCAACAGTACCCTTGTGGTAATTCATTCCAGTGGTTGTTGGCAGATTCTCATCAACGAAGGTGAAACCTGGCGTCCCGCCACCATCTCCCTGCGGATCTCCACACTGCAATACGAAGATGCCGGAAGTTGTCAATCGATGGCAAAGCGTTGCATCGTAATACCCGGAGTTAGCCAGAAACCCTATAGTTGAAACTGTTGCCGGGGCCTTTATGCCATCAGCTTGAATTTCTATTTCTCCACAATTGGTGACAAGCGTCAGGGTGTACATCTGTTTTGGTAAATATTCCGTTGGAGAACTATCGGCAAGAGGCGAACGAGCAACCGAGGTCGCCTCTTCGCAGATGGCGGCTCCACCACTGATGGGATCGGCTACGGCATCTGTCGCCTCAGAGGTTGCAGCAGAGCTCTGTTCATCCTTTGGGTCGCTTGCGCTCGAACATCCTGCAACAAGGAGAAT
>Ga0315900_10013209_pt1 | contig 10065 bp, 10 predicted proteins | sample LakEriMetagenome_FD_203521 | JGI IMG/M metagenome (GOLD analysis project Ga0315900, IMG submission 203521) | Freshwater fungal communities from buoy surface, Lake Erie, Ohio, United States - Buoy 12 MA114 | ecosystem: Environmental > Aquatic > Freshwater > Lake > Lake biofilm | place: USA: Lake...
CCCGAAGTTACCAAGGACTGAACGTGCTCAATTGTGTAGTCACCCTTCGCGTGCTCCAGAGCTTCCTCGATGAACCCCTTGACCAGTGGCCAAGTGACATTCACCCAGTCAACCGTCACCCGCTGGATGATCATGCCATCGCCCGATTCAGACTCACTGGCTTGATTTGTTTCTTGCTGCCGGTGGCTTGCTGGCGAACACGGTCCATCATGGCGTAGAGCTTCTTGGCACCGCCCAAGCTCTTGACCGTCTCTGGTGGAATATACATCTCACCGTGGGCCACTCGGGCACGCTGCTTGCCTTCGATGCTGGTCTTAACGGTGTCGGACTGACCGCCGTCTTTGCCCTTGATGGCAGTGGCGCTTGGCACCATGGACTTGATGCGCTTGTAGCCAGCATCGGTATTGCCTTCGCCCACCATGCTTACCACGTCAGCGGGGATCACAAAGCCGCCTGAGCGCATGCCACCCTTGGCCAGACCGAGTAGCCCCCCTTGAGCCCAGTCCCTGTCTGTGGTAGACCTACCACCAGCGCCACCACCATTACCGTCACCGTCCATGCCATCAACGCCGGGACCCGATTCACCACCGTCAATAGACATCCCTTTCAAATCGGCAGCGGGCGCTGCACCAATAGTAACGCCATCAACGTCGTTCCGAGCAGCAATTCCCGCCAACTCAGCGTCATTGATCTGAGTGCCCCCAACATAACCCGAGCCCGGACTGACACGTTCACTGGGTGCGCCTATACTGCCAGAACCTATACCTAATGGAGAGTCGATTGCCTTCGTCCGAGTATCAACCGGAGCAGAAGCTTGCTGTAACATAGCGCTGCGTGCAGCAACACCTTCTGGATCAAGGTAACTTTGCAGCGCTCCAATCGGAGTCATGCCAATCAAACTTTGCGCAATGCCGGCGATGTTAGCCTGATTTGGATGCTCTGCGTAGTAGGCACGCTGCTTCTCAGGGGTATCAAAGTCAGGATTGGGTGCAATGCCTTCGCCGCCGCCACCGCCGTCAGAGCCAACCATGTTTGCAAACGTCGCGGCTGCAGGTGGTGGCAAGTTAGGGTTGCGGATGACGTTTCCTGTCGCGGGGTCGATGATGTACTTGCGATTATCGTAAGCCGAGTTGCCTTGGCCAGTGCCACCACCAGTGAAAAAGCCAACCTCACCACCCTCTGCGGCTGCAAAGCCACGCTTGTTAAGGTCAGCGCTCAACAGGCCATAAGGGTGACGCACTTGAGTACGCGCTCCGTACATAGCAGGCAGGCCGGCCATCATCAGCATGCGCATCACGCCTTCGCTGCCACCCATGGCTTTGAGCGCCTTATCACGGCCCTCTTCAGTACCCAGTGCTTCGACGCTACCAAGACCTCGCTTAAATCGATCGCCGTACGACAGATCAGAAAACTTCGTCGGTGCTTCAGCAGGCACACCGCCGGGGGCTGATGTATTCAGGGGGACTTGGACATTGGGTGCGCCAGCACCGGTACCAGCAGTGGTTGTGAGTGCGGCCTCAGGTGCGTAAGCGCGAGCCGCTGCTTGTTGAGCTTGAGCCGGATCAACAAAAAACGGGTTTTGAATTGGTGGCGTTGGCTGACCACTCAATACTGATTGCATCACCGCAGTGTTCATCGTGTCGGTGGCTGCTTTGGTAGCTGTATTAGTAACAGCGGGAGCGCCAGCGGCTTGCAGACTTGAACCCAACGTAGCGCCGCCATAACCACCAAGACCCCCCATAACCAGACCCTCGCCAACATCCCGACCTGCGCGATTGGCTTGATATCCACCCACAGCCGCACCAGCCATTGCTCCATACATAGGGTTCATGGTCATAAAACCAACACCCGCACCCACCAGAGTAGGCAGCATCTGTTTTAGAAAGTTGGCCTCGACCAAACCGGTATCTGGGTTGACCGTGAGCGTACCGCCAGCGGTCTCTGCAAGCTTCTGCAAACCGGCAACCTCGCCCGGTGTCATGTGAACAAGCATCGAGTCGCCTTTGCGACCTTTGGCTTCCATCTCTTTGGCGATTAATTGCAAGCTCATAGTAGGTACCTCTTGTGGGGGATTTTATGCGGTTCGGCGGGTTTACGGAAGCCGTGAGACAAAGTTAACCGTCAGAATTACCGATGGGATTTCTGGGCGGGTTGGGCTGGTTCCTGCCGGGTAGTGCTCCAAGAACACGTCGGTGCTGCTGGCCCACCATTTGATCGTCAGGTATTCGGTCTGCGGGTTGGCCACCGTGAAGATGCCCGTGATGACTGGAACAATGTGCGCCCAGATAGAGACGCTCTTGCGAGCAGGGATGTCAAAGCGGGTGTTGGACAGCGGGTAGTTGGTACCGTTGTACCCGGCCCAGACCTCAAACTCTTGCACAGCGTTACTGCGGTTGGAGACCTGAAGGCTGAACGTCACCAAATACTGGCCCGATTTTTCAAACCAAATCTCGTCGGTGTTCTCGACACGGACACCCTGCGTGATGACGGGCTGGTTGAACGTCAGCTGGTTTGCGCCCGTGATGCTGGGGTTGCTCTGGTCCTGATCGCTCATCAGCATGGCATGGGGGTTCTGCAGAAAACTACCTCCGCTCGGCCCCAGAAGCAGCTGGAAGATGCTGGTGATGCGGTTGAAGTACAGGCGCAAGACGCTGAGCAAGCCGGCCAGATACCCAGCCGACTCGGTTCCCGGATTGGGGTCCGGTAGGCGAGGGTTTACAGGCGAGTCCAGCCGAGACATCAGCGACGCCCTGATGGTTTGATGTCAGCCGTGGGAGTGCCGAGCTGCCAAGCCACGCCCGTGGTGTTTGATCCCACACGCAAAGCCATCTGCCGGCCACGGATACGCACGTTGACCTGTGGGGTGAACTGCTGCACGTTGTAGGTACGCTGGTTAAGGTAGTTGTTGGCGCTCTGCACATCAGGGTTGTTGGCCGTGCCGTAGTTCGTACCGGGGAACTGACGTGGGCGGATCGAGAACTGCGCCGTAGGGAACGGAGCGTTGGAGCCGTCAAAGGTCAGGTCAGGGATGATGCGCCAGACGTAACCAAACGAGTCACCATCCTCCAAGTTGAAGTCGGCCGACTGCACAAAGCAATCAATAGCCGCAGGTGGGTTTACCGAGCCGTCATCGTTGCCTGTCTCGTGGTACAGAATCTGCCCGCCGTAACCAGCGGCCACGGGCACCTGACGAAGCGGGGCATCAAGCCAAGCGGTACGGGCTATGTTGCCGTAGTACCAGACGTTCTCAAGGTAGTTGTACACCACGTAGCGGTCCACAGTAGTGGAGTTGGACGAGCAGTAGAACCACCACACTTCGCTGAATGCGTCGTTGTTGCCGGCCGTGATCTGGTACTGCTGGTCTAGATTGATGTCTTGAAATACGTAGGTGCGCAGCGTACTGGGCAGGGTCTGCACCCGGCCGTTGAAGATGTAGAACTTGTCCACACCCATCCAGTAAGTCACGTCATTCACGGTCGTCACAGCGTTCGGGCCAGCAATCGACGTGTTGTCCGCCAAGAGCTGGAAGCTGAAAACGAAGGGTAAACCCTGATACTGCTGTGAATAGACCGCAGCGTCCGTAAACACCAGAACCTCTTGACGAGTCTGCTGGGCACAAACAATCTCTGAGCCACGGGTCAGCCGGAAGAAGCCAGCCTGCGTGGTCTCGCCATCAATGGGGTCCCACACGGCGTAATCGCCCTGCGCTGACCAGCGAATCAGCATAGGGTCTTGTTGGTTGGGGTCTGTTGCATCTGGGTCGTTTACATCGTAGGCCACGACAAAGCGAGACTGGTCTGTCACTTGGACAAAGTTGCACACCTCTGGGCAATACGCATCAGTTTCAAATGGAACAGGGCTGGATGGCGAGAGCACCACAGCCCGGTCAAAAATGGTGGGGTTGGCGTTGTTTTTCCAGTAGTAGATGGGGCCACCGCGATCATTGAGAACCAAGTCCTCACCCCAGTTTGACTGGCTCCATGTGCGCAGCTGGATGTCAACACCAATGGCGGTAGATGCCTCACCCCACCCTGTAAAGGTGGCGGTATCTTGGACAAGAGCGCCGCTTAGGTGTGCTGCAGCTGTTGTGCTGTCGTAACCGCGAGTGCAGCCGGTAAGGTCGTTTGTTGACTTGCCAGAGTACGCAATCAACTCCGAGCCAATCAAAACCACACCCGTTGCAGGGAAGCTTGCCGCACTCACCAAAGAAATTGTTGTGGCCGAGTTCGTAATGTTGCCGTTCAAGGTTGAGAAAATGAACCCCGGTACAGCGCCGCCCCAGCCGCCTGCGCCCCAGCCCACACCCACGGTGTAAACGTCAGAGCCGGTGGTAATCTGGTATCTGGCCACGGTAGACGAGCCGCCGTTGCCTACGTCGCTGGCATTCGCGTTTACGCCCACCACGATGGTGTAAACGGACGAGCTGATTGTGGAAGCCACCCGGTGCTCTGTGTTGAGCACAGCTGCCGTGATGTTGCCGCCCAGCGAAGCTGCAGCACTAAAGGTCACAAAATCACCAGCTTGTGTGGCGGAGCCCGCATCTGTCACAGTGATGATGTTTGATCCAGTGGTGGCAGCGAAGGTAGCCTCGCCGGCAGCGGTGGTCTGGCGCAGCGGAGTGATGTCGTTGAACGCACCGCCGATGGTGTTCTGGATGTAGTATTTGAGGTTGGTGCCGACGGCCAGCAGGTTGTAGCCTGACAGGTTGGCCCAGTTCCACAGGGCCCTTGCCACACCCCAATACGAACCGGTTGGAGGCATAAGGCCAGACGCCTGAACGCCAGAGTCCTTCTCCCAGCCGCCGATCTTCTCGGGGCTGCCAGACCTGAAGCGCACCTTGTCCGACTCGAACCACGTCCCCTCGTTGGTCAAGGTCGTGTTCTCCCGATTCACACCGGGTCGAAATTTGAGCGCTTTCAGAGTCATGGCAAATCCTTCAGATTGCTTGGATTTTACGCAACCAGACCGGGTAAGTACACCGTTTTGCCATTCTGCTTCGTGGCAGTCATCACCTGCTTCTTGAGGTTCTTGGGGTCGTAGCTCACATGTACCCAACCAGAGTCAGGGATGCCGGGGGTGTAGAACTCGAGGATGAGCTGGGTGAACTCAAGGTTATCTTTGACCCACTGTGCCAACTCGGCATTGGCAACACCGGGGATTTCCAAGTCAGCGGCCTGACCTTTGCAGTGATCCGACGTCTTAGAACCACCGACCTTGGCGTTTACATCTGGGTGACGAAAGCCGGAGTTGATCTTGACGCCCTTTTGGTAATGGTCACGGATGGGCTGCAGCACCTTGGCTGCTAGGTCCACCAGATTGGCGACCTCCACTGAGCCGGGTTCGTTGGGCATATCGTAGCGCAGCGCGGTCTCAGACTTAGTCAGCTCATGAAGGGAGAAGTTCTGGGTCAACTGTGTCATGTTTAAACTCCTTCGGGGGTTTCGGGGGTTGGCTCAGGCTTCTTGGGCTTGGCCGGGTCGGTATTGATTGCCAACAGGGTGCCCAGTGAACCGGTGATGAACGTGGCGATCGGGAACAGCAACTCGAAGAAGCGTGCGTCATTGGGGGCCATGCCGCCCATGGGTTGGGTGACAAACACAAGCGAGTACAGCACCGTGAAAACGATGCCCATCAGGGTGATCGTCATGCCGACGCCGATGACAAACTTCAACTTCTCGTCCAAGGTGGGTCTCATTTGGGTGGTCCTAGTAGGTCTTTGGTACAGGTTCCCGTTGCCTCACAGGCTGGGGGTTCGCATTTCGGATTGCCGAAATTCTTGGGGTCTTGGCAGTCGTACCGGAAGCGGTCGTCGCACCCAGCAAGGGCCACCAAGGCCAGCATTGTGATGATGGTTTTCATTTGTCCCTCGCAAACCAAACTGCTGCGCCGATGATGATCCCGAGACCTCCCAGCAGCACAATGATCAAAATGATCATGGCCGCGTCTTTGATCCGGCCGATGAGGCGCTGACGATCAAGCACTTTCTGGCGCTTGTCCGCTTCACGCTTTTTCTTGACCTTGACTTGAAACGCCAACCAGTCGTCCCACATGCCACCGCGACCAGCGTAGATCATCATCTGCTTGAGTTCTTCCTCTTGCTGCTTGAGCTTTTCAAGCGCCATGAACTCTTCAAGATCACTACCCCTTGATCCACCCTTTTCGTTGGCCTTTTTCTGGAGCTCTGCCTTGCAGTCAAAGTATTTGAACAGCGCATCGCCAGCCGCCATGAGGTCGCCCGAGTGGGCCACAGCCTCTTTTATGGTTGCAAAACAAGCGTTCGCGATGGCCAGTTCAGCTAGCATTTACTTCACTGCCGCGATTGCGGTCCAAGCGTTGAAGAGGGTTGTTGTGTCAAGGGCGTGGCCGTCAGCCTTTGCCGCCACGTCTGAATATTCTTTTGTGCATTGCTCGAATACGACACTGAGGGTGCTGGCGTAAGCGGCAAGGGAGGTGTGGGAAGAGTCGGCGAAGGTGGTACGACTGGCAGCGAGGTCGTCGCGCAGCCCGTCACGCTCAACACGAGCAGAATCAGCAGCGGCAGCATTGGACTTCGCTTGAGCTTGGGCTTGTGCAATTGCATTGTCTTTCTCCCTCTGCATCCGTGTCGTTTCGTCCAGAGCTTTCTGCGTGGCCGCCTGAACGGCCTGCGTGTGCTCCAGCACCATCTGGTCAATTTTAGAGTTTAAACGCCACCCATTGGCCGTCCAGCCAGTGAGAAGCCCCACAGCCAGCGCACCTGCTGCAATGTAGGGCGTAGGGAAAATCATCGTGGGTACAACAGCACGTCGTCAGAAGTCCCAACGATCGGGTCAATGCGGCCATGAACCAGATCGGTAATCATGTCGTTGTCGGCCAGCTTGCCAGTCAACGAGTTGTTGCTGGAGTTGATGGCGATCTCGGCATTCTTGGTGATCGAGTAGAACTGGGTGATGCTGGGCACGATCAGCGCGGCCCAAGGCAGCAACGCCTCTGCAGTGGATTTGGGTGCGGCAATCATCTGCTGGCTCGACTTGGCGTTGTTGGCCTTCATCGCAAAATGCATCAACGCCATACCCTTGGCCTGTGCATCACCGGATGCGGCCATCTGCGCAATGGCAGTGTCGGCACGGAGTTCTTGCTCTGCCTGTCGTGCTTCACGGGCTGCGATGGCAGCGTAGTAGGCGTCTTGGTTTGTAGCGCAAGCCGTCAAGGTTAGTGCCACAGCAGTGGCCAGAATCAATCGTTTCATGAGTTTCTCCTGTTGAAAAATTAACCGATGCGGTAGCGAATTACAACAATACCGGAACCGCCGTCACCAGCATTGGACCAGACTCCACCGGACGATCCACCAGAGCCGCCGCCACCACCCGTGTTGGCCGTGCCACTCACGCCGGGATAGCCGCCTGCACCACCACCGCCCGAACCGCCTGAGCCCAGAGTGCTGCCTGCAATACCTGCGCCACCACCACCACCAGCGTATGTGATGTTCGATCCGGTGCGGAGTGCGTTAGCTGCACCTGCACCGCCGTTACCAGCAATGCCGTTACCGCCGAGGGCAGAGTTACCGCCGACCCCGCCTTTACCGCCGCCGCCACCACCGGAAGCGCTGCCACTTGGGTTGCCGCCGCCGTTAAAGCCTTGGCCAGAGACGCCTGCGCCGCCAGAGCTAGAGTTTTCACCGCCACCGCCACCACCGGAACCGCCAGCCTTACCAGCAATCCCGTTGTAGTTTCCGCCACCACCGCCGCCTGTGGCTGTGATGCTAAGGGCCGATGAGTTACCACCGTTTGCGGAGTCTCGAACGCCTTGTATGGCGCCAAGACCACCAGAGCCAATGACCACCGGGTAGGTGAATGGCGTGACTGTAGTAGCTCCTGTGAGCATGCCACCCGCACCACCACCGCCGCCTCGACCGCCACCGCCACCGCCGCCAGCAACCACAAGATAGTCAACCGCGCCGCCAAGGGAGCCCAGTTGAACCACGCTAAAGTCGCTGCTGGAGGTAAATGTGTGGGACTGGTAAACAGCACCGCCCGACGAGTACGTAGTAGTCGTGCCGCCAGTGGCGATCATTCCAAGACGCACGAGCGGGTAGCGCACAATCACGATACCGGAGCCTCCGTTGGCTGCGTTTTGCGGACCGTTTGAAGTTCCACCACCGCCACCGCCGCCAGTATTTGCTGTGCCAGCTACAGCAGTTCCTGTTGTACCAAAAGCACCACGCCCACCGCCACCAGAGCCGCCGGGGGAGTGCGCATCAATAACTGATCCACCACCACCGCCTCCGGCATAGGTTTGAGCAGAACCAGTTTGCAAAGAGTTTGAGGCACCACTACCGCCACTGCCTGATCCGCTCGTAGACGACGCAGTTGTGCCCACAGCACCTGCGCCACCGCCGCCACCGCCTTGACGGGAGGAATTGCCCTCTGATCGAATGCCAGCGCCGCCAGCGTTGCCTTGACCTGAAGTGCCTGCGCCGCCGCTGATTACAGCCGCCGTGGCACCCGGTGCGTTTGATGTACCGCCACCGCCACCAGAACCGCCGCCGCTGCCTGCAGCGTTGCCACCACCACCGCCACCGCCGATTGCGGTTGCGCCGAATATGGAAGAATTTCCGCCGTTGTCACCGTTTCCGCTTGAGCCTGCAGCTTTACCCGCTCCGCCCAGTCCAACAATCGCGGAGTATGCAGAAACAGCGCAGACCGCAGAGCCGCTTAAAATCCCACCGCCACCGCCGCCACCACCTGAGCCGAAGTCACCTTGGATTCCAAATCCGCCACCGCCGCCGCCAGCAACAGCAAAATACTCAACGGTTCCCGCAGAATCCCCTAAGCTTGTGACTGTAAATGTGCCAGAACTTGTAAACGTGTGGACGCGATATGGGACGCCGCTGACCGTGATGTCCGTGATCGTTCCGCCCGTGGCGGACATGGGTTGGAAGCCGTCGTTGCCCGAGGCTCCAGCAAGGACAGACAGGACGCCGCTCATTATTCGAGACCTTGGCCAGTGATGACAAAGACGTTGGACGCCACACAAAGCAGCGTAGCCAGACCACGAGCCGTCAGCGCCCGGTTGTTGTTTACACCACCAATCCAATACATCGTCACACCCGCGCCGCGCAGCACCGAGATGGAACTGGCCGAGTTGTTGTAGATCACCACTACGTCACCAGCACTGAAGACCGATGGCGGTACCGTGACGTTGGCATCAGCTTGGACAGACTGCCCAACATCGGTGGCTAGCAAGGTATACGCGCCCGTGGTGCTTACGGGTGGTACCGTGTAAACGCCCAGATTTGTTCTTGCTGCAGCAGCCGTTACAGCGTTTGTGCCGCCTTTGTTGATTGGCAACGTGGTGGTCAGTGCAGTGGCTTCATCCGCCAAGCCGGCCGTGGCTGCGTAGATTGTGATGAAGTTTGTGCCATCGCTAAACACCACCATCTTTTTGCCAGCGGCAATGGCTACGCCGGTACCAGCAGCTATCGGGGTGCCAACGGGATTCTTCACCGTACTGTTGTAGATCGTGGCCGTGAACGCGCTGGTGTTATTGATGACGTACTGCTTGGGGCTAGGAGGCGCGTAAACGTTGAAGTTGGCACCGGTCGTGGTAGACAGCGAAATCATGGCGTTTCTTGCCTGATCCGATGCGCCGTCAGCTGCAACCAAAGCTTGGTTGGCCGTGGTGACTGACACCGTCTCGTAGCCCGAGATCGCATCTTCGATGAGCGTGCCGAGGTTGGTATTGGTAGTCGAGCCCCAAGTACCGGCTTGGTCGCCGTTGCCGATCAGCTCGATCCGTAAATTTGGTGAAAAGGTACTGGGCATGGTCGTTCCTCAAAGATGTTTAATTATCCCGCAGACAAGGGGGTTTGGCTAGAGTGGATGGAGACACGTAAATTACTCATGCAATCCTGTATCGAATAACCACAATGCCGGAGCCACCATTGCCAGCAATGGCCCAAACACCGCCAGACGATCCACCAGAGCCACCGCCGCCGCCAGTATTGGTTGTTCCGCTCACGCCGGGGTAACCGCCTGCCCCGCCACCACCAGAGCCACCGGAACCTAAAGTGCTGCCGGCGATACC